>Ga0181567_10000054_pt1 | contig 71650 bp, 74 predicted proteins | sample 101ome_14_FD_133761 | JGI IMG/M metagenome (GOLD analysis project Ga0181567, IMG submission 133761) | Coastal salt marsh microbial communities from the Groves Creek Marsh, Skidaway Island, Georgia - 101403AT metaG (megahit assembly) | ecosystem: Environmental > Aquatic > Marine > Intertidal...
GATAGAAATATATATTATACGGAATAATATAGTTGTATGTACAGACATGGTATGGTAACCCCAACCCGTGGTCTGTCATTGTATCACGGCCGTAACATGTTCAAACGATTGGCTTTAAATCAACCCGTGCATAAGTGAAATGAAAACAGTCCTAACCTCGGACGAGAAAAAAAAAGTTAACATTTTTTTGAGATTAAATTTGTCATTGGTGACTGTGACCAATGACAAATTTTTTTTTTTTAAAATGACTTCTAAATTTTTATTCCATGGGTAGAATTGATAGAAATATATATTATACGGAATATAATACTTAGATGGAATGTATATGTTGTATAGGGGATAATTGTGGGTTCAATTACGATTGCACGGCATATAGGTACTGGATTGGTGTCATACGGGGGGCACATCACCTAAGTGACCGTCCCTTGGGTGACCGATCAGTGAACTGCCAACACGGCTAAGAATGAAAACCGTCCTAACCTCGGACGAGAAAAAAAAAGTTAAAATAATTTCGAGATTAAATTTGTCATTGGTGACTGTGACCAATGACAAATTTTTTTTCCAAAAAATGAGTTGAGATTTTTTGTTCCATGGATAATATTGATAGAAATATATAATATACGGAATATAATACTTATATGTAAATACATGGATTGGTACATCTAAGTAATGATCTGTTAATGTATCATGGCCATAGCATGCTTAAATCATTGGCTTTGAGTTAATGTAAAATAAGTAAATGCAGTATGGCACGGCATGCAGTAGGCCATAAAAAAGATTGCACTATTAAAGATACCGTACATTGTACTGCACGGACCATGTCTTTTACAGAACGTCACCGAGCCCAGTCGCCAGAACCAAATCTGTCGATATCCACGGCCATGGGAGACACCATTGATATGTCACCCATCAAATTACCACCTATACAACGAACATATTCCAGTATTTACAAACAAATTGAACATGGCCCATGTTTTGACAATGCAACGGACAAGGAAGTACGCGATTTTGTACTGTATCATGCGACGGAAATAGACAATGATTGGATTCGACTCAATCATGTGACGCTGCAAAACGGTTGCTATTATGTCCCACTGGAACATCGAAACGACTTTGTTTTGTGCGTGCATGCGTATTTGGAGGGCGAGGGACGGTATACGCTGGAAGATATTACGCCAGAGAAACCTAAAGAAATGTATGTGCAACTGTCTCAAGGTCGGAACGACGATTCACCGCATATATTGCCGACGCACTGGTCATCGTCACCAATATCCATGCCATCAGAACGGTACAAAAAGCGGTTAAATTGTCCATGGGACGAGTCCTTGACCTCATTAACCATCGACACGCTTGACGAAGAACAACAGCATTGGGTACGAGCCAATTGGGTCAAAGTAAACGATGTGGATGGTACGTATGTACAACCAGGAACTGGTATTACACGGCAGACATCATTCGTCGGAAGTCACGAACACCTGCAGGACGAGTGCATAGGTAAGACGCTGTTAAAAACGGCTATTATTCGTGCTGCATCGCCGCCCATGGAAAAACCGAATTCTCGTTTAAAATTAGCACGCATGCCACCGGCTAGTAATTAATATTTTATGACCATATAAAAGCGTACTACCACTTGTAACAACAACGACACCATGATTTCCAGTCACGACGCGCGGACAGTACCGTCACCGACGCACAAAGTTCCGGCAAATCCTGCCAGTGGCAACTTGACTCAACAGTTGCTTCGGTCTACGTTGGAAACAAAAAGGTACGCAATCCTTCAGTTTGATTACAAGGACAAGCGTGGCAGTGACGAATTGTACCTGTCCACCCATACCATTTGCAACATTGTAATTAATGACAAGGTTTACTCTACGGTCGAACACTATTATCAATCTCAAAAATTCAAGCCAAACGATCAAAAACGATTTCAAGGTACGAATCCTCCTATTAAAACGGCGAAAGAGGCGAAAGCCGCCGGATCTCGTGGTGCGATGCGACGGCTGTTTGGGTACGGCATATCGTCGCTTAAATGGAAAGGGCCCTCTACCGACTACGACGAAGACTACTGCAATATTCGTGCACTGAAACGCGCGTTGTGGGCACGGTGGAATCAAGATCCACGTTTTCGAAAGATTCTAATGGTCCCAGGACGTTTATTTGAACAGCGCGAGAAAACGCGAAGCACGAGTTTGACGGTGCCCGAAATGGGATGCTCTCGTGATGCGGCAGGAAATCAAATTGGGCTGAATATTATCGGAAACCTGTATAATGAGTTGGCATGTTTTCACGATTTAGAGAATTATTTTGAGATGGATGTCAAAGGGAAACGGGTTTTGAATTGGACTGGCAGCGTACCATCAACCGGTACGTTTTATTTTTACCCCTACCCACGAAACACGTTTGGCACCCTCCGTCAGGATACGTTGCACGGTGCATCGTACAAAAAGTGCGGGTATATGGTGCGGGACGGCGATGTCGCACATCCCTATACCAAGTTGGGTGACATATTGACAAGTACGTAAGTATAGACGTATATAAGTATATATTATGCTATTATTATACGTGTATTATGAGCGAACGATGGTTGCTGGTTGGATTTACATGGAACGAAATTCGTAATCGAAAATATACTCTTTTAGACAACGTTCACTACGTGACTCTTGACAGAGGCGATGACTGTCCGAATGACAAGGACATTGACTTTAAAGGCGACGCATTTGACATTGCGACATGGCGACGTGTAATGTCGTGTTTTGGCCCGGCCTCGTTCGATGTCATCTTTACCGATGGAGGCATCTTTGGAATTAAACGCGACGATGATATTATACGGATGAAACGGGCATTGCTCAAAAGCACGGGGCATGTCATCAATTACACCAGTCCACTCGGCACACCTATTTACTGTCCGTTCGGTCGCCCATACCAGTACAGTGTGATCATGAAGAAAGATTACGAGATTTCTACGATGGAGAAAGCACTTCAGCAAAAATCATCAACGTCGCTGCGGGATACTTTACGAGCGGGATTAAACATACTAATTTGAAATACTTATCATTTTAAATCGCATATTTATGTATCATTAATACAATAATAGCTATGAAAAAATCGTTGAAATTGCCTATAATCCGCCGGTGCACCGTGTGTCGAAAATTGTTTCGTTGTATGGTCTTGGTGAATGGTACGTGTATGTGTCATGGATGTTACGATCTTCGATACAGTACGGAAGATATTAAAACTCCGCATCGATGCTGAACGCTTCGATGGCGGTGCCTACGTTGGCCATGGCATACTCGCTGACGCGTCTTTCAAAAAAGTTTGTTTTCCCATCGAGACTGATGCTTTCCATAAAACTGTACGGGTTGGTCGCCTCGTACTTTTTGTCGTACCCTAAAGACGTCAGTAGATGGTCCGCAACGAATTTCACATATTCTGTCATGGTATCACGATTGATACCTTTTAATCGTTTCGGTAATGATGCTTCTACAAACCGAAGCTCTACTTGCACCGCGCTGTCAACGACTTCGTATACTTTCTCTTCTTCCAAACGTGGACACATTTTCAACAATTCCAGCGCAAAATCACGGTGCAATCCTTCGTCTTTTGAGATTTGTTCGTTCGAAAAGGTTAATCCTGGACAAAGACCGCGGTTTTTCAACCAAAAGAGCGAGGCAAAACTTGAGCTGAACATGATACCTTCCACGCACGCGAACGCAAGGCATCGGATAGAAAAGTCGCGTACACGTTCATCGGTTTCGGCCATGCCTGTGCTGACACGAATGGACCGTCGAATGTAGCGCAATGCCCAGTCGGCTTTTTCTTTTGTCGCAGGATGTGTTTCGATGGCATGAAACAGTGTGGTCTTTTCCTCCTCGGACGACGCGAACTTGTCGATCATTAACGCGTACATTTCAGAATGTATGTTTTCGATCGATGTTTGAAATCCGTAGAAACAACGTGCTTCGGGCAACTGGACTTCGGCACAAAAGGACGTGACTAGATTTTCGACAACGATGCCGTCGGACGCAGCAAAAAACCCTAAAATGGTCAGAATATACTGTTGCTCGTCCTGTGTCAGTGTATTCCAATCATTCATGTCGTTTGAGAAGTCGACCTCTTCGACGGTCCAAAAGGATGCGACGGCCTTCTTGTACATATTCCATAGGTTGTCATGTTTAATGGGAAAGAGTACGAAACGATCGGGGTTAGGTGTAATGATAGACGCCATGGTAGTCATACAGTGAAGACATTCCTATTTATACGTATAAATTAACTAATGTTTGAAGTCACTCGTGTAAAACAAGAGATATGGATGACTGCTTGTTGCTGGCAATGCGGACATTTCGGTGACAAAATTATCATTGCACATGATCCACGCACCACTTCTTCGCCGGCAGCTGGCAGTATAATGACCTCCGCGCACGCCACCCGTGTGGTTGCAAATTGCGTAAAGACGGTATCGTGTACTATGAATGTGAATGTCTGGTTCCAGTTTGACAGGCGTGCATAGCTTTTGTGCACCTTGGAACCGTTTTAAGTGAAAGACGAGTATGGTGGGCAGCTTTTTAATCGTCAGCTGCTTCTTTGATTTCATTTTTTTCTTACATCGTGTACAATCGATCGGATCATCCAAGGTTTCGACGGACGAAAATCGTTCGAGCATGGTCTCTACGCTTTCGGTGAGCGATCGATCCATATCCACGGACACAGAAATGAACGGGTACGTACTGTTCGAGACGTTGCCACACTCGATGCAGGTGATAGAGGAGAGAAACGTACCTTCAAACGAATGTTTGCATGTTGTTTTGTACCGTGTGAAAAATTGATCAATTAAATATAGAAACAGTTCGTGTGCGTCGCATTGCCGCAACAGTCTGAATTCCGAGTGGGACGCGGCCAATTGCCCGACAAAGGCACTCAGCGTTCTTACGGGTGCACCGTCAAAGAGCAAATCGACAAAGTACCGCAAGAGCGGCGACCCGTCCTTCATGTCCATGTTACACAACTGAAAGACAAATGGCTTGGAATACCGCAAACATTGCAGGACTGAGTTGATATAACACGTATTTCCAATATTAGGAAGCCCTTTGTCCATTTCTCTATCATTACGTCGATTGATCTATTTATATATCACAAATTTTCACGCGTCACTTTGTCGGCAATGCTCTGTGCAAACCCAGACAGCAAGGACGGCGTGGTCAGTTTTGATTCGACGGACTCGCGTATAGCTTCCTGTATTTTGTTTCGTGACTGCGTAAATGCAGGCTTGCTAATGTTGTACGCGTCGAGCGTGTTCGTTTCAGGCAAGGCACTTTCCAAGAAACGTGACTTTTCCATAATAAAAACGCCGTTCATCTGGACGCCTTCTTTGAGCAAGTACAGCGCGGCGGGGACAAATGTTTTGAACGGGAACATAGAGGACATGGTTTGACCGAGTTCTGTCTTGTACAGTATCATTTTCCAGTACCCAATGAGCCGTGCCGTGTATGTCTTGATGATTTCGTCTATTTCCCGCTTGGTCTTTTGAATGATGTGTAAACTATTTGGTCGTTTTTGTTTATTGGCAATGTACATGGTGATCATGTGCATATAATTTTTGGTGATCTTGTTTCGTTCACAATGCCGTCGATACTTGTTGACAATTTTTTTACTCCTTTCAATCACTTCGTTGCTTTTCCGTCCTTCGTTAGCGAATCGACGGGGCGAGAACAGCAGCAAGTGCATGATCTCACGGGCGATGAGAATGCATTGTGTGATTTTGACGTTGTGCACGCCAGACAGACGCACCCGTCCTTCTTTATCGCGCGAATACTTGTACGGGTCGAGTTTGTTGACGCTGACGGACGCGACGCAGCGGGACGTGATTTTCCACGACCGCACCGACTCGGACTGGTATTGAATACCGCTGATGCAGCACACCATGCAGTCATGGTCGTTCAAAATGCGTTCTCCGTCGCAATTCGAATGACAATAATGAATTTTCCCGCTGTGTTCACACAAGTAAATACTATAGACTTTTTCGACAAACGTGTCTTTTGTACAGGAAAAGGGCGGCGCTGGAAGATATCGACTTCGGACGCCGTACGTACTATCTTTCTTATGAATTTCAATGTCCAAATTCACAATTTTGCATCGATTGAGATTGCAAACGTGTCCCAACGCCCGCGCGCTGTTTATGGACGACGTTAACGCAGACGCAATCGTTTCGGGCGACGGTGCACGTTCCATTTCACATTTCATGTAACAATCCATGGCTGTTTAAATACGCCATTTTTCGGACATGTCCGTGTGTCGGTGCGTGGGAACGTGTGCATGAAAGCGATGGATTACACGTAATGATGAATATATTACCGTGCATGCATGCTCTATGGTACATTATATGGACGCACTAGTGTACACGACCGCAATCAATGTCTGTATCACATACCTTCTTCTACCACTGGACGTGCGTGTCGCAGTCGTCTGGATCGGCGGATGTTACCTATTGCAATGTTGTATACACGAAGCGTCAAAGTAAACACGAGTATTTAAGCACGGTCCGGCCGTACAAATGTGTACTTTGTGGTTGCTGATTGGGATCGTCACCGGAGTCTACATCGACCAGCTATTTACAATACCACCACTGGAAACGTACTTGGACCTTCTGAAACAATACATCGATAGTGCACGGAGCAACCGTGCTATCTTCATCAACAAGCGTTTTCAAAGCGTCGAGACGAAAGGAGAATAAAACGCACGTATAAATTGACACACGGATCCCGTCGACATGGCACAGTGGTACACGTATTCGACCGATTCCACCTCCAGCGACGAAGAACTCGACTCCGACACGTTAGAACGCAACCACGACCTACTTTGCAAGCAACTGTCCATGGAAACCGAACGTGTGTCCCGATTTTTTACCGAACTATCGGAAGAATGTTTTTTATACAATTTTAAATATAGATTGCACCCAACTATACAGGATTGGTCGTACCCACGTCAATTGTCACGCCCCGAGTGTCACTTTAAAGATCTAGTAGACAACGAGACTATACGAATGATACAAGAGGGCATCGGTAAGGCTCCGACGTACAATGGATACGAGACGACACGACGCCCATCGTTCACACCAAAGGAAATACGTATCATTTTCAAGTACGCAGAAGAGTGGATTGAGATCGCGTCGTTGGGCCGCACCGACTACGTGAATGATTTGTGTTGGGTAGCATCCAACATCATTGCTTTTCAGGTTGCACGGCCAAACTTTAAAAAACGCTTCTAGTGTGTATATAAACGCACGGCATACTCATACAAGTATGGATACGCTACCGTACCTATCGGAATACATTCTATGCGTAGCTGCTATATTTTTACTCTATCAACTGGTCGCTTACCTTCCCTATGGTAAATTTTCCATACCAGACGCGCCGTATTCGCAGTACCATATGATTCACCCTGGCGTGGCATTTTCAATCCCGTTCATTGTCGGTCTATTGCTCTTGGCCATCGGTTGGTTTGAGGACGGAATGTTCCACGTCGACAAACCGCCCCGGTCACCTAAGGGATGGGTCACGTTGATGATACTCTTGGCGTATTTTGGATGGCGTGTCGTCGCCCAAATGATCGTCTACAACGTGATCGATCCTCCGAACGGAAAGAAGCGCACGTCCATCTTCTTCGTCGCGGTGCAGTTCGTGTATTACCCGGCAGTGGCCATGAATTTCCGGCGGATGTGCTACTACATCACGGATCCGATCGAACCATCGGAGGCGGCGTTTGCCGTGGTCGTGATTCTATCGCTCATTGCCAACGGATGCGTCGACATCTTGTTGAACGTGTGGCGTAAAGATACGTCGATCACGGTCGATTTGGGGTACCATGGCCGTTACTTAGAATCACACGAACTAAGCAAACGATTCGCCATCTTAAGCATGTGCGGCATGGACCCAAACTACGTCTTTGAAATTATCGCATGGGTGTTCTTTACCGCCTTTACAAAACGGTGGGAATCATTTTGGTGGTTGGTCGCTACGCTCATGATTTTGATTCCACGAATGATGTGGAACATGCATTGGTATGCCTTGGACCCCAGCAAAGAATAGACGATATGTAAGAAAAGTAAGTATATATCTACAAGCCTTACTCGTTGTACATGGCGTCGCCCGGCGACTGGACATCATCGCTCTCGTTGGAGTTGTTGTTTCTGCTGTTGACGTCGTGGGCACCCATTTGGATTTACGCATGCGGACTCTACGACCATGTCGAAGAACGCGACGACGTGCAGAATGTGAACAGTGCGTACCTGTGTGTCGTAGCGACGTTGAAATACGGGTGGTACATTGTCGGGTACGGCACCCTGTATACGCTGCTTGCGGTGTACGCGACAGACGAGAATCCGAGCAGCGACCTAGTGACGTGGATCGCTGTGGTGTACGGTGCTTTGGTCGTGTTTCAGATGATCGTGGTCTGTCGTCGACGATACGATTCGGACATGGCCTACAAATATTACAAAGTCGCCGGCATGGACCGATATGCCAAGGTAGACAATCCAATGTACAAGCGTCACCGGTTCAGCGTGGTGGGTCGCGTCAAAGATTACGTAGAAGAGCGCCGGCGGCTGCAACGTCGAAAGAAGCAACTGGAAGATGAGATGAAGGCCTGGAGCCAGCGACCCGCAAGCGAAGAGCGCCGACGAACTTTGCGTCGATTACAGACGGAAATCGATGTCCTCACCTCGGAGATGGAAGAGTTGTACGACGACGATATAGACGATGATGGGTACGATACGGCAGAAGAATACCCAGATGATTTAAAATTTTAAGCGCAAACTTGGGATTTTTGAGATGTTATGCACTCATTTGTTCCAAATAAAGCGATATATGTACAACTAAATTAATTTGAAGGTATAAAAGAAATATGTGATATAACAAATGCGGGGAGATTATCTGTTCCTGATAGCTTCCTTGTCTATTATATCTGTGACCCTAACATATTTTTCATTGGATGATGGCAAACGTGTTATCTATGATACTGCTTCCAACCTAAAAAAACGTGTTCATAAAAAGCTACGTGACAAAATGCCGGAATGTTGCAGCGAAATGACAAAAGAATGTTTATCATGTGCAGCCGGTCTATTGATAAAAGATTTCTGTCAACGTCACAAAGGAGAATATGGATGCCCCTCCACAAATAACACGCCCACCAAGCCCGTGGTCGAACCCACCAAGCCCGTGGTCGAACCCACCAAGCCCGTGGTCGAGCCCACCAAGCCCGTGGTCGAGCCCACCAAGCCCGTGGTTGAGCCTAAAGTTGATGTAGTATATCTTTGGGTCAATGGTACAAAAAATAAGCCACGTGATATAACTGGTTTGAACGAGGTTTCAAGTGCTAATCGTTTTCGGGAATGGAAGGAGTTACAGTATTCAATTGAACTGTTGAGAGAAAACGGCGACGGATTGGGTAATATTTACGTGGTAACGAATGGAAATCGTCCAAACTATCCAAATTTAAAGGGTGTTCAGTTCATTGATCACAATGAATTTATTCCAAAACAGTATCTCCCAACATTTTCATCGTATACCATTCAGTTTAATTTAGACGGCATTTTTCATAAAGTGAGCGACCCATTTGTGTTGTTGGACGATGACTTCTTTATCACAAAAAAAATGGATTTGTTGAAATATACAAAAAACCATGTATGGTTTACCGAGTCTTGGGGAAAAACTTGGAAAGACGATACACCAACCTCAAATCATTTTGTTAAAGCTATACAAAACAGTAACAAAGCATTAAAAAAGGTATACACAAATTTCAAACAGTTTGGGTGCATATCGCACACTCCGGTGGTTATACATCACAAAATATTTTTAAAAATGAAAAATCTTATTGATACCACTGTTAGTATGACACCATACAGATCAAAAAGCTCGTTACAATTCCAATATACATTGGCTGGAGTAAGCAAATATAGTTTTGGCCACATGTTGAAAGGATCACAGGGTTTGTATCATTTTGTCATGATGAATAACATTATGAAGCTGAAGCAATCGTTTGCGAATATTGCCCGGTCAAGACGTAATTTTTTGACCATTAATGATGATATACAGCGTGTAACTTCGCATGCGATTGTAATCGACACTTTTCTAAGGGGTCTTGTACTTAAAAGCAACGAGTTAACACGTATCGATGTGGACAATAGTATAGCAAGAGGTTCTGGTGATGGAACGGTGTTATTCTTCAACGCTTTACGTGGTAGAATGTGGGAACAGACCTGCAAGTTGCTGAAAGCCCATAACCCATCGTTAATATTGTTGAATGAAATGGACTGGGGTATGGCACGAACAGATAATGAACACACAACAAAACGCCTCGCCGAATGTTTGCAGATGAATTATATGTTTGGTGTAGAGTTTATTGAATTGACCAAAGGAAATGCAAGAGAGGAAGAGATGGCTACTGGAAAAGAAAACACGTGGTCGTGGCACGGAAATGCAATTCTCTCCAAAGACAAAATAGTAGATCCTCAAATCATTCGTTTACCCGGTACGGAACAATTTTGGAAAAGAGGCCTACGGGGAAAAGAACAGAGAAATGGCGGTCGAATGGCAATAGCTGCCAAGGTGATTGATACCCGTGTCATTTGCACGCATTTGGATTATTTTGTGGGACAAGCGTACAACCAAAAATCATTAAAAACACTGGGTGAAATGTTTAATGATACAAAAATAATACTGGGTGGCGACCTTGGTACGCCGGGTCGAGATCCTAAAACACCAGATGTTTTAACATCCTATGGATATACAAATGCTTGGGCGGTGAATACACGTGATAAATCGGCTTCTGGGGATTGGTTAATGACCAAGGGTATTCAATTAAATAAATCAGTTGTTGTTTCTAGTGGCGAAATTAGTGATCACAATGTTATTGTTAGTAAAAAAAATTTTTTTTTTTTAGAAAATTGTCCAAATGATTCATGTTCGTGCAGGTATTATGACGAAAGCAAGAATGTTAACATGTTCGGTGTTATAAAAAGTTACAAGACAAAAATAGCTAGCGACCCGCAAGCGAAGAGCGCCGACGAACTTTGCGTCGATTACAGACGAAAATCGATGCCCTGGCCTTGGAGATGGAAGGTACGATACGGCAGAAGAATACCCAGATGATTTAAAATTTTAAGCAACCTACACAACATATATTTACTTTTCTTTGTTTAATAAAATGACATAGTCTTTTCCGTATGCTTTGATGACTTCGTCACCGATGGTCAGTGCCGGATCTTCTTCTGTTTGCGTATGCGTATGCTTCGTTTTGTTCAGCGCACGTTTGTACGGACCATGAAAATAACCTACGTACGGATTGTGCGGTGGCAGAATGTACTCGTTGGGCTGAATGGCGTGCCTGGCGCATGCTGGCAGAAGTGGGTGGTGAAACAATCCGATATGCGGATGGTTCTTGAACGATAGGAATATTTTTCTCTCGGTCATTTTTCCGTAACATGCCAGTGCTTATATATGTCTTAATTAAAGCGTGCACGCTTGTTTGATTGCACGTACATCGATTCCAAATCTTCCATCGTAAATCCATAGGCGTCCGAATGGACCAACGTACCTTCGGACAACTCGCCTGTAACATTGCCATCGGTGGGGCCCGCATTCTGCGTAATGTCGTCCGGATAATCCAACGTCTCCTCCACGGATTCGTAGTGCTGTGCCTGTTCCATGTACTTTTGCACGTACAGGCGGTGTGGAATGTTCAGTATGCTCGCGTGCGTCATGGCAGCTTTGACGCTCAGGTCCACTTTGATCAATTCCACATGGTACCGTTGCCGTTCGTCGACTTCTTTCACTCCGTGTATGATTTGCGTCTGTTTGTTCATGTGAATAGGATTGACCATCTTTATCTCGTGGTTTTCGTTTTGATTCAAATGCACCACGTCAAAGACGCCCGGGTAAATGACTCCGGAATTACTGCCACGCTGCGAGGCTCCCATGACGAATTTTCGATGTGAAAAGGCATATTTATGCTCGAGTGCACGCATGCTTTCTTTCACCTTGTTGATGTCTTCGCCTCGTCGCACGGTGCTGAACATGTCCATGTGGATCATGGTATGGTTGTTTTCGATCATCAACATAGACGAACTCGTCAATAATCCTTCAGCCACGGGCTGTGGGAAGTTATCGGGAAACGTATCGTTCGACGCGCTGGTGTTGTTCTTTGGCACGTACGATTTCGATGGGATGTACCGGTCCTGCAACGACGATAAGACCGCTTGAATATTGTGGGGCGACATCTTTCCCGCCGACACCGGGATGGAATTCGCAATCTCCACAAGCAACCGTTTCCCTTGGTGCAGTTTCACATAGGAATGGTTCGTCACGGTAACCTTCTTCTCGCCGCCGTCCATGGATTTGATTTCCTCTTTGTACTCCCTGCTTTCGCCATGAATTTTCCACAGTGCCGCCAGCACCTTGTACTCGTTCGGGTCAACCACCTCTTCGGAAATTTGCGTAAAGGAAAACAATGCGATTTCTTCGTCGCAAACCAGATACGGCTCGATTTCCAGCAACTGCACCGGATGAAAAGGCTTGGGGATCGGGTTCCCGTCTTTGTCGTAGTCGCAGGCGTGTTCACCACCATGTATGTTGAACACTTTTTCCAATGCATTGATGATGGTGTACACGACACATAAAATCTCAAACCGTTCTTTCGTTCTTGGTGCCACATTGATCTTAAAATCTCGCTTCAACTTTGTCGTTATTTGGGAATACACGATGTCCGCGGCCTTCAACGTCGGCCGTTTTAAAATACCCATGTACATGAACTTAAACACGGTCCACACCTTCAACTGTTGGTCACGAAAGTAATCCACCCAATCGTACAAAATTTTCATAGCGGCCGGGCATTCTTCCTGTTCGCGCGCGCCACGTTGACATATTTGAATGGAACGCCCATTGGATACTTTTTCAAATGCGCCCCAATAAAACCGGGTCTTCATCGCCTCGCTGCAGTCGGCAGGATTATCGTTGGTCGCCCCCATGCATACGCCAATGCACTGCGACTTTGCAATTCGGTTCTTCCGTTCGCCGGTGTTTTCATCGCGCCAGAATTCTTTGCACTTGACCACTTGAGAGGTCAATTTCTCTTTAAACATGGCTTCCTGTGTACGGTCTGCGCCTTTTGTCGTGAAAAACATGCCTGGGGGCGCTTCTTCGAATATTGTAATTTGATCGATCAAATCGCCGTCGACGGCATCCGCACGCGTCGTTTGGTACGTCAGTGAATCGCAGGTGCCTTGAATGGCGAGTAACTTTGCCATCACAAACAAGAAAGATTTACTCGTAGCACCTTCGCCCGTGTAAATTTGATTGAAATGCAACCCCAAGACTTGATCGTACGCGTTCAACATGCTATGGATAAGGAGGAACAGTGTCTTGTGTGCCGCCGACACCATGAACACTTTATCGAGCACTTCCATGACACGTATGGTGCGGTTGGCAAAGATGCTCATGTTCGGGTCAATCTTTTTGAAATTGTGCACTTTGGGCCGTCGCATATGCGTCTTCCACATGAGAATCATCTTTGCTGGCTCTGAAACGTCGGCGCACGGATCGTCCCAAACACGCTCAACAAACATCTCGACAATCTTTTCCTGCAGCTCTCGACGGTTCGTCACCCATTCAGACAAGTACTCCGTGCGTATTTTCAACACGTCAATGTCGGACAACGAATGCTTGTCCGTCAACAACGTCTTGATTAGCGGCGAAATGATGGGAATCGCGTCGGCTGTAATGCTTTGGTCATGAAAATCGTACTCGTGCATCAGGGGCGTCATTTGCAGAAAGTTCAGCGTGTTGCCAGACACGCTTGTCTGTGCCGCCGTGTCGTTCGTGTTCCACACGTTGAACAGTGTCTTGAATTTATCAGAAAACTCGTCGATCTTGTCGGCTTCAACTTCCCATACATCCGTTCCAACATGTCGAAATGTTTCCAAATATTTTGCAAAGCGCTCGCGATCCAAATGTGGCGTGATGTACACGCGACGTACGTGCATTCTTTCTGGGATCCTATCTATTCGAACGTCGGGGTGCTTGACACGTGTAAAGAAAAAGTCCGGTAAATAACGATGGAAAAACTTATCAATGTTCATGTCGCTCGGCATAATACGGTAAATCCGTGTCTCGTCGGGAAAGATAAAATTTCCTTCATCGTCCGTGTAATTTTGCGGATCGTTCTGCAACAGAATGCCATTTGGGACTACGAACGCTTCCGAATCTTTTCGAAAGGTATGACAGGGGTGTGCCTTGTGCGTCGGATTTTCAACACCGGGGTCGTCCATCGCAAGGGACGCTTCATGATTTCGCGTATACACGTCGGCCACTTGCCGTGCATATTCTGAAACAGAAGACACCGACTGCCACATGTCGTAATGGAAAACATGGTCTTCGCTCTTCACCGTTTTCTTTTGCTTGACCGCAGTCTCAATGTTCTTTTTGTTTTCGTTCACCATCTTGTTTACAAGAGTGTGCAAAGCTGCTTCCGACGCCCGTCGGTTAGAAAAGACGTGCAACCGTACGGCGACGTGTTTTTCGTTGGTAGCGTGCTTCACCCATTCAAAAAAGATCACAATGTTCTGTCCGTCTGGATCACTGCCGGCTTGTTGCAAATTGTACACCATTTTGACAAAGAACGAAAACGACTTTAACATGGACAGCCCACGCGTGTCTTCTCGAAATTGATCAAACCCAATCGCGCTGCTACGCAGATATGTCTTGTCTAATGTGAATACAAGGTGCGCCCATTGTTTGTTATTGTCTGGGTTTGAAAGAATCTTCACGCGTTTTACGAGGTTAAACGGAGTTGTAGACCATGTCCGACCCGAATGACGCGTTTTTAACGCCGAGTCAAGCGAAGAGTGCATTTGATTTGAAGAGGTATCCATGATTCTTTTATACTCGCGATTTGTGAAAATGGCGATTTTAAAAACTTGGTCCACCCCATGGCGTGGGAACCACGAAAATGGTCTTACATTCAAACGACACGAAGATGCAGTCTATTACACGCATGGCCAGATTCAACCGTCACAGCATCATCTTCGTCGGCGCGGCGGCACACATACATGCACACAGCATTGTATCACGCACAACTCGGACATTCCACCTGAGACGCGACCGTACATACACACAGCATTGCTTCGCCGACGCCGTCCACAATTTATCCTGACGTGCACGCTTACAGGGTCACAGCATTGTTTTGTGAGCACCCTCCCACGTTTATCCTGACGTGCATTCTTTTTTCCAGAGTTGCCACACGTCGACCGCGGTGCGACACCAAGGAGTCCATGGCCAGAAGTGATGCAAAGCCAAACACTCACAATTCAAACATGTTTCAACAACTTAAACGATCTGCACCCAACGATACAAATTCAACGAGCCCCACGGCGTCCGAAACGGATGCCAAGAAGGCACGCGTTGAAACAAAACAGCCTCTATTTTTTGGACCCTTCAGTAGCACGGTGCCCGAAGTGGTCATCGAGCCGCAGTCCGACAAAAAAGCAGACTTGACGGTCAAATTAAAAAAAGATGCCGCGTCGCCCTACGAAAAAAATGCCGATACCGGACTCTTTCTTGTCAAACATTCGCATTTGGGACCCGATGCCAACATCAACGATCGGTTCCATCCGCAGACGCCAGACACAGCCAAGTTTCAAGTCATTCTGGTCAAAGGCGTGACGGACCAATTCATGTCCGACGTTGCCGAAAAAAGCTCTATGAACGAAGACGAGCTCGCTGCCATGAAGAAATCCATTTTGGACGCACAAGACGAGTTCATCGACAATGTCATCGCCTACAGCGAGAAAATGTTGCGCGCCGCATGGGACGCAAAATTGCCACTCTTTTCCAGCGACTTTAAAAAAGCGACGGCGTACGCCAAAAAAGAAGCCAAGAAAAATCCAGACGTCAACATCGAAAAGTTGGCAGAAGAACGCTTTCTTGAAAACGCACGCACTCCCTGGAATGAAGTATGCCCTGAAGATGGAGAACCGTACATGGCCTTCAAAGCCACGCGCAAATACCAATTCACCAACAAACAGACCGGTGAAACCAGCGGCGTCCGTCGACCGACCATCTGGAAAAAAGCACCCGGCGGTGGCTACATTGACATCTCAGAGGACACGAAGTTTGTCGGCTCCAACTCGCTCGTCTACACGCAGGTCAGTCTGAGCGCGTACACGTCGCCCGTATGTTACGGAATCAAAGCCAACATGGGATACAACGTGATCTTGGCACATAAACCGTCGAAGAAGCAGTCCACTGGCACGACCTCATCGGCCCCAGAGTTTAAATTTGACGCTCTCTTCTAATCACCTAAGTGACGGTCACTTAGGTGACGGTCACTTAAGTGACGAGTCCACATCATCGACTATTTAAGTAAGTCCACGCGTATACAGGACGCCATGTACTCATTATTCGTATTGCGTACAATAAAATTTTTTATGGGCATCGCCGTCATTACACAATTTAATAACTTACATACCTACTGGAAAATTCGTAAACGTGCGTACGAACGTGCACAGACCTTTCTATTGACCGAGGCGTGCACCAACCCGCGGGTACGGGCGAAACTCGGCGCGTACAACCTCTGCGACGAGAGCGAACGTACCATGGACGACACACCCTTCTTGGGCGCGTTCAAAGATAGCATGGAATCCATTCACGTGTGTGGGAACGGTTACTGCAGCATGCTTGGCGTCAACATCACCAATAGCCTGCCGCAGGTCGTCCTGACATTGGCCATCGTGGCCATCATCATTGTATGGGCCAGTGGGATCTCGCTGCGACGAAAACAAAACATGGAACGGGAAGATTATTGGAGTCTGCCGTCGAAGACTCGGTAAGCCTCGTTGATCAATGATTTTAATGATCATAACCCCGTCGTATCAATCTCGGAACGGCACATGTTTCGATACACGCTCGACGACGACGTACTCTCTTCCGTGTCACGGTACTTTAGTATCACGTTCGTATACAGCGAATTGTACGTTTGTTCGATCTGTTGCTTGCATTTTGCACCCGTAATGACCACCTTCCCACTTCGAAAGAGAAGAAACACCAGCTTTGGATTGATCGAGCGAAAGATTAGCCCTGGAAACAATTGCGGCTCGAACGTTGAGTACGGTCCAAAGTCACGCGACAACTCGCGAAGCTTGATCGGAAACCCTACGTTGGCGCTGGCCACAATGTTCTGTATTTTGAAATTGCGAAAACAAACGGGAATGCCCACGTTCTGGAAGATTCGAACGTACTTGCGTGCCGCCAAACGTGATTCCAGCTCCGTGCGGCCGCCCGTGCAGACCATGTTGCCGGAGGCGAATGCCAAGGCTGTCGTGCGAGGCTCGCGGATACGGACCGTACCAGCAGCGAAACACTGCGGGTTAAACTCTAAAAAAGAAAACTTTGTAGCGATATACCTTAAATTGATACCCGTCACACCCAGGGAAAATGTAGAGACGACATTTTGCAATTCGAACGGTGGAATGTGCACGTTTTTGTTTGATTTCAACGTCGATAAATCAAACTTTTGCTTTTTTGGCTTTTTCGATGGGGTGGGCGTCGTCCGTGGCATCGTGTCATGGATTTGTGCAAAACTTATATACACCGTGGTGTGCGTTTTGTATCGGACCCCGTTTCCAGTACGACACGCGACGAATTGTGCACGTCATATTAAATTAATTCACGACGGTGACCGTCCCTACGGTGATGTCCTATAAAGTGAGGTGTACTGTATTTCACAAACATGACTTCTGTAGCTTTTTGGAACGCGCGAAAAAAGCAGAAACGAAATCCACAGGTCCATTTTCAATTAAAGGACCCACGGACTCTCGTCATTCGCTTGAAACACATCCATGGCGATCAATCGTTCCACAATTTGAAAAACGTTGGACGATGGCAGTACGAAGTACCCGTGGCACAACTCCAGAACGTAGTCAGCATGTGCGATCGGAAAGGATGGGAAGTCTGTCCGTTCCCAGATATCATACAGACAGCATTGGACCGGAAGATCGAGTGTCCCTTTGACGAACAGTACAAAGACACGCACTTATGGCAGTGTATGTTTCCCTACCAACGAGAAGGCGTCATGGACGTCGTGCAGACCAAGCAAGGCCGCGCGCTCATTGGAGATGAGATGGGTCTAGGAAAGACACTACAGGCGATTGCTATTTATCATTACTACAAGCATACACGGCTGCTCGTGATCTGTCCCGCGTACTTGCGATACAATTGGCGCCATGAAATCGAGAAATGGGTACCCGGGACAGAAACGTCTATCATTGGAACCGGAAAAGATCCTTTGGATGGACCCAAACCGTTGATCATTTCGTATGAACTCGCCGCGGTGAAATCGAAAGAGTTGATGAAAATGAAATTTGACATGGTCGTGTGCGATGAATCGCATTACTTGAAAAGTCACAAGACGAAACGTACGAAAGCGTTGACGCCGTTGATCAAGAAAATACCACACGCGATTCTCTTGACGGGAACGCCGTGCTTGAACCGTCCGATCGAGTTGTACCCACAAATGCACATGTTGTACCCGAAATTTTTTCCGAAATACAAGCAGTACGCGGAACGCTACTGTGACGGGAAAATGTCACCCATGGGATTTTACGACGATTCGGGCATCTCGAATAATTTTGAACTGACGTGGTTTGTACGAAAGATTGCCCTTATCCGACGTGTCAAGCGTGATGTGCTCACCGATTTGCCACCCAAACGTCGCACGGAACTGTACTTGCAATTGTCCAAGAAAGAAATCAAACCCATGGTACCCAAGTTTGCGCGATGGAAAGATCTCAACGCACGCATTCCAAGCATGGTCCCCTGTAGCGAAGAAGTCAAGAAAGCCGCGTTTGAACGAAAAGCGTTAATTGCAGAACTCTTTCGCAACACGTGCGAAGCAAAGGTGAACGTTGTAAAGAAGGTCGTGAAAGACATGGTCGACCAAGGGTTGAAATTCATCGTGTTCTGCTACCACAAACTCTTAATGGACGAAGTCGAGAGCGTGTGCCAGTCGTACATACGCATCGATGGGGACACGCCACAAGACAAACGTCAAGACTTGGTGACGCAATTTCAAGACGGCAATGCTCAAGTAGCCGTGCTGTCGTTGCTCGCGGCAAGCACCGGCCTCACTTTGACGGCGAGTTCCATCGTACTGTTTGCCGAACTGTACTTTGTACCGGGGACGATCTTACAAGCTGAAGATCGCGTGCATCGCATCGGTCAAAAAAACATGTGTGACATTCGCTTCATCATCGCCAAAGGTGGATTGGACGAACATTTGTGGAAAATGCTACATCACAAACTGCAAACACTGGACTCGGCACTCGACGGTCGCTCGGACCGGACGATCAAAGGCGAAGAAGTCGATTGGCATGGCATGGACGAATAGAGATGTACTAAAAATAACACGTATATAATGATGCGATTCTATTGTAGAAAAACATGAGGTATCGTATTTTAATATGTCTGCTTTTTTTTCTTCGTGCCTCGCACGCGACCACATGCGATGGGGGATTTTTTGTAGACAATGATGTTTGCACGCAGTGTCCAGAGAACAGCTTTACACCGTTATCTGTGCCGTCAACGGTGTTAAATAAAGACGAATGCCGAGAGGCAAAGGGCCAACTGAATATGGATGGATCTCATTCGGGGGCAAACTCATTCGACGAGTATGCGTACAATTGGATGCCGTACGGATGCTCGTTTTATTACAATAGAGTCAACATTGGCATTGACGCTCGTATTCTGTGGAACAGCGATACAACGAACGCGAATTCGGACACCAACCGTCGCATTTGCAAGCAGAATGGCGCGTACGTCGCTATGAATAATTCGGACGACGAGTGTGGTCACTCTTTTACCGAATGCACGCCATGGACTACGGGATGCAATGCTGGGTATTACTTCACAACTGGCACATCGACATCCGATGCGACGTGCACACCGTGTCCGTCTGGTACATATCAGCCGGACGATAATTCGTTAGTTGCGCAGTGCACAGAATGGTCTGTCCCGGATATAGCCTTTGCTGGCAAAATGCTATATGCGTTTGCGACCAGCAGTGCTGATCATCAATGGATTGCATTGGAAGATTTGACTTTAAATGAATTGTCGAAGGTGTCATCAAGTACATTAAAAGCGGCATACGAAGCCTCACATGAATGTCCCGTATAGTTGGCATGGCATGGACAAATAGAGATGTACTAAAAATAAAACGTATATAAAAATGCGATTCTATTGTAGAAAAACATGAGGTATCGTATTTTAATATGTCTGCTTTTTTTTCTTCGTGCCTCGCACGCGACCACATGCGATGGGGGATTTTTTGTAAACAATGATGATTGCATGCCGTGTCCAGAGAACAGCTTTACACCGTCGAGTGTGTTGAATAAAGACGAATGCCGAGAGGCAAAGGCTCAACTGAACATGGATGGATCTCATTCGGGAGCAAACGCATTCGACGAGTATACGTATACTACGATGCCGTACGGATGCTCGTTTTATTACAATAGCATCAACGATGGCATTGACGCGCGTATCATGTGGAACAGCGATACAACAAACGGCAATACTTACGGCAATCGTCGCATTTGCAAGCAGAATGGCGCGTACGTCGCTATGAATAATTCGGACGACGAGTGCCCTCCTGGTCACTCTCTGACCGAATGCACATCATGGAGTACGGAATGCAATGCTGGGTATTACTTCACACCTGGCACTGGTACATCTTCAAGCGATACGTGCAAGCCCTGCCCTGCAGGTACCTATCAGCCGTACAATAATTCGACTGTTGCAGCATGTATAGCACACACACAATGCCCATCGGGAGAATATGCTTCGGGAAACAAAACACACGATGCGACGTGTCTTCCGTGTGAGTCTGGGTTTACACGGGGAGGAAGTGTCACCAAAGAAGAGTGTCGCTCTTTTGCAGAAAGCACGAGTGGGTTGTATGTATCGAGATCTTTTGATACAGCTAATTATGCGGATGCCCCGAAAGGATGTATTGCATGGGGTACGACTGTCTACTGGAATCATTACAATGGCTTTAAATATGACTACACATCCCCATATGTGTTTCGCATGTGCATGGTCGATGGCGTATTTACAAAGACAGACATTGGTCATACGTTGACAGAGTGTCCAACAACTCATTCTTTGACAGAATGCAGGCCATGGAGTACTATAACATGCAACGCTGGATTTTATGTATTACAAACAAGCACTCGTGATTCTATTTGCACTGGATGTCCTGCCGGTACTTACCAGTCAGACGATAATTCCGACGCCACGCAGTGTACGGCGTGGTCAACTTTATCGTGCCCGGCTGGAGAGTATGTAAAGCAATCAAATACAGCGGATGCTATTTGCACGACTTGTCCTGCGGGTACCTATCAGCCGGACAATGGTTCGAATGTGACCGCATGTATACCCTATACCCCATGCCCATCGGGAGAATATGCTTCGGGAAACAAAACACACGGTGCGACATGTCTTCCGTGCGAGTCTGGATATTATACACGGGCCGGAAGTGTCACCAAAGAAGAGTGTCGCTCTCTTGCAGAAAGCACGAGTGGGTTTACTGTATCAAGCTATTTTGATACATTCAGTTCTTCTTCTGTCCCCAAAGGATGTATTACTTCTGGTACGTATGTCCGATGGAATCATTACGACGGCATACAATCAGACACTAACTCCACATCCTATCTTCGCATGTGCATGGTCGATGGCGTATTCACAAAGACAAACATTGGTCATACTTTGACAGAGTGTCCACCGACAACTCATTCTTTCACAGAATGCACACAATGGAGTACTATAACATGCAACGCTGGATTTTATGTATTACAAACAAACACGTCAGATTCTATTTGCACTGGATGTCCGCTAGATACTTACCAGTCAGACGATAATTCCGACGCCACGCAGTGTACGGCGTGGTCGACCCTATCGTGTCCTGCAGGCGAGTATGCAACAGGCACATCGACATCCGATGCGACGTGCACGACTTGTCCTGCGGGTACCTATCAGCCGGACAATGGTTCGAATGTGACGGCGTGTATACCCTATACCCCATGCCCATCGGGAGAATATGCTTCAGGAAACAAAACACACGATGCGACGTGTCTTCCGTGTGAGTCTGGGTTTACACGGGGAGGAAGTGTCACTGAAGAAGAGTGTCGCTCTTTTGCAGAAAGCACGAGTGGGTTTTATGTATCGGGCATTTTTGATACATTTAGTTCTTATTTTGGCCCGAAAGGATGTATTGCCTATGGTTCGTCTGTCCGATGGAATCATTACGATGGCATTCAATCAGACTTTACATCCCCAAACTATTTTCGCATGTGCATGGTTGACGGCGTATTCACAAAGACAGGCATTGGTCATACGTTGACAGAGTGTCCACCGACAACTCATTCTTTCACAGAATGCACACAATGGAGTACTATAACATGCAACGCTGGATTTTATGTATTACAAACAAACACGTCAGATTCCTTTTGCACTGAATGTCCGCTAGGTACTTACCAGCCAAACAATAATTTAAACGCCACCCAGTGCACGGAGTGGTCGACCCTATCGTGTTCAGCTGGCGAGTATGCAACAGGCACATCGACATCCGATGCGACGTGCACGTCCTGCCCTACAGGTACGTATCAGCCGGACAATGAGTCGAATGCCACTCAGTGTACTGTTTGGTCCGATCTATTGTGTCCGGCCGGTGAGTATGTATCTGGCAATGCGACCGTCGATGCGATGTGCACGCCCTGCCCTGCGGGTACGTACCAACCGGTCGATAATTCCAATGCGACCGCATGTACACCATGGAGCGTCATATCGATAGAGGATGTTGGGAAAGTATTAAGTATATCTGGAAACGCCACTTCGGACTACCAATTGATCAAGTTGGAAAATGTGTCATCTGATCATTTGACAGGAGTGTCCCCTCATAAATTAAAATCGGCATTTCAATCTTCGAATGGTTGCGCGTAAAAAATTTTATACTGGACGTCCTCGAACGCATGTTTAAATGTACTCATATACCATTATTATTGCATACATTTCTAGCATCACATTTTCTCGTACGACTATAAATACACGACCACGGCGTACGTAAACATGGGCACTTTACTGGACGATACTACGTGGGAACGTTTTTGCCCGTATACGTTTATTTTTGACTTGGAGTATGTCGGACCCTCGACATCATTGGAAACGTGTCACATATGGGAAATCGGCGTGGTGCATTGGATGAGTGGGAATACATTTTCGGTGACGATTTCTCCGGACATTCGTCCACTTCCGCCACCGTTTGCACCGGAATTCATCACGTTGACGGAAGATGTATTGGCCTCTCGTCACGCGGTCGACTTTCGCACCGCATGGGGCATGTTATTGCAATGGATCAACGAGCGCGTGTACGAGACGTCGAATGTCTTGTTAGTGAGTCATAATTGTTTCAAATCCGACAAGATGATGCTAGAGATTGATACGCGTCGCCATGGGGTTCGCATTCCGTACACTTGGTACTTTTTGGACAGTTTGATTTACTGTCGGAAGGAGTTGGAACGCCAGCCGTCGTACACCTTAAACGACATTCACCACGCGATCATGCACATGGACATACCAAACAATCATTGGGCGTTGCCCGATGCGATTGCGCTGTGCAATATTCTGACGCATATCAATGCGATGTATTTGTCCGGACCGATCTACCCTGCGTACAGCACGTCGCTTCAAGCTATCAAATGGCTCGGACCCTCGTCCGAAAAAACCTTATTTAATAAAAATATTCACTCTGTTGAACAGCTGGTGACCAATATATTGACGTCTTACTCGGCGTCGAGAATGTCCGGAATCGGAGGCACGGTGTCGCACTTCATCACGCAGTATTTGACGGGTACAGTGGGTTTAAAAGCCGGCAACGCACGGTCGATATCGGCCAGTATTCTGGACCGGTGGATGCCTGGGTGACAATTTTGGACTATTTAAGTGTCTGTTGGTGTAATAAACGAGCATGAAACGGTCACGCGACGACAGTGAGTACGTGTCATGTGCACGTCAGAAGACAGACCATACGATGTTGTCTACGAAGCGCAAGATCGAGAACGACGACGATCGTCACTCGGCCAAGCGGTACCGTGTGGAGAATGAGTTACTGGACGAGAAGCGAAAGAATCGTGAAATGCAGCAGTGTGTGAACGCACTTCTCCAAAAGATTGCCTCGTTGGAGTACATGCTTCAAATGTTTCAACGTAACGAAACTATTGCGAGTAATCGTTTAATAAAATCATACTAAATGATATACAGAAATATTGTATCAAACGTAGTTATACACTCACTTCTTTGGCGATCAAGGGTTCGGTCAGCGTGCCGGGCGCGCCTCTATACGCTACGATCGCGTTGATACGTTTCTCCAAATTGTCTACCCATAAGAGTAGGATTGCGAATAGGAACAACAAGACACCGACTACAATGTTGATATTGGTAACGTAGGTGTATTCGTTAGCGCGTATTTGTTCGAGTGCCGTGATGAGGTCGTCAATGGTGTTTAATGTCACGTTTTGATTACGTTGTAGGATGGTCAAAATATCGCCGGTGTCGTAATAAGCCATGATGGTCGGTGTAATCCAGGTGGAATGTTATTATATACGCAATATTCTGTACAACCCGTACCGTGTGGCATTAAATTATATGTACATATTTACAAGATCGTTTTCTTTATTTACAAATGTTTGACACATCGCGCGGTGGACGTGTTCTTTGGTGATGCACCGCGATTGTTTCTTCTTCGTCCAGTTTTCTTTTGAATATTCCAGTTTGGCTTTAAATGCGATATTCTCCGTATCTCCGCCTGCATTTTCAAACCGTTCGTAGTGCGTGTGAAACAATTCGCGCGCGCTTTTGTCACAGGACCAATTGTATTTCTTTAACTGTTTTAAAAAGATTTGGAATAGTTCGTCGGCGGTGTATTTTTGTATCGTAAAATGCCATCCGAACCGTCGTCGTAGGCCGGCATTGGTTTCAAATATTCGCTCGTTCAAATCCTCTTCGTATCCGGCCAGTATCATGATTGTTTTTCCCTTTTCCTCACTCAAGAACGCGTTGATCTGGTCGATGCATTCTTTGCCGTACTCGTCTTTTTCCCCGTTGACAAGACTGTACGCTTCGTCGAGAAAAATGACTCCACCGGACAGTTTGTTCAACAGTTTCATTGTTTTGTTGCTGGTATGACCCATGTACGATCCTACCAAATCGCTGCGATGCACAATCGTGAATTCGGTGCCTTCGCCAAACATGTCTAGACTAGCCCATATGTTATACAGTACTTCCGCAACGGTGGTCTTGCCACATCCAGGTGGTCCTTGCAAGACCGTGTTCAAAAAATGTTGATCCGTCGTACCGTTGTTGGTTAGGATGAATTGTATCTGCGCGACCACGGCGTTCTTCAACTCTTCCATTCCAACTAACCCATCCAACGTTCGCAGGTGCTTGTTCAGTTCGCGGTATTTCGATTTCGACCGAGTGTAAGCAATCATCGACTCTAAATTTGTACTGACACGATGATGTCGTTTTCGCTTTTTTCTTCGCTGTTGCATATCTGATTGCAGATAGGATACTTATATATAGTGCTCATACACACAGGGCATGTATCTCGATATTTTACCGATGTTTCTATACACTTGCGATGAAAGACGCACCCACAGGGAGACACGCGTATTTTGTCACGCGTGCGTTCTTTACATATCGGGCAGGTGGACTCGATTTGTGTAAATGTACCTTCGACCGTATACTGTACGGTGGATGGCTTCATGTCCAGCCAGTATTGGTCCATCGAGTCGCTGTGGATCGCTTGCAGGACATCGCAGTACGTTTTCATTGGAATGTAAAAGTCGTACGAAGTCCAGACGTCGTGCCGTTTCCATCGTCGTCGTATGAAACGATCCATTTCAAACGATGTCATGAGTACTGGAGATGATTGCATGTACTTGCATTGTACAACGCGTTCGGCCCCAACATTGTCGGGGAGAACATGGGTTCGGCATATCCGGTACATACCGTTTTTAATTGTAATTAGTATTGTGTTTATACCGTACCAATGTAGTTTTACAATTGTGGACCCCATCCTTCCGGCGGATGCAATGGTATCGCGGATTCATTGCACACGGTGTGGCACGCGTTTCGTAATCGATGCTGTAAGATTTTCCATTGGTCAAACGGCACCGCATCTTCTGATTTCCGCTTCCGAAAATCGTGTACGATATCGCACAGCGGACCCCATACATCTTCTGTCCAGTGCATCTTCCATGCACGGCAATTGTCGGGCCCCCAGCTGCAGAATATCACCTTGTCACGTCCCGAGCACGCCATTTCCCAATAGGTTTGTGGAATGTAGTAGTACGTTGGTTTTGTATTGCACTTCATAGACTTTGCCGGGCATTTGATTTCCACACAACCCCGTTCAATGACTTCGGTTGGACGCTCCGGGTCGAACATTTCGTAGAATCCGTCGGGACTCGCCGCGATCCAATCACAGGACGTGTGCTGTACCATGGGCGCTTCGAGTGCAACCATGTTCGGAACGTTGTCCAACATCGCTTTCAATGCAATGTCTTCATGATCACGCCCCCATTTGACCCATTTTTGCTGCTCTTCCGTAAACGGAGGACGTTTCCGACCTTCAAAAACCTCTTCGTAAAAGGTCGTCAACTCTTCTTCCGTCTTAATGAACATGAACTGCGACAGTTTAGACCCGGACAATTTACCTTTTCGCATGGCAAACCATTCCGAGGACAACTGTGCTGGCTGTTCAATTTCTTGATCTTTCAGCGAGAAGAAGCGGCTGTGGTACATTTCATCGAGGTCGGGCGGACCCTGGGCGTTTTGCTTGGCGCATTCCATGGTTATTCGTTCTTACGTGCAAAACATACGCTTATATACTGCGCTTTTTATTTTCTAGTCTATTTCGCCCTTTGCGTCACATTCCATGTAGTACAAAAATAGACTACTATTCTTTGCCGTATGTTACATATATATCCAAAATCACGGCATAACGGTTACCGGGACAAAGTGAATGGGGTGGGTTAGATTGAAGCCGCGGTTTAAATTAAAGTTGACCCATGAGATGAATGTTAACCTGAAAAACAAAAAAAAATCTAAAAAAATTTTGAGATTAAATTTGTCATTGGTGACTGTGACCAATGACAAATTTTTTTTTTTTAAAATGACTTCTGAATTTTTGTTCCAAGATATAAATTTATATGTATGGAATAAACCATGCTATGTCTATTCTATCTCGGTATTGGATAGGATGTCCATGGCCGACAGAATACTATACCATGGGTTATATATACGGTATGGCCCCCCACGGGGACACATCAGTGAACTGCCAACCCGGCTAAGAATGAAAACCGTCCTAACCTCCGAGGATAAAAAAAAAGTTAAAATAATTTTGAGATTAAATTTGTCATTGGTGACTGTGACCAATGACAAATTTTTTTTTTTTTAAATGACTTCTGAATTTTTGTTCCAAGAGATGAATTATATTCCATGGAATAATGTATGGTATGTGTATAGTAATACGGTACCGGATAGGATGGGACGGGGAAAGAGTGTACCGTGTAGGTGGGTACAAGTACACGGCCGACCTACGGCCGGCGTGACAAGAGGGACACATCACTTAAGTGACGTTCACTGACGGTCCCATAGGTGACACATCAGTGAACTGCCAACCCGGCTAACAATGAAAACCGTCCTAACCTCCGAGGATAAAAAAAAAGTTAAAATAATTTTGAGATTAAATTTGTCATTGGTGACTGTGACCAATGACAAATTTTTTTTCCAAAAAATGAGTTGAGATTTTTTGTTCCAAGATAATAATTGATTGAAATGTATATTCTACGGAATAATATAATTGTATGTAATATGCGTGTTGTATAGGATATCCATGGCAACGGAGTCTACTGATATGGAAACAAGTATAACATTTGTATGCACGGAATAATAAATGGGACTATATATTGTATCTAACGTACAAGTGGAGCTATTCTCCACGGCGGGTGAGGTGTACCCTCGTCTCAGTGTTGTTTGGTGCTCCCGCGGTTTACCGTGTGTTCATGGCACGATCTGGTGATGGAATAGAGGTTCGATTTCTCTACGTGTCTTTTTACAGGCTCGAATCGTCGATTGCCACGGCAGTCGATGCACGGGGTGGTTTTCGTTTAAATATCTTGGTCACTCCTTTACAGAATCGTGCGAGGATGCTTGGCTTTTTCGTGGGTAATTTTAAAAGAAGCGACGCGTCTTCTTCTTCGTCGCTTGGCACGTCTTCGATACTGAACATGTCTGCGAGCGATGCAGTCACGGGGTCCGGTTCGAAGTCGTCCATATATTTTTTTAGAGGTATTTAAGCTCCTTTTATATGACGTTAAAACAATGCGTGTCGTGTCAATTGACCCTGGAACCGTTAACTGTGGGTATGCCGTGTGGGAAGACGGCAAGTACGTCGACATTGGCAGTTACAACTTATTGGAGATGGTACCGAAGCAGAAACGCACCGATTACCCGTACGTAGCACGTCAATTCATAGAAAAAACACAACTGTTTGCGGGTGCGGATGTGGTGCTGATTGAAAATCAAATGCAGGCTAAGATGAAGATGATTGCGTGTGCCCTGCGATGTTTCATGTGGAAGAAGGCCGTTCCGATCAGTCCTCTAGCCGTCCGGAAGCATTTCGGCATCAGCAATGGCAACTATCGCAAGAACAAGAAAGATTCAAAATCCTTCGTGCATCGGTTTTTGACCCCATTACAAAGTGAGCGTATCAAAAAGACAAAGAAACAAGACGACGTAGCGGACGCAGTCATTCAACTACAATATCACCTGGACAAGATGAAAAAATGAATATAAAAGTAATAAATTTTATTCTAAATGGTAAACCGTCCGATGAGGTATGAAGTCGCCCAATCGTCGGAAGATGCGCCCGCTCAAAAACTAGAGCATCAGTTTGTGTGGGAGCCGGATTACTGCCCGTACGGCCTGTACGTATCCATTACTGGATGCGCAATCAGCACGTGCACCTTATTGATCTTGGTTGGATTTGTTGTATGGCAAATGACACGAGGTGGGTTGACACAATAAACGTTTTTGTTGTCATATTTATTCTTCCTGGCCATAGACACAAGAGAACGGACGATGGAAAATATGTTTGCAGTCGTCTGTGCTTCTCTTATCGGTGTCAGCGTGTTGTCGATCGTTTTGACGCAACTGTACCACCATTGCATCATTCCATGCCGAAAAGAGAAAAACGGAACGACGAACGCTGTATCGTACGGCGGTACCATCGATAACCCGTATAGTTTAATTTAATTGTTCTATTTATTTGACCACTGTATGTATCAACATGACCTCCTCGGAAGAAAAGCAGCCCATGACACTTCGAAACGAAATTCGATCTAATTTAGGACGTCGCTCCATGCTGTACCCATCGGAAGTGCTGTCTGATTTTATCAGCAAACGGCCGAGCGTGGACACCCCCGCGGGACAGGGTTCATTTAGCGAGGTGTGGGTGTACGATGATTACGCGTTGGCGTTGCAGAAAGAAATACCGTCGCACAAAACGATCTACTCTTTTACACAGAAATTTCTTAACTCGCAACATACGTACCACACGCTGGAATCGCTGGACCAAAAACATCAGTGTTTTTTGAATTATCCCATTGACGAAGTGTTGCTGATGAATCGTAAAGAGAAGCGCAAAGGGATTGAGATCGCAGCGACAAAGAAAGGACCCGTGGGCATGAACGGTCTGAACAAGGAACCAGGTACACGATGGTACGCGATTGAAAAGATGCGCCTATGTCCCGTGTACGATATTTACACTCCCATGGCCGTATGGTACGAGGGCAGTTACTTGTTGATGGAATTGAAAGCGCAACTTCGGGTCATTGCATCCGATGCCTTTGAAACGTATTCCCCTCGCATCAAGCGTTCGTTTTCGTTAAAAGTGCACAATGCAATTGGAAACCTCGTACGTTTGGGAGGATTGTACCTCGACCATTGTAGGCAGGCAGAAGCTCTGTTGATGGCACATAAGAAAACGCTGGAATCGCGTCCAAATCCACCGTTCCGAGCATCTGGCAATCCAAAATATGCCGGCCTGTCACCCATCGAACAAATGATACGCATCATATTGGAGGACAGCAAAGGACCCTTTCCACATTACTTGGACGATCTGATGCACATTGGATGCGCGTTGCACGCGGCACACGAGAAAGATGTTTACCATTTGGACATCAAACCTGAGAATATTTTTGTGTGCCATTGTGGAACGGCCGCTCTGGGCGATTGGGACTGGTCGACAAATTCAAAATCGTTCTCGATGGACCCAGAAAATAAGGGTTTTTTAAATGACCGTCAAATTGGAACCACGGTCGCATACAATCCGTACGCGACTTCATCGCATGTCGGCGATCCGTTGTGGTATGAGACGCTGTATGAGAATTACGACCGAACGATGAGTTGGTTTGACCGCGTACAACTTGAATACAGCGACTGGTACGCACTGGGCATTTGCATTGTACTGTTCTGGGCCATCGAGGAAGGGTTGGAAGTGGACATGGCACCCGAGATCTTTGATGTGTTACAAGAGCTACCGCGCAATACGAACAAGTTTAATACGTTTGGAAAGTTCGGACCCACCGCACAAGCAGCGTTGCAGACAGCCCCCAACGTTGTCAAAGCATTCTTGCAACTCATACGGCTTCGCGAACATCGAGACATCATTCGACTGAAAGGGTCCGAACAAAATCCGGCATGGGATGAAAACAGTTTCAACTTGTCGAAACGACATGTGGATTTATTTGACGAAGATGACTACCGTGCGAAACAGATCGCCATTAAACACGTTCGAGACGAATTAAAAGAGTTCGAGTTAGATCAGAGACAGTAATGTATATTAAAAATATGGAGATCGTTTACGTTTTAAATTTTCAAATATATTTTTCTCTATCTTGACAACACGCTTGCGGAACTCTGCTTCAAATGCCTTGTTCATTTTTAACGTATTTGCACGCGTTTTCTCGGCGTGGCACGATACGCACAAGGCACAAGTGTTGCCCCAGTCGTCCGCTCCCCCATGGCGGATTTCGACGATGTGGTCTATTTCAAAGTTTGGCGTCAATATCTTATCGCATAACGCGCATCGCCAGAGAGTTTTGTACGCAATTTCAATACGATGGCTTGTCGAATAGGCGCGGGCTGCCGGTTTGGGTGGTTCCTTGATAGGGTGACATGGGTAGCTTCGATTGTACCACTTTAAAAATCGTCGAAGACTCTCCTCTGCAATGTGCGTCTCGCTGACGGTCAGCTGCGAAGACGTCGCGTCTTGCATCTCCTGAATGAGCCAGAAGGTGTCGCGCTGCGCCGCGGTCTCCAAGTCCGACAAACGGTACATTCGACACCCATCGACGTCGACCACGTTCATTTGTAAGCCGATGCGACAATATTTATAGATCATTTTATTTTGAATGGTATAAATATTGGTGAGCAAGCAGTAGAAATGTGGACGTGGGTGTACGGTATCTTTATTAGCATGTACATGTTAATTCATGAGCTGAGTACGAATGTCTTCCTTCGGGTCTTGCCTCTCTGGATTGCATGCGTCGCTGGACTCGTGGCCGTCGTGTACCAATACAGCCAGGCGACCAAACTTCATTACACTGTCTACGTCACGTCCATCGGAGCATCCGTCGCATTGCTCACCACGTTAAGAGAGACCGGAATCATCGAGAACGTCACGTTTTTTATCGCCTGGCTCAATATCGTGGTCGTCGCCGTCACCGTAGTGTATCTTGTACAAAGTGGATGGTTGCTCGAAACGTCTTACATGAACGACGGGGACAAATGCTTGTACTACTCGTCGCTGTTGCTCAGCGTCGTGACGTACAGTCTGTTTTACGGCGTTGAGTACGAGGTGATTGAACCATGGATACCGCTGCTCATTTTCTTTGCATTGCTCATCGTTGAAGGGTTTATCATCAAACGCCTTTACACCGGCACCGAATTCACACGCGACGAATTCAATCGAGAAAAAGCAGCCGATCGAATGAACTACGTCGTGTGCATCTTTATCTTGTACGTCTGCGCCGTAGCACGGTACATATGGAACTTGACCGACGTCTTTTTGTACACCGCCGCGCTCATTGCATACACCGTGGGTGGTATGCGCATTGTATACATTGAACGGGAGTCTATGTGGGATATGACGTGTTTCGGGTTTAATCGGCACAAGTTGTTGACATCCAAGGAAGAACCTGAGATCCTATAAATTGAACATCTTCACCTTTACTGACATGAACGAAAGTGACGTCACTTGGGTGAATCTGAAAGTACTGGCAAAATTAGAGCCGTTTCAAAAATTAAATACGCGTCGGACGCATTTTCAATTGCAATCTTCCGCTATCCCATACATTCCAGAATTTGTAACTCGGTGGTGGGTCGGCAGTAATCGTGAATCCGATTACGTACGGTTGAAAGAATTGTACGCCGCCGCGGAAAAATTACTACACGATGATGCGCAACGGCAACGAATGATTGAACACTTGGAAGAAAGTTGCAAAGGCCTGATTGCGCTGCAGAAGACGTATGAAAACGACGCCACGACGAAAGCAAAAATTGACTGGTTATTGGACAGTGTACATAAAAACGTGCAAGACTACAAATTAATAGACTAAACGAACATAGATTAAAAATAGTTAAACTTTGATTATTTTACAATTTTAGTGTGCACGCCTGCAACTGTGCCGGTAGTGGGTCGAACACAGACATCTTATTTTTCGTTGCAGATTGTTTCATCTTGTCGGATGCATCAATGGTTGTTTTTTGTGCCAAAAACATCTTCAAGTCTTCGCGCAATTTTCCTTTCGTGGCTCGTGCCACTAAATATTCTTTCGATTTCGATTCGTACGCTCCTAAAAAATTCAGTGCTTCAAATACTTCCATTTCGTCCAAGCCACCTTCTTTCCGAAGTTTTCCATTGCTGGCTCGTTTCAAACGCTCGTTCACCATGATAGACTTGATCTTTTTTGCTGCCTCGGTTTCCGCCACTTCGGTCGGGCCGGGTTCTTTTGTCAAGGAAAGTTCTGCGTCTAGTTTTTGGATTTGAAATTCTAAAGATTCAAGTTTAAATTTGTCTAGGTTAGTCGATCGGACAGACTGTCTTATTTTTTCTTCCTTTTTCAGTTTTGCGTCAATCGCTTTTTCTTTTTCTCGTTCCAAGTAAGCGATTCGTTTGGCAGTGCGCGCATTGCGTTCCTCCACGTCTTCATGCACAATGTTCAAGTAATCATTCATGTTTCCTTCTGGGTCAATTTTTCCGTAAATATCACTTCGTATGGTACGAACTAATTTTCGCTGTACTTTGTTCGCGAGTTGGTCGGCTTGTTTTAAGGCCCCTTGTACTTTTGTAAACGCATCTACGGATTTATCTATGTCTTCACGTGTCACTAAATTTGAATGCTTGGCCACCTTGTACAAACAGCGTCTCACTATGGTCAATAGAATCGGCGTGGCTCCCAAGATGTTCAGAGCATTCCGTTCCAGCGATACGTACGTGCTTTTATTTTCTAATATTGCTAAGGCCTTGGCAGCCTTGTAACTAGTAGCACTCGCTGCTGTGGTGCTGACCGCTGTGCATAACCCACCAATAGCCCATGCAATCGGTCCAGCCCATGATGTGAGGGCTGTTAATTTTGCACAACCAGCAGCAACGGGTCCCATGGATGCAGTGCCGCCAACTTTAGCTCCAATAATTGCAGCTCGTTCGACTTCTTCCATCATTAATTTCTTAAATGGGTTGTAATCATCTGGAACGACAAAGTCTTTGTTTGAATACGTGACAACTTGAATCCATTTTTTGAAAAACTCATACACACCATTTTTAAATCGGATACAGAATTGAACAACGTCGCTGCTGACGGCACAAATTTGATCGTTCAGTGAAGAAGTAAAGGTACAGAGTGCAATCACCATCAACAACACGGCCGCGGCGATGTATATCCAGTTTGTTTTCATCCATTCCCAGACGCCTTTTCCCCATGATAAAACAGTTGACCCAACTGATTTCATATAACCAAGGAATGAGCTTCCGTATGACTTTGCCCACTGCCACCAATTCTTGGATCGTGAATTTTCAGTTTCGACCGTGACATGTTCATACACATCTGGATTATCTTCAAGCGTTTCTAAAATATGTTCCATGTCGGTCTTTTTGCCGGGTTGTTTGGGCAGCAATGATTTTCCCAATTTACCAAGCTCGTCCAAATCATTATTTGTTTCTGGTGATATGCCTTTTTTAAACCGCTGCCTTAATTGCTGTGTTTTTTCAGAGGAACTCACGATAGATGTCACCGACGTTTTTATTTTCTTACGATCCTCGTCACCGACGCCTGGCAAATTGTTTACTATACTGGCGATGTAATCGTATATGCCATCGGAACCACTGGCAATATAAACGTTGTCGTTTTTACGTGGCACTTCATTGAGAATGATGTTGTGTAGGCGATGTTGTTCATGACGATATGAGGTATACTTTGCATTAGATGGTTGTAAGAGATGATCGGACATCCGTTTGAATTGAAACCCATTTATTTTGTTTTGTTTGAGATATTGCTTAAATTGTACCATTTAGTAGTTATATTAAGTACGTTATATACTCTTTATTAATACATGTAACCACCGCTTTAAGAAAAAGACATATATATCAGTAATGTATATACACATGCGCCTATGTACATCTTTGCATGGATTGCCAACGTATTGGTTTTCACTTACAAACTACCACAAATGTACACGCTCTACAAGGCAAAAGACACGACTGGTCTGTCCCTATTTTCGCTCTGCATTCAGGTACTGAGCTACGTACTCTACATTATTCATGGCACTTTCATTCATGATCCGTCTATATCAGTAGGCATGATTCCACCATTGTGTCAGAATTTAATTTTGATTGGGATGTATTTGTATTATACCCACTGGAAAATTAACAAATCGATCGAATCAACATGAAGCAATCTAAAAAGATGAAGTATATTAGTATGGTATGTTGTATTGAAATGGCATCGAAAGACGAAACCGAAATATCGTTAAAAAAGACGTTGGAAGGTCATTCTCATTACGTGGAATCCGCGTCGTTTTCCCCGGATGGGCAACGGATCGCCTCTGGTTCGTATGATAAGACGGTGAAAGTATGGAGTGTGGAGAGCGGTGAATGTGTGATGACGTTGGAAGGTCATTCTAAGTGGGTGAATTCTGTGTCGTTTTCCCCGGATGGGCAATGGATCGCCTCTGGTTCGGCTGATGCGACAATAAAAGTATGGAGTGTGAAGAGCGGTGAATGTGTGAGGACGTTGAGAGGTCATTCTACAAATGTGAAATCTGTGTCGTTTTCCCCGGATAGTACGCTGATCGCCTCTGGTTCCGATGATGAGACGGTGAAAGTATGGAGTGTGGAGAGCGGCGAATGCGTGAGGACGATTAAACCTCATTTGTCTAGCGTGTATTCTTCGTTGGAAAATCCGGTGAAATCCGTGTCGTTTTCCCCGAATGGGCAATGGATCGCGTCTGTTTCTGAGTATAATACGGTGAAAGTATGGAGTGTGGAGAGCGGTGAATGTGTGACGACGTTGGAAGGTCATTCTAAGTGGGTGAATTCCGTGTCGTTTTCCCCAGATAGTACGTTGATCGCGTCTGGTTCGTTTGATAAGACGGCGAAAGTATGGAGTGTGGAGAGCGGTGAATGCGTGAGGAAGTTAGAAGGTCATTCTAGTGGTGTGGAATCCGTGTCGTTTTCCCCTGATGGACAATGGATCGCGTCTGGTTCTGGAGATACTACGGTGAAAGTATGGAGTGTGGAGAGCGGTGAATGCGTGATGACATTAAGAAATCATACTGATGGTGTAAGCTTTGTGTCGTTTTCCCCGGACGGGCAATGGATCGCCTCCGGTCACGTTCGCAATATCATACTATGGGATGTCAATGTCTTCTACAACTACCCATTCTTACGAGAACACGAGGTCGAGGGGGTCCAAATGACAGCGTATCAAGGTCCAAACTATATTCGGGTCAGCGTTTCTTCGTTTTCTCATCCTTTATTATTTGACGTGACAGTACGTAAAGATGGAACATACACCGCATCTTTTCCCGCCGACACGAGCATGTTTAACGATGGATTTACATTGCAAACGATGGTGGGTATTGAAGCGTGGGATAAATACGAGAAGCGATTATATAAAAACATAGCGGAGTTGGTAGTTGATTTTTTTAATAGTGTTACGGAGGAGGAAGAAGACAAGACCATGTCACGACCGGAAAAGAAACAAAGGATAGGTGTACAATCGCTGTTCGTACAATTAAAGTTTTAAGTAGATACTATAAATGTAAAAATAGCGAAGCGACAGAATTATCATTGCGTAATCTAAAAATATAATGTATATTAGTATGGTATGTTGTATTGAAATGGCATCGGAAGACGAAACTGAAGTCTCATTGGATATTGAAGAAAGGACGTTGAAAGGTCATTTAAATGATGTAAATTCCGTGTCGTTTTCCCCAGATAGTACGTTCATCGCCTCTGGTTCGGATGATGGTACGGTGAAAGTATGGAGAGTGGAGAACGGCGAATGCTTAAGGACGCTGGAAGGTCATTCGTATCGTGTTCTTTCCGTGTCGTTTTCCCCGGATAGTACGTTAATCGCGGCTGGTTTGTGGAACGAGAAAGTGAAAGTATGGAGTGTGGAGAGCGGTGAATGTGTAAAGACGTTGAAAGGTCATTCAAATATTGTGACTTCCGTGTCGTTTTCCTCTAATGGGCAATTGATTGCCTCTGGTTCGTGGGATAAGACGGTGAAAGTATGGAGTGTGGAGAGCGGTGAATGTGTGAGGACGTTGAAAGGTCATTCGTGGAATGTGAATTCCGTGTCGTTTTCCCCGGATGGGCAATGGATTGCCTCTGGTTCGAATGATAAGACGGTGAAAGTATGGAGTGTGGAGAGCGGTGAATGTGTGACGACGTTGAAAGGTCATTCGGATTGGGTGGTATCCGTGTCGTTTTCCCCGGATAGCACGTTAATCGCCTCTGCTTCGGCTGATACGACAATAAAAGTATGGAGTGTGAAGAGCGGTAAATACTTAGGGACGCTGGAAGGTCATTCGCATTTTGTGTGGTCCGTGTCGTTTTCCCCGAATAGCACGTTAATCGCCTCTGCTTCGGCTGATACGACAATAAAAGTATGGAGTGTGGAGAGTGGTGAATGTGTTAGGACGTTGGAAGGTCATTCGGATAGTGTGCTTTCCGTGTCGTCTTCCCCAGATGGGCAATGGATCGCCTCTGGTTCTAGGGATAATACGGTGAAAGTATGGGATGTCAATGTCTTCTACAACTACCTATTCTTACGAGAACACGAGGTCGAGGGGGTCCAAATGACAGCGTATCAAGGTCCAAACTATATTCGGGTCAGCATTTCTTCGCTTCCTCACCCTTTACTATTAAACGTGAAAGTGTACAAAAATGGAACCTATGAAGCATATTTTCCCGTCGAAACGAGCATTTTTAAGGATGAAAAACCATTGCAGAGCATGGTGGGTATTAAGGCGTGGGATAAATACAAAAAGCAATTATATAAAAACATAGCGGAGTTGGTAGTTGATTTTTTTAATAGTGTTACGGAAGAGGAAGAAGACGCGAGCATGTCACGACCGGAAAAGAAACAAAGGATAGGTGTACAATCGCTGTTCGTACAATTAAAGTTTTAAGTTGATACTATAAATGTATAGGAATATTACACTACGTATCCATGATAACAAAAGAAAAGTTGCGGCGTGCACGTGCCTATCGAGCCCGTTTTCAAATACTGGAGGACCGTGTTTTAAGAAATGCACGTAAACACTGGATACGCAGTATGTTTACAATTTCAAAGGAGACGAAATTTTGTACACGTTTACAAACTCGTCTAAGTATATCTTTGCTACTTCTGGATCCGATATTATATTGCAGTTTTCTAGATGATTCGTCGCCATGTTCGTCAGATTGAAAGACCCGGTCGATACCCAAAGAGGATCCCCGGTTTCGGACATACCGACTAAAAATTTGTGATGCATGAGACTTTTGTTGTACCCACGTCCACTACCGATGTATCGGATTGCGGTATCAACGTCTGACGATGTTTCATTTCTATAGACAGGTAATGTAGCGTATCGTTTTTTTATACTTTTTGCGGTGAGAATTTTATCGCGCGTGGTGACTATGCAAACGCCACGTAAATTATGCGCCATTGCATCGATGATAGTTTTGTTTGTGAACCAGGCACATGCACCCATGACGTAGAAAGTATCCGGTCTGCGAATATGACGGCAGATACCATTGACTATCGCGTTTCCGTTAAAGAATACCTTAATCTTTCCATCGGCGCACACTTTTTGCCTCTTGCGCGTGTCATCCTCGATGAGCGCGTTTAGATTGACCTTCTTGCGTTTTAAACGTCTCGACTCCATTTTTAAAACTATTCGGGCGGTATTTATAGTCTTCTTTACGGGTTTTGTCACTCGCTCTGCATGGAGATGAGGCATGTTTCTTATCCAATAACAACTCATCACAGTCTACACATGTCGACACAGTCGGCAATTGTGTGTACCGCTGATCGTGACGGTTGTTGGATACGTGTATGTATTTAAATTTTGAATGCATGAGAGGGTTCACCGTCCATACGATAACACTACGCGCTTCCATACTTAAATATTGAACCGTTCAGATTTTATACTGTCGTATTACTTATGCTCCGTATTTAAAGAGTTCGACCATTTGTCAACATGGGCGATTATTTAGATAGTAGTGGTGACTTGTCAGAGTTGTCGACTGCAGATGTAGATGATTTCGTCGTTACTCCCACGTGTCCCATTTGTCATAAAAATTATAGCAATCGTGTCGAACCGGTCGTAATCCACCCATGTGGCCATGGCGTGTGCGCAGAGTGCATGGATGCGCTTGAAGATAATGTGACGGACGGCAACTTCCCGTTGTGTCCATTGTGTAGACAGCCCGCACTGTCGAACGGTCCAAATTACGACCTTCGCGAAGTGACAAGCAACGTGTCCCCGTACGAGCGTTGTGGATTTTGGGAAAAGCAAATCTGCAACATGCGTAAATTACAGGGTCGTAAAATATCGTTTGCTCGGGAAATGCGTTTGTACGCAAAAGCTATCTGTGTGCGTCTCTCTTACGATGACGTATTTGTAAATATTAAAACTAGCGTATACGAATGGACCCGGGAAGAGCGTCAAGCAGTGGTGGCATTGAAGAATGCGTTGGTTCGTGCTGCACTGCAGAGTGACGATACTATTGAAACGTTGTCTAAGTGGGTGAATGTATTGTCGGTGACGGTCATTGTGGAAACGCACTTAATGCGATTCTTTTTAAAGTGGTATGAAACGAAAGAGTTTTTAAATGAAATTGGCGGGACATGGTTATTGGATGTGTTGACTCACCCGGTATAAATTGATATCTTGTACATAGTAAATATAATATGAACGTGTTTCGAGCGAATAACGATTCATCGGAAACTATCGATAATATTAAAAGCGAGTTGAACGCACTGGGGTCAAAAACAAATGAAGACATGTCGATTGATTTGGCGGGTCGTTGCCATAACAACGAAGGGTTTATTTTGCGCGTGGTGAACATGGAGCGTATCACGGACGCGTTGCTGACGGATTGGAGAGGCGTCTTAAAACGGAAAGGATTTTCACCAGACATACAATATGATTTTCAAGACGGTACCGTGGACATACGGTGCACGCGGGTGCAAGTCAAATCACCATGGAAGGCTCACCATGTTCAATTATTGGGCTATATAAGCTTGGCACTTCTCAGCATATACATGCTATGGTCCCGTCGCAATCTGCCGCACCCAAAGTAAGTAACATGCCCAAAAGTAATCTGCACGAAAACGACGCAAAGTTTATATCTGAATGTGTCAAGGTCATTAGTAATATTGATGGTGCGAATGAGATGAAGCTGCGCGTCCACGATCGGTTGCCGTCTGTCTTTTCTGTTTCGGTGACGCGACCTCCAAAGATGAGACCAGACGATTTACGTCAGTTGCAAATGTTGACAACACGGTTAAAGCGCATTCGATTCAATTTTTCATCGCACAAGTTGATCATTGAATGTTGGAAGCATAAGCGGGAACCTGTGGATAAAAAACGTCGTCGAGACGAAGACGACCTGTTTACGATACAGCCATTGCCAAAAAATTACAATCTTGACATGGTTGACAAAATGGATTTGAAACACGTGGAAGGAATTATTTCTTTTCTGGTCCAATATACGGATTTGGAATTCGACATTGACATCCACACGGACGTGTCCAATTACCGTTTAATGCTGTCTAATCTGGAAGTCTTTGAAATCAAATTGATTGAGAATCTCATCAAAAAGTATGGTGCGTTCATTTCCCAAATTTATTTTGATTTCCCAAAAGGGATTCTGGAGCTCGGTGTCCGACGGAACGACAGTCCACTGGAATCGATCACAACCGTGCGCCCTCGTAAAAAGGTAAAGTTATTAAAAGACGATTAAATATTATCCTTAAGTATATTATCCCAATCTTTCTTACACATTTGTATACGGTCATCTTTCCATTTCGTTCCAAGGTAATTTAAGATAGCCGACCCGCGTTGCCGTGGGTTTTGCATTATGAAGCACGTCAATTTGTATTTGTGTGCAATGGCAAACCCTTTCCGGATACGACTTTCGATGCCTCTGCTACTTTGCTTCCATTCGTTTTTTACTTTTTTTGAATCAAATGCGCGATCTTTTGGTAGCTTCAAAATGATCACAGGGTCCCAACTTCCCGCCGCACGCTTGGTGACACGCGGGCCACCGGCCAGTTGCGCATTGTGTTGTTGGAGTCGCTTGTTAAAATCCGAGACAACGCCGATGTAAGTATGTGTTTTGATGTCGGCTCGGTTGTGCGAAATTAAGTACATGTAAAGGTCTTTTGGCATTATAACATGTCGAACGGTATATATTTATATGTGTTTATATTTATGCGATGGATCAATCACGGGCGTACATGGATGTCCAGCCTAGTGCACCGAAACCGCTTACAGAGAGTCAGCGGAATGAAGTGCGTACCATGTTAAAACAACTGAGCGCAAGCTCCGCATCGAGACGGTCAAAGGTAGGAAATAAAAACCCACTCAGCCGTAAAAAGGCAAAAAAGGTGAAGCGTATAGACAATCCATTCGAAAGCATTGACGAGGGGAAAACCGTCGACGGGTTTACCGGTCTGTCGAGCGACTGTTGCATGTTGACGTTTGTTCAACGGTGTCGAATTGTCCTGCTACCGTATCATTACGACAAACTGACACAGACGTACGAAGAATGGTGCAAAATGATAGAACATTACTGTGGGTGCAAATTTTCCGTCATCGATAATGAGACACGGTCGCATCTGAAATTTATTGTCGAGGGCAACGCGCCGATCCGGTATTTACATGTGTATTTAGAATTAGAGGACGAAGCAGCGGAACGATACGGTCTGAGTAATTTTATATTTGCGACATGATTAATGGAACAATTCACTTCGGCAATTGGGGCACGTATTGTTTGATTTTAGCCACGTATCAATGCACGCTCGATGAAAGCAGTGATTGACAATCTCGCTACACGGCAACCGTCGAAACTCTTCCCCCGGTACTATGTTTTGCAAGCAGATCGAACATTCGCCCAGGTCTCCCTCCGCTTTGTACACGGGTATTGTATTTTCCACCGGGTGGACGTCCGCGTGGCGATTTGCAAGCGCGTGCTCAATGGTCTCGCGCAATGTATCGGCGGTTGGACGATGCTGATTGCGTCGACTGCTCGGATTAAAGATGTGGGTTCCACTCAACGCACGTAGCATGTGTTCGTGAAATTCTCCGATAGGTCGTTCGTCTAGTTCTAATACATATTGTCGTGAACTGCCTCGTTCCGACATAACAATTCTGGACATGTTTTTATTTACAAAATTATTTACGTTTATATACATGGGAAACACGATGCGTCTTGTATGCATTCACAAAGTGCGTCCTCTTCTTCCTCGTCGTCGTCTTCTTTATCCTCCTCGTCGTCTTCTTTTTTCGCTTTCTTGATGTATGGCTTCTTTATTTCTATCGGAACGCTTTGCGGTGCCGGCATAACTGCACCCCCGTCGTTCCCTACATTGACGGTGACACATTGGCCCATTCCGTATTTACATGATATGCCATGTCGCAATTTATACTCATGGCACACGACTTCGTTGAAATTGATCGGAAAAAATGCTACCATATTTGTCGTCTTTGTCTGGCGGCGCATCGCTGTCGCTCTCGCTCTCATCGCTCGTATGCGTGACCCGGTTCGCAGGACTGATGTCGCTTGATTTAGAATTCGCGAGGATTGGGCTCTTTGGTATGTTTAACGTTTTCTTCATCCCTAGTGGAGACTTGGATGGTTGCACGACACTGACCGTCAATTTGCACCCCATATGAAAAATAAGAAAATGAATATATAAGATACATAGTTACTTGTATTAATATGTTTCGATTCCTATTTGGAACTTTGGTAGGCGCATACGTCGCGCAGAATTACAAGATTCCAAACATTTACGATTCTCTCATTCACATTCAATCGTCTTTGGTAGATTACGAAAGATCTCTGTCAAAGGAGAAGGACAAATAACGCGCGTCGTCTCGACGCTTTGGTAGTACACGGCTTCGTTCAACTGAAGTAGTTTGGTATACAATGCTTGAAATTCTTCGGACGCATGATTCGTGTTGGCAAACGGCTGAAGGAGTGCAATACGCTCACCACAAGCATTGTCGTCCATCTCTTTGACAATGTTTAAGACATGTAGGCATTTGAGCCGCTGCGCCTCCGTGATATCGGCTTCTGAATGTTTCCATATATTCGATGCTGCGTCAAAACAATCGTATGCGCGCTTGACACACAATTGATTGCACGTTCCCTGCTGGATTTTCGCAAAATCGTTCACAGCCTCGTAGTAGTACGCTGCGTTCTTTAACATGTTGTAGATGTGGAAACGGTCTTGAAAGATGGGCAAATGCGTGATCGACGAATCTTCCCAGTTAAACGCTCCCATCGTGTTTAATGCATGTGTACTGAATGACACGGCCTGTGAATACAACTTGGCTTTACTTTTCAAATCATCGGTAGACCGTGCTTGCCGCGTGTACTCGTCGGCCAACAGCCGTTCTACATTAATTTTTTCGAACATCCAAGAACTGGACGCGTAGTTGTGCCAAGAAAACAATGGCTGGTACATCAGCCGTGTATGTTTTTGTTTCATCGTATCAATTAGTTTGCGAAACATATTGTAGTACACTGTTCCTAGCTTTGTGCAGTCACGCTTGTACTCCACGGCTTCTAACAGTTCCGATCGCTTCTGTGATATTTCGATAAGATACTCTGTATTAATTGTACCGTCTTGTATGATCTTTTCAAACAGTAAATACATTTATAATACGAATGATTTAATTTATAGTACACGTATCTCCTTCTACAATAGGGTTGTCTGATTTTAAATCGATGCCATTTTTTTTCGCAAGTGCTTCTATCTTCGACAATCGTGTTTCTAACATGGAGACCGTCATCTTTAAATCTAATACTTTCGATTCGAGAATGTCAAATTGATTGACCAAGTTTTCTTCAAAGTCAGCCGTGTTATTCAATACTGACATGCAAACTTTCTAGAACTTGAGTCCATCTTATATACGTGGCAACGCACATCACTTGCATCAAACATCTACACCCACCTTCTTTTCTTGTTCGCTCTGTCGATAACAGTTGATGTAGGCTCGATATTCGACTTCTGTGACGGGCAACGGTAAGTTAGAAAAGGGATGCTTTTCGCGTGTCAGAATGTAATCCATGCAAGCACATTGTTTACGATGACAAGGGCGAAAATGTGCATATCGTATGCTATTTTTTATTTGCCGAAAAAACATTTACAACATAACTTACGTACTTTTATAGATCACATGCATACTCGTGTGGATGATTTTTTGAACAGCGACGGCACATGTAAAACTGCACGGGTGGGACACATGCGTCGTACGTTGCCATGCGGGCACAAGGACGATCGCTTGCAAATTGACCGTCCACGTAGGTGAGTTGCGATCGTTGTCCAAGTAATATTTCTACGGCACGAAGCTTTTCTTTGTAATATGCGATTTCACGGTTTAATGCCGTCTTCATGTCATTGTACTGGTCTTTAAGGTCATTAACAATCTCTAAATACTCGCCTTCGTTCATGAATGATACTATAAATACGCGTACATGGTTAATTTATACGTGCAAACGAATTATGGGCAGTAAAATATGTTTAGGACGCGAGGAAAGCGAAGAGCAGCGTACCATCAATGTTTCCGAACTGTTTGTTGGGTCCGTTGTTAGTCGAAAGAGGAGACGGCCTCGATCGAAAAGATTGTGGCGCGATAGAGTGGTTCGAGGGCCGCGTCCTCTTAACTTGCGTAAAAGTCAATGCTCTTCATGACAGGATTGCCGCACGTCTCGCCTGGACGAAAGATCGCCAGCAACACTGGAAATGGACATTTTCTCGTGTAGCCTTTAAAGATAATGCCTTGTTTCACCATGCGAACTTCATTTGCATACTGTACGATATAGTCGTGAAACCAATTGCACCCAGTACGGCTTGGAAGTAAGCAGACGATCGTTTTTCCCTCTTCGCGTTCCTCGATCACTTTTTCCAACCACACGCTTATATTGTTGAACGGTGGATTGCAGTAATTGACTTGCTCTGAACTCCATGAAATTTTTAGACCGTCTTTTGTAGGCATAGGAGGGCATGGGTCAAACAGAGGTCCAAATTCTTTCGACAATGCGTCCATGATTTCATCCGGGGTTTCCGCAAACTGATTGGTCGTTTCCTTGTTAGGCATAATCACGGATTGGTATGTACTCATAATTGTTGTATGTAAAACGTCAGTAATATATACTCCGTAAATAAATTAGGGTTATAAATTACATTCCACTACGGTCCCGTGCTTCGAATCATACTGTAAAGTCGATTGGGCGTGACAGCGCTTGGGTTTGTATCCTTAAACATGTCAATGTGCTGCAATGCACATACCATCTGCTGCGAACAAAAGTACGTGGGATACTCGATTTGTGAATTTCGTAAGGGAAACCAATAACTCAATGCACCGGCGTAATCGTAATGTTTTTTGTACTGGTTCAGCAAAAACTGCGCAACTTTGAATTCCTGTTCCTTGGTTGTTTGTATGGTGACTAGCTCAAACTGACGGCCGTCCGGGTAGCGATAGAACGGGTTATTGTGTTGCCGCTTCAACATTCGATACGAAGTGGTGTCTCCCCATAACAAATAAAAGCAAATGTGGATTTCTCCGTCTTCCAAGTAACGCGTGTAGTTTGATCGCAAACGTTCATGCCCTTCCAAAGAGCTGAAAAATTCGCTAGCTGTTTCTTCGTCCCATGTCATGACAAATTCCGAATGACAAAAATCACCGCCAGTCACCTTTGCAGCAAGTCGGTTAAACCAGTTGTCGAACAATCCGACGGGTCGAGCGAAGGAACCAGACAACATATTTGCGTACTATATAACAGACATTTATAGGCACAATATACGATGAATTACATTTCGTTCCTTTTTGCCATCACCGTCATTACGACGACGATTGCCATGCATACCATGGACACGCCCAAGGAAATGCCGCAATGGTTTATCGACTACAAGCAGACGCATCATAAGAAGTACAGCCTTTTAGAAGAACAGACTGCGTTTAAACTCTTGCAGACGCGTCAACACCTTATTGAATCGCTTGAACCAGACGGTGTCACCTTAAGTTTGCATGCCGACTCGGACCGAAACATGACGGCCGTCAATCCACACCTCGCCAAACCAAGACGAAGGTGGACGGAATGGTACAGCAACCGTTTGAAAAGCACGCCGATTCCGTCTAGTTTTGATTGGCGCCAGCATCACTACGTCACGTCACCTAGGAGACAGGGTCGCTGTGGTGGATGTTACGCGTTTGCGGCGGTCGAACATTTAGAATTTTGGTACAAGAAGAAGACCGGGAAATTAAAAAAGTTGAGTGTTCAGCAAGCCATGGATTGCTCCGCGCCGGAATCGGACGGCTGCGATGGAGGATTGATGGAAGACGTCTACTACCATTCGTATTGGAATCCCATTGGCCCAGCCACGTTTGACGAGTGGACCGGGAAAGACGGCCAGTGCAAGGTGCGACGCTCTCATCCACACGTGCGTGTTCATTCGTACGAAAGTATGAGCAGCGAAAACAACGATCCCGTCGAGGCACACTTGGCACACAACGTGTACCACTATGGGCCCATACCCATTGCCATCGATGCATCGTCGAACGTATTCGAGAATTACCACAGTGGCATAGTGAAGGAAGAACACTGCGGCACGGAAGTCGACCACGCAGTTCTTGTTGTGGGCTACACGCCGACTTATTGGATCATAAAAAATAGCTGGGGTCAATCATGGGGAGAAGACGGTTACGTGCGCATTGAACGCGGGAAAAATGCATGTGGCATCGACACGTACGCAAGCTTTGCCACGTCCGTCAGCGTGTGACGTATAAATATACAGTCGACGCTACGGCATGACCATGGTTGAAGAGATTGTTTGGTTTTTTGTGTGGTTGCTCCTACTGTACTTGGTACATTACCAATTTAAAGTATGTATCCCCGTCACCTTGTTCGTGTTAAAATTTATGGAAAGCCTCTTGCTGCTGTTTTTATTAAAACTGTTCGTCTTCTTCCAAATCCACGGCGACGGCGTCACTTTAGCGACGGTCACTAATGTGACGTCAACATTCATCCATGCCGCGAAAACGCACATGGCCAAAATGGATCTGTAGCACATTAGAGATCGTCCTTAAAGTGAATGTCCGCGTAAATGGCATCGTCGCTCAGCACTTCGTCGAAGGAGGGACGGTCGCAGACGTCATCAAATTGACGTTCGCTCTCGTGGGAGAACCAAGTGACGACTTCGTTGAAATCAAACGTTTGTTTGCGCTCTTTGATACGATTGGATATACGCTTGAAACGTGTTTGGAACGACGTGTCGACCAGCACCACTTTAAAGTCCAAATTCTTCAATGCGATAACTTCGTTGATGTACCGTATGTCGTCGATGATGATGGACGTCGTTTTCGGCAGCTCCTCAATTTGTTTACGCAGTAGATTGACCCATATTTCTGGGTCAATTTGCCGACCAACCCAACCAATGTGCTGACACCCGCTGCGACAATTGAATTGATCGCTGACCATGGCAAATTTTTTGATAGCCGCACCCAAACTTAAAATACGCACATCATGGTCGTATTTCTCTCGAAGAATCTTCGCCACCTTTTCGGCTTGGAACGACTTTCCACTGCCCATTTTGCCAGCAAACGCAATGCGTTGCGGTTCAATGGATTGAATCATTTCTTCGGGTGGAGTGGTCATGACAGACATGTTTTGTAGACGTGTATGTGAAAATCACCGTTTGACAAACTCTTCCACGCACGAGTGTCAGTGTCGAGCAAAACATGTCTGTTTGAATTGTGCACGTAATAATAAAAAGATAGTGTATGAAGAATACTGTAAATGTATACTTATTTTGAAAACCAGTACGGTTTGTCACTGTGTGTCCATGCCATCTTAAACTTATCCTGTTTTGTCATGTAATATTTTTGATATGACAGCACGGCATTGTAGTTGCCATTCTCGTCGTGAACATAACTGTCTTCGTCCATGCACAACGGAAAATAATCAAATTGTGTGGGGATGCCTTCCTTTGCATATACCCACTCTTTCGTTTTCTTCTTGATGGGTGGATCCTCCAGCGTTTTTGTTGGGTACCCCCACCGGTAGAGTCGGTCGATGTGCGCTTCCGTTTTGTGAATCTTTCCATAACGGTGCGTATATTCTTTGCACAACAGTTTGCCGTACATGCACGTCCACGTGTAGTGGTACACGGAATCGCGCGCCCAGATTGAAACGGGATGATTGCTGTGTGTTTTTTTGTACGCGGGCAAATCGGACAAAGTCGGGTCGTCTGGCAGACCGTGCCGTACATGCCATACGCTGTACAATATTTGGGCTGTCTCCAAAATCATCTTCACCACGTGCTTATCGCACAGGTCTTGCACGGCTTCGGGCGCACTTAGCGCAATTAAAAACAGATTCATATTTGATAAAAAAATTGTTTGCTACAAGGTACGATGAGAAACATGCATGGAATGTGCACAAGGTATGTGCGTCGTGACATGGGTGATGCCATTGCGCACCATTGTGATAACTTGGGTGTGCGTGATGCCGGTGCATGGTGATGTGCGTGATATGTACTCCAAATCAGTGGACATAAATTGGCGTACAAATAATTCAGTGCTGTGACGATGTACAATGGCTCTACAATGCTATGCACATATTTCATTATTACGTGCACCACTGACGAATATGTGCGTGTCCCAAGTACCTGCACGCGTACCAACTTCTAATTTGGGGTATATAAGTCCCCCTGGGCGCTAAGAAAGACACAATCATGATTAAATTTACCTGTCTCAACGCCAGAAAAAAGTCAATTGCCATCGAAAAGAAGGATGGCACCCTCATCGCTGACGGCAACACACTTCAAAACATCGAGACCATTTACATATTTCCTTGTACACTTTCCATAGGGGACTGTGAAGTTGTTATTTCCTGTCGTGATGCGACGCACATCAACAATAAGACAGAAGTGTATTTGCGTCGAAATTGGTGCAATCAACCATTGGGGAAGTTTACCGACGACGAAGACGATAAATCCGTCGCACATTTGAATGAATCGATCGTCAACTTGTTTGATGGACAGAATATTGTGACGCTGTCGGAATCGTTCGAAGGCCGTGTGGAAAAAACGTTTGACATGTCGAACGTATACGTGACGGATACACACATTGTCTCACCGAACGCAAAGACCATCCTACCATTGAAATCTTGTGATGCAGTCTTCTTGGAACGCGTAACGTCGTACACAAGAACGTTCGACGTGACATTTATCTGCGGCGAAAAAACATTTACGATTGGATCTGTGCAACGGAAAATGTACTTGCAATTTGTCAAGAACGCATTGAAACAGTATGGAGTGTACGAGACTGGACCGGACCCGATCCCATGGCCGCAAATGATGCGACGCAAATCCAAGGACAATCTCACATGGAAACAAATGCACGACATGATAACGCGCAGCGACAACACCAGCGATGAAGACGAAAGCGAATGGGAAGAAGGCGACACTGACTGCGAAGAAGAACATTCGAGCGAGGAAGACGAGGTCGATTATCCCACTGGCGAAGAAGACGAGTCAGATGCGTACAATTCGTGTTCATCGACAGACGATGATTATTGCTTGGAAGGCAACGAAGACTACGATGCGTACGAAGCACGCCAAACGTCAAAACGACGTAAACTGATCGCGGACGATACACGGGTAGACGCCGTAGTAAAACAAGCACTGCACGACATGGTGGCGGAGGTAGAAAAAGTTAAATAATACATACATTACTTTACATGATGATATAGGTTGTACGTGCATCTTCGACAAATTCCTGCAAACTGGTGTAGATGCCATTGAACCAGTTGTTGCACATTTTTGGAATTTCCACAGAATAATACTTTCGAAACTTGACCGGATCGACGCGTGGGGTCGGCTCCACCAGCGTGCGTGCATATTCCGGAGTCAAGTACAGTCCAAATAGCAGATAAGCATGTTTTGCAATACGAGCGTCCGAACGGATGGTCCTATCAGTTAACTTACGGTATGTCGTAGACAAGTTTGAAATTTTCGACACCGTTAGCTCATGAATCTCCTGGAGCATTTTGTCCAGTTCGGACGTGTCCCGCGAGAAAAACGCTTTGTAGATGACGTCTGCTTCCATGCGTTGCATGTCATGCATTTGACAAATGTCGTACATTGATTTTTCCATGGTGGTTTGTATTTGCACCATTCGGGATATACATAAATACCGAACGGTTTTGCTGTATGTGTAAAGAAGTGTGCGCCCGAAAAAAATACACGTAATATTAAAATACACGTAATAATAAAATACACGTCATATTATTATGCATTCGTACGCTTCCCGCACACCCATACCGTTGGTAGTTTTTACATTCCAGTATGTTACAAATACATCATGGAAGCTCAAATCAGAAACGCCAAAGAGTTCACGTCTCTCCTAACAACTTTGTCGTTGTTTGACGCCACTTTCAACGTGGAATGTTCAACCGAAGGGTTGTATATCTTCTGTTTGGCCGGCACAAAAACCAGTATTGCCACAGTACGTCTTTCACCGAATTATTTTGAATCATACCAATATCGATCAGATGTACCGGTCATTCAACTGGGCATCAGCACGTCCATCATTCTACAGATCCTCCGTGGAACGTCAAGCAGCGACCAAGTAAGTCTTTCTGTCGGCGACTGTGCATCGCCCGATAATGTGGTCGTCGGCATCCAGCGGTCTGATCGACATCTCTCGTACACGGTGAAGCTTCTGCACATCACGAACGAAGAAAAATTGGAAATACCGCCCATGGAACCCAACGTGAGCATTGAGGTTCGCTCCGACATGCTCAAGGCATTCAAGAAAGAGATCACGGACTGCACGGGTGCCAGTGTGGTGTTTACCCCGACGCAAACGTCCATGATTGTCAACAGTACCGGGGACAACGGGTCCGTCAAGGTGACCGTCCCTGAAGGTGACAAATTGAGAATCATCCTCTTTGCAAATCCACTGCCTATGTCGCTGGGATCAAACACGATGAACGTCATCAGTCAGTTGGCAAACTTGGCCACCAACGTCACCCTTGGATGGACCAACGGTACGCCGGCACATTTCAACGTACCCTTGGGCGACTTCGATGCTGGAAAGCTGGACATTTGGTTTGCTCCGTTGCTGGAGGACGAAGTCGGGACCAACTGATAAACAATTTTGCACGGCACTATATATATCGGTCGGCGAGATTGTAAAATGTCACGTGCCGTAACAAACGAGAGCGACAGTGACGACGACACCACTGCTTTGGAAATTGAACATGACGACAGCAACATTAAGCGAAATCATAATTTGGAAAAACGGTCACTCTTGAGCGAGGACCAGAAGAAAGTGATGAAATCGCCTAGTTGTCGGGTCATGCTCTGCAAAGCACTCATTATCGCGACGGCCGGTGTATTGTTCATTCTGATGATGGTAGAATTGTGGTCGGACTACGGTACGGTCATATCGACGCAGACTTTGTTTCCACCAAAGATACACAATATTTTCGAAACATGCGGAGAGAGTCCTTCTCAACAGTCACAGTTGACAAAATATTATAACCCGATGGATTGTACATGGAATTACGACGAGAATACCACCACGACGGACTTGACGTGCAAGGGCAACCTACCAGTGCATCCGATGGTACAAGTGGACGGTCCACCACATTACGATAACATCACGATTGCGACCGATCAATTGTGCATCACATGGGAACAGAGACAAGTGACCGACTGCACACGATTACTTATTTGGAGTATATAAATTATTACATTTAAGTACAAGAATACCGTATGAATATCCCACTAAGTAATAAACAAATTTACATCGCAGTAGCATCACTCGCAGTTGCCGTAGTCTCGTACATGGCCGTCACGGACGTTTTTGATTTTAACAAACGTGGCGAAGAAGACGAGCCTACACCTTAGGCAGCTTCACCAAATGTGTAAATAGATCGATGCGGTGCATCAATTCGTTTGACTTTTTTTCAATCACGACGTTGTCGCGGGTCGCATCAAACGTACGGAAGCGTGTCAAGTATCCACTACGGTGAGCTTCGTACCGTAATTTCGCACGTTCGATCGCAGTCTGCAACTCATTCAGTCCGTTCTTCACATCACACAATGCTTCGAAAGCCGGATGGTCCTTGTCTAAATGTTCATAGGTTTTCAGCATGGCACATATGCTTTTTACAGTATGTAGTTCTTTTATCTCTGGATGCGCGTTCGAGTTAAGGATCCAGTCGATGGAAGCATTGGCAGAGCGAACGAGCACGTGGCTGCCCACCCAGTAGGCCGCTGCAGAACCGCCGACATAGTACAGCAACGCTGCCATTCTACCTTATTTCATGTACATAATTTATAATCTTTTAAACTATTCGTACGCGTACTTTACACTATTAATCAACATTCACTATCTATCACTGCGTACATACGTAAATAAGTATATATTCCCTTCGGTCACCTTCGTTGCCAGTATGTCTTGCAGACGCGTACCTTCTGCACGTATACATTCGGGACGATCGCCGAACAACATGAGCACGCTGTTCTCCATCGCACGGTACACGATACATAGCACGTTGTCTGGGTTGGCACGGCACAGCTGCACCGTCGCACGTAAGGTTTTGTGATCGAGCTGGTCATTGTATACTGCATGCATGATATTCTCGTACGTAGCATCGCTTTTAATAGCAATGACGCTCCGTGGCTTTCCTCGAATAAAGTCTAAATCCATCATACATAGTGTCAAGACATGCTTAAATACTTTCATATGAACTACAACTTTAACTTGAACTCGGTCACGGTCGATGTCCCACTGTCGAAGAGCGTGTGGTTTTTGACGGGGTTCATGTCGAGCATACTCGTATACCGTCCATGGCTGGGGGATAAAATTCGTATGGTGAGATCTTTAAACGTAAACTTTCCACATGCATTCTTTGTAAACGTGTCAAAGGGCGTGTTGCACAAGTTGGCAAGGTCGTGCAAATCGTTCTGTAGCTGTTCCAACATTAGATCCGACATCATTCGTGCCGATTCGTGCAAAAATTTGTTCGACAGAGACGGAATGTTCATTTTTGTGAACAGGCGAACTTCGTGAATGGGATAACAGACGAGGACATCGACGTGCTTTTTTCCAGGCGTGCGAGAGACCCAATCTTTGATTTCTTGCGTTGGAATGATGTGGCGCATGCCACCGTCTTGGTAATGGTCGCCCCGCATCTCCACCTCCGGCAGAATCGCCGGGACAGACGCACTTGCAAGGGCCACCAATCCCATGTCGACGTTCTTCTCGGTGGAACAAAAGGATTCGTACCGATACTTTGTTTTGTTGTACGTGCCCAAATGCAGCGGACGGACAATCTTGGAAGGATCGAACCATTCGGACAGCACACGTTTCATCTTAATGTTGTTGTACAGTGAATTATGAAACAAATATGCATCGATGGTGTTCATGAACGATCCACCCCATACCCATGGACTCACAACGTTAAAATCACCTTTGAAAAACGCCTCCCGCAGTCGCGTCAACATGGGGACGAATGTCTCTGCCGTGGTCTGCGAGACGTACGCGGCACAAAAGCCACCCGCCGATATTCCGGCAACTTCAGACCACTCGATATTACGAGGGTTGTGTTCGTGCAGTTGCAAAAGCATGCCGATCAAAATGATACCGCGATCGCCACCGCCTGAACATGCTAGAAATCGCTTGGTCATTTAGTGAAAACATGCAAGGTACATATAGGCAACAAAAATTGTTGGGGGTATATAAAGAGTGGACAGCATCATGCAAACGATGCGCTGTTTCATTATTTTCATCCTCACCGTGTCCATTGCACGTGGCCAGGACATGACCAACGTAAAATTGAAAACGTCCACGGCCATGAACGGCAATACATTCGACAACATGATTGCCAATACCAGCTGCATGGTCTTGTTTTGGTCGTCAAATGACAGTCCCAGTCGACTGTTCAAGCGTACACAGTGGGATATGCTGGCGTCGGAGAAACACAAACATCTCAACTCAAAAGACGACGTCCTCGTTGGTGAAATTGATTGCGGCGATACGCGAAACGTGCCCTTCTGCCGCGCGTTCGTTGCGTTTGACGTCACCAAATTGACCTATCCCTATATTGGACTATCGTACTTCAACGAATCCTTTCGAAAGTACAACGGGTCCATGGAATACCCAAACTTGGTAGAATTCTTCCGCACCTACTTTAATCGCGATTGTCACAGCAACCGTACGTACTGCACCGAAGAGGAGCTGGGTCTTTTGGATGAATGGTCCAAGTTGACGATCGTGGAAAAAATAAAAATTCATCGGAGTCTTCTCATCGCTACCGATCAACTTGTCGCAAACTTCACGCGGTGGTCCACCGAAGTCAAGGAAAACGTCGCACGCGTCCAAGAAGACGTGCAAGAGAACGTCAACGAAGCCGACCGACGGGCCAAGCTGCTACGAAGTGTGATCATGGGCCATCCACTAGACACGGTGCTTGAAGCCCTCGAAGAGATAGACAACGTGACAAACATTACGGACGTGATACGAAGAGAAGTGCAAAGCGAAAGCATTCGATCCTAATATTACATACCTGCATTAATTGTTGTACATCACATATGCATTATACACGTTTACGTTTCCGACTGCCGGCGGCATCACGTACCAATTCAATATGGTTGTCAAACATGGCCATGTCCCGATGCATGGAATTCGTGTGCGACACGATCAAGGTGACGTCCGTGTGCTTCCGGACCATCTCCATCATGGCTTTCACCCCGCTCGCATCGACGTACGTGTCTGGCTCGTCCAATATCAACAGATTACTCGACCAACCGTACGTGTCTTGCAGCAATCGACGGTATGCTAAAAAGCATGCGATCTGCAACCGTTGAAATTCGCCACCCGATAACGCGCTCAATGCTTTTCCATCAAACGTCTTCACCAACTTTTCTTTTGCCGATACACTTATTTTAAACGAACGATCGTTCGTGATGGCATGGATCAACCCCACCAAATGCTTCGACGTCGATTCCAGCAAAAACGATTGGATGCCACATGGACCAAGGTGCGAACATAACGTCGTCGTCCACGTTTGGCGCTCCACTTCCGTCGCGCGCTGCGCTTCCATGTCCTGGCACGTCTTTTTCAACGTATCGAGCATCGTCAGGTCGTCAGACACGTTAAACGGACACTTGGCAGTCTGGTGGTGCGACTGTTCCTGTTGCAGACGTGCAAGACGATCACGGTCACGTTCGTACGCAACGACGTCTTTGTTTGCGATCTCCGCATCGTTTATTCGACGGGACAGGTCCGCAATGTCAGACGCCAATTGGTCCAGTTGAACTTTCGTCTCTTCTTCTTTCTTTTGTGTCCACTCCATTTCGTCCTTGTCGCGCTGCGCAGTCAAATCGTCCATCGGTTCAATACGTGCCGCCAACTCATTCTTACGCAATTGGACTTGTTCCGGTGAAATCTTTGACAAACACACGTCGCACACGTCACCGTCGGCCTTGACTTTCTTCAACTGTGTCTGCACCAGCTTGTTGTTGGCTTCGCGTCGGCACCATTCTTGCATCCATTCGACCGGTGGACGGTACGTGTGTCGTTGGTTCGTCAGAACTTTCTTAGATTTTTGCTTCGTCGCCACCAACTGACGCAATGCGTCCACATCGATGCGGACCGGTGCCGTTTCTGGAATCACAATGGCCTGCAACTCTTCTTCCAATCGCAAAATTTCACGAGCGTTGTCTGCGTGCCACTCGTCAATGCGTGCCTTCTTTGTCCCAATCAGCGCGTTCTGACGACGGACACGGTTCATGCATTCCTCAATACGCACGTTCCAACGGTCCACATTTCGCTGCGATTCCTTCGCTTCCGACTTGCAGTACGTGTGCAACGTCTTCCAGTAGTCAATGTTTGCTATCATGGCCAGCTCGTTCTTGCTCGACACGTCCGACGAGTCTAAGAACTTAGGACTGTTCCGTTGCGTCCAAACCGTCGTACGTGTGATGTAATCGTACAGCGTGGAGGCCGGGGAGCTGTCCTCGCGAAGGCCAAAGACACGGCGGTTGATCTGGTGCTGCGTCAACTTGGTCGTGTTGTTCCCCATGTCAGCCCCGTTCATGTGAAACATCAACGTGTGCGTTCCCTTCGTACCGTCCAACGTCATGTTCCTTGATATGGTAAACTCAATGCCGTTCACCGTGCCGTTCAAGATCACAAATGTCGACGACTTTTCGTACGAGATGATCCCGTTCGTCACCTTCGCATTCGCGCCGAAACGAGGGTCCGTATGACCCGTGCACACCCACAGGAACGCGCCGCTCGTGTACAAAGATTTTCCCACGCCGTTCGAATCCGTACCGTCTTTGCCATGGTATGAACCCGTGATCAGCGTCATTCCATCCTCCAGTGCAATGTTGTGCTCGCCGACGAACGGTCCAAAATTGCCGATTTTCATCCGGTCGAACGTCACTTTGGTGACGTCCCTTAGGGGAGGCTTGTACGTGCGGACGGCATCGTGCGAAAACAAATGCTTCATCGACATGTCCAACATTGCATACTGGTTCACCGCGTGCAAGTACCGCTTCCACAATTCCACCGGGTCGTCGTCGACATTCTCCAATCGTGGCGCCACGTCGCACGGTGGAATAAACTTCTTCACGTCCACGACCACGCCCAACTCTTGCAACCGCGACAAAGTCCCGACATGGACTCCTTCGACTGTCTCAATCACGACACGGTCGCCTTTTTTCAACGGTTTCTCCAAGAGAAAGCTCAAGTCCGTCACATCATGCGTGACTTTGTACTGCTTTCTGCCCACGTCGATCGGTATGCGCTCGACCAACGATCCATCGCCGCAATCGACCACGCACAGGCTCTTCTCGTCGCCCGCTTCGTTCAAATGCACTTGGTACGGCGACCCAATGTACGTGATATTGCCGTACGACGACGCAGTGTGATAGTGACCACTGTAAGTAGGTACGGGGTAGTCTTCTTTGGAACACCCGCGCGAGGAGAGGCGGTGGTTGTTCATGCTGGCCCCCACCGTGTCCAAATGACCAAAGATCACTTTTAGACGCTGCTTGTCCGTCTCTTGGATCGTTTTTTTAATGATTTCGTAGTCTTTTCGATAGGGTAAAAAGAGTGCGCCGTCGAGCAACTGCGGGTCGTTGTACACGCGTATGTTGTTGATGTCCTTAAATGCTTCCAGTCCAGACTCATTCTCGGCCGAATCAAAGTAATCGTGATTACCTGGTATCATGATGGTGTCTACCGTCCATGTTTCCTTAAAAAAGCGTATCATTTCATTAAGCAAGTCAACCGGTAGTGTTCCTCTCCTGTACACATGGTCCCAAAAATCGCCTAAAAACAAGACACGGAGACCTTTTTGGATGGCCGTCGCATGAATGAACTGCAACACTTGAAAACATTGCTCGCGTGTTTCGTGCGAGTAGTGAAGGTCCGAAAACAAAAGACACTGCATGTCGTTTTGTAACAGAAGCGTTTAGGCAAACTTTAAATACGTGCGCGTCTGGACGACCGCAATCATGTGGCACGTCACATTGATTTAAACCATATATTATATAGGACAATTAAGTACATAAATTTGTATTATTATTACCTTTATTTTAATATTACGTGCACGCACGTCGAGCGCAACATCCTCTCCACCCAAGACCCGGCGGACCGTATAAAGGCCATCGACACAGTGTAGCAAAGACACGATGGAGTTTGCAAAGCAAGCCGACGCCTTCGCCAATGCAAAAGTTGGCGACCATTTCTTCGCGTACGAGGTCAATCCACGGAAACGCGTCTTTCTTTCCTGTTCAAATCAATACTATTGGGACAATTATTTGAACAAGGGCAGACTATACGGATATGAAATCATACGCGAAAATGCGCCGTGTCACCTGTACATCGACTTGGACGTCAATCGTGAAGAATACCCCAACATTGCCGTCGAACAGATATGGATGGACATCGAAAAACACATTGATCAAATATTCGACTTTGCCATGCGCATACCTCCTAAAGACATTACCAAACGGATCATGCACTCGACCAACGCCAGCAAAGGGTCGATGCATATCATATACAACATCGACGGATACCTTTTCAAGAACAACGCGCACGTAGGAGCATTCATGCAATCGTTGCGAGAATATGTAAACCAACACGATCGGGCACTGGACTGTGTCTTTGAAAAAGGATTCGTCGACATGGGAATCTACACGCGCAACCGACAATTTCGCATGCTCGGATGCTGCAAGTACAACACGGACCGCGTCCTAAATGACAACGAACCGCTCACGAAAGAACGCTGGGAACAGTGCAAAGTGCAGCCGTTGCACACGACGGAAGAATTAATAGACATGGAAACGACCGGCATGAAAGTGTCGTACACGAATTCCAGCCAAGGGGTGACCGGGTTCATACCCGATTGTCTGAAACCCATCCTGCGCGAAATCGAGTCCGTACACGACACAAAGGTCACACGCGTTCACGCATTTCCATTGTCGCTCACGTTCGCGTGCAACTTGCGGTCCAAACTCTGTCCGTTTCTTAAACGCGTCCATACCAAAAACACACTCTACGCGATTATCAACTTGAATAAAATGGAATATCGAATCAAATGCCACAGCACCAAATGCAAAGGTGCCGAAACGGACAGCTGCTCTTTTGGAGACGACATGCGACGCAATGCAGAAGATTTCATGTCCTCGACGGTGACCGTGCCCACAATACGGTACGATTAACTCGTGTCGAGCGTTTCCACCGTCTCGACAAAATGCGTGTATAATGCCACCGGAACCGTGCTCGACAAGACCTTTTCCAACAACTTCCCCGTCGTAAACATATGAGGAATGTACCAATCCTGTTCTAACAACCAGTTCTTAATGTAACGATCGATGAAATCCGTAAAGTGACGTAGCTTAAAGTACGCATGGCATATTTTTTGGTACTTTTTTTGTATGCACACGTGTTGCATGGACTGCTTCCCATATATTAACACTTGCACGCCCGCAGTGGGACGCTGGATCTTCTTTCCATCAATAACGCAAGACGATCCGACCGGGACCGAGTTCACTTGCTCCACTCGGGTCGATGTGTGGATGTACTGCAAAATGTTCGTGAAACGCTTGTCGGTCGACACCTTGGCGCATATCTCGCCACGCAAACGATTGAAGTACACACAATCGCGCTGAACCGGCTGAATGACCGGCGGGGGATTACGCGAGACCATGCGCGAAAAATGGTACGCAATCACGTGTTGGCATTGGTCGATCGATATCATGTTATCGTAGGTAATCGCATTCTGGATATATACATCCGAATAAAGAAAACCATGTATAAATTCGGTACGCACCGTCACAAATGATCAAACCTGTCGCGGTCACATGCCTGCTCGCCGCGTTCGCCGCGGCCGCCATCGGCGTGTTTATGATCAGCGACAGCATGTACGTTCATCCGCCCATCCCCGCGGGTTGGATCATCGGGCTCGTCTTCATAGACGTCGGCACCGCACTCTGCGCGACCGGGGGACTGGCGTGGTGTACCGTGAACAAGAAAAAACTTCTCTGGGTCATCGCCGTCACAGTCGGCACGTTCCTTCTGTTTATCGGCGTTCGAAATGTTGTCCGGTATCCATTGGAACTCACGCCGTGCCCCTGCGACAACAACTTTTATGGACCCGAATGCTTGCCCTGCCCCGCGTGCGATCCCGTACGCAGCATCGGGTGCGACGACGACGCCCAAGGGACCGGTGAATGCTTGTGCAAGACCGGATACGGCGGTGTCACATGCACCCTGTGCGCGCCCACGTTCGATGGAGACGACTGCGACCGTTGCAAGCGAGGATGGGCCGGACCCGACTGTTCGCAGTGCGACATCGGATACGGAGGGTCCCAATGCGACGTGTGCTTGCCCAACTGGGTCCCTGAAACAGACGCGCTCGGGACACTATGCCGTCAGTGCAAACCAGGAACGTGGGGACGGAGCTGTCAAGACTGCCCCACATGCGACGCACACGACTCGCTTGCCGTCTGCAAAGACAACAACTACCATAATCAAAACGTCTACCAGTACGACGTCTGCACGGTGACGTCCCAAACGTGCGACACCGAAGACGACTGCAGCAGCTACAATTGCAAAGGACAGTGCACCGAAGGCAGCGTCTCCGATGGACAAGTCTGTGAAACAGACAACGACTGCCTCTTTGGAACCTGTCAGTTCAAAAACTGCTGCGCCGAACCCAAATATGGCGACGGAACCTGCGACTGTGGACGATCCGGATACTTGGGGCCGTACTGCAGTGAATGCCCCGGCTTTGATGGCATCTACTCCAGCTCCGTCTGCGGTGGACATGGGACCTGTGCAGAAGCATATGCCGGAGAAACCTTCAGTCACTTGCAGTGCGAGTGTGCGCCGCAAGGCACCGATCCGTTCCCCACCTGGTCCGGACACACGTGCGGATGTCTGAAAAGTAACTTGGACAGCCCGTGCATTCAATGCAGTGACGGTCACTTTGGTGACGAATGCAAGGCGTGCCCTGGCGGGGTTGGCATCAGCCAGTGCAATCGTCACGGAAAATGCGACGACGGCCTCGTCGGAAACGGTACGTGCACCTGCGATGTAGACATCACTTTTGATGGATTGGGTGGATGGGGTGGATCCAAGTGCGATCGATGCCACTCCGGTGACTTTTACGGGGAACAATGCAAAACATGCCCAGGCATCATGATGGTTGGGTGCCAAAACACCAACGACGGCTCCTTCTTGGCCACCTTGCCTGGTTCCGGGAACTGCATTGCGTCCTGTGCAGAGAAAACATGCAATACGAATACAGGTATTTGTGAATAATATCAATTTAATACGCATACGCTAAATCTTCACCACTTTCTCTGCCTTGCCACCTCCCGTCACTTTTCGAATTTTGTCACTCTCAGACGTCTTGTTCTTTGACTGAAGAATGGCGGCCATCATTTGCTTGTACGTTTGTTTCTTCGGCATGTCTGTTTGCATGCACGGGACGATCTTTTATACGTCCAAACATATCCCACGCATGCCAGCCCATTACAAACGGCCGCAAATGACCTAATTGTATGTCTGGGAAGTCGCAGAAATACACGTGGACGTTTAACAGAACATCCGCGTTCAACATGTACAACGCCTGCGATTTGTCGGTGCATTCCGCCACGACAACATGACAACGATGATTGAACAGATCCCATGCTTTAAGTTGACTCAACTCCTTAAATTTAAGGAAAAAAATATACTCGTCGAATCCGTACGAATCCACCACAAACCGTTCTGGTGGTACCATGCCTGTGGTCCATATTCTAGAATCGACCGGCAGCTTGTCAATCTGATAATTGGACGGCGTGTGGCCGACCAAAGGGTAATTCGATACAAATAAATATTTCATATGACATAATGGTAGGCTATTTTTATACGGGACTCGACGTTCCATCCTAATACAGTTCGCTCGATACTGGTATCTTTTTAAACTGATTGCAATGAATCTTAAACTTTTGAAAGGATGTAGAAAATGCATCTTTTGACGAAGAACATTTGCCTTCTTCAACCCGCACAAACCCGACAGGACAGTCTAAAGTGTCTCCATCGTCAAAACATATCAAACCTTCGTCGCATTTTTTTGCAGAATTTTTGAAACGTTCGTTATCTTGTCCTTGCCCAGAACAATGTGAAAATTGCTGACAGAACGACTTAATCTCGTTTACATCTGTAGTCCATCCATGATCTATCGTTCGTATTGCATATAATTCAATGGGCTCAAATACATGGTTACTGGATACCGTACCGCGGGATTTGAATAGCTCACCGTCATTTATTGTAAACTCATGGCAACTAGTAAAGTCGTTGTCAAAATTGGCTGGTACCGCGTTTGTTGTGTAAAATTCATCGTCACATGACGAGCAAGCATTATCTTCCGTTGAGCTACCGGATGTGTACTTGCCCTTATTATTACATAAAGACATAAAATTGTCTGCGTTGATTGTTTTAGTGTCACATTCCAACGCATTCGTCTTGTTTGCATTAAATGTGCTGTTGCCACACTTCTCGCATTTTCGATCCGCCGAATTTGTGCCGTTCGATACCATGTACGTGCCCGGTTCGCATGTAGACCACTCATAGCAGGCGTCTGAGTCTTCAATGTCAGAATATGTGGTTCCTGTGCACGGTAAACACGTACCATCATCTGCCTTGCGCGTCCCTTTGGGACAAAATGGCAATCTGACGCACTCGATCGGAAGTGGCATCTCAATGGTCGGATGTGGAATAACATGTTTGCTGGAACAATTCATTTTATCGTATCCCACTCCACAAAATACACCATATTCTCCATTTGTCGTCTGATTGCCGTCGTATAGAAAATGGTCAAGCGTCGGTACGTCTCGGCACAATAGGGACGTATTTGTATGCACCGTTGACAGACTATTCTGAAACGTAATATTTGACACGTTTGAATTTATGTGAAACAGAGTGTCTGCCGTGCCGCGAGAATGAAAATGTGCGTCGGTGTTGATAAATTGCGTGTAACGCAACGTCGTACTAACTGCTCCTTCCGTTTCAATTACGTATGTAGACACAACATTGGAAAATGTGACAAAGTTTATGTCTACATCGCTGGCACCGTTCACGTATATGGCTGCTCCATTTGTATATTGTATGTTTTCCACGACCGTATTGTTTATCAGAATCGACTGTAACCCGATTGCGTGAATGGTCCCTCCTTCAACCAGACTATCAATGATACTAACGGCACCGTTGGCGCTATTTGAATATATAAACGACCCTTCAACGTCGGATGTAATTCGTATGACCAATGATTGAATCTTCAGAACATTGTTTGACGATGTTTCAAACATGCGACTTGTTGACGTGAATACTGGCATCTTAATGTTGTTTCCACGCAAAAATAGATCGCCATTTAAAACTATTGTTTGAGTCAATGTACAGTTGGCATGAACAAAATAACTTCCACTTGAACTTGGCGACGCGCATTTCCATCGCTTGATGTATGTCCAATCGGATGAGCATACTTGGTTTGGTTTACTACGCAAACATGCGTAATCGGACGTTATCGGCATTCCATTGTCAGAATGATAATGGCATTTGTATCCTGCAAACCCGTTCCAAAAAATTAGATTATTACTCGCTAAAGATCCGTATTCCAACGTCCGTGGTTCAAAATAAGGTATTCCATTGACATAAAACGTTTTTATGGAAGTGTTGTAGTTGGCGTTCCAATGATATGTGTAGCATCCATGCGGTGGCTTGACCCGCGGGTCAATTTGATCATACATTTGTTGAGTCAATTCGTACGCAAATCCAGGCAGTTGCTTGCATTCGTCTTCGGTCACGCTATCGTCACGATGTTGTTTGTCCACAATGAGAGTAGTTACAGCTGGAATTAGGCAACGTGTGTTCATCGAGCAAGTTGCAACATTTTCTCCGGCATATGCAATATGCTCGAGCACCTCCGTTGCTTGAACACATGGTATAGATGAGCTGCACGGCGGAGGAGTATAGCAAGGGACATTCCCCACAAAATGTATAAATTCCTGGCACTGATTATAAGACCATGCACCACCCGCCAACTTTATGCATCCGTTAGGATGATTTTCATACGTTGTTTGGGTCGTTCCATACTGGCTACCACTTGTGAACGTAGCCCCCATCTCTAGTGCGTATGACTTGCATGCCATTATGTCTAACGAAAGATCTGGTGCACCCGACGTGACAAATTCAACCCCAATGTTATTGTGAACGCAATCATATTCATCGCTGCTGTCGCAGCTAATCCCAGTGTTCGAGTTGAAGTAAAACAAGCCGGTGGTGACGTCTCGTATGCATCCTTTTGGCGCGTTAGGATTTGATATGCTAGTATCCACGAAAAATCCAGGGGGCGCAATATTTTTGCAATAGTTATACCTAATGTGAGTGTCGACACTGTTTTCAATTTTAAAATCAACGTATTGTGCATATTCATTGTAGTATGCCACAATATCTTCGCCTTCTTCTTCTACGTAACATCCCAACGGTTTATTAACATCGTACGCTATCCGAAAATCGGCCCCAATCCTCTGACTTGTCTCGTAACAATCCGGGAAAAGAGCAACTTCAATCGGTTTTAGCGTGGTATCTTCAATTAGCGACGACGTGGTACAATATGGAAGATCTCCTTCACAGTCCGTCTCGTCTAAACAGGATGGATTAAAATCTAGACAGTAATGGTCGGATCTTTTTGTGCCTTCGCGTACCATAAACTTACCTTCGCAGTTCTTGTGATTTTTGCATTGCACTTGGCCTTCTTCGTCCTGATACGTGCCAGAAGAACAAGTCGTACATTTTGTAGACGCAAAGCCAGAAGCGTACCGACCTTCGGCACAGTCTAGACACATCTGTGACCCAAAACGAAACGTGAACTTACCAGGTGCACAATCGACACACGCAGTTTTGCCGTTAATTATGTCGGTGAACGTACCAGGTTTGCATTCTGCGCAATGTGTTGCTCCTTCGTCTACATTTTCACCATCCTTGTTTGCTGCAACTTTTCCCTGCGGACATGTCTCACAATGACCCATTGATTTGTGCGAATCTACGTTGTTCCACCATACGCGACTGAATTTTCCGGCCGGGCAAACTGTGCAACCGTTGATGGTTGAATTGACTGCGTACCCTGCTGGACAATGTGTACATCCAGGAGGCGTTGATATTGTAATTCCTTTGACAGACGATATCATTCCCAGCACAGGAACTTCGCAAGTCTGTGTACTATTGCACGTGTACAATATGTTCTTTGTATCCTCAAGAATATCTTGAAATTGTTTATTCTCCGCTACATGATGATTTTTAAAAGATTTATGGTACAAGGTGTTCACATTAGGGTGGACGCTCGCACCTTCAACTAGATCTGGCATGACGTTGTACACTTTTGAATGATGATTTTTCCACTTGGGCCCACTAACGTCATCACTGGACACGGTATGATCGGAAAAATAACAGTATCGGTCACCTTCGACAAAATCGGTGCGTGAAAAAGACGACCCTGGGAACATTTTTACGCCGTGTGGGAAGAAAGATACCTTCTCTTTGTTATCCACATGCCATAGACTATACCCACTGCAATTTGCCGCTGCACAGCATGCTTCGGTTGATTTTATGTCCGGAGAATTTGGTATGTTTCGAAATATTGGGTCAGTTGGGTCTCGATACAATTTAGAACAGAACATATTGTTGTAGAACGAAATGTCAAACTTTGACCCATCTTTACCAGTCTTGTTTACAAATTCTCTCAACCCATCGTCAAAATAATCAAAAACATGATGATACATACTTGAATTCTTCAGATTTCCATACTTTTTGTAGAGTTGCATTACCTTTGAGTGTTCATAACCGACGACGCTCGACCACCCATACGGTGGAACATCATTAAAACACTTTTCTCCACAACTGCCACCATATAATTCTGGCATGTCGCCGATATGAGTCGTGTACTTTTTTTCTTTGCAAAAGTCACAGTATGTTTTTCCAGCGGGATATTTGTCTGGCAAGTAAGTAGTTTCAAACCGATCGGGTCGAGTACCAACACGAATGCTGCGACACGTAGCATGATTTGCACACGCTATCGCACACGTACTAGTCCACTTTTCAAGCGACGTTGCACCAACATGCGGAGACCGCAGCTCATTTAATGCTTGTGCATTATGAAATAATTCATGATGTTGCAGCACATATCCAGGTCCCCTCATGAATCCTTCACTTCCTTGAAGTTTTAAATCCACATCTGGCTCTTCCGTTTCTCTTATATCTGTACCAGCATACCGTTCGAACCATGAGTTTTGACCGTGTATTTCCTCCCAGACATGGTTGTCATATGAATTTAAAATATCCCAATGATAAAAATTGCCATACTTGCGTGTATTTATTCTTGTTTTATTTTCAAAGGATAACAATGGACTTCCGTGACCATACATATATTCATGACCACCCATACCACCACCGTATCGTGGAAATCCAGATACTTGGTACTGCATTTTGTTTTTGGGCTTAGAAAATAATACAAAACTAGATGGGCGTAAATATTCATTGAAAACCTCGTAAATGCTTTTGTGTTTACCATCGTCATAAAATTGCCCTCCAAGGGCTAAATATCGATGTCCATTAATATTAGAGATGCGATATCCTTTCTCGCTATAACCAGTTGGTGGAGTCCACTTAGCTCCTTTGCATACGCGACCATCTTCGTGGCATTTGTAATGACCAAAAAAATCCGAACACATTTGCTCTCGATCTTCAAATCGATCGCAGTTGTCATAATCAATTTCACCAGTCACCCACCCTAAACAGCAACCGTCTTCCATTCCAAATGGACATATTATGTGACCGCAATTGTTATCGTCTCGTTGCAAAGACAACCCAAATCTACAGCAACTTTTACTTCCAACAGTCGCCTCACCAAATGGACATGTAACGTCAATCCACTTTGTGTAGTAAATTTTTGAATTTCCATTTTCGTCTCGTCTACACTCCTGGTTAAAAGCAAGCCCAGAGTGTATGCCTTCATGATTTGGAGAACCTTTCTCTGGTACATGGCCAGTCCAGTAATGCACATTTTCCAAAAGCTTATTTGCATTTGTTTCGCTAATTAATATGCGCGCATCTTTGTTGCCGTTCCATACCGGTCGCAATAATCCAGAGTCGTAATATGCAGCGTCATTTGACTCAATTTTACCGGTGAGCGTGAGAGTGGCCAATCGACATGAGTCTTCTGCTGGGATCACTTCCTTAATCTCGCCTGCGCCGCAATCATAGCAATCGGTACCCCGTTCACACTGGTTGTAAAGGCCATCCGAACGAATATTTGGTAAGCGATGTGTTCTACCGTCGTTGCATACGCCCATGTTAAAACCTTCCGAATATCCTTCAGGTGTTGGACCAACTGCATTGTCACAAGTATCTTCGCAAACGTGACGAATTTTATTATATCCTTTTATACATGTCCTGTCCGACACAGCAGATCCGCCTGACAGTACATTATCATCATTGTTGCAGCTTGTTTTCCACGGACGGCAACTTGTTACGTTATCTTCCGCGGTGATGTCATCCGGCTGAAATGACCCATGCGGACATGGAATACATAATGAATTTGACGCAGATGATCCAGCGACGAAATAATGCCCTTTATCACACTCGGTGCGCATGGGCAAGCACATTTGTTTGTTTGAAGTGGCGTCTGTGTACGTACCGTTATCGCACGGTATACATGATTCTATCGAAGATTCAATATTTGCATTTGGTTGATACGTTCCGTCTGGACATTTCATGCATTGGTGATCTGACCCATTTGTACCATGTACAAAATAATGACCATATGTGCAAACAACATTATTAGTCCACGGTCGGCAGTTGTCCCAGTCCACGTCTTCGTTTGTAAACGTACCTGGGTTGCATGGGAGACATTCTTGTACAAGACTTTCATCAATTGGCTGATGCATACCATTTGGACAATGTTCGCAGCGATCGTCGGATATATTTGTACCCGGGACGTACTTGCGCCCACGAGGACAAGCGGCAATATTACTCCATGGAACACACGTGACCTTTCCCGTTTCGTTGTTTGTAAATGACCCATTGCTGCATGGTAGACACTGTGAGTATGGATCATCTTCTGTTCGATATGTTCCATCAGGACACGGGGAACATATTCCATCGTTATGAATCGAATGGTGTTGTAAATATTCGCCACCTGCACAAACAGTCCAGTTTGAGCAAGAATTAATAATTTGTTGGTTAACCGTGTACAAACGGTGGCGACTACTGTCCCGCACCAGGTGCCATTGATACCATTGCGGGTTTTCATTGGAAAGAATTTTTATTGCTTTCTCTCCAAAATCTGCATTGCGTGCCTTTCTAATGTGCGATATACCATAGGAAGAACACAGAAATACATGATTTGTGTAATCCGTAAACTTGTAAAGCTTACCGGAAGAATATATGCTGTATTGAATTTTTAATTTGTGTATAGTGACTCCAAAACACAGCTTGTTTTTCTTACATAAATCCAGTCCTTGCTTCAAGGCCTTATCCCAATCCTGACTTTTTCCCCCATCTATCTTAAAACTAGACAATATTCCTTGACACAACGGTGGGTTTGTAACATCTTCCCTTCTCAAAAAAAAAGGCTCTTCACGTGCACGTAAATCATTATATTTGCCGAAAGGACATTCAAAACATGGTCCGTGGGTCGCGTTCGCATCCGACAATCTCAACTCAAATCCAGTGTTAGCACAATAATTCTCCCATTCTGCGCACGTGGTCACTACCGAGTTACTATTGGGTTGATAAAATCCAGATTCACACGGAAAACATTGTGCATCAAACGTAGAATTGCCTGGTCGATAATAATATCCAGTGTCACACGTTTTCCATGGCGTGCAGTTTTCATTTGTTGAATTATCGTTAGGTTGAAACGTTTTACTTGGACATGGTGTGCATTTTCCATCTGTTAATGCAGTACCGGGTGTGAAGAAATAGCCTGGGCTACACGACTGAACACGGTGAGTAGGGCATTCCGTACGATTATATTGACGATTGTCGTAAAATTTGTAAGTTGTTCCAGTCAATAACTGAAATTCATTGCCATTGCACAAAATACAATACTCTTCTTTCCACAATGCAAATCCAGTACACGAAGAGATGTTATCACATAATGCAGAACAAGAATTGACCGCACTGTCCCTATCAAACTTTTGACGTGCGTTAAACCTTTTAAGCCAATTAGTACGGGTATCAAAACAATATTTGTTCCCGTCGTAAACGTAGGTATTTGTTTTAAAGTTATTAAAGCTTCCCTGAGGACATGCTTGGCATCCATCAAATGTTGTATTTCCAATCCCCATAAAATAACCTTGCGGGCAATTAGTAGGCCATGGGGTGCAAGATAGTGAACTTGAATTGGACTGACTTTGGTAATGTTTTTCCGGGCATTGCTGACATGCGAATTCGTAGCCTTCAGTGGCGACAAAGAAGCCAGCATCGCATGTATGGTTCACGTCAACGCACGTAGTTGACGTACTCGACAATGTCACTCGACCGTCAGGACATGCCGTGCATGTATTGTCGAAGCCATACTCGGTCGATTCTTTAAAAACATGATGTGCTTCGCATGATGTTTTTTTCTCGGTGCAATGTAATTTTCTGTAGTGTGGAAATCCTATTTGGCTATCTTCTGAATTACAAAATAAGTTGCAATCTGGACTTATACCACCGTTGTTAACATATTTTAAACCAATGTCATTACCACACAGGTTCGAAATTGTTGTAAATAACGTTTTCCGCCCGAATAACAAATCAGAAAACCAAGTATAGCTAGTAATAGGGGTCCGTATAATCACGCGATTTATTGTATGTCTGGAAGAAGGTAAAAACGCGAAAGTACCGAAATAGCGCAAGCCGCGACCAAGTACAAGATGTGATAATTTGTGGCCTCTAAAAGCACCATATTCTACATCTCTCACCGAGTCTGGAATGGTCACCCGTTTTAATTTATTATTGTATGCAAATGCATTTCGTTTAATGTTTAATAAGTTTGTCGCCTGACTAAAATCGACAGAAACTAAATTAGTCGAATAAAATGCCAAATCACTTATGGTTATGACTGTTGAAGGTATTTGAACAGATTTTAGACTCTTGCATCTATTAAATGCATATCGTGGTATATCGGTCGAGCCGTCTAACTTTTCAACAATACTTTCAGCACTCACGTGACCCTTTGATTCTGGTGTAATCCAGCAACCCGCGAAGGAGTATTTGAACACAGAGAATAATATCATTAAAATAAACGATGCATGCATTTTTACCGACTACGCTAAAGCACTACGCTCATACTTATATAGATGACAAAAATTAAATCATTCTTTCTCATTACGTTTGAGTTGTCTCCAATGAAGGGGCATGGTGCTACGGCAGTCATTTAAACTGAGGTACAAATTGTGGCCATACATGCAATCGACCGGCACTAGTTCTGCAATTTGCTGTACTTCTTTGTCAGTAAACTCTTCATTGTTTCGGTAGGCGAGCGATACGTGAAAATCACCCAACCCTTTGATACCGTACATGAGACACTTTTGTTCAACGGCATAGAATTGATCGGTTTTGGTTTGATAGGGAGTTCCCACTATACTAAACCATGGTTTTGTCATGTTGCAGCGTTCTTTGTAGATGCGTTCTGCGTCGTGTACGGACAGACGAGATGCTAATGTAATGTGTGCATGAAAATAGGTCGTGTTGAGAAGATTGCTGAGAGTGCCGACTAATTTGTAGAGCAAATGATCTCGATGGAGACTGTACCATACACAATATTGAAACATGTATGATACTTACCTATAATTATATTATATAGTAATATATTACGAATTTTATTAGGAACTATCCGTGCACGAAGATACACCTTTGTTGTCAGTCGACCACTCGCACGCCGTTTCCGCAACACAGTCGCCCTCAGTGCTGTAATTGGAGCACACCGGAGGTAGAACACACGATACGCCTTTGTGGGATGAATCGTAATCGTCCATCGAACAGCTGTACGTATGAAGATCGGCTGGGTTCAACTGCATCGGTCCGCCAAAGTAAACAAAGGTATCATTGTAAACAACGCATCCGCACCGTGCATCTGGGATAGCAGAGGCGTCATACCAGGCATATATTGGGTCGGGAGAGTTGGCGTTTGCTTGCACCATAAAGTCGTGACACGTGTTTGCATCATCAATGGATGCATCTGGCAATCCCACTTGGGACAATTCATAACTTGGACAAGTGTTGTTTTGGCCATTGTAAATAGTACACCGACCCTCAGCATCATGAGTATAACCTGCTTGGTTGCAGTTGCACACGCATTGGTTTCCAACACTAGCAACGGTTCCAAACGAGTAGGGTGGCAATGCGTTCGTTTGGTACGGGTTATCGCATCCGCCAATTTCAATGTCTAGGCATGTTTCGCACTCCAACCCACTCGTATGATCCAAGCACTCACATTCGCACTGTCCATTTTCGCCCGTTTCATTGTACGATGGTGTTCCGCCGTGCGCGCACGTGCACTCGGACGAACATCCATTTGAACTGTCATAAAACGGCGATTGGCAGGTACATGTACAACTGCCAGCGACTCCTCCAGCAACGCCGCCGTTGCCGCAATAAATGTGATTAGCGTTTTTGACATTTATCGTGCTATCCACTGCTTCGCATGAATCCGGTTCACATGTCGCTGGAGTTAGTTGACCCGCTTCGCACGACGATGTACCCGAAACGGTGTAGCCAGTGTCACATGTCGGTTGACACGATGAGCCAGACGCTAAGTTTTCGGTGCAGGTGCCGTTGCCGCCATTCGTAGGTGGGGTAGACGCGTCGCACGGATTTGGTTCACATGTCGCTGGAGATAGTTGACCCGCTTCGCACGACGATGTACCTGAGACGGTGTAGCCAGTGTCACAGGTCGGTTGACACGATGAGCCAGACGCTAAGTTTTCGGTGCAGGTGCCGTTGCCGCCATTCGTAGGTGCAACAGACGCGTCGCATGGATTTGGCTCACATGTCGCTGGAGTTAGTTGACCCGCTTCGCACGACGATGTACCCGAAACGGTGTAGCCAGTGTCACATGTCGGTTGACACGATGAGCCAGACGCTAAGTTTTCGGTGCA
>Ga0181567_10000055_pt1 | contig 70354 bp, 51 predicted proteins | sample 101ome_14_FD_133761 | JGI IMG/M metagenome (GOLD analysis project Ga0181567, IMG submission 133761) | Coastal salt marsh microbial communities from the Groves Creek Marsh, Skidaway Island, Georgia - 101403AT metaG (megahit assembly) | ecosystem: Environmental > Aquatic > Marine > Intertidal...
AGACTGAGAAAAATCAAAGAGATGGAGCGAGACGCCGTGTCAGAAAAGTACACGGTGGAGCTTCGATCCAAGCGAAGTGCCGCGTGCGCGCGATGAACGGGCGTTAATCAATAATCGTTCAATGTTAATCAATACACCGCATCATCAACTCATTCTCGCCTCGCGAGATTTCAAGTACAAATCAGCCGAGCGAATCATCCAGAGCGCGTTCGGTAGAGATTTGTTATAACTGTTTCGACCGATGGACGTCGCGTTCATGGCGAGAGATTCTGGCGACGCCTTGACGCGAAGCCATTGGTACCCGAAGACGCATCGCATCGTGTCCAATACGCCGTTTTCGTATTGAACCTGTAACTCCTCGCGCGTCAGCAATTCTTTTCCGGCGTTTTCAGCGCTGGAGATCGCCCCGAACTCGGCCGCGGCTTCGCAGAACGCTCGGTAGTAGACATCGACGAGCGCGCGTTCGGCGCTTCCGTCGGCGCTCAAACCCTCCGGCGCCACCGAGGCGCACATAAAGTGTCCGACGTCCGTGCCTCCGAGCCCGATCCCCGTCCATTGGAAATCGATCAGACCAATCTCCCACGAATTCGTCTCGTCGACGCGTCGTTCAAAAATATTCCCAGATTTCGGATCACCGTGAATGATGGTTTGTAACGCCGCCAATCGAGCGCCGCCCTCGCGCAAGACGTCCTCCGCGCCCGGACATCCGCTGAACGGATGCGTCTCGGCGCCGATTCGTCGCGCCACCGCTTGCAATCGCGCGCCCACCGTGCGCGCGACCGCCGGATCGATAGTCGATTCTGCGTCGATCGCCGCGCCAAAGCTCGACATGTGCTGCTCCCACGCGCTCGCCAAGACGTCCATCTGATCGTCGGGTTGCATGTTTGGTTGCCAGTACCCGCCCGAGTTCCACACCGCGTTCACCAGGGCGTCGTTCGCCGCCGTGGACGACGCGCGGAACGCACTGCCGGGAAGGAAAAAGGCGTGCATTCGCGCCAAGGCTCTGAGCGCGCACTCGGCTTGATCGGGACGCAACATGCGCGCCTGTTGCCATCCGTCGTCTGGGTGGAAATCTTCGAGCAAGAGGGAAAACTTACTCTCAATGGGATCGTTCGGTACCGGTCGTAAATCTGCGGCGTAACACACGGGAACGCCGATGCCCGCCTGTTCCAACGCCTTGGCCGCGTCCGAGGCAAGGAACGACGCCTCGACGGCGTAACTCTTGCTGTCACGCGCGATTTTCAACGGTTGCGTAATCTGTTTGGTTCGCATGTACTCCAAATTGCCCATGTCGACTTTCTTGTAAAACGCCGATCGAGGCAGCGTCGGATCGTCGTCTTTGGACCATTTGAAGTAGATTCTGCACGCGTCGCTCATCAATCCGCGAACGGCGTCGCGCTCGGGCGCGGCGTAGCCGCGCAGAGCGACGTCGACGTCGTCGACGCCGAGCGCGCGCAAAACGCGCGCGCCGACGTCGCTCGTGGATAACGGCGCGCCTCCGAGACACCGCGCGACGTCGCTCGCCTGACCTTCGTCGCCGCCGGGCGCGAGCGAACTGTCACCGCCCGTGAATCGGTCGAGGAGTTTCTTCAGATTGATATTCTTGCGCATCTCGGCGCACACGGCGTCGTGCGAAACGGCGCCTTCGCATCGTTCAGAAGAGCCGACGACGCCGAGTTTATTAATCAAACCGGCGGGAGAATCCTCGTAGTGCATCAACGGTGCGCCGAATAAATCGGTGACTTTACCTCCACACGCGCGAACAATCGCTTCGGGCGCGCACGTGTCCCACAACGACGTTCCGAAGTGCATCAACGCGTACTCGGCGCGACCCTCGGCGACGGCGAGCAACTTATTCCCCGCGCCGCCGATGGTACCGTGCGCGTGCGTCACCCCGCTCGCGACGGCGGTCGATTTGACGATTTCCTTCGCCGCGATGAGCGCTAGATTCTTCGAATCACCCGCCACCGACCGCACGCTCGCGTCTTCGGCGTCGTACCGAATAGGCCACGCTTCGCCTCGCGCGCCGTGCGTCCCCGCCGTGCCTCGTTTCGCCCCCGGCGCCACCGCGCCGTACACGACGCACGCGTCCGAGGCATCGATCGATCCGTCCGGAAACGGTAATCCGACCGCTCCCGCCACCGCGCGTCCTCGCACGGCGATACCGATCAAACACTGCACCGCGTGCAGACGCGACTCGACGAATTCTCGCGTCCCGTCCACGGGATCGATGAACACCGTCACGTCCTCCATATCCACCTCCAACGTCTTCAACCGTTCGTCATCGCACGCATCGATCGCGACGCACAAATCTTCGCGCAACGCCGCGCCTTTCTTCGGACTCATCGGCGCCGCCTCGGCGCTTTCGTCCTCCTCGCCCACGATGTTCGCCGTCGGCCACCTCGCCCGCAACGCGCTCACGATGGCGCTCTGCGCCGCCAGATCCGCCTCCGTCAACGCCGAGCGCGGATCACTCGCCACTTTTCTCGTCACCACGAACGCCTCCTCATCGTCGCTCGCCGCCTCCTCTCGCGCGCGCTGCACCCTCCGAATTTCGGCGCACCCGCGCAGCGCAGCGTCGACGCACGTGCTCAAAAGCGTCCCCACGCGCACTCTCTCCTGCGTCGACGCACCGCCCGACGACGCCATGACGACCGCGCGAGCGCGACCGCGATCACGCCTCCTCGTCGTTCGCCGCGCCGGGACCGTCAGTGTCACTCGCGCGCGCGCTCGACCGAGGCGCATCCACGCGCGCCCCGAACAGGGACACACGGGCGTGCGTCTCACCGCGGAGTCGACGAAGATCGTCGTCTGGAATGGACCACACGTGCGCCTGCAGCGCGAGCGCCCAGAGTATTATCCCGCCGGCGACGTACGGACGCGCGCCGCTCGCGCGCATGCGCCGGTCTGGGGGCGCTCGAGGCTCGGTGGTGTGATTTTCAACCAAGAGAGAAGGAAAAGGGGCGCGCGCCAAGGCGTCTCGCGACGCGCGTTTGAACTATGTCTGGACTATGGTCATTAAAAAACAACTCGACTACTACACATACACGACGCGTCGCGGCTCGACGGCGCGCGGGTCACGCGGTGCCCTGCTCGCCGGTGACGCCGTGTCGTCTCTGCAACTCAGCCGTCTCTCGCGCCTTGGCCTCGACCGCCTCTCTGCTCGCCACCGCCTTGGCGTTGGAGTGATAGAGGACGATGAGGTAGCGGTTGGCGACGTTGAACCCGCTGAGTTTTTCGCACGCCGTCTTGGCGTCGAAGATGTCCTCGTACGTGACGTACGCCGTGCCCTTGGTGGCTTTGACATCGCCGAGACGAATCTGTCGCACGGCGCCGTATTTGCCGAATATCTCGTACATGTCCTCGGGGGTGATGTTAAACGGGAGGTTTCGTACGTACAGCGTGCGGTTGACCTCGGGCGGGAGGCGCGGGGCGCCGGCGGGGGCAGCCATGCGCGCGCGGGACGCCGAGGAGTGACACGCGGGCGGGGACGCGCCGCCGAAGGGTCGAGTGCATCGGTCGTCGATCTCGCAAAAGAATGCGTGTTTGATGATTATTAATGATAAAATGTGTGCGCGTGTACGCGGTGGCCGCGGGCGATCGAGGCGTGCGTCGAGCCTCGAGCGTCACGCAGCGGTGACGTCGATGCGTTGGCCCTCGGCGGTGACGATGAACCCCTCTTGCTCTTGTTGCATGATGCTCAGGGCGACCTCGCACGATTCGGCGATTATGGGTTCGGGATCTTTGGCGTACTTTGTGAGGTAATCCTTGGTGCTCTCGTGCGCGATGGATCCGAGCGCCTCGGCGGCTTCGTGTCGAACCATGGGATGTTCGCTCGCGTCCTCCAAACATCGAACCAACGCGTCTCTCGCGCCCGGACTCGCGCTCTGCAACTGCCCCAAGACGTAACACACCTCGTGTTTCAACAGCGCGCTCGCGCTCTCGCCGAGCACGCGTCCCAAGACGTCCGCGCACGCGTCGCTCGCATCTCGACTCGCGTACGATTTATTTCTGAGCGCAAACATCGCCCCGTACCGATTCCACATCTCCTCCTCGTCATCGCACACGATGCGTCGCAATTCCTCGAAATCAGTCTCCGTCGGCATCGCCGGCACGGGATCAACGCTGAGATACGGCGTCGCACCGTCGTCGTTCCCGCTTCGTTCGACGCTCGCGCTCGCCCGTTCCTTGGCGCTCCCTCGCGCGCTTCCCGACACCTCTCGCCCGTGTCGCTCCAATTTCCGCAGCGCCAACGACGCCGTCTCCGCCACCTCACGCTTCGCGTCCACGCACGCCCGTCGCAGCGCCTCACCGCACCGTGCGTCCGCCGCGCCCAACGCGCCCAACGCCTCGGCGCACTCGTGTCGCACCATGCCGTCCTCGCTCGAATCCGCCAGCGTCTCGCACAGCGCGTCGATCGCCCCCGTCGCGCCCATCTGTCCGAGCGCGAACGCCACCTCGTGTCGCATCAGCGCGCTGCGTTCGCGCCGTCGATCGAGTCGCTCGACGAGTGCGCGCACGGCGTCATCCGTCCCGAGCGACCGAAGACGAAACAGGGCGGAAAAGCGCGCATCCATGGCGACGGTGGCGTCCGCGAGCGCGCCCGCGGCGTCCGCGACGGCGGTGGTGGACATATCGGGGACACGTGCGTCCGTGCGGGCGTCGAGCGGGAACGAGGCGCTCGACGGCGTCGGGGAGTGCGAGACGATGACGACGATGAGTGACTGGCGGCGCCATGAACGTGACGTCACATTCATGCGCCACGCGCGCGGCGCGCGGTCGCGGTCGCGGTCGTCGACGAGCGCGTACGGGCCGGACGATTACGTCGCGTCCAGTCGCGTCGCGCTCGCGGTCGCGCGCGAGGAGGACGACGTGGATGACGCGCGATTACGAGGCGGCGCGCTGCTCGGTTTCGAGGCGCACGCGCTCGCGCGCGCCTCGACGACGCTCGTCGTCGGTGGATGCGCGCCGGCGCTCGAGGGGGACGCCGTCATGCTCTTCGCGCGCGGTGACGCGCGACGGTGGACGCTCGCGGAGGGGGCGAGGGGGGTGGCGTGCGCGAGCGCCGCGGAGGGCGACGACGACGACGACGAAACCTTCGCGTTGGGCATGATGGATGGGAGCGTGTGGACGTACGCAAGGGCGCGTCGTGAAGATTCAGGAACGAAGACGTTATATATATCGTTGATTCGACGCGTCACGCCTCCGGGATGGGGACGCGCGATCGTCTCGGCGAGGGACGCGGCGGCGACGCGGGCGAGTCGGTTGGCGACGACGCGGGCGAGCGACGACCCGGGACGCGCGCTCTTACTCGCGAGACACGGCGGTGGTGGGACGAGTCTCGCGGTGTGGGACGCGATGACGATGGAACCGTTGACGGCGTCGGGGGAGTGTAAGGGATTCGCGTCCATGGTAAAGAGCACGTGGATCGGGACGTCGTCGGCGTACGCGCGCGTGGGCGAGAGCGCTGTGGCGACGACGTCCATGGATCAAAAGAGCGTCATGTGCGTGCGCGTGCGGTCGAACGGAAAGTGTGAGTTGGTGTGGCGATCGCGTCGGGAACCGGGACGGGGAATTTTTCTCGCCGGTACGGCGTGCGTCGAACGAGGTCGAGGCGCGACGGCGAGGGTGGCGACGTGTTCGTGCGACGAGCTCGTGGCGGGGACGACATACGCGGCGCCGGATTCCTCGTTGAAACTCGTCGTTTTAGACGCCGAGGATGGATCGGAGGTGAATCGTTTTCCCATAGAAGGTCTTGGCGCGTCAAACGTCTTCATCGATTGCGGTTCTCTCTGCGCCGTGGGTACGAATGTTTTCTTGGCGCATCGAGACGGAAGCGTGTGGGTCGTCAACTCTGGAAACGGCGCTTTGGTGACGTCTCTGCACCCACCGCAAGAGTTTTGCGACACGAGCGGGCACAGACGCACGCTTCCGAGTCTGCTCGCCGTGTCTCCCGCGCGAGACGAGATGCACGGCGCGACGTGCGACGGGGGAGTCGTCAACGCGTGGCGCGTCGGCACGCCGACGTATTGGTCGCGCGCGACGCACGCGCGCTTTCCCGAGTCGTTTCGAAACGCGGTGCGAACGATGCTCCTGTGCGCGCACGCGTGGTCGTCGCCGTCTCGTGCGCTCTCTCGCGTGCAAATTTCACCGAAAGAACGCGTCGTCGGGGTGGGTGACGAGATTGAAAAGTTGCGACACGTCGAGGGATTTTTAGACGCCGTCGGTCGCGAACCGGCGCTCTTGGAGATGATCATCGCACGCATGGCGCGCGCCGAGTACGGGTGCGACATCGTGGACGCGTTCTGTTAGAATAAATCGCAAATATACATAGATAGAAGTAGCTGCAGCTTGTAGACGAAGCGTTCGCGCGCTCATTTTTTCTTCTTCGGAGACTCGACGCCATCGAGGTGATCTCGCAGACGCGCGACGTTTTGCGCCTGATCTGGCGCCACCAAGTTGACCACCCACATCGGAAGCTGTCCCTTGGGATCGGCTTGCACGACGTAATACAGCGTCGAGCCCCCCGTCTGCGCGTTCGGCGCGGCGTAGTATCCCGACACCAAAATCGAACCGCGAACATGCCCCTCCGTCGGCGGCGCCACGGCGTTGACGACGCCGTTCTCGATGGATTGCGCGGCGACGACGACGGCCCCGTTCGGCATCTTCATCGTCAGCTGCTCCCACACAAAGTCTCGATCGCGTATGATGGAGGGTAATTTAAACGTCCCTCGCAGAATGGCGTGTCCCGGTCGACACCCGAGCGGATTGGTCGACTCGGCGCTCGCCCTTGGCACCGTCTCTAACGCCGTCATCGCCGGTGTTTTCGCTCTCACCGCCGCCGCCGCCGCGTTCACCGTCGCTGTCGACGCCTCGCTGGACGCGCGTGTCTTACTCTCGGCCGATTTCTCCAGCCGGTCGAAGAGTTCGCCGAATTTCGGCGCGCGCGAAAACGGATTCTTCGCGAAGCGCGTCTTCGATCCTCGGAGACCGCTCGGAGACCGCTCCGACGCCCCCGCGTCGCTCACCGACGACGACAATTCCTCGCGAAGCATATTGTCGTACAATCGAAACGACAGTACGTCCCCGCCCTTGAACATGTCGTCCAATATTCCAAAGTGTCTGTCGAATTCGCTCGCCGCGCTGAAAAACTCAAACACCTCGTCCGCGGTCGCGCGCGTCTCCGTCACCCCCAGCACCTGGTGCGCGCGCGTGGACGCGTCGGCGGAGGCGCGTCTGTACACCTCGGCGCCGTTCACCGCGCTCGCTTTGCGCCAATCGTCGCCGTCGAGCGCGGCGAGGGTGCGAAACAGTTTTTCAACGACGCGCACGTCGGACGCGTCCAAGGTGGCGCCGTGCGTCGCGCCGTACCGAGATAACGCCGCGGGGTCGCGGACGTCGCGTAAGACGCGCTCGGCGTCCTCGCGGAGGCGCGCGAGGGCGTCGGGCGCGCTCGGCATGGTCGACACGCAATGTCGATTGGACTTGGATTCTCAACCACGGCGCGCACACCGCGACGCGCGCGGGCGACATGGACGCGCACGTGCGTGAGACGTACGCGGACGCGCCTCGCATCGAACGCGACGCGTCCGGAGACGACGACGCGTCGACGTCGGGTGATGCCGGCGCGATTCGATTGGAGTGTGGATTGTTTCGCATCGTCGAGACGCTGGCCGTGGACGCGCGCGCGCGACGCGTCTCGCGCGCGCGCGACGACCGACGACTCGATCGATCGTTCAGTATCTCCGCCATGTTCGGGCTGACGAGCGATTCGAGCGCGGAGACGAGCGCGAGCGAGCGGGAGGCGACGGGGACGACGACGACGGAATTGCTTTCGGCGTCGTGCGCGAGAGGGACGTTCGCGAGCGACGATGTGAACGACGATGTGGGCGTCGCAAACGGGTACGCGTTGGCGTGTTCGACGTCGGGATTCGGGGACTGGGCGAACGGGCACGATGACGGCGTCGAGGATGGCTCGGACGCGGCGCCGCGGTCGGCCAAGGTCGAAAATTTCATCGCGGCGAGGGATCAACGCGCGCCTCGAACGAAGCGATTGGCGCCCTGGTACGAAGGTTCGCGAGCGAAGATCACGGCGATGGCGCACTCGATGGACGGCGATCGATTATTGTGTTGCACGGCGGCGGGGGGGGTGTACGTGGTTCCGATTTGGGAGTTGACGAGGGACGCCGAATCGTCGCCGGCGATGCGCGTCTTGGCGTCTCGAGGCACGAAGCCGGTGAGCGCGGTGTGGTGGTACAGACGATTGGAACCGGCGCGCGCGGACCCGGTCGTGGCGATATGCGTCGGCGCGGACGGTGAGGTTCGCGCGTGGGACGTGGCGAAGGGTTCCCCGCTGGGCGCGTGCGTCGTCGGCGCCAAGTGCGCCAACGCCGAGCTCGCGCGAGGGAAATCATCACAATTTCTCGTCATCAACGGATTCGACGGCGAAGTGTGGACGCTCATGCTCGAGAGAATGGCGCGCGTCGTCAAATCGTCGACGGTGAATAAGGGTAAGGTGGAGACGTCGATGGTGGCGGAGTCGTTACCAGACGCCGCCGGGACGCACGATTTCGCGGCTCACGCGCTCACGGATGAATACGGCGTTCGAGAAGGACGACGCGTGACGCTGAGCGTGCACGAAATACACGACGGCGATGACGACAGTACGACGGCGAGTGTGTGCGTCATCGCAGCGTTGATCGATCGTCAAAAACTGGAACTGTACGACGTCGACGAACGAAAAACGCCGAAATCGACGCACGAATTGCCCGAGCACACCGTCGCCGTGCACGTGACGGATGACTTGATTTTTGCTCTCGTGCGAGAACCTGTGTTCGGTGAAGAAGATCTCACAGATCTCTCGTCCTTCACGTCTTCCGTGCGCGTGTTGGCGAGACGGTTCAGCGAGGACGGGTCGAAATCGTGCACGCTGCAAACGTTTCACGTCCCGCGCTCTGTGGGCGTGCCGAAAAAGTTTCTCCCGGGTCCGTTTCTGGAGACGTACGTTGGTCGACGCGAGACCCTGTGCGGATGCATGCTGCTGACGTCGTACGGCGTGTACAAGCTTGAGCCGAGCGGGAGTATTGCGTCCTCGTTGCGAGCGCTCATGGACGACGACGAAGGCAAAGGCGTCGCCGCGCCTGCGAGTTCAGACGCGTGGGCACCGATCGAGCGCGATGCGTACGGCGATAAGGCGCTCAGCACTGGAATCGATCGAGATGAACGCTTAAAACTCGTCGCGAAGGTTCTGAACGAAGATCACATGCCCGTCTTTGTCGAGGCGGCGCGACTCGAACTCAAGCGCGAAAACTTTTCTCGCGCGAGAGATTTGTTCGGCAAAACTGGTAAACCGCTCAAAGACTTCATCTCTCTCAGTCTCGAGGTATGGGAAGCGTCTCAGGCGCTGTCAAACTTTCACAGAGCCTCCGTCGAGGCGTATGGAGGACAGGCGAACATGTCGTGGTTGAAGACGGCAGCCGCTGCGCACGCGCATCTGCACGCGTGGTGCGAGGCGTCCAACGCCGTCGCGTTCAGCGGCGCAGCGGACATGGGATCGACTGTCGTCGACCAATTGAAGGCGTTAAATCTGAACGAAGAGCGTTCGCCCGAGCAAGCCGTGCGTGAACTCGTACGTGTGATCGGCGAAGCCATCGAGACAACGGAGGACGCCGGAGTGCAACGAGACGTCGCGTGCTCGGTGAGCGCCGCTATCGTCGCATTAGAGGCGGCGAAAGTGGTCAGTACGGCCGTCATCGCGTCGTGTGCAAAAGACGCATACTCTGATCGCGTCAAGTCGTCGTTCACCGTGCTTCTCTCGTCCTCTTCCACCGTCGAAAGCTTACACATGCTCGGCGGCATCACCGCCAACTCGATGCGGCAAGCGGAGCAACAAGGCGATGGCGACGTGCGTCCGTGGGAGTCTAAACCACTAGTGTTCTGGGATTCAAACGTCACCTTCTACGTCACCGCGACGCAAACCATGGAGGATTTACACGACATCACCACCGCGTTGGGATTGAAGAGCGACACTTCAGAGGTGTGCGAGGCGTCTCCATTGGAACTCGTGTACGAAACCATGACGACGGATGAGTTGTGGTCTCTTGTCAACATGGCGCACGAGGCGAGGCTTTTGGGAGTCACCGGCGCTCGAGAGATCCAGCTCACGATTTTGTTGTACTTGGACGACGAAAACGCCGTCGTGGAGAACATCTCAACCATGCTCGAAGAGGAACCCGGTCTCTTTGCGTGGGTCGTCTCCAAGTGTCTGGACAAGCGTAAGTTTGCAATCGCCGAGGAAGTGGCGAAGACGACAAAGAATTTCGCCATCGCGGCCATGTGTCACATCGCCTCCTTGGAGGTACTCACATCGGAGGGAGACGTGTCGCCATCGACGCTCCAGGCGGAGCTCGAACTTGCGATGGAGAGTTACCTTCCGCACGTCGAGTCCAACGGCGCGCGCGCGAAAGCCATCGAAGACGTCGTCGTGTGCTGGATGCGACACGAACTCGCGCTGGATGAATTGGAGAGTAATCTTCGCGAACTCTTGGTGTCCAAAGGACACGCCGAGGCGATGCAGATGGTGCTCGAGCGCGATCTCGGCTTTCGGTTTAGCGGTCAATTCGTACTCGACGTCGCCAAGCACCGCATCGCCGAAGATGAGGTCAAATACTCCACGAAAGGTGACGTCACCATTGAGATTCTCTGGGATAGAATCAAAGGTGACGTGATACATCGAATGGACGCACCCGAGTGCATCGAGACGCGTCCATTCGACGCCATGGAACTCGACGCAATTTCGAGCGACGACGCGTCTCGATGCTGGGTCTTCACGTGCGGACATCGATACGGCGCGGTGGATTTAGAACGCGCCGTCGAAGACGCAAAGGGACGTCTGAGCATTCTCGATCTTCCCGTCGTGTCTGCTCTCCTCGAGAAAGATTACGGGATGAAAAAATGCGCCGCGTCGTGTCCGATGTGCGTCTGTTACGCCGTCGAACACTACGTCGAGCAGCACCGATCGGCGGAGCGAACTTCCGCCGCCTAGTCAGTCGCGTGTAATATAGTAAGCGAATAGTTAGCATCCAGGCTCTAATGCGCCATCACAATCGTCTATTTACTTTGCTATTTCGTCCGCATAGGACGGCGATGTCGACTTTTTGTCTCCGAGAATCTCCTTCTCGTATTGCGCCACCATGGTTCGCACCTGAGATCCGTACATGCGCTCGCTTTCCAGGAGTCGACTGCTGACGCGTTCGATGAGCGGCGCATACTCCTTCACGAGCTCGACGCCGCGCTTGTGCGCGCGCATCATCACGTCTTGCGTGCCCTCTTCCATACCTTGTCTGGGAATTCTGAATTCGTGGAGCATGATGGGATCAAAGATGGGCACGACGCGCTTGTCCGGATACAAGCCGGATTCCGTGACGATTTCGTACGCCATCTCCGCAGCAGCCGCGACCTCTTCGTTAGTGCGAATGGAGACACCATCGGAACCGAAGAAGTGCAATTCAGCGCATCGACCGGCGAGCATGACGGCGAGAGACTCGATGTAATAGTCGAGCGTGTCGGGTCCGTCGTTGGCGTGAATCTCTGCCTCGGCTTCGGGCGACCTGTCGGTGAGAATGACACCAGACATTTGTGATCCTCTCGGGCGAATGGAGACTTGCAACAACTCGGGCGTCATGTCCGGACGCGCGCAATACAACACAGCCTTGGTGGCTTCGATGATGGCCAAGTGTTCCTTACCCCAACCGTCCTCGAGCGGCGCGCTAATGAGACCGACGGCTTGCTTTTCGAGAATGGCTTCAATGTCCTCCAAATCAATCATATCCTTGTCGTTTCTGACGCTCAGGATCGCCGCCTCGTTCAACAGGTTTGCCAATTCAGCACCGGAGAAGCCAGTCGTGAGATCGGCGACGCGGTGCAAAAAGGCATCACTCGCGTACTTGTCGTCACCCTCGCGGCTGATGTTCAAATTGCGAGCGTGCACTTGCAAAATCGGCATGCGACCCTCCGCTGTCGAGGGAACGCCGATGTGGTAGACGCGATCGAAACGTCCCGAACGCAAGAGCGCGGGATCGAGTTGCGCCGCTAAGTTTGTCGCGCCGATCACCAACACAGCCTCACCCGTCTCCTTATTGTTGAAACCATCCATCTCCACTAACATTTGCATCAAACCTTGCTCTCGCTCGGACGTCGACGAATCGCGAAACTCGTTCGCAGCGCGGCTGCGACCGATCGTGTCGAGCTCGTCGATAAAAATGATGGACGGCGCGTTCAAACGCGCGCGCTTGAACAGGTTGCGCATGCGGCTCGCGGCGACGCCCACGAACATCTCGACGAATTCGGAACCGTTGGCGTAAAAGAACGGCAACCCAGCCTCTCCCGCGACGGCTTTCGCGAGAAGCGTCTTGCCCGTCCCCGGCGGCCCTTCCAAAAGAATCCCCTTGGGCGGTTCCACGAAACGGCCCTTGTACTTTGGATTTCCTTTCATGATGTCGATGATGGTCTGGAACTCTCGAACCACCATGTCTTGTCCCGCGACATCCTTGAAACGCACCGACGACTGATGCTTCTTCAGCAACTTTGCCTTGGACTTGCCCATTTCATCCGCGAGAGCGTCGCGCTCGTTCTGCTTCTTCTGAGCCTTGGCACGCTTTCTCAAGACGTCTGAGCTTCTATCCGCCGTGTACGCCGATTGAATCACCGCGCCGATGAACCAGAAAAACGTACCCGCCATGAGCCAATTGCGCGCTCCGTGAATCGCATAGTTCCACGGTCGAATATTCATGAACAACTGACAAGACGTCTGCGCCGGCGTGAACACGTCGTCCGGGTTGGCTGGTTTCGTGTAAAACGCATTTTGACACGCGCGCGTCACCTCATCGTGCGCATCTCCCGGAATCTTCACCTTCCATCGAATGACGTCCGCGCCTGGATCCAAGTGCGATGACGGACCGCCGATTTCGACGATGGCTGTGTTCCCGTCGTCGTACAACAGCACCCGAGTCACCTCTCTACGATCTAAAAATTCCAAAAACTGCGCATACGTCGCGTCACCATCCACGCGCGGATGCACGCCCATCTTCTCCATCACTCGCTGTGGTCCAAACTTGACCTTTTTGACGACGTCGGGATCCGGGTACGTCTCCTCCCTCTGTTCGCGATTTACCCGTCTCGCTCGACGCAATCTCGACATCATCTTCCCGATCATCGGATAATCCGCTTTCAGATCATTCATATCCTCGTTCGTCCCGTCTCGTATCATCCTCGCGATGGCGTCAAACTGTTTATCCTCCGCCTCGGCGTCCCACCGCCTCCCCTCTCGCAGCGCGCGCGCCTGCGCCGAGTGATCCACGAAATACGCATCCACGAACGGCGCGCACCATCTCGGCACCTTTGTCGGCGGCACCGTAGGTCTCGCCTCTCGCATCACCGCGCTCGGAATCCCCGGCCCAGAGACGTCATCGTTCGCGCTCAGCGCCTTTCCCAGCCCTCGCGCGAGGTTTTCCAACCCGCGTCCCGCCGCCGACGCCGCGTCCCCAGACTCGGCGCTCTCCAACGCTTCCGCCGCCCGCGCGAGTTCATCGTCCAGATCGACGTCACCACCGCGTTTCGCGCGCGTCGCGGACGAGAGTCTGGAGCGCACGCGCGCGAATCGACGTCGCGTCGTCGTCGTCGCGCGTCTCGTCTCGGAATCATCATCGACCCTCGTCCGCGTCGTCGTCGCGCGCGTCGTGGGGCGCGCGCGCGTCGCGGACGGAACGACGCATCGCGTCCGCGCGGACACCGCCGTCGCGCGCATCTCGCGCGTCGACGTCTGACGAGCGGCGCGAGGCGTCGTTCCGTCCGTCGTCGGCGGGACGTCGGCGGGCGTCGGCGAAGATCACACTGGTGGCGTTGTGTTTTCGTCGTCGTTTGATTCGGACTTGTGATTGATGTTTTGTGGATTTTACGAGAATGAGATGTACGCGTACGTGTCATGCGACGGGCGACGGGCGCTCGGACGACGCGGGAGAGGCGGACGCGCGTCGGTCGAGGGATCGGTCGCGCGCGCGCGGGCGCGCGTCTCGGCGTCGTCGCGGTGTCGCGGTGTTGCGGTGGTCACACGAGCGCGCGTCGCGCCGGGCGTGCGTGCGTCATTCATTCGTTCGTTCGAGCAATAATCTGATTGCGCAGTCTGGACGCCGTCGACGCACCGCTCGAGGGCGAGGATGACGACGACTCGGCGAACGATGGCGCTATTGATGGCGTTGGTGACGTGTGCGGGGACGGTGGGATCGATCGCGGTGGCGTGCGTCGCGAGAGACGCGAGCGGGACGGCGACCGCCGCGGCGAGTTGGAGACGGTTGGAGACGAACGCGGCGACGGCGACGACGGCGACGGCGACGGTGGTGCGGTCGAAGTCACTGGAGGCGGCGACGGTGGAGGCGAGAGACGACGCGCCGTTGAACGCGTCGGTGGACGACGCGCGGTCGTCGTACGGAGTGGTGACGACGGACGCGACGGAGACGGCGGCGAGCGGAGGCGGCGAAGAGACGCGCGAGGACGCGGGAAACGACGGACGAGACGCAAACGGGAAGTGGACGCGCGTGTTGGAGGGTGAACAGCACGTCGGTTTTCCCGTGACCAAGGTGTGGCGCACGGACGTTGTGCCGTCGGTGGCGTACGTGGTGACGTGGTGCTGCGGAAACGGCGTCGAACACTTCGCGAAACGGTTTGCAGGATTATCTAGGAAAACTTTAGGAATAGTACTCGTCGCCAAGACGCCCGAGAGTCGATGCGAGAAAGTGAGCGATGACGTGTGGAAGCACGTGTGGATGTGCGCGGAGATGCCTAACTCGCAGGGGCGAGAGGTGCCGGCGATGGCGTGGTACGCGCGAGAGGCGTACGACGAGCTCCCGCCCGTCTCCATCTTTACGCACGACGACAAGATTTTACACGCGACGTTGCGATCATTTCTGACGGAATTGAAGAGCGCCGAGAACGACGAGGCGAGCGTGGAGGCGTTCGTGCGAGAGAGAGTGACGGATATGGAACGCGAGTGGCGCGGCGGAGAACGGAGTCCAACCAACATCACCGCCGAGACGTTCGTGGCCGAACGCGTCATCAAAGAACCGTTGCTTCCGTCCTACCAGTACACGCACATGTTCAGTTTATTATTGACCACATTTTTTGAAGACATCGGTAAATGTGCGAGCGCGTCCGAGCTCGAGGACGTCGCGTCGAGACGCGACGAGTTTCCCGGATGGCGTTTGAGCCGCTGCGAGCTCGGCGAGACCCTGTTTTGGCCGTTGTCGGCGAACTTCGCCGTCACGCGAGATATGCTTCATATTCGCACGCGTTCGTTTTACGACGCCATCCTCAGACTCACGTCGTGCGATGGAAAACTCACCTCGCACGATTTCCAATACCTCGGGGCGTTGGAGTGGGCGCACGGATTTGAACGCGCGTGGATGCCCATCGCGTTCAATCCCAGACTCAAAGAGCGTCCCGCAGACGAGTACGAGTGCGTACTCGATCCAACGTCGAGGTGTTTCGAGTTACTCGACTGGTCCAAGGGCGCGCGTTCGCCTGTCCGATACGACGCCGAACGCTTCGGCGCGTCCGTCGCCTTCGTCAGCGCCACGCGTGCCGACGCGCGTGGCCTCCGATTCCCCACCGATCCCCACCATCTCGCGCGCGTCATCGATTGTCACGGCGACACGTGGCACGACCACGCCCTCCCTTCGTCCAAACCATCGCTCGCGGAGCGCTGACCGCGCCGCCGCCCGCCGCCCGCCCGTAGGGTTGTACCACCACACACCAGACCGACCACCCGTCGTCCGTCACAACACAGCACGCGCGCGCCATGTACGCCCTCCGAGGTACGCGCGATCGATCGAACGGATTTCCCGTCATCGCGCGCTCGCGTCGTCGTCGTCACCCTCGCGCGCGGTCGCGTCGCTATCCGTCGACGACATCACCGCCGCGCGACGTCACCGGCCCATGAGGCAGCCGCCGGCGCGCGACGGATGACGCGCGACGCGACGCGACGACGACGCGCGCGATCGGTCGAACGCATGTGGGATATTACGCGCGAAACGTTGGCGCGTCGCGCGGGCGAGGACGCCGACGACGCGCGCGCAGACGCGCCCCGGTAGGATGGGTGGATGCGTCGGTGACCCTAAAACCTGAGCCCGAGGGGGGCCGAGAGGGAGAGCAGGAGGGAGCGATGACGACGCGACGACGCGAATGGATGACTGACGAACGCGCGCCCGTGATGTGTACCGAACGTAGTGAACACCAGTGTCCGCGCGCCGACGCGCGCGACGACGACTCGCCGCGGCGAGTGCCAAAAGACGCGCGCCGTGGCGAAGAAGGGCGTCCCGACGACGTACGAGGGTGTCATGTTGTTGCGACCGGATTGCGACGACGCCACGCGCGCGACCGCGATGGAAGGGTTCAAGGCAATGTTTGGCGAGAGTTTGGAGGCGTGGGAACAAACCGAGCACGGGTTGAAGCCGAACGCGTACGAAATCAAGGGTTACCCGGACGCGTACCAAGTCGTCGTCAACTTTACCTGCGCGCCGGCCGCCTTCAAAGCCGCCTCCGAAGAGCTCGCCAAGCCGGCGGTCGGTAGCGAAGAGGTCGTTCTCCGAACCATGTTCATGAAGACCGCGTAAAGTGATGCAGTTGTAATTCAGCGATTCATTATTAGTCTATCTAGGTGCACTCGCTCGAGTGCGTCGTCTCGTGTCGTCTTTCTCGCGTCGTCGTCTTCGCCTCCATCGTCGCCCCCCTTCGCCGTCCATCCACTCACGCGCCGCCTCGCAGAGCGAGCACCAAGTGCAACACGCTTCCACCCTCAATATTGTAATCCTTTGCAATCTTATCGTCATTCATTTGTTTCCCGCCGAAGATCAGTCGCTGCTGCACCGGCGGAATGCCCTCCTTCTCCTCCACGCGTTCCTTGATCCGTTCGACGCTGTCCGTGGGCTCGATGTCGATCTCGATCTCCTTGCCCGTGAGCGTTTTCACCTTGATCATCTGCGCGTCGTCGATGGCGTCAGTCGTCGGTCGTCGGTCGCGCGTCGTGTCGTTTTGAGATTTCACGTCATCGCCGTCGTTGCGGGGGTCCGCGCGCGCGCTTGACGCGCGCATCACGCAACGACGCGCACCATCTCGCCAGATTTCTACGCTCGATCGACGCTTCCGAGCGAACGACGTGTTCGCGCGTACGCGTGTGAGGATGCGAGACGCTCGAGTAACCGCCGACGACGAGACACGAGACACGAGTCCGAGGGAGAGAGGAACGAACGCGTGGATGGATGCGTCGTGCGACGACAAATGTTGCTATGTAGTGCTACTGGGACGCCGCGGTGGCGTCTCGACGGTCGAGCCACTCGTTGGCGGCGGCGACGTCGTTGCCTTCGACGTGTTTCAACGCCTCGATGGCGTCTCGCTGCGAACGTCCGAGGACGACGAGCTTGGCGACGGCGACGGTGAGACGAAGAGGTTTCTTGGCGCTCATTTGACGCTTGAGGTGGGAATCGGCTGGCGTCGACGCGAGCGTCGTCGCGGAGGCGCGACGAGCGGCGGTTTCGGCGTCGGCGACGTCGCGTTCGTCCTCGTCGGATGAAAATTCGTCGAGGGTGAACGCGAGTCGTCTCGCGCTCTCGAAACGCGTCGGCGGCTCGATGGCGGTTCGGTCTCGGCCGTCGTCGTTGCCGTCGTCATCGTTCGCGGCGTGATTGTCGTCGTCCATCGCGAGCTCGGCGGACGGAGATTCGAACACCTCGACCGCGGGCGACGCCGGGGTGAGACTAATCGGTGACACCCGCCGATTCGCCGTCTCCGCGCCGAGTTTGGCGTACTCGTCGAAACGTTCTCGATTCATCGTCGACGCGTCCACTCTCTTCGTGTCTGTCGTCGAAGAGTATGCGTTCGCGGTTGTCGCCGTCGCGGCGCCTCGCAGCGTCAACTCGGTCACCTCCTCGGCGTGTTTCGTCGTCATCTCCTCTATTCTCTTCTCGTATCGCGCCTCACTGTGCATAAGACGCGTGCGTTCTTCTCTCAACTTGCGCTCGTACTCGGCCGTCACCTCTAGTTGGCGTTCAAACTTCTTCTCAAACTGTCTCGCGTGTTCCATCCACTTCTCCTCGACGGCGCGAATGTCGCGCTTGGTGGGCGGCGACAGCTCTTTCGCGCCACCGACGGACCCGTACGCATCTTTCCTCCCGTTCGTTTCGTCGTCGAAATTCGTCTGCGTCGCCATCGTGCGCTGATTCGCGCGTCTCTCCGCCTTGGCTTTGACCGCGCTCGGTCCGTCCGCCGCCTCCCACTCGCGTCGATAGGCGTCTCGCTCTCTCTTGACGTTTTCCAACTCGCGCTGCACGTTTTGCAAATGCTCTCGAAATTTACGCATGTGCGCCTCGACGTCCTCTTCGCGCATCCCGTTCGTCGCGCGCGCGTTCGCGTCTCGCAACGCCTCCTCAAGTCGAGAGATTTGCACGAGTCGAATCTCCAACTCGGCGCGATAATCCGTCGGAAACTCATCGTCGTCGTCAACCAAACCCGCGACGTGACGCGACCGACGCGTGTGGCCTCCAAACCGATCGTCTACGCCGTCCCACGCGCGCATCGCCGACGGCGTCTGCACGAGCCACACGGAAAAGCACCGTCGCAGCGCGCGGCGCGTCGCCCGGCGGTGAAACGCGTCGGCGACGCGCGCGTCGCCGACGCGTTTTGAACATGCCGCGCGCCAACGCGCCATGGCGCCGGAGACGACGGCGCGATCTTCCGTCTCCCGCATCGCTCGAACGGTGCGTCGAAGTGCGTACAGTTCCACATCCGTCGTCGGCGGCGTTTGCTCGCGATTTTCTTCGTCGACGTTGGCGTCGCCGCCGTCACCGTTTCGTCTCTCTCGCGCGCGATCTCGACGGTCTCTGGACGCGATAACGAGCGCTCCGTACAGTGCGCTCGTCATCCCCCTCGCGCGCGCGTCGTTCATCGCGGACGTCGTCGCGTCTCCTCGCGCGCGTCGATCGCGTCGCGTCGAGCCGTTTTCGCATTCGTCGTCATCCTCGACGCGTGCCCCGTCTCGCACCGCCGTCGCGGCCACCGCCACCGACGCGGACGCGTCCGACGCATCATTTCGCGTCATCTCTCCCGCGCGACGTCGACGACGCGACGCGCGACGACGCGTCGGCGTGTGGGGAACGTCGTCTCCATGAATTCTTCATTCTTCTCATCGTCGCGCGAATGCGCGCCATTCGTCGTCGCTGTCGCGTCGTCGCACCTTCGCGCGACGCGATGCGCGTCTCGGACGACGACGCGCACGCTCGCGACGCGTCCACCGCCGACGCGACGACGCGCGACGAGCGACCCGCGCGTCGACGCGCCGCGGTGTTTAACATTATTCGCGTGCGCGGGGCGGCGTCGAGTCGTCCCGTCGCCTCCGAGTTCGCGTCGCGACGAGGCGACGATGCGGACGACGGGGCGACGGGCGCGTTTCGTGCCTCCGTCGCGGACGACGACGACGACGACGATGGGTCGTTTTTCGGCGCCGCGAACGACGTTTCGGGGATGACGCGCGCGCACGTGGTGCGCGTCTTCGCGCGCGTCGAGGGCACGGAGAAACAAGCCATCGCGGCGTACGGTGGAGGCGCGCGTGAGCGAGAGGAGTATTTTTACACGCGAGCCGAGGCGTGTGAGCGGGCGTGTGCGGTGAGTTGTGAGAAGGCGGCGGTGGGGGCGGACGCGGACGACGCGGCGGAACTCTGCGAGAGCGCGTGCGCGTACGCGTGCGAGCGACAGAGCGACGCGGATGGGAAGTTTGAGGTGTGTCTGCGAGGAACGGGGGATTTGGAGACGAGGAGGTGGGAGGAGGAGTTGGAAAGACGCGCGAGAGCGGCGGAGCGCGCGATCGGGAAGAATGGGAATGGGAACGCGCCGACGTAGCGGCGTCACCCGGAAGGGGAGGGAGGAGAAGGTGTAGTGCTTCATTTTTCGTGTGTTTGCGCTGGGCTGTCGAGGGCGATTCTGGATATGAAGGAGACATTTTGTTTCGGTAGATTTTGTTATGACTAAAGCGTACTGTAGTAGGTAGGATGCGACTCGTCCTTCGTTCGTTCATCACAGCGCCACCTTGTACGTTTGACTCTCTTTTTGAATCAAGTGCGACGCCTTGTCGAGACACGTGAGTAAAGAGTCGATGTTCGACACCCACTTGTTCAACAACCAATCGCTCGACTTGGTGGACGTGAAATCGACGAGACCAGCGGGACGGTCAATCTTGGCGACGACGGATTTACCGACGACGCACGAGGAGAGGTGTCGCTCCGTTTCCTCGGGTGTCAGACACAAGAGCTCGGAGAGTCTCGCGAGGGACATACGGGAGTAGTAGGCGGCGATGACGAGCATGTTGTGCTCGATGATGCGAAGCTTTAAATCGTCGACGCGCTTGGCGCCGTCTTTGCCTCCGAAAATTTCTGTCTCCGCGACGAGTTCGCTTGCGTATCGCTCCTGCAACGTCGTCCAGTGGATGATTTCTTTCGTGCAAAACTGTTTGATGAGTGCCTCGTGCGCAGGTAAATCGCTCAGCTTGAGGTTTCCCTTGACGCCGTGTAAAATGCTCTGTTGCATCGGTGCGTGCTTGCTAAGACACACCAACCAGACGATCTTCTTTAGCGTCGGCACCCACCGCTCGCGATCGTTCTTCACCTCGTCGCACTCCAGAATATTCTGGTAGCACCGACACTGCTCTAGGTATTCATCGCTATGACTATAGTACTCCACCATGAGCTCGTAATAACGCAACTTGAGCGCCTCGAGCGAGGGCACGCCCTCGTCGGTGGGTTCAAAGTATCCCTCGGCGTGTTCCACTTGTCCCTCTTTTTTCAACTTTTCGGCCTTGAGTTCCTCGCGCTCCTTCTCGCTCAATTCAGTCTCTTTCTTCGCCATCAACGCCGCCTTCTCCGCATCCTTCTTCTCCTTATCGATGAGCTCGTCGAACGCCCTCGGGTTGATTTTCCGACTCAAAATCAACGCGCGCAGGTAATCCTTCTTCGCCAGACACAACCGCACCTGTTCCTCGATGAAGAATAACTTTTCGTGTCGAGTCAACGCCCCGTACGTCTCGATCGCCACCTCCTGCATCACCGCACACGCCTCATCGATTCTCCCAGCCTCCTCGTGCATCCTCGCCAACGCCCGCGTCAGTCGACTCTTTTCCACCTCAACGAAAATTTTCCCACTCGTCGCGTCGCACAGCGTCTCGATCAGTTTCAACCTCTGCTCCCCGTCCGGCGCGTCATCGATAAACGTCATGCATCTTCGCACCATGGCCGCGATCGCTTGCTTCAGTTGCGCCCGTCTCTTCGTCAACGCCGCGACGTGTTCTCGCAAACCGTCCCAGTCCTCGCACGCGCGCAAGACGTCGACGATCGCCACGCACAGTCTCGGCGCTGCGACGAAATCAGCCGCTAACCGGTACGTCTTCTCGAGGGCGAGCATCTTATCCAACGTTTCCGTCAACTTTCCGGGCTGTACGTCCATCCAATCGCGCGTCGTCGCCGTCGTCGTCAGTCATCGATCCTTCTTTAAAAAAAAGTCTTCACACGTGAGATCCGCGCGTCGTCGTCGTCGTCGCGTCGTCGTCGTCGTCGACGCGCACCTTGGTCGCGTCTAACGCGAGTCCCGCGAGTTCACGCTCGAGCGCGGCGACGTCATCGCGCGTCGACATCCCTCGCGGTCGTCGTTCGGTCGCGCGCGGCGATGAATGTCGTCGGGACGATTTCACCGGGACTCGGGGACAACGGGGACACATCGACGAGTCACGATTGGTCGATTTTGGCTGGGAAGAAATCGTGATGACTGGGCGCGCGTCATTCGGTGGCGATGTCGACGGCGCTCGCGTCGGCGGCGTCGGCGTCGGCGATCGCACGGTCGTCGTCGTCTTCGTCGTCGGCGGCGGTCGGACGTCGCGCGGGGCGGCGGTCGGCGCGCGCGCGGGGCGAATCATTCGCGGTGAGAGGCTCGCGTCGGGACGAGCTCGCCGAGGTGCAGCGACGGTTTTCGCGCGCGTGCGACGAGGCGGGGGTGCGCGTCGAGCGCGCGCGAGAGGGCGACGTCAAGGCGTGCGTGAATTTGGTGTGCGATGCGTTCGCGGGGACGGAGGATGCGAAACCGAGGGCGTACGTGTTGAAGTACGTCGTCGGGCTCGTTGTCGACGACGACTGCGAGGAGACGGCGTTGGTGGCGAAACGACGACGCGAGGGGGGGACCGTCAGTGATGGGGACGATGAAGGCGGGGATGGGGACGCGAGCGCGAGCGAGGAGGTGGTGGGATTCGTCACGGTGAGCATCTCCGCGAAGACGCGTCCGCCTGAACGAGATCGAAACATGTCGCCGCCGCCGGACGCGGCGTATTTGGCCAACGCGTGCGTGGCAAAGTCCGCCCGACGGGAAGGGATCGGGCGAGCGCTTTTACAGTCGGTGGAGGAGTTGGTGCTGGAGATGGGCGGGTGCGACGTGTGGCTGCACGTGCGCGAGAACGAACCGGCGCCGCTCGCGTTGTATTCAGGAGAAGGATACGAGAGAGTTGCCAAGGAGCAATTCAACGTCTTCGAGGGCATTTTCGGGGGTAAACGCGCATCGCCTAGAATTCTGATGCGCAAGGAACTGCGAAGCGACGGTTCGTGTAATTTTATGCTTTGATTGCCGCGTGCGCGGCGATGGTATTGTTTACATTGTTTCGTGTGTCTGTCCGTCGCTCGCTCGCCTCGCACGTCAACCTATCTACCGACGCGTCCGATGCGCGAGTCCGTCTTCGGGTCAGCCGTGTACTCTTGCATGGCGACCAAGAAGGCATCCACGGAACTCTGTAACCGTCTGAGATCGTTCACGTGTAACAAGCGCGCCACGGCGACGGCACGCTCAACCTCGGGGTCGCCGTTCAAGCCGACGCCGCTGGGTACCTCGTCTAATTTCGGCGGATTCTTCGCCGCGAGTTTACCGCTGTCGGATAAGAACGCCGTCACAAATCGCTCCTGCGCCAACACGCACCGCTCGAGGAGCACGCACGCGTCGAGCGGATCGTTCACGCGTACGCTCGAATCGTCGAGACCCAATGCGCGAGCAAAACCGAGCAACGCCTCTTTCCCTTCACCGCTCGCCAGAGACACTCCGACGTCCGATATCTCCTTCGCCGTCAATTTCAATCGCTTGCTCGAGCGTTCTATGGCGTCCATCGCCGATTTCGACGTGGACACCTCCGCGTCGGCGTACTTGAGCGACGTCGCGCGTTCGAGGAGTTCGTCCACGATCGCCTCTCGCGACGCCTTACCCAAATCGCGCAGCGCCGGCGACAGCTGCGCGCCGTAATTCGAGAGCGCGTCCGCGCAGTCACCGTCACCGGCGCGTGCGCGGCGCAGAGCGTCGCGTCCCTCGACGGGGAGCGCGCGGATGGCTGTGTCTTCTAAAAATTCCGCGAGCGCGGCGAGCGCGCGCTCGTCGCCCGCGCCGGGATACGTGGAGGTGGGCACGTCAAGCGCGGCGAGCGCTCTCGCGCGGAGGTCATCGTCCAGCGTCGCGCGCGGTTCCGCCATCGCGAAGGATTCTGAGGGTGCTCGAGTGCGCCGACGGCTGGAAAAAGCGTCCCGACGGCTGCGCGACCGGCGCGAGGAGGCGCGAGGAGTGTGCGCGTACGCCGCGCGTGATCGTCGTCGACGAAAGGATGACGCACGAAAATAATGTATCTTTACACAGCGTGAAACGGCGTCCGACGCCCGGTGAGTCTAGCGAACGCGCAACCGCCGAGGACTCTGAACGGCGACTCACGCGCTCGAGTTTCGAGTGAAGACTTTGGGATCCAGGCACGCCTCGATGCGCGTCAAAGCGTCGTCCAGTGTGGCGTCGGAGGCGGCGTACGAGATTCGCAAGCACTCCGGAACGCCGAACGCGCTGCCCGGAACGAGCGCGACTTGACCTTTTTCTAAGATGTAGCGGCAAAGTTCGTCGACATCCGTCACCGGACCGAATCCTTCAGCCGAGGCGTCGCCACCGAAGAAGGCGCTCACGTCGGGGAACACGTAAAACGCACCGTCGACGCTCGGAAGCTTGACGCCCGGGATGGCGTTAAGGCGCTCGGAGACAAAGTCGCGACGCTGTCTGAACGCCTTGACCATTTCGGCGACGTCCTCGCCACCCTTGAATCCCAGTTCTAGCGCCGCGAGCGCCGCCTCTTGCGAGATGGAGTTCGGGCCGCTCGTGATTTGCGATTGAAGCATGTTCATCGCGCGCGCGAAGTGTTTCGGCGCCGCGACGTACCCCAAACGCCAACCGGTCATGGCGAAGGATTTGGAAAACCCGTTCACCACCATGGTGCGCTCCCACATACCCTCCATCGCCGCGATCGAGTGATGCTTCGCGGGCTCGTAGATGATGTGCTCGTAGATTTCATCGCTCAGCACCATCAATCTCGGGTGCTCGACGACAATCTTCGCCAATTCTTCCAACGTCTCCTTGGGATACACGGCCCCGCTTGGGTTGCTCGGCGAGCACAAAATCAACAACCTCGACCGCTCCGTGATGGCCGCTCGCAGCTTTTCCGGCGTCATCAGAAAACCCTCGTCCGCCGTCGTGCGCACGACGACGCTGTCCGCGCCGGATAATCGCACCATCTCTGGATAACTCACCCAGTACGGCGCCGGAACAATCACCTCGTCGCCCGGACCGCACGTCGCCAACACGCACTGCGCCACGCTCTGTTTCGCCCCGTTCGAGAGCACGATCTCGGACAACGCGTCGTACTTTAATCCATTCTCCATTTCCAACTTTTCAGCGATCGCCTTGCGCAACTTTGCGTCCCCGGCGTTTGGCGAATACTTTGTCTTCCCCGCGTCGATCGCCGCCTTACCAGCCGCCGCCACGCGCGGCGGCGTCGCGAAATCCGGCTCACCAGCCGCCAGACCGATCACATCCGCCCCGTTCTCCTTCATCGTTCGCGCCAGATCCGTCAGCGCCACCGTCTTACTCGGCTGCAACGCCGCCACGCGCGGGTTCAGGCTCTGGTCCACCGCCCGCGTCGTCGTCCTCGCCCGCGCCGTCGAGTCACCGCTGCCTCGCGCGACGCCCGCGCGTCTCGCGACGCGGTGCGCCGCGACCGTCGCCGCGACCGTCACCGTCATCGCGCCCGTCGTCATCGCCTCGCGACGTTCTCGCGCGCGATGCGTGTCCCTACGCGTCCGAGTCTGCGGCCGACACTCAGCCGCGCGCGCGAGAACGAACGTCATCGACGATGCCGGCGAACGATCGACGGAAGCGCGCGAGACGCGACGTCGAGTCGACGCGTCGTCGCGCGCGAGACGCAGTCGAGGCGGCGGCGGCGCGAGGCGACGACGACGAAGAGGAGGATGAAGTCGCGACCGCGGTGCGAAGCGGCGGCGGCGCGTACGGCGCGCTGTTGGCGTCGCTGGGCGCGAGCGACGATCGAAGCGCGAGCGAGGTGAGCGAGAGCGATGATGAGGACGAGGACGCGCGCTCGGCGTCGTCCGATGAGAGCGCGAGCGAGGACGAGGAGGGCGAAGAGGCGACGATGGCGGCGGATTCGGACGGCGACGCATCTTCGAGCGACGACGACGAGGAGGAGGAGGAGGAGGAGGACGCGAACGAGGACGACGACGAGGACGACGACGATTCGGACGAGGCGTCCGCGTCGGAGGACGCGATGGACGAGCGAGCGACGGAGACGGGTGAGTCGGCGTTGGAACGACACGTGCGACTGGGCGAGACGCTCACGGAGGCGCGCGCGGAGGCTTTGAAAACGCAAAAGGTGACGTTTCCGAGAGAAGACGCGAGCGGTGGGAGTGGGAAGCGGAACGTATGGGAGGGCGCGAACGGGTTGGACGTGCCGAGAGTGTTGGAGAGACCGGAATTGGTGAATGCGAAACTCGCCGAGCGGTGGCGAACGGTTACGGGAAGCGACGGATTCGCGAGCGAGAGTCAGGCTGCGTTTTATTCCATGCTCGCGTCGTACGTGGACGTGCAACACGGAGATCGAACGTTGGTGCCGGATCAAGGACCCGCGGGACAGCAGCTGAACGATGAGACTTTAGACGCCGTCTGCCTCCACGTCATCGATCACGTGACGAGGACGAGAAATCGCGTGATGAAGAATAACGAATCGTTGGCCAAAAAGGCAAAGGCTGGAACGAAAGTGCTTGAGGACGATCTCCCGCGGGATCAAGGGTTCGTGCGTCCGACCGTTTTATTCCTGACGCCCATGCGAAACATCGCGGGTCGAGCCATCATGCGCTTGCTAGACTTGTGCCCGGCGGCGCACGGGAGAAACGACTCAGTAAACAAACTCGAGCGCATCGAGGAGGATTTTTTAGCGTACGAAGGTAGCGATAGCGAAGACGAGGACGAGGAGCCGAGAGGTAAAAAGAAGTTCAAGCCGTTCGTGCCCGCGGATCACAAGGCGCTGTTCAAAGGAAACACGGATGATCACTTTCGACTAGGATTGAAGCTCACCAAGGCGAGCGTGCGATTATACGTCGACTTTTTCGGTGCGGACATCATCTTCGCCTCACCGCTGGGCATCGTCACGGCGTTACAGGATGAAAAGTCAGCCGCAGATTTCTTGAGTTCTATCGAGTTGCTCGTCATCGATCACGCCAACGTGATTCAAATGCAAAACTGGGCACACGTTGTGACGATTGTCGACGGCATGAACGCTCTTCCGCAAGAGATGCGCGACTGCGATATCCAACGCGTCCATGAGTCACATTTGAATGGACACGCGCGCCATCTGAGACAAACGGTGTTGCTCTCGTCGTTTCAAACGCCCGAGATTAACGCGTTGTTCAATCGACGATGCGTCAACTACGAGGGCAAGGTTCGTCTGCGCACGTCGCAAAAAGGCGTGCTCGGTCAGCTCACACTGAAAACACGCCAGCAGTTTGAACGCGTGAACATGAAGTCTTCGGACGTCGTGAACGCGGACGACATCCGGTTCAAGTACTTTGTGAAACACGTATTGCCTCGCATACGTGAGAATCCAGAGCCGGGTGTCGTCATATTCGTGAGCTCGTACTTTGACTTCGTTCGAATTCGTAACTTGTTGACGAAGGAAGAAGTGTCGTTCGCGGTAAACAGCGAGTACACCGAGCCTAGCGAAGCGGCTCGCGCGCGCACGCTCTTCGCCGACAGACGCAAGCGCGTGCTGCTCCTGAGCGAACGGGCACACTTTTACTTTCGCCGCCGCATCAAGGGTGCCAGAGAAATTTGCTTCTACTCTCTACCGGAGCACGCGCATTATTATCCCGAACTCGTCTCGTACCTTGCTGGTTCCGCCGCCACCGCGTCTGGATCCGCGCCCGTCGTCGGTCACGTGGCTGGCGTCGTCGCGCTCTTCTCAAAATTGGACGCGCTCAAGCTCGAGCGCATCGTGGGGAGCGCGCGGTGCGCCAAGATGACTGCCAAAAACGAGCATCCGATGTTCTTATTCGTCTAGACATGTAACATTGAGCGCCATAGCTTGAATTACAAACATACTCATACATCCCGCACCCTGATTGCCAGACGCGCGGAAAATTTGCTCGTGTGTGCCGTCGAGCGTGTGAGGATGCGTGCGGATCGAACGTCGCAGAGGGAGGCGCGCGAGACCATGACGCCGACGCCGGCGATCGAGGCGTGGCCGGCGATCGATGACGCGCTGTTGCGCCTGGCGATCGAGTCCGGCGTCGCCGTGGAGGCACTGAGCGGGGCGCGGGCGTGCGTGGAATTCGTGAGCGGGCGCAAGGAGGCGGCGGAGGTGCGCGCGCGTTGGCGCGCCATGCTCACGGGAGGCGACGGGTGGAGCGAGAGGTGCGCGGAGAGGATGCGCGAGGTGTCCAGGGAGGTGCTGGAGCGAGAGATCGACGCGCGCGTGCGATGGAGGGCGACGTCAAGAGAGACGGAGGGCGACGCGGGGGAGAAAATCGAAGACGAGGACGACGCGCGGACGCCGACTTTTAGAGAAGCGGAACAGGCAATTTTGAGGGGGGAGGGGACGAAACGACGACGACGCCGCGCGATGGGCGACGAGCGAGAGGCTGGGACGACGAGCGCGGATGAAGATGTACGCGCAAAGAAGACGGCGTTGAGGAAAATTGAGAAATTGGAGCGAAGCGCGCAGGCGGCGGCGGCGCGTTTAGCCACGGCGAAAGGCGCGTTGGCTGAACTCGTGGGGATGAACACGACGTTCGTGATCGAAGATCGAGAGTGCGTCATCGGACGGTCCACGGAGGATCTCAAGGTGGACGTAGACCTGTCGTTGGAGGGGAGAGCGATGAAAATCTCGCGACAACAGGCGTTTTTGAAACTTCGATGGAACGGCGAATTCGCGCTTCGAAACGTCGGTCATCGGCCGATCTGGTGCAATAATACGCCGTTGAACACGGGTCAGAGGTGCATTCTTCGCCCGCACACGCTCCTAGAAATCGGAGGCTTGCGCCTGCTCTTCGTCCCGAATCCGACGTTGATTCGAGACGTGGCGCCCGTGGGGACGTGACTACTATACTATACTCGTACTACAAGTACAACTACCTAGACTGTACATCTACACCGTTTGTGAACCCAACCTAAAGTTGTACGCGTTTGCCTCCGCCGTGGCGTCGTATGCGAACTCGTTCCTTCCCGCGCACGCCGCGGGCGAATCTCCAATCTGTAAAACCGTACTCATGCAAGCTCTCGTCACGCTCGTCACGCTCGAGCTGACCGGATTCACCACCCAATCGTATGGATACGCGTCGTTAGCTCTGTGACTTCCGCGCGCTAAGAAAGCCGCCGACCAGCGCCATTTGGGCACGTCCGCCGTGATGCTAGACACTTCGCTCAACGCGAGCATGGAAAGTCTGACGAGCCCGTTATTACTCGTAAAGTCTGAAACATCCACGACTGCGACGCACGTCGAACACACACCTTCTGAGCGCACGTACGCTTTACCGTTCGCCACGACGACGGCTTCTCCGTTCTGGAACTCGTCGCTTTGAATCGACGCCACCACCTGCACGGAACCTGCCTGCGCCAGACTCGCGTCGTTCGGGAGCGATAACACCGTCAATCGGTTCGTCTCACCGCACAAAACGAACGCATAGTTTTGTTCAACCGTGAAAGCCGTCGCCCCGCACAGTCGCCCGTCGAAGATGGTCCTTCCGCCCTGTCCCGCGCCGCCCTCCTCGTACGCGTTGCACTCGTGCCCGAGCGTCAATATCGCCGGTCGCGTCGGTTCTCTCGCGTCGACGAGCACGACGCTCGAGTTTTTCGTCTGTGGGTCTCCCGCGGCCAAGGCGACGACGTACGTGCCGCTATCGTGCAATTCCAAATCGACTGGCCGTCGCAATTGCTTGAAGCTCGCGACGCTGCCGTTGACAAACATGTTCGCCGGCGCGGTCGTGTCGATCACCGTAACCGCGTTCGAGCGCGCTGCGGCGACGTAGAGGTACGCATTGTCCTTGAGCACCGCCCCGGACGCGCCGCACAGTCGACGAAGCGTGCGAGAGGAGGCGACGCACTCCCGAACCGTTCCGACTTTGCTCGTTTGGGCGACGACGCCGACGGCGCGGTCGAGCGCGACGAGGAGCGAGAGCGCGACGAGGAGCGAGAGCGCGCGTCGCACGATCCTCGACGCCATGTCACGACGCCGAAGACCCGCCCCGCACGCCCCGCGGTCGCGTGTGAGGACGCGAGTGGGCGCGGCCCGATGACTGCGTCGCGGCGTCTCGGGACGCGCGCGTCAAACGATGCGGCGCGTTCGGCGACGAAGCATCGCGGGGCGGTGAAACGCTCGGGAATGATGAGAATCGAGTCATCGTGGTATCATTAAACACTAAAAATTCAAAGTTGAAGCGCTGTGAAAGCGCCGGGCGCAATAGTAAAAGTTACATGTATCGTCGCGACGACGCGCGACGAAAAAAGTGTTCAACCATCTTCGTCTTGAAAGCGAACGTGGAGATTCTCATCTCGATCGATTTACTTGGCGAATCCGGGAATACCACGCATCTTGAAGTCTTCCGCGGTCAGATCACGCTTCGGAGCGGAGATGCCGGGGATTTGGGAGCGCGGGACGCGATCCGTGCCGTTACCGGTGGACGCGCCGCCCAACACGGCGGGAATGCCGTATCCGGCGCCGACGTACTCTAAAATGATGGGCATGGTGCCGATGAGAGCGATTTGCCCGACCACAGAACCCGGGTGCGGGATCTTCGCCTTGGCGATGGAGTTCCACATGTCTTTGACCGGTTCGGGGTAGAAGCCGTACGGCTCATCGCCGAGGTGACGTCTGTAAAAGGTGTTCATCAACGAGGAGAATCGAGACAAGCCGTGGATGGCGCCCGTTCGCAAGAAGCGTCTCGCGGCGTACACCATGAGAGCCTTTTGGACACCCTTACCTCCCTCGCACTTGGAGAGTTCGTCCGCCAAGACGTACGCGCTCTCGATGGCTTGGCCGCCGCCTTGACCGAGGTTGGGCTGCACGGCGTGCGCGGAATCGCCGAGCAACGCCATGCGTCCGTCCACCCAGCGCGGATCCGGGATGATGTCGTTCACGTCACGACGCTCCACGTCCTCGGGTCTCGTACACTCGAGGCGTTCCATCACAGCCGGGGCCCAGCCTTGGAACCGGTCGATGAGCATCTCGCGATAGTTTTCCCACTTTTCGCACTTGGCAAACTCATCGTCACCGCCCGCGGGCACCTCCAAGAAGGCGTAATATTGTTGCTCTCCGTTCCCGACGTCCGACGAGACGAAGTATTGCTTCGGTCCGAGGAAGACTTGGTAGCCAACCTTGTTCGGATCGGTGTATTCTGGTTCTCTGTGCGGTTGCGAATACTTGCACACCGCCGTGTACACGGCGTATCCCGCGTACGCAAGCGGCGGCTTCTCAGGATCACTTCCGCGCATTTGCGCGCGAAGCTTGGATCGAATGCCGTCGGCGCCAATCAACACGTCTCCGGTGAATTCTCTGCCATCCGTGAGCGTCGCCACCACCTTGTCGCCTCGGTGCTCGTACTTTTCCACCACCGTGCCCATCTCAATGTTTTCCTCACCCGCGCCGCGGGATAAAATATCGAGCAGCTCGAATCTCGACAACACGAGCGTCAGCGGCAGACCGTTCTCGTGACACGGTTTGCGCGTGTCGAATCGATAAAACCACTCGCCGCTCACGCCGTCCAACAACCCGTTGACGCGGTCTCCGGTGATGGTTCCCTTCTCCATCACCTCCTCCGCCATCGCCGGATCGATCGAGTCCAACGCCCCCTGCGCGTTACACTGCAACTGAATCGGACCTCCGAACGGTTCATACTTTTTCACCTTTTCAAACACCGTCACCTTCATGCCTTTCCGTCGACACGCCGCCGCCGCGATCAACCCCGCGATGCCTCCCCCCGCGACGAGCACCTCGGGCAGATTCCTCCCCTCTCCCCCCGTCGCCGCCGCCGTCGAACGCACCGCCACCGCGTCCCCACGCCGACTCCGACGACGCATCACCGTCACCGTCATCGTCGCCGTCGCCGACGCCGCCATCGACATCGTCCCGCGCCCGCCTCTCGGTCGTCGTCCCGCGCGGGGACGTCCCAACCCTCCGTCGCGCGCGCGTCCCACGCGCGTCGTCGTCGCCGCCGCCGACATCACCACCCACACGGACGACACGGACGACACGGACACACACACCGCACGGACACTCCTCCTCGCTCTCGCCGCGCGCGCGCGCGCACGAACCGATCGACGAGACGCGCGTCGCGCTCTGGCCCCACCCACGGTGTCCCGCGGACCACCGGTCGCGGTCGCGGTCGCGGTCGAGTCCCCCCCCCACGCGCCGATCACGACTCAAGACCACGCGCGAATCCCGCGAGATTCGACGCGATCGCGAGATCGCGTCCGCACGGATGGATACGATCGATCGATCGATCGATCGATCGACTGCATGGATACGATCGATCGATCGATCGAATGCGTGAATGAATGCATGGATACGATCGATCGATCGATCGAATGCGTGCGTGAATGAATCACGCACGCGCGACTACGGATGCGGGTTTTGGGGTTTCGACGCGTTCGCGAACGGATGCGTGTGTCACGCCGATCGATGGATGGACTACATACACATACAGTACGAGTACACGTACCAGTACGAGACGCCGAGAAGGGGTATCCTCTGTGTGTTCATACGTACATACGTCCGTACGGACTCACTCCTTGAGTCATGAATCGTTCACGCGACGTATGACGTGGATGACGACGAGACGAGGCGTGGATGGATGACGCGCGCGCGCGAGGTCACCGGGGGGGGAGGGGGGGGGTTGGGTGGGGTGAGTGGGGGTGGGGGGGTGGGGGGCGTGAGAGGGGTGGCGGGGGGAGAGTGGGTAGGGAGTCGGGACCCACCGACGACGCGCACGACGAGGAGGATCGATATGGATGGAACGATGGGACGATGGGACGATGGAATGAATGAATGATGGAATGATGGCGACGGAGGTGCGACAGAGCGGTGCGGTGTGCGCGACGGTGTGTGTCGGTGCGTGTGCGTGTGTGCGCGACGGTGTGCGTCGGTGTGCGTCGGTGTGCGTCGGTGTGCGGACGGCGCGGATGATGACGACGGGGACGCGGGCGTCGATGATGATGATGACGACGACGGGGACGACGACGACGACGACGGCGGTGCGACGACGCGGAGGAGGGAATCGGGCGCGAGACGGTGACGCGCGACGAGGACGAGGACGATGCGGTGGGGCGATCGTCGCGCGGGTGGGGCGGTGGACGGCGGATGAGAGGGACGCGGACGCCGACGCGGGGACGACGACGACGACGACGACGACGCGGGCGGCGGCGGCGGCGCTGGCGGTGGTGATGGCGGTGACGAGTCCGTTCGCGGTGGGGGTGAACGACGCGCGGGCGGGGGTGTCGGCGGCGAAACAGGCGGAGATGCAGGAGACGGGGGCGTGCCTGTTGCAAAACTGCGGCCGCGAGCTCGCGGCGTGCGTGACGGATGAAAAGTGTTTAGAGGATTTGGTGTGCCTGCAGGGATGTTTCGGGAAGGAGGACGAGGGTGATTGTCAGATTCGATGCGGAGATTTGTACGCGTCGCAGGCGGTGGCGACGTTCAACACGTGCGCGGTGACGGAGAAGTCGTGCGTGGCGCAACGCAAGGATGACGGCAAGTATCCGGTGCCGCCGTTCGACGCGCTCGCGGATGGGTTCACCATCGACACCATGGTGAAGGAGAAGCGTTGGTACATCGTCGCCGGTTTGAACAAGGATTTTGACGTCTTCGACTGTCAAGAGCACTTTTTCGACAAGGGGGAGGACGGAAAGATGTACATTAAGATTAACTGGCGCGTCAACAGACCCAACGGCCAATTCTACGAACGCAACGACGTTCAGCGCTTTTACCAAGAACCGGACGGCAAGGCCATCTTGCACAACAACGGAAACGTGATGTTGCACTATCAAGACGATTGGTACATTCCGGCGTACAAAGAGGGGGAGTGGGTGTACATTTACTACCGAGGAACCAACGACGCGTGGGACGGATACGGCGGCGCCACCGTGTACGCGACGACGCCCGATCTGAAACCGGAGTGGATTCCCGATCTCGAGGCGGCGTCCAAGAAGGTGGGCGTCAACTGGAACGATTTCGTCATCACCGATAACTCGTGCAAACCGGCGCCCGAACTCAAAATCACCGCGCCAAAGGATTTAGACACGCTCGCCGACGACGCCGCCGTCGTGGAAAAGGATTTGGAAAAAGAAGTGCAACTCGTCGAACGCACGGTCGAGGACGACGTTCGCAAGGTTGAAAGCTTTTTCGGTCAAGAACTCAACACGTTGGAGGAGAAGATCGAACAACTCGAGCGCGGACTCGTCAATTCCGGTCCCGGTCGTCCCGCCGGATTCGTCACCGAGGACCGAAAGCGGTCCGCGATGAATTCGCGAGAGCGTCGTCAATTCGATCGTTTCTCCCGACGTCTCGACCGCATACAAGAAGATTTCCGCCAAGACGCCGATCTCGACGTCAACTAGACGACGACGTCGGAGGCACCGCGCGAAACACACCACGCGCCGCGAGAGACGGGAGACGGTCTGAAATGAAATGAAATGAAATAAGATGTGCGATGTTTCACTCACGCCTCGCGCCCGCGACGACACTCTTCCGCTCGCAAGTTCGCACGCGAACGAACGAACGAACGCGCGGCTCTGTACGCACGTCCACCCACCGCACGTACGCCACCTCGAACGCGCGCGCCGACGTCCCTCGAGTCGTCTCGACGCGTACACACGACCACCGTCGACGTCACCCACGATGTCAACCTCTTCCACCGCCGCCTTGGCCACCGCGAGAGCGTGCATCTCGCGCGCGTCGCCCGTAGCGCGCAGACGACCGATCGCGTCTCGTCGCGCGTCGTCCGCGTCGCGCGTCGTGCGCGTCGACGCCGGGACGACGAGCATTCAATTCGTCAAGGGTCAAAACGAAACCAGCGTCCCGGAGGTGCGACTCACGCGAAGCAAAGACGGCACGAACGGTACCGCTTTTTTCATCTTTGCCGAACCGGACGTGTTTGAAAACGGCCAGGGTGACATCACGGGCATGTTCTTGAACGACGAGGAGGGCGAGATGAGCACGGTCGACGTCAACGCCAAGTTTATCAACGGGAAACCGAGCGGCATCGAGGCGAGGTACGTGATGAAGACGGAGAGCGAGTGGAACAGATTCATGCGATTCATGGAGCGATACGCCGAGGACAACGGTTTGGGGTTCAGCAAAAAATAGATTTTTTTGTTTTTAGAAGACTTTGCAACGACGCGGAAATTTTTTCACACTTTGAAATCGCGCGGTCCGCCCCGTCTCCTTTGGTCGTCGCGCGACTCGCGACAAACAGCACTCATCGGCGCGCGCATGCGTCTCGGCGCCGCGTCCTCCCGAGCGCCGCCGCCGATTCTGACGACGACGCGTTCGCGCGCGAAAAGAGCACCCGCGCGCGCGTCGACGGAACGACGAGGCGACGCGACCATGTCGACGAACGCATCGCAATCGCCCAAGAGACTGGGACTCACCGGGTCCATCGGCATGGGAAAGTCCACCGTGAGCGCCATGTTTCGCGAACTCGGCGTCGACGTCATGGACGCGGACGCGGTGCGTGTCGACTTGGGTGGGCGTCGGTCGAGCGTCTCGCGCGCGCGAGCAACGACGCGAGAGAAGACGCGAGACTGACAAGCGCGCGCGCGCGCGCATTCGGCTCGCGAGCAGACGGTGTACGACTTGTACGCGCCGAACGGCGCCGCGGTGCGCGTCGTGGCGGATTTATTCGGTGAAGACGTGATCGACGCATCGAATGGGGCGGTCGATAGGAGGAAACTCGGAGCCATCGTCATCGGGGACGACGCGAAGATGCGCGCGCTCGAGGAGGCGGTGCACCCGCTGGTGGAACACGCGAGGGAAGAGTTCACGGCGTCGCACGCGAGCGACGACGTCGTGGTGTTTGACATTCCGTTGTTGTACGAAAAGGGGTACGAGACGACGGTGGACGCGGTGTGCGTCGTGAGCACTGGTGACGAGGCGATGCAGCGAGAACGCGTGATGAAACGCGACGGGATGACCGAGGAGAAATTGAACGGAATATTAGCTCGCCAGATGCCGGACGCGGAGAAGAGGGCGAAGGCTGATTACGTCATCGATACGTCGTGTTCGTTGGAGGAGACGAGAGCGCGAGTGGAGGAGATATTACGGACATTCGCTCGTTTACGTGGTGACGAATAGCCCGTTAACGGTGAACATCGTCATCGTCTCTTGTAACAGTAGCGCGGCGTGTGTATTAAAAGTTAGCTTGACAGCGCCAAGCCTGAAACAGATCTTAACGCGGATGGTTTCGATGCACGAAGCAGGGAAGACGCAAAACGGAAGCGCGTCTGCAGATGATCTAACACTGTGCGCAGAGTATTGCATATTGTCGCTCCTCAACCGACGACGACGCCACCGACCCGTTCGCAACATCGCGCGATATCACGGCGGCGTCCGTCCGCGGCGACGATGACTGACGCCTCGAATAGATCGCACGTGTCATCTTTGCGATGGTACATTGTCGCGCTGGGCGTTATCGTCGCCGTGCTCGCGTCTCGAGCTCCGATGATGTTGGCGTTCGTGCGTGACGCGACCGAGTTCGTCGTGACGTGGCGGTACGACGGTGAGCCGATCGTGGCGCGAGCGCCGCGCAACGACAACGATCAAGAGTTTTCACTTCCTGGAACGGATCCTGGAACGGGAGGAACGGGAGGGGACGCGACAAAGACGCGGCGGTTGAACGCTGAGTTGGAGGCAGCGCGAGCTCGCGGCGCAACATTGGACTATTGTATCCTCGGCGCGGGCCCTGGAGGGATTCAGACGGCGACTTATCTCTTGCGCGACATCGCGAACGTTTCTCTTGTGGTGCTCGAGAAACGAAACACTGCGGGATCATTTTTTCAAAAGTTTCCAATCCACCGAAGGTTGATTTCCATCAACAAGCGCGCGTTCACCAAGAAGCAGCGCGACACAGATTTTCAAATGCGACACGATTGGAACTCGCTCATCGATCCCGATGATTATTCAGGCGATCGAGGAGGTCGTCGGCGCTTACTAATGCAAAATTATAGCACAGATTACTACCCGCACGCGAGTGACTTGGCAACGTATTTGGACGACTGGGCGTCACAAAAGTTGAATGGTTACATTTCTTTCGATACGGAAGTGCGGTCGATCCGCAAGCCGAAGACAGTGTTTCATGTGGATACGTTGAATGACACGTGGAAATGCAGGAACGTTATTTCGGCGACCGGTCTACACGTACCGAAGCAATTTTCAGGGAGTCTCGCACATCCAAAAGTCATCGGATACGAGTCGCTGAGTAGAGACCCTGTAATTTTTGAAGGGAAACGTGTAGCGATTATAGGCGCTGGAAACGCCGCGTTTGAAGCCGCATCAGTCATATCCAAAGTTTCCGCACACACTGACATTTTTGCATCGAGTGCGATCAAATTTGCACATCAAACGCACTACCCAGGCGCCGTGAGAATACCGAATGCAGGCTTTTTGGACCAGTACCTACTCAAATCCTTGGACTCGTTTATACCGATTGATGCCAAAACTTTTGCGAAATTGAAAATAACAGAGGCTTTTGGTGGGTCTTTGGTGTTATCGATGAAGGGTGATAAAGTTGTGGATAATATTCTAACATCTGGCAAAGAAGCGGACTGTAAATCCATTGAATTCTGCTTCTTGTACGACTACATCATCCGCGCCATCGGTTGGACGTTTGACGATAGCATGTTTGAAGGTACGACGAAGCCGCAGATGGAAAAACCGGGAGAAATCACCAAGAGAGGTGGGAAGTATCCATCTATGACCGCAGCATACGAATCAACTAACGTGCCAGGATTGTATTTTGCCGGTGCGTTGTCTCATGCACTGGACTTCGGGGAGTCGGCTGGAGGCTTCATTCATGGGTTTAGATATACTTCACGAGCTCTAACCAGATACTTAAACGTACACAACCATGGAGGTATGTGGCCGATGGCGATGCTGAGAGGCAAAACACATGCCCTCATGCATGTATCGCAGCGTGTGAACACGGCTTCATCGCTGTATCAAATGTACGGCACACTAGCGGACGTATTCCTGATTGACGTTTTGCAGGAATCGAGCAAAGATTCATCAAATGAAGAGTTGATAGATGTTTTAAAGGATGCTCGCTACTTTGAAGACGTTCCTTTGAAAATGGTGCGTGAAGGACGTTTCAGTTTTAACATGGACGCACGATTTCCAGCATCCAAAAGGAGTAAGCTCATCGCTACAGTCACTTTGGAGTTTGGCAAAGATTTTCATGGTCGATTCATCCTCGATCATGGCGAACGTAACCCATCAGATGGGCGTAAATACACGGAAGAGGAATGGGAAACCCGGCCTAGCTTCTTCTTGCACCCCGTACTGAGGCTGTATCGTGCTCAGAAGAAGTTTGATTCTCTCTTCTTCACCGATGCCAGCTTGTTATACACCGCGCATCTTGAAGAAGAATTGACCACGGATTGGTCACACTTTGACGCTCACAAGGTACCGATTAGGAAGTTTTTACGCCGAGCAACGATCATCGCGAACCGCATCGGTCCAAAGACAACGCTCGGACGTCGTGAATATGATGGGAACGTATTTGAGGGGCGCTACGAAAAGAGTTTACCTTTCTTTCCGTTTGAAGTGCCCTCCGCGTGGAGTGCGTTCAATCGATTGAAAAGTATGCTTCTTGTGTAGCCTTATAGATATGACGTGTATGGGTCATTGTTATGTACTTTTATCAAAAATGTTATACTTACTTGGACAGGATATCGGAATTAAAGTCGTCTTGAACGTTTTCAACATTTTGGAGCGCCGGGTTTGTTGCCGCCTCGGCCGTTACAGTCGGTGCGTGCACACACTTGAGACTTGTAGGCGCAGTAGACGCCTTTTCTTCCGACGTAATTTCCACACTGTGTTTTTGTGTTGTAACATGCTTCGTAACACGTAGCTCCTGACTTGAACCAACCGGATGGACATGCATTCGCGTCTACCGTGCTGGCGGTCGTGTCGCATGTCTGTGTAGAGACAAACTCCCCACCTGTTGACTTGCACGTGTGGTGTGAAATCGGCGCCGTATAGTCGAACTTTGGCGCTTCATACAGATCTAGTTTGAGTGTACATTTGGAGCCAAGATTGGTAGTCGTCACAAGATCCAAGTCGAATGAGACACCGGGGAACTCCGAGTACCAACCAGCACCAGCAACCGCGCCGTCTTTTCGAAGACGACACTGATCGTCGTTATATCCAGCGAAACGGTCGGCGAAAACTGCTTCGAGAGTGGATCTACCGTTAAAACATTTATTGTGGCCACTGTGAGCTGCCGCGTACACATCTGCACCCGCGTACACGGGTTGTCCTGCCTGGACGACGGGACCGGTGCACACGAGTCCAGCCCAGCACAGCGTGATGGAAAAATCTTCAAGCTCTGCCATGACTCCCAATTTCATGGACGCAGAAAGCTGTCCAGTAGTCTGCTGCATTAATTTGACCTTTGGACTGGTGGGCAGCGCGAGGCGAGCTTGTCCATCGGACAAACCAAGATCAACATAAAGACCATCCGAAACAAGCTCGTATTCGAAGTGGCCCTGGGTGTTTGCCAGGAAATAGTAAGGAAGCGTCAATTTCAGAGCGCCCTCAATAACGATGTAGAAGCCATACTGAAGCATCTTGAACTTGCGAAATGGTTTCACGAACTTGCCTTGACTCAAGTCACCAGTTCTATACAGTTCCGCAGTGGCATCGATTTCGACAGACGCGTCCATATCCACCTTGAAGCGCAAGTTGAAAGATATAGCTTTCATGCCCGCTCGGAAGGCGTCCGTCATAGCGCCTATGAGCTTATCGCCGTCCATAATACCACCAAGTTCTGCAGATGTTTGCTGGGCAGCGTGGTGGCGCTGTGCGGCTAGATAGAGATCTTCGCCACTGTGCATCGCTTTGATGATTTCCAATTGCTTTCTGGTGCTGCGTTCAAGTTCGCGAACCTCAGACAAGTACACGTTTTCAAGTCTACCAAAATCAGCGGCACGCTCAAGCTCTTCATCCCAATATGGTACGTCTTGATCATTTTTAGACATCAAGAGTCGCCGGCGTCCAAAACCTGGAATTCGCTTCACCGTTGAGTCGACAGAGTTGAACGCCCCCTCGACCCATTTTTTAGCTGCCTTGATGCCATCCGTCAACCTATTTGTCCAGTCCGTCAAAGTTCGCGCTGACGCTTCAAAAGCTGGTTTGATCACGTTTATAAAAGCGTCCGCGATATCTTTCGCGAAGTGAAAGGAAATGGAAAAGTCAGTGAGGCCTGCACACGTTTTCATGCCACCTTTGACGTTCACTTTTAAGCTTGCCTTGACTTGCTTTGTGATTTTTGTCAAACGGCGCTCCATCTTTGAACCTTTCTTGGGAAATGGAGAGCTAAAACCGTTGGTACTTTCATCAATTGTGTGCTCGATTCGAATCTCTTCGCACACAGCAGTCAAACATGGAATGACCGGGCACTCGTTGCCGCCGATTGGTGCCGGGGGTTCAGGAACCATGACTTTGGCCAGCTCCTCGCCGTAGAATATTTCCGCAAGCTTTCTCTCGATTTTATGGTCGTGCCGCGGAGCGAGGTCACCAAGACGAGATTCTCCAAGTCTAGCCTGAGTGGTTGCGCTCATATCGCACACCAGAGCATCTTTGACGTTGCCTAGAAGCGAATCGACACCAGGGATGATGCTGTCCAGTAAGTCGGATATAACAGCAGCACACTTTTGCGCAAGCGCCCAGAGGTCCTTGCCCAGAGCAACAATTGCCTTTTTCACATTCTGGATCAAGTTCGCAACATCATCTTTCAATCTGATGATCTTGTTGATGATATTTCTGACTTGGTTTGTAAGGTTGTTGAGCTCACGTTTCAAGTCATCCCAGAAAGCACCAAGCTTCGCGTTCTGGCGAATGTAAAGACCAAGATTCTCGAGATCATCTCCCATCAAAGCCGTCATGTTTGCAAGATCTTTCTTAACCTCCGCGAGGAGCTTTTCTTCGTCGAGCACGCAAAAGGTCCCTGTGGAGTTTACCTCTTTGTTGTAGCCAGGTTCGCACGCAACGCACTTGTTTGACCCCTCATCGAGGCGCCAACCGAGTTCACAATACGTACACTTACCTTTGATACTGCCAGTTCGCTTGCATGTGGTCTCCATGTGTCGAACTTTGCTTTCACAATATTCAGTCTCCCATGAACACTTCTTTTCATTGATGCACTTGAAGACAGGGCATTTCCACCTGAAACCAACGGGTTGACCTAACGCAAATCCACTCACTTGCTCTGCACCTTGACCACACGACGTTGAGTTGAACTCACAAGAAGACTCAATCACTTCTTGTGCTGCGCAGTGCGCAGGCGCGGTCCAGTCTTTTTCCTTGATAGTGCATTGCTTGTCAACCTTCAAATTACTCCGGTGAAAAGTCATGACATTGAGCTTTTGCGAACAGACTTCCTCTGCGTCTTCCACGACGTCGCGAACAAAAGTTGCGAAATCGACCCCGTCAAAGTGTTCGACTTCGTTCGATAACTCGCACGTGTAGAAAAGCGCTTCACGAAGTTCAAATCCTTCGTAGCATCCGCATTTTTGCGAGACACATTTCAGAAAATCCGACTCGGAAGAGTGTCGCATAGTCTCGTTGCAAAACGTCTGGAACTTGGCTTCTGGCAACGAACACGATTTTGCGCACGGGAAGGTGGCGAGAAAATCTCCATACACTGTTTTGAAATCAGCGTTGAGAAGTCTATGATTTACGATAGAATACGTGATGTCAGAACTCGTCGCCTTAGTTTCGACGGCTTCATTCACGTTTGTTCCGCCTGCTAGGACGAGAATGCCATCTGAACTTCCCAATGCACCGACTTGAACGCGACGTCGCATCTGTCGCTTGCGAAACCTTGCGCTTGAGAGCATCCAGTCCGTTGTCAACTCTCGCTCGGAGAGCGTGCGCTGTGCAACACCCATCATGGGTACGCTTGAAGGCTCGAATCGTCGCGCGGCAAGCGCAGCGCCGACGTCGCTCAGTCGTTCACCGTGAATCACTGTTTGCACAGTCATCGCCAACGCCAACACGGTGACGACATACCACCTGTTTCTCGCGCGCAAAGAACACCACGTCAGTCACCCTCTCAACGATCGATTTCGTGCGACTCGACGCTCGCGACCGCGAGTCTACGCGAGTCTTCGCGACAGCATTCTCTAACATGTTCGGTCGACCGAACGCAACCGTTCGGGAGTGAAAGAGAATTCTGCGGATTCTCACCTCGAACGCGAGTCATCGCTCGCGCGCGCTCGCGCGCCCGATGTCAGCAGCGGCGACGACTCGTTTAAGCGTGCCTCTCGATCGCTCCGACGGCGCCACATCTCGCCGGGGGCGCCACGCGCGCGAGTGTCGCCATGTCCAAGAAGATATTTGTGCTACGTATTTTCGTGTTACGTATTTTAGTGTTACGTATTTTCGTGTTACGTATTTCCGTCGATGCGATCGCGCGCCAGAATCGCGCGAGCGGTGAACGATACTCGCCAACGCGCGAGATGAAGACTGCTCGAGAAACGAATGGCTCTTCGTCGGCCCGCACGATGGCGCTGTGCGCGGTGGCGCTGTGCGTCGCCACGCTCGGAGCGAGGGAGCTAATTCAGTCTCGAACCGTTGCCAATTTCGTTCTTCCAGCGGGGCACGAGTGGGATACGCCGGCGATGCGAGCGCGCGAACAGACGCGATTGCAAGCGAAAATCGACAGATGGTCTCAGCTTGGCGTCAAGGTCACCGTGTCAGATAACGAAACCACGAGCGTGTCCCTCGATCAAGGAGGCGCGCACGGAGACAATGCTACCGACGGGACGATGAAAAGCATTACGGAGCGAGAATCCGAAAACTCAAACACAACGGCTCTCACGCCCGAAGACATATACGCGATGGGCATGCGTACTACGATGTGTATAAAGTCTTGTTTAGACGACGCTCAGGTGGAGAAGATTCTCGACGGACAAGGATGCTCAGCCATCAACGGCGACGGCGACGCCGAGCACTCCAGGCTGACATGTTTGCACGAGCGCTGCGATTGCGCGGAAGCGAAAGCAGTGACCGAAACATTACTTTTCACGTGTGACGCTCGCAAAAGTGGCGCTAATTTCTCTTACACGGCCATGATGGACTTTTACGACGCGAGTATCGAAACCGCATTTGACGACTGCAAAGCATCCAAAGAAGAAGATGTGTTGGACAACCAGCTGAACGCTAATTGGGATCCGGAGGCAAACAAAACGCTTCAAAGTTTAGCTATCACTCCGGCACACTCAAATTCTTCCGGTGTCCCGGCGCTAGGAGCTTGGTGTCATCTTCCGGGTGACGCATCGTGGCCGTATATGTGTGCCATCCCATCTGTTGATAATCCTAGCTGCACATTTAACTCTGGATGCGGTAGAGGGTGTCCGTGGGGAGCAGCGCCTTGGGGTACATGGCACTGCGGCTGGTGCTGTGGCTGGTGCTGGAGCTGGCCGTGTTCATGCTGGTGCCATTGCAGGTGGCGACGCTGGGGGGTCAGGTGCAGTTGCGGCTGCCGTTGGTGCCGAGCGTGTGCTTCGCTACCAACTTTCGAGTTCAAGTGCCGTCGTCAGCGATTTTTGCGCCGAACAGGCGGTTGTCAGGCATGCGTTCCCGGTTACGAGGTGCGCCGCGGCCGCTGCCAGCTTATGGGTTGGATCCAAGACATCATCAACGGTATCAACACGGCGAAGAGGACAATTGCCGACGCACCAAGAGCCATTTCTCGCGCGGCAAATGACGTAAAGAGCGCGTTTGATGCCATCGGATATCGCATCAGAGACATAGCGCAGAAAGCTGAAGATTTGGCGAAAAATTTCGCGAAAAAGGTATCCAACCTGTTTGACGCAATTGCAAACTCCATCATCCCAACGAGTCCCGAGGCTGTGGTACGCGGCATCGAAAAGGCTTTCGTCTGTGGTAGCAACGCCGCTGACCTTGGGGATGAACCAGAGTACATCACGCAACCGGTACACATGGGGTTGCTCGATCCTGTGAATGAAGATGCACTGCATGGCATGATCCAAGCCATCATGCGTGACGAAGACATCAGCGATCACACCTGGACGACGCACCGCAAAGTTCGCAACCCGCACTACACACCAGCCGCAGATCTCGGTGGTAATGCCTCTGCAGATCTCGGCTGGTGCCCGCCTGCCTTCAGTGCGCCAGAGTGGCCAGATTTCCCCAGTATTAACGTCAACTGGGGCAGTATTCCGTGGCCACCAAAGACGCCCACTATTTCCATGCCTGGGTTTCCCCATGTGAAGCTCCCGCGAATGCCAGGCCTGACGTTTCCGGGTCTTCCAGGTTGGTCGCCGGTCTGTCTTCTGACTCAAGTATGCCTTGCGCCGAAAATCGACGTCAGTATTGAGAAGAATCGTGGCATGGAGTTGGACATTGCGAAAAAACTCCATGGCACTGGCGTCGCAAATGCAAACTTCAAAATGTCTCTCGACACAAAGTATCCCATCAGCGTGTGCATTCGAGTAAAAAAAGTGAAGATTCCTTTTGAGGTGATTTCCGAGTCTATCAAAGTGATTGTGGAATGGATGAAGAAGAAACTCCTCGTTGCATTTGACGCCATTAAAAAGTGGGGACAGCCGATTGCCGATGCGATTGAAGACGCCAAGGATGTCGTGAAGGATGGCATTGATGAAGTCACTGGTTGGTTCAGAAGCATCGGTATAGGTCGTCGGCTACTTGATAGTGAAGATATCACTAGTGCGGAAGAGGCCAACGAAGAGATCGCATACCGTACGCGGATTGCTGAAGAAATGCAGTCGCGTCAGCTCGCGCTCGCAGCGAGATACCTCGGTCGCCTTGAAGCAGCGTATGCGACGTACGCCCCGGAGATGGAATCTCATGTGCGCCTTGAGACTCAGCGCATGCGGAACACGGTCAAGTCGCATCCAATTTTTCATCATGGTCATCATCATGATGCTGCGACGCTCGGGGTTGGACTCCTTCCCTGGGACGACAAAGAACTCACCGACGGACTTCGCAAGGCGTTTCTAAAGATGAAGAATGCAGCTTTCGTTCTCGCTGTCGGCGCAGCGTTTGATACAAAGGTGACGATCAAGGCGGATGCGTCGGCATTTATGACCGGTGACTTTACAAACGGTGGGATCGTACGAACCATCTCGCAAACGTTTGGCGGTGGCTCTGGATTCTACACTACTCTCGAAGGTGTCGTTCGCATCACCGCCCCATGGATGTTCATGGCAGAAGCAAAGGGCGAGTTCAGCTATCGAATCTATCACGACGGAGATATTGGATTTGAGGTGGGTTTGGACGACGGTAAACCACACATCAAGGTCCATGACCCGAAGGTTAAGGCTGAACCTCAAGGTGCGTTCTCAGCGTCTGCGAGTTTCAAGACGGGATTTGTATTTGAGATCGTGGATATGAGACTCCAGTTTTGCTATGACACGAAGGTGTGCGCCGGACCCCAAATCAACGTTGGACAGCCAATTTATCTCGGTGCTGATGCTTTCGTTGCAGCATCTATGGCAAACACAAAATGTTTCGCCGGTGGTACAGAGCTCACCGCAGTATTCGCTGACACCTTCGACGGCTACAAAGATGACGCGAACTGCAAGCTTCGATCTGGCGGAACCGTTGCTGGAGTGGGTGGTTACGTCGAACTCCCGTACCCAAGCATAAATATTGTCCTACAAACTGTCGTCGATGGTAACGATCAGTGCGTACCACCATACCTGTTGTATGATCAACCCGTTAAAGGTTCTGTCATCGACGACGTTGGTGGCGAGAGCTCCTTTCAAAAGTGCACAAGTTCTGGTTCTGGCTCCTTCATGAACGAGGGTGACTGCGCGTGCCCTGTTGGGGGTACTTGCTAGTTGAGCCTTGCCTCGTGCGGCGACGTGTTTCATGATGTGTATCAACTAAAAGTCCTACGTATAATATACCAACCAAATAACACGTTGTTTCGTTGCAACGCGCTACTCATTACCGTTGCGTGTCCACGAGCATCGCACGTTCCCAGTGGTCGATGTCGTCGACGGCGCTCGGCGGCGGTGGTAAGACGAGACTTCGAGGTGGGAGCTTTGCGGCGTCCACTCGAGCGTTCGTCGTCTTCCTCGCGGCGAGTTGAATCGTGTCCCAATCGTCGATTCCGTCCGTAGAATCGACATCGATGAACAATTTATCGTCTAAACTTTCAAACTCGTCATCTTCCATCAACGTTTCACGCAACTCGCGAGACACTCGCGATCGGTCCCAGAGCCAACGGCTTCGCGACGCCTCGGCGATTGACGCGAAAAGCGTACTCTTTCGTTCACGCGCGCGGTGCGCGACGCCCGAGCACTCCTCATCCGTCGCGCTGTGCGTCGTCGCCATCGATTCTAACAGTTCGGGCGACGCGCGATGCGCGCTCGCGATGCCGACGTCTTGATTGTTTGTGGAGTTGTACAAGACTCTCGCCGGAGACGACGATCGTTTCGGCGGCGCCGAAGAAGCCTCTCTCGCTGCGGCGGGATAGCTCGGACCACCATCGGCGCCCCGCGCCACGGACGCCGTAAGCGCGCACAGCTGCGCAAACGGTCCCCATCGCGGCGGCGGCACGACTCCGCACTCTCGCGCCTGGTGCGCGCACGTCGCCGCCGCCGACCGCGCCAACAATCGAATCGCTCGCTTGAGTCGCAGTCTGCTCTCTCGCACCACCGCGCTCGTCGGATCGTTCGATCCCTCCACCACGCTCCGCGGTAAAAACAACGATAGACGCTCCGCGTCGACCCCCGCGAAATCGCGCACGTGCACGGATCCTCCGTTCTCCCACACCGACGCGTTGGCGTCGTCCCACGCGCTCGTGGGCGCCCACACGAAGGACTGCGAGCCGGCGTGCGATCCACGGTGCAGACGCGGCGCGTCCAGATACCTCGACGCGAGCGCGGTGAAGTGCATCAAAATCCCCAATCCCGCCGCGAGTTCGTACGCGTCGAACCCCTCGTCGTCCGCCGCGTCCGGCACGCGCCACTCGCACGCGCGCACGCGTCTGGGCGCCCCTCGTCCAAAACAATCTCTCGCCTTCGTCTGACTCCCATCGCCGTCGATCGTCACCGGTAACAGCGCGCGTAACTGTCGCATCGCCCGCGCCACCTCGCGCGATCTTGCCTCCATCACCCGTCCGCGCGCGCTCTCCGCTTCCGCCAACGCGCAGGGCACCTCGACTTCGAACGCCGCCCGCTCGGCGTCCCGAAGCGTCGTTCTCGCCGCCACCAACGCGCGCTCCCTCGCCTCCACCGCCTCACGCTCCGCATCGTGACGCATCTTTTCTCGCGTCAACCGCATCGTCGCCTCCTCGATCGCCGCGCGTCGCCGCGCGTCGTCGTCGTCCCGTCCCGCCCGCGCGCGCTCCGTCCTCGCCGTTGCCGCGCGTCGTCTCGCCTCGCTCGTCTCCATCGCCTCCCACACGCGCGCGCGCAGATACGACGCGCGCGCGAGCGCAGACGCGAGCGCGCGACGTCCTTCGCGTCTCATCACCATCGCATCGTCGTCGCGTCGCCCACCGCGCGTCGTCGTCGTCCTCGTCCTCATCGTCATCTCGGCGCCACCTCGACGATGACGATGCGCGATGACGACGCCTCCGTCTCCGCGCGCGGTTTCTCGCGGACTCACGCGCGATGGATTTCACCGAGACGCATGGACGCCCCCCCCGCGTCCGCTCGCTCGTCGTTCACGAAAACGCGCGTCGATCGATGTCGTCCCTCCACGGGTCGTTGGCAACGACCGAGGATTCGAACGAGACGGCATCCATCGATTTGGAGGTTTATGACTCAAGAGAAGGGGGTCAAGATCCAGCCCGCACCTCGAACTCGTACTCGTCGACACACGCGGGAGTCGACGACGCGCGCGGGAGTCGTCGACGCGCGACGCGAGGGCGTATGGTGGTGGTCACCGCGCGCGCGCGATCGGGATCGGGATCGACGGGAACGAGCGCGAGCGAGGACGCGCGGGTCTCGGGCGGGGACGTCGAGGAGGCTGACGACGATGGGTTTGAAATCGGCGCGCGGCTCCTTCGAACGACGGTGCGACGACGACGGAAGCGACGACGAGAGGACGCGATGGAACGAACGTGATCGAATCGAATCGAATGACTGACCGACGGCGTCTCGGCGTGTCGTTCGCGCGCGCAGGACGATCACGATTACACGGTGGAGGTGACGGCGAGACGACGACGGCGAGACGGCGCCGACGAGTATAAAGTGCGGTACGAGTCGTTTCATTTCCCGAGACGGCGAGACGAGTGGGTGTCGAGCGGCGCGCTCAGGGCGTACGTGGCGACGCCGCGGCGAAAGAGTCGCGGCGATCGGTCGCGCGCGCGGACGAAACCCGTGGACGCGGGGGCGGGACGCGCGCCGTCGCGAAGACGCGCGGCGGAACGCGGGACGCGACGAGACCGCGGCGAGGGGGAGCGCGCGAAGAGCGCGTCGTCGAGTGGAGATCATGGACGATGTTCTTCGGGTAAGCGGGCGCGCGCGAGGTCGGGTGAGAAGACGCGTCGAGAGCCGGCGCGCGGACGGAAAGAGCGAAAGACGGCGCAGACGGCGGCGCCGCCCGAGGCGCCGCCGCGGACGCTGAGCGAGGAGGAACGCGCCAAGAGAACGATTCGAGTCTTCATGCAGCCGTCGCTCAGGAAGGTGCTTCTGTACGACTACGAGGTGTCTCGCGGTACCGATCCCAGACCCTTCGTCGAGCCTCGCGTCACCGTTGTCGACATTCTGAACCGGTTTCTCGCGAGCGTGTCCCCGCCGACGACGAACAAGGTCAAGGCGGCGCGCGCCGAAGCCGTCGTTCGAGGTTTCGAAGCGTGCTTCGACCGATCCCTCGACGCCAATCTTCTGTACAAGGACGAATGGCACAATCCACGCGTCGATAAACCGAGCGAGCGCTACGGCGCCCTCCATTTACTTCGCATGCTGGCCAAACTTCCCGCCATGTTTCCGCCCGAATCCTTCGCCGAGGACGCCGACGCGCTCCTCGTGCAAACCAAGGCGAACGAACTCGCCAAGTTTCTCGCCTCTCGCGCCGTCGAATTCGGTGCGCACGAGACCGCGATCGACGTCACCCTCGCCCCGAGCACGCCCGAGAACGGTGAGTGAGTGAGTGAGTGACGGACGCGCTGTAACTACTACGCACGCCTCGCCCCCTCGTCCCCAGTCACTCCCCATCCAATGACGACTCGAGAGACCTCACACGCGCGCGCCAGCGAGCGCGGCGCGCGGGAGACTCGTTCGAGATGGGGAAACGGGCAAAGGGGAAACATCGCTTAGGTGCGCGATCGACGACGCGACGCGACGCGACGCGACGCGGTGAGGGGACGTGGGTGCGCACACGACCGCCGCCGCCGCCGCCGCCACGGTGACATGATGACCTCGCGCGAATGATTGAATGACGACGACGACGACGGCGACGACGGACGCGTAGACTGACGCATGACGCGATGATCGCGCGCGGTGGGGCGCAGATAAGTACTACTACCTCGCCAAGGAGCAAGGGTTTCGATCGCGGGCGGCGTTCAAACTCGTGCAGTTGAATCGAAAGTATGACTTTTTGAGCAAGGCGAGGGCGTGCATGGATTTGTGCGCCGCCCCGGGGGGATGGCTGCAGGTGGCGCAAAAATACATGCCGATGAGCAGTACGATCGTGGGTGTCGATCTAGCGCCCATTCGACCGATTCGAGGGGTGACGACTCTGGTGGAGGATATCACGACGCAGAGTTGTCGAGCGGCGCTCAAGCGCGTGACGCCGCAGGGGTTAAAGTACGATGTCGTGATACACGATGGCGCGCCGAACGTCGGTGGTAACTTTGCGAAGGAATCGTACACGCAGGCGGCGCTGACATTGGATTCGTTGCGTCTGGCGACGGAGTTTTTAGGACCGGGAGGGTGGTTCGTGACCAAGGTTTTCAGAAGCGTCGAGTACCACGCCCTGTTGTACGCGTGTCAACAATTGTTTAAAAAGGTTGAATCCACAAAGCCCGTGGCGTCTCGCGGGACGTCCGCGGAGATTTACGTCGTGTGTAGCGGATACCTCGCGCCGACGAAGATTGATCCCAGACTTTTGGACGCGAAACACCTGTTCGCGGACACGGAGGCGGAGGCGCAACCCGTGGACGTCACGAAGGATGGCAAGCGAAAGCGTAACAGAAGCGGTTACGAGGACGGCGTATCCACGCTGTACAAGGAATGCGCGGCTGAAGATTTCATCATGAACGATAAACCGGGCGAGATGCTCGGGTTACACCATGCATTCATTCTCGATGGCAAGGTGAGCGCGCGCTTCGTGAGGACGCTGTTTTTTTTCTCGCATCCGAAAGCCTATGAAGATTCAGCTTCACAGTTTGTTTGAAGGGAGGTCAGAGCCCCTGCTGAAACAAACCTTCTAGTACAATGCCGTTTACCCATCTGAGGCTTTCATCGACGCGTTCAATCCTTTGATGGATTTATTTTATTTTCATTTCGAGCGACGCGCTCTCGACGCCTCTCGACTGACGCCGACGGTTTCATTCCCGCGCAGAATCACAAGGGATTAGAAGCCCCGGAGGAGGGATGGATGGATCTCGATGACCATCCGACCACGACCGATGAAATTCGTTCGCTGATGAGCGATCTCGGCGTACTCGGAAAGGCTGATTTCAAGATTCTCCTTCGCTGGCGCACGACGATTCGCAAGGAAGCCGGTCTCGAAAAGAAGAAGCATCAAAAAGGACGTCGCGGACAGACTGAGGATTCCTCGGACGAGTCGTCCGATGAATCGTCGGGTGATGAAGACGAAGCGTCTGACGGTGATGAAGACGATGAAGAAGAGAAGGATCAGCTCTTGAACGAGATGAGCGAGTTGAAGAGCTCCATGGACGCGCAGGCGAGACGCGACAAGAAGAAGAAGGCGAAAATCAAAGCCAAGGAGCGACTCCGCGTGGCGCGAGGCTTGGCAAGCAGCGGTGAGGCGATCGTGGAGCAAGAGATGGATCTCTTCTCCCTCGCGCGTATCAAAACTAAGGGCGCTCTCGACGTCGTCTCCAAGGCTCCCACGCCGGGACTGGGCGCGGCGCACGACAGCGACGAGGAGCCGGACGCCGTCGGCGACGACTCGGACGCCGAATCGGACTCTGAGGAGGATGAACGAAGATTAGACAAGGAGGTGGACGACATGTGGGAGATGTACAAGGCGCGTCGGATGAAGAAGGGCGAAAAGTTCACCGAGCCGAGCAAGGGGAGAGATAAGCGCACCCAACTCGGGGCGGGAGAGTTGGACGACGAAGACGAAGACGAAGACGACGAAGACGCGAGCGATCCCGCGGACGACGAGTTCAAGTCAGACAGCGACGAGCTCGAGTGGGAGGACGACGATGAAGAGGAGGAGGAAGTCCCGAAGAGTAAACGAAACAAAACGAAGAAAGACTCGAATCCGCTCGTCGTCGATCTCGGAACGAAGCAAAAGAAGAACGCCGCCAAGGCTGCTGACATGTGGTTTTCCAACGACTTGTTTTCGAGCGGTAAAAAGAGCGCAGTCGCAGCGACGGATGCGGGATCGGAGAGCGACGAGGAGGACGAACCGCCCGCGAAGGAGAAGAAGAAGAAGGAGAAGAAGAAGAGCGCGAAGCCGTCCAAAAAAGAAAAGGGTGCGGCGGCGGATGAAGAAGAGGAAGAAAACTTTGACCATCTCAGAGCCAAGGCGCGCGAGGCCAAGGAAAAAAAGGCGAAGGCTGACGCCAAGGTTGCGAACGCCAAGCGAGGCAAGGGCGCGCGCGACGACACGTACGACGACGAATCGGACGAAGAAACAACGCGTCAAAAGGGTAGAAAAGGTGCGAACGATTTCGAAGTCGTCGCCGCCGAGGAGGACGTGGAGGCTGGTAGCGAATCCGATTCCGGTTACGAGTACGATTCCGAGGTGGATGAGCTCTCCGACGACACGCGCGCCCGCATCTTAGCCTTGGGACAGAAGATGATTCGCAAGAAGGATCGCGAAGAGCTCATCGAAGACGCATACAATAGATACGCCTTCGACGACGACGACGTTCCCGATTGGTTCGCGGAGGATGAACGTCGATTCATGAAGCCGATTCCTCAGTACACGGCTGCCGAACTCGCCGAGGCCAAGGCGCAGCTCGCGGCGGTGAACACGCGTCCTATTAAGAAGGTTGCCGAAGCGAATTGGCGTAAAAAGAAGCGCGCTGAGGCTAAGATTGCGCAAGCGCGCGTCCGCGCGGCGGCCATCATCGAACAAGACGATGTTCCAGACGTCAGCAAGGCGAAGGAGATTGAACGCGTCTTCGCCAAGGCGCGTCGAAGCGCGGCGGGCGGCGTGAAAAAACCTCGAAAAGTCGTCGTCGCTCGTAAATACCACCGCGGGAACGCGGGCGGTCCGAGCGTCGATAAGCGTCAACTCGCCGATCTTCGCGGTCAACGCGCGTCCGCCAAGCGCGCGGGTAAAGGCGCCCGAGGCGGGGGTAAAGGCAAAGGCGGTCGCGGCGGCGGTCGAGGGAAAAGCCGCCGGTGACCGCCGTCGTCGCCGTCCCTCCCGTTCGCGCGCGCCGCGTTGTAACCATACGTACTCACACACACACCATCACGCGCGACGTCACACGCGCACACGCGCTCTCATCGTCGCCTCGTTCGTTTTCGACGTTCGTCATCGCGTCTCCGTCCACGCTCGACGCGCGTCTCCGTCTGAAAAATCAAACGCGACGCCAGCTGTCACACACGCGAGCGCTCGGACGGGTGGATGCGCGGATGGATGGGATCGACCGTACGTGGTGCGTCGTTCGCAGACACCGTCGCGCGAGGTGCGCGCGCGGAGCGGTGCGCGTCGAGACACGGCTCGTCGTCGTCTTCGTCGTCGTCGCGTCGTCGTCGTCGCGCGTTGACCCATCGACGGGCGTCGCGTCGTCGTTCGATCTCGCACACGTCGTGATTCGTCCGACTCGAGCGCGCGTTCCCCCGACGGACGAGGACGCGCGATAGCGATATGGTGGCGAGCGCGGTGGAATCGGCGACGAAGGGGATGGAGGAGGAGAGAGGGACGAAAGAGCGTCCGTCGCGCGCGCTCGAGGGATCGAACACGATGGATGATTACGTCATCCTTCGACCGGTGGGCGAAGGGTCGTTTGGGAAAGTGTTTCAGGCGAGACAGCGGTACACGGGACGCGCGTGCGCGATGAAGTTTATTCCGAAACACGGGAAGGATGAGCGAGAGTTAGAATCATTGCGAAGCGAGATCGACATCATGAAGACGCTCGATCACCCGAACGTGATTAAGATGCTGGACGCGTTTGAGACGCAAAATGAAGTTGTCGTCGTCATGGAGTTTGCGCAAGGCGTACTCTTCGACGTGTTGACGCACGATACCAAGTTACCTGAGCGCGAGGTGCGAGAGATTGCGATACAGTTGATCGATGCGTTGCATTATTTGCACAGTAATCGCGTGATTCATCGCGATTTGAAGCCAGAAAATATTTTAATAGGCGCGGATCGGTGCGTAAAGGTTTGCGATTTCGGTTTGGCGAGATCGATGAGTCAACAGTCCTTGGTGATGACTTCGATCAAAGGTACGCCTCTGTACATGGCGCCCGAGCTCGTGCAAGAGCAACCGTACGATCACACCGTCGATCTGTGGTCTTTGGGAGTGATTCTGTATGAGTTATTCGTCGGTAAAACGCCCTTTTACACGACGTCCATGTACACGCTGATGCAACGAATCGTCAAGGATGTCGTTCCGTGGCCGAGCTCGATGTCGCCGTCGTTCAAATCATTTTTGCAAGGCTTGTTGAACAAAAAGCCGCAACAGCGATTGAATTGGCCGTCCGTGCTCGATCATCCCTTTGTGCGCAAGGACAAGGACGACGCCGGCGAAGGACTCGCGAACGCCAACTCGGACGCGAACGTAGAAAATGAAGCAGCCGCCAGGAAAATTGAGAGCCGCCGCCAAAGCGTCGTCGCGAGTGGACGCAAAGGAATTCATGAAAGCGATGTCGCCTCGACTCTCGGTCCCAACCTGGGCGACGTGAGTGAAGATTTGCAAAAGCTCGAGCTCGAAGCGCAGAAGTCTGTCGAAGCCGCCGCCGGCCTTCGTAGAGATAGAGCCGCGCTTTCCAAGCTTCTTGAGACGCTTCAGCCGCAGAACACGTATCGGAGCAAATTTTTACCGAGCTATATTTCGAATAGAACGCTCGCGTCGAAGAAAGTAGAGTTAAAATCTACGAAAATGGCAGACATCGCGTCGGCGTTGCGAACTTTGCTCGCCATGTTGAAGGTTCCGAAGAAGATTTTGATGAGCGTCGGTGGCGGGTCGGTGGCGCTCACGAAGGATCTCCCGGCGGCTGTCATCGCTGCTTGTACTACGGCGGCGAATGCGAACGATCCTCCTCAGCCCGAGTTGTTAGCTTTAGCCATAAAAGTGGTGTCCACCGTGGCGTTTCCCGATGGAGCGACGCCGTGGTGCGGTCTCGGGTTGAACGGTTATCTGATGTTTCTTGGGAAATTATTGGGGTATACGAGTCGCGACATCGGCGAGATTGTCGCCACTACGGCTTCAAAGGCTATCGCGGACGCGATCGAAGCCGCTAAAGAGCGTGGAATCAGTTCAGAGCTTGCGGCGACGCGCGGCGCTCTCGGGCCGCTCAGCTCAAAGGGCGGGGGCGTCACCGATGCCTTGTGTCAGACGTTGGCGAGATCCACGAAGCAAGCGACGGCGACGCAGGTATGTCGCGCTCTGTTTGCCGCCACAGAAATCGGACCTCTGACTGCTTACATCGCGGGTACGTTATCGGTGAAAAAAGACGGGACGCAGAAACTCATCAGGAACGCGACGACGAAAACGCACTCCGCCAGATTGCTGAGAGTCACGGCGGACGCCAGCGAGGATGTGCGCGCACAGGCGATAGCAGCAGACGGAATACGCATCTTAGCCGCGATAGTGGTGGACGAGACGTCCAAACGAAACGTCACCATAGAAAATGCAAAGTTGTGCGCGGCGGTTTTGCGCGCCATGGATCCTTTACTGGACTCTCGGACGCAGCACCCGGTCGTGACTTTGCTCGATGTCGGCGTGTCTGAGGCGTTGTGTCTCGCGCTCACGGTGTTCACGAGCGTGGCGAACGATTTCGTGCTCGTGCCCGCCGTGGATTTGATAAGTTTAACGTTTAGTTGCATGCCGACGCCCGCGATGGAGCAAGGGGCGACGGAGGACGCGATGCGGAGGTTCAAGAGCACTCTCAGCAGGCGGGACGTCGCGAAGACGTTGATATCTCGACTCAAAGTGGCTAATCGAGAGGCGTGGCCGTCGATGACGTCCCTGTTACATTATTTAGTGATGAGTTCCCGCGTTTTCGCCAGCGAATTCGTCGCCGGCGGCGGTCTCGAGTCCGTCTTGTGCAAGAAAATTCTCTCCGATAGGACTCCGCACGTCGTCACGGATTGGCTCCTCATCATCATGCATTTGGCTCGAGGGAACAAGGAAAACTACCCGTTGATCGATGCAGCGAATGTTTTGGAGCCGATGACGCGTTTATTGGACCATCCCGATCCAAACGTGCGTTCAAGGGCCTGCAACGCCATCGGCAACGTCTGTCGACACAACAACTTTTTCTATGAACAATTTCGAGAGCTCGGAACGGTGGAAAAATTGATCGAACGTTGCGGAGACAAAGATCGAACCACGCGCAAGTTTGCCACGTTCGCCATCGGCAATGCCGCGTTTCACACGGATGCGCTCTATGGCCCACTCACAGCCGCCGTCGATCCGCTCATGCACTTGCTCGACGCGTCGGAGGAGGCGAAGACGCGGTCAAACGCATGCGCCGCGCTCGGCAACTTGGTGCGGAATTCGAGCGTTCTATGCAGTCTCATGGTGAGCTCGGGAGCGCTCGACGCCATCATCAATCTCATCGCCGGTCCCACGGAGGGTAACGAGGTCGTGGTGGACGCGGACATCGTCAAGATTGCCATTTACTCTCTCGGCAACGTCTGTCGTCATCGCGTCTGTCGAGAGCGCGTCGAGTCAAGACAATTGGTTCCCCTTCTCGACGAACTCGCGCGACAGGGCGATGAGAACGTGAAAAAGTACGTCGTGCGTCTGAAAGCCAAGCTCGACGCTGCCCCGACGAACAGATCATCGTCGAGCGCCGCGAAGTGATTCGCCATTTGTAAAAGTGTACAGTGAGAAATTTCCCTCCACGCTCTTTTGAGGCGCGAGCAGCCACCCCAGTGTCGCGCTCGACGCGGCGCATGTCGATTCGCGCCGAGCACGCCAACGCGCCCGCGTGGTCACGCGTTCGTTCGTCTCGTCGCGCGAATGCGGCGTCGAACGCGTCGCCGCGGAGAGCGACGAAAAAGATGATGATGATGACGTCGAGCGCCGTTCGTCAGGGCGATTTCCCGAAACCCGCGCTGGATGTGCCGACGAACGAAAACTACGCCGAGGCCAAGGCGCTGTCGCAAAGGTTACAAAACTTTCAACTCGACCGAGCGTCGACCGAGAAGCGTAAGCCCAGCGTCTTGGTCATTGGTGGAGGTTTAGCTGGTTTGTCGAGCGCCAAATACCTCTCGGACGCCGGCGCCGAGGTGACGGTGATCGAACGCGCGAAGATGCTCGGCGGCAAGACGAGCGCGTGGCAAGATGCCGACGGAGATTGGATAGAGACTGGTTTACACATTTTCTTCGGAGCGTATCCGAATATGATGAATCTCTTCGCCGAGCTGGACATCGAGGATCGGTTGCAGTGGAAAGAGCACGCGATGGCGTTTGCCATGCGAGATTTCCCTGGCCAGTTCACGAAATTCTACTTTCCGCCATTCTTACCGGCGCCCTTCAACATGGGGTGGGCCATCTTATCTAACGACAAGATGCTCAGCTGGACGGAAAAGATTCGGACGGGAATCCCGCTCTTGCCGATGTTACTCGGCGGCCAGGAGTACATCGACGCGCAGGATGAGTTGTCCGTGGAAGAGTGGATGAAGAGAAACTTCATGCCAAAACGAGTTAGAGACGAGTTGTTTATCGCCATGGGTAAGGCTTTAGATTTCATAGACGCTGATAAGTTGTCCATGACTGTGATTTTAACGGCGATGAACCGTTTCATCAACGAAACGCACGGGTCGAAGACGGCGTTCTTGGACGGCAACCAACCGGATCGCTTGTGCGCGCCGATGGCGGAGCACATAGAGCGCGTCGGCGGTGGTAAGGTCGTCGTGGACACACCGATGCAAGAAATTCTCGTCGACGAGAACGGTCGAGTGGAGGGCGTCAAGTTGCGAAATGGGGAGATTATGACGGCGGATCACTACGTCTCCGCCATGCCCGTGGACGCGTTGAAACTCAAACTCCCTGAAAAGTGGCGCGCTATGCCTTTCTTCAAGCAGCTGAACGAACTCGAGGGCATTCCCGTCATCAATGTTCATCTGTGGTTTGATCGAAAATTGCGTCCCTATAACGGCCTCGTCTTCAGTCGATCTCCTCTTCTCAGCGTCTACGCCGACATGTCGGAGTGCTGCTCAGAGTACGCGGATGAGAACCGCTCCATGCTCGAGCTCGTGTTCGCGCCGTGCGACGTAACAGCCGGCTCCGATGTGAATTGGATCGCGGCCAGTGATGATGAAGTCGTGGCGGCGACCCTGAAAGAACTCGAAAATTTATTTCCAGACGAAATCGGTGGTGAAGACGGCGCGAAGCTCCGCAAATCCGCCGTCGTGAAGACGCCGCGCTCGGTGTACGCCGCCGTTCCAGGTCGGAACAAGTTTAGACCGTCTCAAAACACGCCCATAGAGAACTTTACGCTCGCCGGTGATTTCACCTCGCAAAAGTTTCTCGGTTCGATGGAGGGCGCCATCTTATCGGGGAAACTCGCGGCGGAAGTCGCCGCAGAAAAGCTCTCCGGTCGGGTGCCTTCTCAGGGCGTCAAGCCAGTGCACGTCGAATGAAGGTGTGAGGATGCGCGGCGAACGATGTCTAGGGTTTTGGATTATGTATATTTTGTAGTTTTTAGAGCTATCAGAACTTTTATCTTGTGTATGACGTTGAACGCGCTCGCGCGCGTCGACGAGGAACGGTCCGTTAGAGAGCAAGCCACCGCTCGCATTACAACCGAAACTAGCTAATTCGAAAGTGATTGAACGTCCAATGATCTGTCGCGCACGCTCGAAGTGAATCACAACTCGCGCACGCACTCAGCGGCACAGAGTCGCTCGCTTACTTTTCAGTCGCTTCGCGGAGACGACGAATGGTGGAGCGCACAGTGACGGAACCGCCCGTACTGAGGCTGTACGCACCGCCCGCCTTGGTCTTGTTGCACCCCTTGCAGCACCAAATGCCAACAGCCTTACGCTTCATGCCGTACTTGCCGCAGAAGTCGCAGAAGAACTTGGAGTGCTGGGACACTTCTTGCTTCTTCACGACCTTACGGAGGGACGCACCGTAGCGCGTGCCGTACTTGCCAACGATGCCTGCGCGACGCAACGAACGATACATATTACGGTCAGTACATTTCTTGGCTCGATTTCATCGCGTGGCCGTCGTCCCGCCTCGAGAGCGCCCCGATCCGTGCCGTTCGCGAGTCCAAGCCCTAGAACACTCGTCCACGACTTCCATCGGCGTCACCACGCGCGACGGCGCGAGCTCGGCGCGCGACGGAATCGCGAATACGTACCAACTTTCTTCGTGCGCTTCGCCATCTCTAATCACGGATTTCCTAGCCTGCTCGTGGGGATAAGACGCGACGTCAGTACACGATCCGCGGGCGCGCTGCAGGGTTTCCACGGGGATCCCAACGCCGGTGCGACTCCACACGCAGCGTCTCGCGAGCGTCGACGCGCGGGTATCGACGCGTACAAATACCCCGCGCGTTATCCTTCCTCGTTCCGCTCGCGCGCGCTCGACGTACCGCTGAAGCGTGCGCTGAAAAGGCGGATGGGGCGCGCGCGCGGCCCGCCTCGACGTCGAGCCGCGTGCGCGTCAACTACGGACCTTTGTTTGCTTTTTGTTTGCTTTACACGATCTAATGTATGTATCTACTGACGAGTCACGAACCTCCATGTGTCCCTCCTTTCAGAGATGATTTCGGACGTCGCACGTGGGCGAGGGAGATGGTGGACACCGCGGTGGCGGCGACCTCGGCGTCGGCTTCGGCGCACCTCGCGTCCGCCCATCTGTACGCCCTCTGCACTATCCTTTTCGCGCAAAGACGCCACGTGATCGCGAGTCTCATGTTCTCGGATAGACTCGTCGTGGGTGCGTTTAACGCCTCGACGTCGCTCTGCGCGGTGGTCGGAAAACTCAACAACGTCTCGGCGGCGGCGTCGCGCACCGCCGAAAACGTCCGCAACTCGGCTTCGGCGCCGAGAGCGCCTCCTCGGCGCGCGATGTCGCGTATTGCCTTTTCATTTATCTTAGCCTTGGTGGTTGACGCACACTGAATGGCGATTAGGACGCGGAGGTTGGCTAAATCCGTCCAGGAAAAACCGCCGACGAACACCTGGAGAGGCGAGCCGTTCACGTCGAGCGTGTACGAATCTTGCGGATTCTCATCGGGCGCGAGAGTGAAGCCGTAGAAATCCAATAACTGTAAATTTGAATATTCGCCGTAGCACACGTATATCTCTTCGTCCTCGCGCACGCCTCTTCTTCCTTCGGGTTGTCGAGCCGTCTTGAACGCGAATGTCTTCGCGACGTCGTCGTAGACGCCGTATCCTGGAACGGGACGTGCATCTTCATTCAGACGCGACGCAACGCGTGTTTCGAGGCAATCATCCAAACAATCTCTCGTACCGTGCATGGGCGCGCCGACGACTTCAATCAGTTCGGGCGCGTCGGGAGGCGCGTAGTTGAACATATCTCCCATCGGACAAAGCGCGCCGGCTGCGTGAAACGGCACAGAAACGGCGCGAGAACTCACGGTGGCTCTCGCCCACTCGTAATCACTGAACGACGCACCACCCTCACCGAGAAGATCGACCAATCGATCCTTGTTCCTGGCGTACGCGCGTCGAATCTGCTCGCGGCGACGGAGCGCCAGCGCTTTCGCCTGAGCGTCCTGCAACGCATCGATCTCTTCCTCCGACCACGACTGGAGTAGATTATACTCTGTTGGCATGGAATTGATGTATTCAGCGAATTCGTCCCTCGTCCCAGCGCTTCGACGACGAAGCAATTCGATGGCGAGTTCATCCTGCGCCTCCTCGGCGTCGCCTCCTCGTCGCGCTCCCTCGTCCCGTCGTCCGGTGTCAGCCTCGCCGCCGTCGCCGCCGCACGCGATCATCGCACGGCGCGGTATGACGACCAAATCTTCCTCGCGGTCTCCGGCGATGGCGCGCGTCGCGAAAATCCCGCGATGCGTCACCCCGCGGTCGTCACCCGCGCCGCCGCTCGTCGAGACATTCTTCACCTCGAGCGTCTCGTCGGACCAGCGCACGCCCCGCGCGCGCGACCAATCAACGAGAAATTCCATGCGTGCGTGCGCGCGCGCGTCACCGAGTGCGCTCACATCCACGTCCCGTCGTTTCCTCGCGGCGCTCGCACGTGCGCCAAGGTTTCGCGCACCATCGTTCGGTTCGGGTACAGTTGGAAAGTCTACAGTAGGCGAATAGGCTATAAGCTCTATTACTAGATGGACGAGTGCGGCGGATTCGCGTGAGGAAGGTTACTCTTTCACACCTCGCGACTGTCCGTCTCATCTCCTCGCGTTGGCGCACGCGAATAGAGTCAAGGCGTCGGTGGTAAAAATCTCGTGTCCGCGCCCGTCCAAAAACTCGTACGCGATGTGGCACATCGTCTCGCGAATGACGTTTGGCAACGCAGTATCCGTCACCAACGCCAAACTCGATAGTAACGTCGATATGCCTGCATCCGTGACGTTATTATCGTGCCGTTCACGGTATCCTTCATCTGTTAAATCATCCTGCATGATGAAGACTTCGTGCACGTATCGCAGTCGCCGAACCATTTTCGCGTGCTCCCCCTTTGCGAACTCATCTCTCAACGTTTTCGGTAAATCTCGAAGCGGCTCACGATCATCACCGATTAATACGGAAAACTTGGAATAATCGAGCACGTCTTCGTACGGATAAGACATCTGCACAGCCGTGAGCAAAGGTACACATCCTCGCGTGATGCCGTCCGCGAGACGCATATCGAAGCCGTGTCCGCCAGCGACGAGGCAGTACTTTGCCGTTTTCATCACGTCTCGCGAGAATCCGTCTGATCCCTCCGAGGGTTTATTTATATGGAATTCGGACGCGTTCGTGAATTTATTGACGACGTATTGGCGCACGCCTTGACTGTACTCATTCATGCAACTCAACGCATTGGCGAGCAACTCCTCCCCTGAGCACGTTGCACTAGTCTTACGCAGCGAACCTTTGAAAAACAACAGTGGTCCACCAGTTTTCGTCGACGGATCGAAGTCCATTTCGTCCAGTAGATCGAAGTTTCCATGGCGATGTGCTGGAATGACAATATCGCGACCAGGTCGAGAACACTTGGCCGATATCTTCGGGTCTTGTCCCCGTTCAAAATTCTGCCAACCGAAGCTGTGAATGACGACTGATTTAGTCGGCAGCAACTCCCTCGCGCCGACGCTGGTGCAATATCCCCGATCTTGCATAGAGAGGAAGACATACCACGGATCTTCGGGATCGTCGTTATTCGGGAGCTGACGAACGACGAAAGATACAAAGTCGAGCGCGTAACCGACGTTGCCGACGATTGAAACGGGAAAGAATGGAATGACTCGATGCGTCGCGTGAAAAGGCGTGAGCAGAGTACCTTTCCATCTTTCCTGTACGATGGTCTCTGCGACGTGCCTGGTGGACGCGTAACCGCGACTTTCCACTCGCTCCCTGCCGTGATTGGCACCGTGCTCGTCGATGTGCTCCGCGTGGACGTCCACGTGATAGGCGGCGGTGAACAAAGGGACTCGTGCGTGCGAAGTGAGTTCGTCGTAATACTCGATGCGCATCTCACGCTTACCGGTTGACTTCTTTCTGGCGCTTCGCGCAGCCTGTTTCAAATCAGCCTCGGAGAATTGACACAGCAATCCGAAACGGCCGCTCTCGCACGAACACACGCGATCGACGCACTCGCCTTTTCCAAAACAACCGTGCGTACAGACGTTTCTCGGATGCCCGTAGTCTGGCGTGAGTTCCCCGATGACGTCAGCCTTCTCCCACGTGGTCCAATCCAGCGATTCACCGCGTTCATCTTTACAAATCGCGTAGTGTCTTCCCGTTCGTTCGTGTGAGATGCGCCGCCACTCGTCGTCGCTCGGCTTGAGCTCGTCTCTCAACACTTTTTCGCACTCCTTCACGCACGCGCACGTTTGATACGGGATGTACGTCCCCCACGAGCTGTACGCGTACACGCAATTTATCATCTCTTCACGGTTGCACGACGGTATTAAATCTATTTCGCACCTCGACCCGCCGAAGCCGTGCGCGCACACGCACTCGCCTCCGGGCTTGGACGCCGAACGATACCCGTGCGCGCACGCGCCCCTCGTCGCCGTCCCCGGGGACGTCGACGGGGACGACGTCGACGACGTCGGCGCGATCGCGTTCGAGCGCGCGCGTTCACCCATCGCCGTCGCCGTCTCCATCGCTCGCTCGTGTCGTCGCAGCGCGCGAGGCAAGCTCGCCGGTCCGCTCCCGCTCGCCGCCCCACGCGCGATGGACGCCGTCTCGAGCACGACGACGACGACGAGCGCGGTGACGAGGGCGAACGCGGTGAGAATCATTCTCGACGCCGACCCGACGTCGTCCGTCTCTCTCGTCGTCGGCATCGCGAGACGACGTCGCGCGCGGGACACTCAAACGAGTCGAACGCGCGGACGCTCGGCACGCGCTCCGGTTCTCGTCCAGTCGCCACCGTCGTACCAGCTCGTATCGGCTGTCTCGGCTCGTGTCAGCTTTTTAATACTGTTTGCCCATACGATGTACGCGTTCGGACATTCGGCCGATACCGTACTACTTCGAGAAGTAGTACGCCGAGACGTCTTGGGAAATTCCCAATTTCGGATTCGAGCACCCCCACGCGCTCGGGCGCCGATGGGTTTGAAAACGACCGACCGATGTGATGATGCGACAGACCGACGCCCGCGAGCGTGCGGGAGCGAAGCTGCGTTCGACGTCGATCGAGGCGACGAGGGCGAGCGTTCGAGACGTCTCTTCGACGCGCGGTGGTGCGAGCGGAGTCGCGCGCGACGACGACGACGACGACGACGACGGACGGAATGATGATGATGCTGATGACGAGGACGGCGCCGGCGGCGCGTTCGGCGCGTTCGGTGACGCGCGAGGGTGCGTCGAGGCGAGAGGGCGGCGCGTCGAGACGATACGGGAGACGCGGAGACGCGCGAACGCGCGCGACGCGGTACACGAGCGGATTATCTGAGCTCACGTCGTGCGTCGAGGCGGAGCAATTCGACCGCGCCATGATGGAGGAGCTCTTCGACGTCGCGGATGAGATGGCGAAAGTGAAACCGGGAACGCCCGAATCGCTCATGCTGCAGGGATATCTGATGAGCACGCTGTTTTACGAGCCATCCACGCGCACGCGCTTGTCGTTTGAGGCGGCGATGGGTCGATTGGGCGGCGGCATCGTCAGCACGGAGAGCGCGGGCGAGTATTCGAGCGCGGCCAAGGGCGAGACGCTCGAGGACACGATGCGCACGGTCGAAGGATACGCGGACATCATCGTCCTGAGACACTTCACCGAAGGCGCCGCGCGAAGGGCGGCCGATGCGATCGAGAAGCCGCTCATCAACGCGGGCGACGGGCCGGGGCAACACCCGACGCAGGCGCTCCTCGACGTCTACACCATTCGGAAGGAAATCGGGCGTTTGGATGACTTTAACATCGCTCTTGTGGGAGATTTAGCGAACGGCCGAACCGTTCGATCGCTGGCGAGCGCTTTGACGCAGTTCAACAACGTCAAGTTTTACTTTGTGGCGCCAGACGTCGTGAAAATGAAGGATGACATTAAGCAGTTGTTGACTCGAAAAGGCATCGAGTGGGAGGAGGCGACCGACCTCGCTCAAGTCGCGGCGGACGTGGACGTTTTGTATCAAACGCGCATCCAAAAGGAACGTTTCAAGAATCCCGACGATTACGCGGCGGCGAGCGGCAAGTACATCGTCGATCGGAGCATCATGGACGCGTTGCCACAGAGCTCCGTCGTCATGCACCCGCTCCCGCGCGTCGATGAAATCACCGTCGATTGCGACGATGATCCCCGGGCGGGCTACTTCCGACAGGCTCAAAACGGTCTGTTCATTCGCATGGCTCTTTTAAAAGTTTTGCTCCGCGTGTAACGTTGTCAACAAAAATCATCATAGCGCTTCTTCTCCGCCGCGTCGCTCCTCGCGACGCTCCTCCGCGCGCGTCGGCAGAGTCGCGCGTCCCGACGCGACCTCGCGACGTTCACCAGATCCGCGTCGAGACGTGCGCGGACGCGCGCGCGTCGGACACGAACGATCGCGCGCGCGAACGATGGATCCCGTGGACGCGGCGACGTCGGAACGTGAGTGGCGCGCCGCCGCCCGCGAGCGCGTGACGCGTCGTCTTTCGGGAACCGGAGAGATCGTCGCGGGGGCGAACGTGGAGATTAAACCGTCCGCGAGACACGGACGCGGCGTGTTCGCCACGCGCGCGTTCACGAAGGGCGAGTGCGTGCTCATCGAGGAACCTCTCGTCGCCGCGCAACACGAAGGCAACAGACGGCACGCGCGCGCGTGCGCGGGGTGCTTTCGATTCGTCGGCGACGTGTCGACGTCGATCGGCGAGCGATTACTTGCAAAATACGGCGTCGTGGACGACTATTCGCAGCGCGCGTCGACGTCGACGCCGCTTCCGGACGGTCTCACTGTCGGTGACTTGGTGCGATTGGCGAACGGCGAGACGCGCCTTCCGGGAGCCGAGGCGTTTGACGGTCCGCCCGCCGTCGCGTGTCGGGGAGGATGCGATCGGAACGTGTACTGTTCAGACGCGTGCGCGGAGTCTTCCTGGCGCGCACACGAGTCGATGATGTGTCTCGGTCCTCGCGGGGAATCGAGCGACAAGGACGCGCTGCGAGAGTTTTACGCGCACGCGTCCGAGACGAATGATATTTTCATCCTCGCCGCCAAAGCCGTCGCCGCGATGTGTTCTCGCGCGACTGCGAAACGGAACGACGTCGAGAGATTGTCCACGTCGTCGAGCAAAGGAAAAGTCGCGTGCGACGACGCGAGCGAGGATGCGATCGAGGATTACGCGCGCGCGCCCTTTGCATCCGTGGCGAACGCGCTTTGGTGGGAGTCGGTGGCGACGCCCGACGACGAACGCGACGAAAACGCTTTTCGACAGACGCTGCGGCAGCTCGCGAGTGATTCCTTGGAATTACTTCGAGCGGCGTGGAGAGAGGCGTCCGAAGCGCGACCTCGTTTCTTCTCTCTCGACACATACGGTAGGATCATCGGCGCGTTTGAGTTGAACAATCTCGAACTCGTCGTCGAGAGTCCCACCGAGAATTATTTCCTCGCCGTCGACGACCTACCGGAAGGATTCGAAAAGTCTGAGGTGATGCGCGTCACTCAGCCCGTCTTGGACGCGCTCGATATCGATTACGACATTCCGTGCCTCGGCACCGCGTTATTCTCGATTCAGAGCGGTTTCAATCACGACTGCGATCCAAACGCGGCGCCGTTCAAAGGAGAGCGAGACGTCACCGGCGCGTGCGTCATCGTCGCTCGGAAAAACATCGCGGCCGGCGAAGAGATCACGATGTCCTATCTCGACGATAATTCCAAGTCTTTGGCGGAGAGAAACGAGTCGCTTCGCGATTACGGCTTCGCGTGCGCGTGCGCGCGATGCGAAGGAGAGCGCGCCGTCGTCTTCTCGTGCGGAAGAATATTATAGAACAACACTAGATATCGCTACACATCTCCTACCCTCGGTTCTTCGAATCGACGATGATCGTCACCGGACCGTCGTTCACCACGTGCACCTCCATCATCGCCCCGAATTCGCCATCCTCTATTTTCCCCGCGCGCGACGAGTACTCTTCGCGCGCGCGTCTCAGAAACTTTTCATACATTGGTTTCGCGAGTTGCGGCGGCGACGCGCGGTGATAACTCGGTTTATTCCCCTTGAGCTCGGCGTGGAGGGTGAATTGGGAGACGAAGAGCACGTCCAATCCTAAATCAACCACCGACGCGCTCCAAGGCTTGCGCGACTCGTCGTCGTCTTTTCGTTCCCAGAGTTTTGTGTTGAAAACTTTACGCACGACGTACTCGATGTCATCGTCACCGTCGTCCGCGCCGACGCCCACGAGCACGACGGCGCCGCGACCGATGTCACGTCGCACCTTGGTGTGCGCGATCGTCACCCCTCCCGAGACGACGCGCTGAATCACCGCGCGCATGATGAATGAACCGACGCGGACGCGACTGACGGCGCGCGAGCGGTTGGATTGCGTTGGATGCGTCGGATGGCAGCGTCGGATGGTCGTCACACGTCGTCGTCGCGGTCGGTCGGTCGATGACGGCGCGAGGGCCGACGGCGACGCGCGAGACGCGCGTGATGCGCCTGTTCGGAGACGTCGAGGAGGAGACCAAGGAGGAAGAGTCGTCCGATCGCTCACCGCTCGAGACGACGGACCGAGACGATGGTGATGAGGAGACGGTTGAGGATGATGCGCAAGATGCGGAAGATGCGGACGGTGTCGGGGACGATGCGGTCGACGCAGTTGACGACGACACCGATCGTCGAGGAGGAGCGCGAGGTCGATGGAGTGCGAGACGAGGACGAGGAGGACGCCGTCGACGCCGTCGACGCCGTCGACGCCGCCGACGCCGCCGGCGCCGCCGACGCCGGCGCTCGGGACGCGTCGGAACGCGTGCGCTTCGGGGCGTCCATCGCGCAGCTCTACCGTTTCAAAAACGACGAGTACGTTCCCGTGGGTCCGGCGGGATTAGCCATTCTGGATCGCGACGGCGCACAGGCGCGCGACGTCTTGATTTATTCGCCGGATAAACAACCGCTCGTGCGTCGCGCGATTGACGAGAGACTCACGTGCGAGCCTCAGAGGGATAATTACGTGACGATGCGTCACGATGGGGTGATTTTGTTCAGCGCTCTGATGCGAGACGAGAGCGATTGGCTCGCTGTGGCGGCGCAAATCACGATTGGGCACTTTGTCGCCGCGCGAAAGCGTCGTTCGATCGGGGACGACGAGACGCCGCCGTCGCGCTTCACGCTCGACATCGCGTCTTCAGAAACGTCGTCTTCCGTGGTGGAGATGGGTGATAGCGTTCAGATCAATTTTGAATCCATACAAGGCGGTCTCTCGACAGCTGACGACGACGTGCTCTCAGTGGCGCTCAGAGACGACACGTCTCGGCGCGTCGACGGCGTCAAGGCGAAACTGGAAGACGGCGATGCGAGCGCGTTGCCGTCCGGGCTGATGGAGGGACTTTTGGGGCTGCGCAAAGACGGTAGACGGTTGATATTACATCCACGATCCGAGACGGAGTTCACCCTGTACGACGTGACCGTCTTGCGAATGAAGAAGGCGTCGAAAAAGACGTCACAGGCGAGAGCGGCGCCGACGAATGACGAGAGAAATGACGAACCGCGTGAGACGCGCGCCGACGATGAAGTGGAACGCGTGTCGGCGACGTGTAGCGAATCAGAGGAACGCACCCGTCGAAGCGACCAGTGCGGTCCGTCGGAGAACACCGCGGTGCACGGGGCCGCCGCGTTCGCGCCGACGGCGGCCGGCACGCCGCCGCCGCCGCGGTGGTACAATCAGCCCGTCGTCACCGCACCCACGGTGCCGTTTCCATTGCAGCACATCCCGCTGAGTCCGAACGATCAAATTCTCATGGTGGATGTCAAGCGCGCCGTGGATTCCTTGACTGAAGAAATGGCCGCGCTCGCGGATAAGTCTCGCGTCGGCGGCGCGTGGATTCCGCCGACGCCTAGAGGCGAGACGAAACGTGCCATCGAAAAACTCAAGAAGGCGCGTCGCGAGGCCATGCTTCCGCACATCGATGTCGACGCGATGTCTCTGGCCGATATCAAACAGCTCACCGTCGAGGCGGAGAGGGTGGCTGACATGCACGAAGAGCTTCGCGACTTCCGGTGCGCGGCGAAAAAATCGGCGAAGGACGACGCGCCGCCGAGCGAGGCGACGGACGCCGATGAACCATCGTGAAACGTCATGATTGTTGTCGCGCGAAAAAAGCTATCTACGAAGTTACGTGTAAAAAATATATTCTATTACAGAGCAGCTATGCGAGCACGAGACTCGTGTTCTATGAATTTCCTACGCCATGCCGTACACGGCTTCTTCTGAAAAATCGGATTGCGTGTTGAGCCTCTCGCGCATCAACGCCGCCATCGGATCGGCCGCCTCTCGCGAGAAGACGTTCGGCTCGCTGAACGGTGCCCACATATCTTTCAGCGCGTAATCGGCGATCGCCAAGCGAGCGTATTTGCGCGCGCTCGCTTTCAACACGTCGTCCAAGTAATCTAAAATGTTCACCGTCGGATCCAAGCGCCACTGCCAGCCTTCCAACACCATCACCGTCACCACGGCAATCATGACGTTTGGATCGAGACACAAATGGTAGCGTTGCACCGTTTCAAAAATGGCTCCCATGCACTCGCCGGCTCGCGGCGTCGACGATTGGAACTGATTCACCGCCGCCGCGATATCCTTCTTGAATTCGCTGTAATCGACATTGGCTTTGACGTTGTCGGCAAAGCTCAAAATCGTATCCGCCACCGTGCAACCGTCCCACGTCACGATGGCTTGAAACATCTTCGCCAAAGACGCTTGGTGAAACGGCGAGAGCCGCGTCGCGAGGCCGGTATCCAAGATGATGATTTCCGGCGATGCGTCCGACAACGTCGACGCGACGCCCTCACCATCTGCATCCGTCTCTTTTTTCGAAGTGTGCGACTGTCCGTGAACGATGCTTGACAATGTGTGCGCGACGCCGTCGGGTAGTCGCACCAAAATATTGCCTGGATGGAGATCGGCGTGCAAAAAATTGTCGTCGATGAGCATCTTGAAGAGCGTCTTCACCCCTAACCCCGCGAGCGTCTTGTTTTGCTCGTTTCCGAGCGCCTCCGCCGCTGCCTCGGGCGAGAGCAAATAGCTCGCGATGCTGACACCCTCTTCGTACGTTTCCACCAAAATCTCCTCGGTGGCTAACCCGGGAATCGGTGTGGGAAAGCTCACCGCGGGCATGAGCAAGAAACTCTTCCTGAATCTATCTAAGTTGTCGGCTTCGTGTCGAAAGTCCACCTGTTGAAGCATGTGCACTCCAAACTGCTGAATAGTATTCTCCAACTGCAAAGGCTCGAGCCATTTAATCGATTTCGATAAGCTCGCCATCCACTGAAGAATTTCAAAATCCCTCGTGAGCGCGTCGACGACGCCCGGATGTCGAATCTTCACGGCGACCTCTCTTTTCTGGCCGCCGCGGCGAATTCGTCCGTTGACCAAGCGCTCTACTTCCCGACCCATTCCCGCCGCGCCGTCTCGCCACTCTTCGAGCATTCCCATCGCCGCGCGCGAAATCTCGCCGCTCATAACGAGCTCGACTCCCGCGCCGATGGAGCGCGTCAAGCGGAGCGCGAACTGAGTCGCCGTGAGATGTTCCTCCGCGACGCCAGGAGCGAGTCTGGCGCGATGTATCTGCGCCACGCTTCCGCTCGCGAGCGGTTTTTCGTCAAACCATTCAAAGATATCCTCAAACTTGCTCGTTTTCCCATCCGCGGCGACGCCGTACGAGCGCTCTAAAATTCTCTTCGTCTCCTTCCACGAGTGTTCAGGCGCGCCCGCCTGGAGGCGCTCGAGCTCGTGACACATGGCGGCTGGAAACACGTCGTAACGCGTCGACGCCCATTGTCCCCACTTTATAAACGCCGGACCGCACGCCTCGAGGATGCGCCTCAAGAGTCCGAACCAGATTTGGTTGCCCCATGTCCAGCCGTCTCGAAGGAGTACCGGAGCGAGGCACGCGAGCGGCGCAAAGGCGACGAACAACTGCGCGGCGCGTAACAACGTCTTCGCTCGATACGACCACGAAGGTTTCATCGCCGCCGCGGGAACTTCGACGTCCACCCGGTTCTCCAAGCACCGCGCGCTCGCCGCTCTACCGCCGATGGCGCGCGTCCCGACGACGTACCCGGCCGCGACGCAGAGCGTCGCCGTCGACGCGCGGCGTGCGCTCACGCTCACCGCCGCCAGCGCCGTCTTGACCGCGTTCCCTCCGCGCGCGCCGGACGCCGCGAACCCGCTCGACACCGTCGTCGGGGGAGGTGACCGCCGCCACGCTCGCGATGCCGACGCCGACGTCGACACCGACGCCCGCGACGCCGATCGCGCGGTCGCCAACGACGACGACGACGCCATCGTCGTCATCGTCGCGGACGCTGCGCATCTCGCGACTCTTCGCATCGCGATGGACGACGGCGAGTGTCGACGCGCGCGATCGTCTCGTCGGAACGGGCCCTCGTGGGCCCCGTTCCCTAGAGCGCGACGTGTTCGTGAAAAATGTGTGTGGCAAACACGTGATGTCGTCGCGTCGAATTTTCGGCCGTCGTGGTGTCGTCTCTGTATGGTTATACAGTGTGATAGCTTAGGGTCGCTCACCACGAGGTCGCTCGGCCATGCATGCGCAAA
>Ga0181567_10000058_pt1 | contig 69557 bp, 64 predicted proteins | sample 101ome_14_FD_133761 | JGI IMG/M metagenome (GOLD analysis project Ga0181567, IMG submission 133761) | Coastal salt marsh microbial communities from the Groves Creek Marsh, Skidaway Island, Georgia - 101403AT metaG (megahit assembly) | ecosystem: Environmental > Aquatic > Marine > Intertidal...
CAAAGCTGCGCTTCTGACCATCACTACCATGGTTGCGGGCACCAGCCGGGTTGGTGATGCTGTCAGTGCCGTCGCCACCGATGGAGGAGTCGCCACACAGCGGGTCAGGGAACCAGCCGCCCTTTAGGCTGCCGCCACCATAAGTGCCCGGGTTGTAGAGGGCAGTTACCAGGCCGTTGCTGCGACGTTCTGCGCTGCGGATGTCAGCGACGTTCATGGCTTCGGCACGGTTCATGTATTCCATGGAGAATACGACACCGGTGTCGGCACCCTGAACACCGAAGATACCAGCAACCACAACTTCCGGTACGGAAGACTGGGCTTCAGCGTGCTGGGAAGAGATGCGGAACTCGGCACCTTCAAAGTTATTACGGGTAATAAAGTTAGCCACACCGGCAACCGCGTCAGAACCGTAGAGGGCGGAAGCACCGTCCAGTACCAGTTCCATACGCTCAACCATGATGGAAGGCGCCAGATTGTTAACGTCAACCTGGGAACCGGCGTTGGCGTCGATGGTCATACGCTGGCCGTTCAACAGGACCAGGGTAGAGCGGGCACCCAGGCCACGCAGGTTGATGCTGTTGGTGGAGTTGGTCCAGTTGTTGGTGGTGTTGGCACTGGAGATCTGCGGCATGTCGCGAACCGCTTCCACGATAGAAACACGCTGCTGATTGGTGAATTCTTCGTTGTCCATAACAGATACAGGCTGGGGCCTGTCAGCAGGACGTGAAATGAAAGAACCGGTGACCTGGATTTCTTCAATTTCCTGCTGGGCCATCAAGGCACTTGATGAGGTCGTCGCGGCAGCCGCAAAGGCGACAGCCGTGGCGAGCTTTTTGTAGCTCAATTCGACAGACTTTTTCATGTAATTCCCCTTTATTGGATTTGAATGCATGACAAAATTTACGTGCAAAACCACTAATTATGAGTATGCCGAGCGGGCATGCCCGCACAGCAAAGCATATGACTCGTTAGTGGAGAGAACTGGGATATCGATCAAATACAGCAAAACCAGAACGCAATTCGGCCCGGTTAAACAGTATGAGAAACCCTTGTATTAACTATCGTTTACCCTTGACGTCCCCTTTTCATAATCACGAATAACGTCGTCAGGTAAGGGCACGATGATAGTCAACTCGGCCAAACAGTGCAAGCTTTAAAATACTTATCTTTTCGCCGATATCTTACTGATTCGAAAAGAAAAGAAGAGCCAAAATTCGCAAATTTAAGTCCTGAAAAGAGACTTAATTGATTAAAATTTGTACGCCTCTGAAACCCCCGCCTGGCGGCGTGAAAAATGCCGGCCGACGGCGTGCCGATGCTTCTGGGAATCAGTGTCGGGCGGGTATTCAGGCAGGCGGGAGGAGCCGGGTTCGGATTATTCGACCGTCCAGGTATGACCGGAGTGCAGCAGCTTGGCGAGATCACCGCCACCGCGTTTTTCACGCAGCTGCAGGCGCTGTTCAAGCAGATCGCTAACGTAGGCTGTTATCGGCTTGAAGTAGATGATGCCGACGGCCACCGGAAAATCGGGGCCATGCATGGCGGCAAGGAGTTGTGCCTGGGCCAGGTTGGTCTGGTCATGCACCAGGATGTCGTCCAGTTCGGCACCTTCACCCAGCGTGACCACTTCCAGGCTGAGCGATTCGCGGTTCAAGGCAATGCCCTTGTTCTTTTCCTTGCCGAACAGCAAGGGTTTGCCATGTTCGACTTCGATGCGGAAGTCCGGTGCGATCTTCTTGTCCTTAACCTGTTCGAAAATGCCGTCGTTGTAGATCGGGCAGTTCTGCAGGATTTCGACAAACGAGGCACCCTGATGCGCATGCGCTTCGGTGATCACGGCGCTGAGATGTTTCATTTCGGTATCGATGGAGCGGGCCACGAAGGGGGCGCCGGCACCCAGGGCAATACCGCACGGGGACAACGGGCGATCAACGGAGCCTTCCGGTGTCGATGGGGATCGCGTACCGACTTTGGATGTCGGTGAATACTGGCCCTTGGTCAGGCCGTAGATCTCATTGTTGAACAACAGAATGTTCAGATCAACGTTGCGGCGCAGGGCATGCATGGTGTGATTGCCGCCGATACTCAGGGCATCGCCATCACCGGTAATGACCCAGACATCCAGGGCCGGGTTAGCCAGTTTGACGCCGGTGGCAATGGATGGGGCGCGACCGTGAATGGTATGGAAACCATAGGTGTTCATGTAATACGGAAAACGGGAGGAGCAGCCGATACCGGAAATGAAGACCTGGCTTTCACGCGGCCGGTCGAGTTCAGGCATGAGTTTCTGAATAGTTTTCAGAATGGCGTAGTCACCACAACCCGGACACCAGCGTACTTCCTGGTCCGAGGAAAAATCGTCGATGGTCAACTTGTTGACGGCCTGGTTCATGTTGAGGTTTCCGTATCGTCCGTTAGTTGCGGGTTAAATGGATGGCCTGGCGTTAGCCTGCCAGCTCCGCCTTGATCGCATTCACGATCTCGCGAATCTTGAACGGCTGGCCGGAAACCTTGTTCAGGCCCCTGGCATCGATCAGGTATTCGGAGCGCAGTATCTTCATCAGCTGCCCGGTGTTCATTTCGGGTACAAGCACCTTGTCAAACCCGGACAGAAGGGCTTTCAGGTTAGCGGGGAAGGGCCACATGTAGCGAATATGGATGTGGGACACATCCAGGCCTTCCTGCCGGCAGCGTTTCACGCCCTGGTGAATGGCACCATAGGTGGAACCCCAGCCGACTACCGCCAGCTTGCCGCTGGTGTTACCCATGACCACTTCCTGTGCCGGAATGTCGGCACTGATACCTGCCACCTTGTTCTTGCGGGTGTCGGTCATCTTCTGGTGGTTGTCCGGATCGTAAGAGATGTTGCCGGTATCGTAGCTCTTCTCGATTCCGCCAATACGATGTTCCAGACCGGGCGTACCCGGTTTGGCCCAGACACGGGCCAGTGACTGCGGATCCCGTATCGAAGGGCGGAAATTTTCCGGGTCGGTATGGAAGGTGACCGGGAAGGGTGTGAAATCTGCCAGGTCCGGGATCATCCAGGGCTCCGAGGCATTGGCAATATAGCCGTCTGACAGCAGCATGACCGGCGTCATGTACTTGGTGGCCAGGCGCACGGCCTCGATGGCAACTTCAAAACAGTCTGCCGATGAACTTGCCGCAATCACCGGCATCGGTGTGTCGCCATGACGGCCGTAAACGGCCTGCAGCAGGTCGGACTGTTCGGTCTTGGTGGGCAGGCCTGTAGACGGACCACCACGCTGGGTATTGATCACCAGCAGAGGCAGCTCGGCAGATACCGCCAGCGAAATGGCTTCCATCTTCAGCGCGATACCCGGGCCGGCGCTGGACGTGACACCCAGACTGCCCGCAAAGGAAGCACCAATGGCGGCACAGACCGCGGCAATTTCGTCTTCCGCCTGGAAGGTGGTGACGTTGAATTCCTTGCGCTGGGCCAGGGTGTGCAACAGGCTCGATGCCGGGGTAATCGGGTAGGAGGCAAACAGGATGTCGATGTTCGCCAGCTGGCCGCCAGCCAGCAGGCCCCAGGCCAGGCCAGTGGTGCCGTTGATGTCGCGATAGGTGCCCGGCGGCATGGTGGCGCGCGGGACCTTGTACACTTCGATGCCGCTGGGCAGCTCGGCAGTTTCGCCGTAGGCGTGACCGGCATTGAGCGCGGCGATGTTGGCACCGGCGATATCAGGCTTGCCGGCAAATTTCTTCTGCAGGTTTTCGACAGTGGCTTCCTTGTCACGGCCAAACAGCCACAGGACCAGCCCCAGGGTCCACATGTTCTTGCAGCGCAAGGAGTTTTTGTGGCCCAGGTTGAAGGGTTCAACGGCGGCAATCACCTGGCTCTGGATATCGATTTCCAGTACCCGGTAGGCATCCAGCGTCCCGTCCTCGAGAGGATTGACGTCATACTTGGCCTTGTTGAGGTTTTTCTCGTTGAAAGCGCCGGTGTCGACGACGATCAGGCCGCCGGGGACCACTTCGCTGAGGTTGGTGACCAGGGCGGCCGGATTCATGGCCACCAGCACGTCGATGGCGTCACCGGACGTGGTGATTTCGTCGGCGCCGAAGTAAATCTGGAAAGCGGAAACACCGAAAGTGGAGCCGGCCGGGGCACGAATTTCTGCCGGAAAGTCCGGAAACGTGGACAGATCGTTGCCGAACAGTGCGGTATCGTCGGTAAAGTTGGCGCCGGTGAGCTGCATGCCATCGCCGGAGTCACCGGCAAAACGGACGACGATGCTTTCAACGGTATTGGCCACCGCGTTGGCAGCGTCGCCGACGGAATCGGAATTTACGACTGGTGTTTGTGTCTCAACGCTCATGTGCAGTGTGTTCTTGTGTTTGGAAAACGAACTGTTGGTCAGGCTTGCCCGGGAAACGCTCTCCCCCTGGCGCCAGACAGCATATTCAAACGGTGGGGAATGAATACCAGGACCTGTGATCGGCCGACCCGACGGTTACCAGCCGAATTCCCGGCCGGGCCGGAAATGCGGGCGCGCATTATAGCAATCACGCTGTCCAGAATGCTAATAAAAGAAGGGGCAATGCGGCGAATGTGCAGGCAATGACAATTTCTGCGTGACGCCGGACAGCGTCACGTAAACCAAGGAATTGCCGGGCTTTTCCATCCTTGTACTGCCCGGGTTGCTGCATTATCCTGTGACGCTTTCGTGCGTCCGATACCCGTGCCACGCGATGGGCCTCAGCGAGAGCTCTTGATAATAAAACGCGCATAGCGCTGACATAAATTGAGAAACGCCAGCGAGCACCGGGCAGCCGAGACCCCCTGAAACCACGTTAATTACCCTGAAACAAAAAGCGTCCAAGAAGTAAGGATCTGTTATGTCCAACGGTGTTCTGGCAATACTCTCCCTCTTACCCATCATTTCGGTTGCCGTGTTCCTGGTCATGTTGCGCTGGCCCGCCAGCCGCGCCATGCCGATCTGCTACATCGTGGCCGTCCTGCTCGCCCTGTTCATCTGGCAGGTCCCGTTTGTGCGGGTGATGGCCGCCTCGGTCAACGGGCTGATCGATGCCATCGAACTGATCTACATTATTTTCGGTGCCATCCTGCTCCTGAACACCCTCATTGAAAGCGGGGCCATCCAGAGTATTCGCAAGGGCTTTTCCGATATTACGCCGGATCGCCGTATACAGGTCATCATCATTGCCTGGCTGTTCGGGTCCTTCATTGAGGGCTCTGCCGGTTTTGGTACCCCGGCGGCGGTAGCGGTACCGCTGATGGTCGGCCTGGGCTTCCCGGCCATGGCGGCGGTGGTGTCTGGCATGATCATCCAGAGTACACCGGTGTCATTCGGTGCCCTCGGCACACCGATGCTGACCGGTGTCGCCACCGGGCTGGCGGATGACAGCAGTGTGCTCGCCTTTGCTGCACAGCAGGGCATGGAGTACCTGGACCTGGTGGCCTACATTGCCGCCAAGGTCGCTTTTCTGCATGCCATTGCCGGGACCTTCATTCCGCTGATTCTCGTGGCAGTCATGACTCAGTTCTTCGGCAAGAACAGGTCCTTCGTCGAAGGTCTGAAAATCTGGAAGTTTGCGCTGTTTGCAGCGTTTTCCATGACCATCCCCTACGTGTTGGTCGCGCGCTACTTGGGCCCGGAATTTCCGTCACTGTTTGGCGGCCTGATCGGTCTGGCCATTGTCGTGACCGCAGCCAGGCAAGGTTTCCTGATGCCGAAAGAAGACGAGATCTGGGTGTTTCCGGAACGCAGCGACTGGGAGTCCCGCTGGGTAGGCCAGGTGGAAATGAAAGAGAAAACCTTCGAGGGGCCGGTCATGAGTCTGGTCAAGGCCTGGATCCCCTACGTGATTGTTGCGGCCCTGCTGATCATGACCCGTCTGCCGCAACTGCCGTTCCTCGACCTGGTGCGCAGCGCGGCCGTGACCATGACCTTCAGCAATATCTTTGGCACAACCCTCGGTCAGTCGGTGCAGCTGCTGTATTCACCGGCAGCGCTGTTTATCACGGTCTCGATCATTACCTTCTTCCTGCACGGCATGGACGGTAAGTCCTACGCCAACGCCTGGAAGACATCCGGCAAGACCATGTTGTCCGCCGGCTCTGCCCTGGTCTTCACCGTGCCGATGGTGCAGGTATTCCTGAACTCCGATGGCGGTGCTGCCGGTTACCAGCAGATGCCGATTGAACTGGCCGAAGGCGTGGCCGCCCTAGCTGGCAATGCCTGGCCGTTCTTCTCCACCTTCATCGGCGGCATGGGCGCCTTCGTCGCCGGCAGTAATACCGTCAGCAACATGATGTTTTCGCTGTTTCAGTTTGGTGTCGGTGAACGCATCGGTGCCGACCCGACCTGGATAGTGGCCCTGCAGGCCGTTGGCGGCGCTGCCGGCAACACCATCTGTGTCCACAACGTCGTAGCGGCATCAGCGGTAGTCGGCCTGGTCGGCCGTGAGGGTGAAGTGATCCGCAAGACCCTGATGGTATTCATCTACTACGCCCTGTTCACCGGTGCTGTCGGCTATGGCATCATCGCCACGGCCAATGGCAGCCTGTTCAATATCGGCTATATCATTGCCGCTACGGTTGTGCTCAGCGCCATCGCCATTATCGTAAAATACGGTGTGGGCGATGATGGCCGGGCTTCCGTGTAACCACTCGATCACTGTAAACGCTATGTCCAAGAAAGAAGAACAACGCAAGATCAAGGAAGAAAAACAGGCCGTCGCGAAACGCCGGGAAAAGCGCAATGCGCTCATGGTGCGTATCGGGGCGGTCATCCTGACCCCACTGGTACTGGTAGTGCTGTACCAGGGCCTGTTCACCGGTCCGCCGGCCCTGCCGCCGGATACTATCGGTGAAGCAGACCACGTGCGTGGCAACCCGAATGCCCCGGTGACACTGACCGTGTATGCCGACTTCCAGTGCCCGGCCTGTCAGACCGAATTTGATGTGATAGCCCGTGCCTGGCCGCGTATTGAAGATGATGTCCGGCTGGTCTATCGCTACTTCCCGCTGGATACGCATCGCTTTTCATTCCAGGCGGCTCGCTATGCCGAGGCAGCAGGTCTGCAGGGCAAGTTCTGGGAAATGCATGACATGCTGTTCCGCAACCAGCAGGGCTGGAGTTTTGTGGAAGACCCGACCCTGTTGTTTGATGCCCTGGCCGAAGAGATTGGCCTGGACCTGACGCAATTGCATGCCGACATCGAGCGCGATTCCGTGCGCGCCAAGATTGTGTCGGACCAGCAGGGCGGTGTCCGCGCCGGCGTCCGCAGCACGCCGACGCTGTTCATCAACGGCCGCATTGTTTCTAATCCGCAGAGTCCAGGAGCGTTGATCGATCTCATCGAAGAGGCCCGATCCAACGGCTAGCCATTTGCGGCCGTTAATTCACTTCCCAAGTAGCTGCTGCGCTCGGCAGCTCTTCGTTAAAAAATTTTCCGGGGCACGGGCCCGTGCTACAGCACTGTGCCCGACCTCCGGCAAAATTTTTTGCCTCGATCTGCCTTCGCTCGCGACGCTACCAAAATTTACACTTTGTTGGGCGAACTCCGGTCGCCGTGCTGTCGCCGGTCAAGTTGTCGTAGTAGGTCGGCATAGGCGCGTGCGCCGTTTGCCGACACCGCCATTACCCGATAAAACCCGATTTACGCCATGACATGATGCATTGGGAATCGTAGCGACTCATACGTGTTGTTTATTGGATTGGGGGCCAGGAAAGACATGTCGGCAAACGGCGCACGCGCCTATGCCGACCTACAGGCTTCGAAGTCGATTACAGGGTTCTTAGCTGTTCCAGTAACTCGACGTTGGCGTAGCCGTCGGTGGGCAGTCCGGCGGAAGCCTGGAAAGCTCGCACGGCGGCGCGGGTCATGGAACCGGTGATGCCGTCCGGGGTGCCGGTATTGAAGCCGTTTTCATTGAGCAGTGTCTGCAACTCGATCACTTCTGACCGGCTCAGCGGACGCTCTTCATCGGACGGCATGTTGACAATGGGACCACCGCCGACAAAGCGATCGGCCAGGTGGCCGACAGAAATGGCATAGAACGTGGAGCGGTTCCAGATCATGGTGGTGCGGTAATTCTGGTAGGCCAGGAAGGCCGGACCGCTGGCACCGGCCGGAAGCACAATGGAACCCTGCATGTCGGCATTGCCCAGTGGTGATCCGTCGACGCGCTTAACGCCTAGGCGGTTCCACTCGGTCACGGTTTTACGCACGGTGGTACCGGACTGCGTAAAGTCGAAATTTTCCGGTAGGATCACTTCCCGGCCCCAGCGCTCATCGCCCTGCCAGCCGTTCTGGGACAGGTAATTGGCGGCAGAGGTCATGACGTCAGCCACGCTGTTCCAGATATCGATGCGGCCATCGCCATCGCCGTCTTTGGCATAGCCATAGAAAGTCGAAGGCATGAACTGGCATTGCCCCATGGCGCCGGCCCATGAGCCGGTCATCTGGTCAGCGGCAATATGACCCTGGTCGACGATCTTCAGGGCGGTCAGCAGTTCACTGCGGAAAAAATCGCTGCGGCGCGGATCATAAGCGAGCGTGGCCAGGGTGTTGATGACGGAAAAGCCACCGGTGAAATCGCCAAAGTTGCTTTCTAGCGCCCAGAACGAGACCAGATAATGCGGTTGCACACCGTATTCGGCCTGAATGCGGCTGAATAGGTCGCTGTACTCTTCAAGCAGGCGCTGGCCGCGGGCGATGCGCGCATCACTGAGGCGATTGTTCATGTAACCGGCAAACGTCTGGACAAACTCCGGCTGGCTGCGGTCCAGTTCCAGTACCCGGGGAATCGGTTCCTGCACCGTGGCGAAAGAGGCCTCGATGGTGGCCGGACTGATGCCTGCCTGCAATGCTTCATTACGCAGATCCTCCAACCATTCAGCAAACGACTGTTGGGGGGCATCCTGTGCCTGCACAGCGCAGACAAGACCGAGCGCCAGCGTCATGCTGGCATAGACATTGAGAAAGTGACGACAGTAATTGACGATCATGGTGATGTAAGGCTCGTTCGCAAACGTGGCGGTTATTGCCACTCAAACTTGTAGCCGACGGCATAAAGCGAATGGATGAGCTCCACGTCCGGCAGCTTTTCCGCAATCTTCTTGCGCAGTTTCTTGATGTGGCTGTCGATAGTGCGGTCGCTGACGACACGCCCATCGTTGTAGATCTTGTCGACCAGTACACTGCGCGAAAAGATTCGACCGGGCTGATCGGACAACACTTTCAGCAACTGGAATTCCACGGCAGTCAGGTTCAGGTCCTGGCCGTTGATGGTGGCCTTGTAGGTATCAGTGTCGAGCACAAGCCCTTTTTCGGACAGTTTTTCCGAGCTTTCGGAGCGGCGTAACACGGCCTTGACCCGGGCCACGACTTCGCGCGGACTGAACGGCTTGCAGATGTAGTCATCGGCACCCAGTTCCAGCCCCAGCAAGCGGTCGATCTCCTCCACCTTGGCGGTAATCATGATGATCGGCAGGCTGGATTCCTTGCGCACATCCTTGCAGATCTCCACGCCAGGTTTGCCTGGCAGCATCAGGTCGAGGAGGATCAGGCTGGTGTTGTTTTCCCCGAGCCATGGGTCGACTTCAGAGCCGTTGTGCAGGACATCGACTTCAAAACCACTTTGAACCAGGTAGTCTTTCAGCAGAGAGGCAATCTTCACCTCGTCTTCTACGATTAATACATGCTGACTCATAATCCGGGTACCTCTATAACTCAGAAGGCTAGTCTAATTCGGGAAAAAGCACCCGGCAAATGCTCATCGGTGAATTTGCCGGGTTTTGTCTTATCGCGGTGAGCTGGTTTCAGGAGATCAGGCCGGCAGGCAGGGGAACTGGATAACCAGTTTTAGGCCACCGAGACTGGAATGCTCGCCGCGAATGGTGCCGTCATGGGCTTCCACGATGTTCTTGCAGATCGCCAGGCCCAGACCCGAACCGCCATGGGAACGGTTGCGCGAGCTGTCGACGCGGTAGAGGCGGTCGAACAGGTGGCTTAGATCCTCATCGGTGACACCTGGCTCCGAATCAAACCATTCGATCACGACAAAGTTGCCGCGGCGGGTGATATTGATGGTCAGGTCGCCGCCATCGTCCGTGTAGCGACAGGTATTGGTGAACAGATTGTCGAACAACTGGATGAGGCGGTTTTCGTCACCCAGAATCGGAATCATGTTGTTGGGCGACACTGTATACACGTTCAGCGACAGGCTGATGTTGTGTTTTTCCAGCAGGTGCCGGTTCATGTCGCAGGAGTGCTCGAATACGTCATGCAGGTTGATGCGATCCTTCTGGTAAATCAAAGCTCCCTGGTCGGACATGGACAACTCGTGCAGGTCGTTGACGAGGGCGTTCAGGTGAACGACCTCGTGATGCAGCGAGTTGATGGTTTCCGGTGTCATCGGGCGGATGCCGTCCTGCAGGGATTCCAGCTCGCCCTGGAGAATGGCCAGGGGCGTGCGCAGTTCATGGGAGATGTCGGCGATCCACTGCTGCCGCGCGCGGCGGTTCTGGTCCAGGGTGTCGGCCAGGGAATTGAAATCCACGGACAGGCGGGTGAGTTCATCGGAGCCGCGGACGGGAATACGGGTCGTGTAATCGCCGTTGGCCAGTGCGCGGGTACCCTGGACGATGTTCTTGATGGGGCGGACCATGAACGTGGACAGCGGAAAAGCGATCAGTGCCGAGATCACCCCCAGGAACAAGGCGAACAGGAAAAAGGTGTTGCGCTGCTGTTCGCTGAACAGAATGTCGGCCTGTTCTGACAGCACCTGGCGGCTAGTGACCGCGAGGTAGCCGACGATCCCGCCGTCCACCACGATTTCATGCAGGTTGGCTTCAGGCATGGCATCGGCGCTGCCCCAGATGATGGTCTGGTCCGCTTCCAGCAACGCCAGGTAAGGCCGCGCCGGCGAGTATTCAGAGGTGTAATACCAGTCATTGGGCGAGAAGCGCTGGCGCAGGGGTGAAGGCCGCTGCTGGATGCCGGGCTGGCTGATGTTCAGACCGGGTTCCACCGAGCTTTCGATACTGTCCCGGATCAGGTCGCTGAACTTGCTGAAATCCTTGCGGATGGGATCCCACGAACCGGTGTGCTTGTAGAAGTTGCGCAAGCCATCCACGAGGGCCGGTACCTGGCGTTCCTCGATACGTGAAATATAGTCCAGGAATCCCCTGTCAAAGTTGTACCGACCGATGCTGTACATCGCGACGTACACAATCAGGTGTGCGGACAGAATGGCAAAAAACAGTTTGTATTTGATACTTAAACCCATGAGCCCGAGCAGATGACCAGCATTGGTTTCACACGTGAGGACAGGCTACTATACAAGCTGGCAAAAGGCATAAAAGCCATTTTTCAGAACGTTTGTTATGTTTCATAATGTTTGCACAAAACGCCCGGTTTCCGCGTTATTGCCACGCACATGTTGTTCATGATTTTGTCGGCACTTTATCTGTTAGTGGTAAGCGCCCGCGTCGAACGCGCAAGACAGCTTGACTCATAATCCCGAGCCTCACTCACAGCAAGACCTAGAGTACAGCCAACAGCCATGCATTTTTCAGGCTTCCATCCGGTCACCCGCGACTGGTTCGAACACACCCTGGGCCAGCCCACGCCGGCACAGCAGGAGGCATGGCCTGCCATTCAGTCTGGCAAGCACACCCTGATTGCCGCCCCCACGGGCAGCGGTAAAACCCTCGCGGCTTTTTATGTCGCCATTGATCGTCTGGTGCAGGCGTCCCTGGCCAATACCCTGGATGCTGTCACCCGAATCATTTATGTCTCGCCACTGAAAGCCCTGAGCAATGACATCCAGCGCAACCTGCAGGGGCCGCTGGAAGGCATTTGTGAGCGTCTGCGTGAACAGGGTTATGCCGGCATCGACATTCGCGTGGCCGTGCGTACCGGTGATACCTCCCAGTACGAACGGCAGCAGATGCTGAAAAACCCGCCGCATATCCTGGTGACCACGCCGGAGTCGCTGTACCTGCTGCTGACCAGCAGGGGCGGGCGCAATATCCTCGCCGCTGCCGATACCCTGATCATCGATGAAATCCATGCCATGCTCGGTGACAAGCGTGGTGCTCACCTGGCGCTGTCCGTGGAGCGGCTCGAGCAGCTTACCGGCAATCGGCTGCAGCGCATCGGCCTGTCGGCCACCCAGAAACCGATAGAGTCCGTGGCCCGCTATCTGGTGGGCTCGCACCAGGTGCGCCGTGATGGTTCAGCCGACTGCGTCATAGTCGACAGTGGGCATCGCAAGTCCCTCGACATCAGCCTGGAAGTACCGGGCTCACCGCTCAGCGCCCTGATGAGCAATGAAGTCTGGGAGGAACTGTATGAACGCCTGGTCGCGTTGGTGGAAAGCCATGACACCACCCTGATTTTCGTCAATACGCGACGCCTAGCGGAACGCCTGGCCCTGTCCCTGGGCGAGCGCATTGGCGAGGATGCCATTTCGTCCCATCACGGCAGCATGAGCAAGCAGCATCGATTCGAGGCAGAGCAGAAGCTCAAGGCCGGGCAGTTGCGCGTGCTGGTAGCCACGGCGTCCATGGAACTGGGTATCGATATAGGTTCGGTCAACCTGGTGGTGCAGTTTTCCTCGCCCAAGAGCATTTCCGCCTGTCTTCAGCGAGTTGGACGCAGTGGTCACCAGGTCGGCGGTGTACCCAAGGGTATTCTGTTTCCCCTGACCCGCGATGACCTGGTGGAATGCACGGCACTGATCGACAGCGTGCATCGCGGCGAGCTGGACGCACTCTGCATTCCCGATAAACCCCTGGACATCCTGTCCCAGCATATCGTCGCCGAAGCCGGCGCCCATGACGGTGACGAGGAAGGCCTGTGTCTTGATGACCTGTTCAGCCTGTATAGCCGTGCCTGGTCCTATCGCGATCTCACCCGCGAGGAATTCGACCAGCTCGTGCTAATGCTGGGTGAAGGCTACAGCTCGCGCCGCGGTCGCAGCGGCGCACTCCTGCATGTCGATCGCATCAATGGCCGGGTGCGTCCGCGCAAATCGGCCCGGCTGACCGCCCTGACCAACGGCGGCGCCATTCCCGACATGTTCGAATACCAGGTTGTGCTCGATCCGGAAGACATCGTCGTCGGCAGTCTCAACGAAGACTTTGCCCTGGAATCCCTGCCTGGTGACATTTTTACCCTAGGCCATCACAGCTGGCGCATGTTGCGCGTGGACGGCCTGAAAATCCGGGTCGCCGATGCCGATGGCCAGCCGCCAACCGTGCCGTTCTGGTTTGGCGAAGGTGCCGGGCGCAGTCGTGAGCTGTCCGAAGCGGTCTCCCGCTTGCGCAAAACTCTGCGCACCTTGCTGGACGAGTCGGACCAGGCCGCCATGGCCTGGCTCACTGAACAGGTGGGTCTGGCCCATTCCCCGGCAGACCAGCTGGTGCAATATCTCAAAGCCGGCAGTGAAGCGCTGGGCGTCATGCCGAGCCGCGACTGTGTGGTGATGGAACGCTTCTTCGATGAAGTGGGCGACATGCACCTGGTGATTCACTCGCCCTTTGGCAGCCGCATGAACCGGGCCTGGGGCCTGGCCCTGCGCAAACGCTTCTGCCGCAGTTTCAACTTCGAGCTGCAGGCGGCCGCCAACGAGGACAGTATCGTGATTTCACTGGGGCCGGTGCACAGCTTCGAGGTCAAGGATGTTTTCAAATACCTGAACCCGGCCTCTGTGCAGGATGTGCTGACCCAGGCCCTGCTGGATGCGCCCATGTTCGAGTCGCGCTGGCGCTGGAATGCCACCCGTTCGCTGGCGATCCAGCGCAACCGCAATGGCAAGCGGGTGCCGCCGCAGTTCCAGCGCATGCAGGCAGAGGACCTGATTGCTCAGGTGTTTCCTGACCAGCTCGCCTGCCAGGAAAACCTCACCGGCAACCGCGAGATTCCCGACCACCCGCTGGTCCAGCAGACCATCCATGATTGCCTGACAGAAGCGATGGATATCGGGGAGCTGAAAACCCTGCTCACGGCGATGGCCGGGGAAGAACTGGAAATGGTCGCCCGGGACCTGCGTGAACCCTCTCCCTTTGCCCAGGAAATCATCAATGCCCGACCGTATGCCTTCCTGGACGATGCGCCTTTTGAAGAGCGGCGCACCAATGCCATTCGCAATCGAAGCTGGCTCGACCCGGCGGAAACCGATGACTTCAGTGTGCTCGACCTGGCCGCCATCGACCGGGTGCGAGAGGAGGCCTGGCCTTGGATCCGCTCCAGCGAGGAACTGCACGATGCGCTGCTGGTGCTGGGTTTCATGACTCTGGCTGAAATGCAGGAAGGGCCGGAAGGGGAAAGCTACCAGGTGTACCTAGAGCCCTTGCTGGCAGCCGGCCGCGTGACCAGGGTGGCACTGCCGGAGACGACACTCTGGATTGCCGCCGAGCGCGTGCCCTGGTTCAGGCAGCTATGTGAAGCCGCGACGTTCACTCCCGAGGTCAGCCTGCCCGAGGTCATGAACAATGAGCCACTCTCGGCGCAGGAAGTGCTGGGGGAACTAGTCCGGGGTCGCCTGGAAGCGCTTGGGCCGGTGACAGCGGCACGCATGGCCAGTGATACCGGTCAGCCGCAGTCCGACATCGATTTTGCCCTGACGGCCCTGCAGGCCGAAGGCTTTGTCTTTCGCGGCCATTACACGGCGCCCGTGCCAGACGCCGGGGAACTGGGCGAAGAATGGTGTGAACGACGCCTGCTGCAACGCATTCACCGCTACACCATCGATGCCCATCGCGACAGCATCAAACCGGTCTCTCTGCAGACCTACATGGAATTCCTGTTCACCCAGCATGAGGTCCGTGACCTCAGTGAAACCGTGCCGCAACCGGCCACCCACGACACACTGCTGCGCATTCTGCAGCGCCTGGACGGCTGCAGTGCCCCGGCATCGGCCTGGGAAAGTGACATCCTGCCCACCCGGTTTGGCGGTTACGACCCGGCCTGGCTGGACATGCTGTGCCTGAGCGGGCGTATCACGTGGGGCAAATTCATTACCTCGACTGCGGGGCGGGCAGAGCGGCGCGATGAAGGGGAAAGCGCTGTACGGAAACCGAAAAACGGGCCGATCAAAACCACGCCCCTGAACCTGATCCAGCGCTACAACACATCACTGTGGCAGACCCTGGCCGGCAAGGCGGATGATGATGTGCCGCCCGTACTGAGCAGTGATGCTGACGTGGTCAGGCAGGTGCTGTCTGCGCATGGCGCCAGCTTCTTCCTGGATATTGTCAGTGCCAGTGGCCTGATCCGGACCCGGGTCGAAAATGCGCTGGCGGAACTGGTCAGCCAGGGCATGGTCACCAGTGACAGTTTCGCTGGCATGCGCGCGCTGCTGTCGCCAACCAATCGCAAGCAACGCAACGATCCCTCCGGCAGGCGCCGGCGCACGCCCTACGAAATCGAGGACGCCGGTCGCTGGACGCTGATTGCCCGACCTGCCGCTGACCAGGTCCCCGACGATGATGATTTGCTGGAAGTCCTGATCGGGACATACCTGGCACGCTGGGGCGTGATCACTCGCAAGGTGCTGGAAAAGGAAAACCGGCCGCCACCCTGGCGCGCCCTGTTGCTCAAACTGCGGCGCATGGAACTGCAGGGCAAGTTGCGGGGCGGCCGTTTCATCGCGGGCATTGGCGGTGAGCAGTTTGCCCTGCCGGAAACCGTCAAGGCACTGCGTACCTGTGCCCGGGACCTGCAGGAGCGTGCTGAAAACCGGGTTACGCGGCGAGTGATCAATGCCACTGATCCGCTGAACCTCATCGGCGTGATTCTGCCGGGACGACGGATTGCGCAAGTGGCCAAAAACCGCATCCTGTTTGAAAACGGCCTGCCGGTTGCTGTGTTGGAAAAGGATGCAGTGCAGTTGTTGCGTCCCTGCCTGGATACAGAACTTGCCCTATACCGCCAGGCCCTTGAAACCCGCGTTTACCCCGCTCGCTTGCGTGCCTATTTGTAAGCACTGCAGCGTTTTTTAGAAGCTTGCCAGAATGCTACAAAAGCTGCCCAAATTCATGTTTTTTCTGACAAAATCGTGGCACCGAGCCATGAATGATAGTATTTAGGGCCTCGTATCAGTTGCTTGGGGAAACTGCTGCGAAGGACTGAAACCCCTGTTGCTTGCACACATCATCCAATGCTCTAACAGTAACTCCCAATACGGCCGTAGTATTGATAGCCCGGTAGCAGGCAGGTAAAGAATCCTTGATGAAGAGGCATGAAAAGTAAACCTTGCTCGATCTGAATATTGAGCAAATCGAGCTGAAAGAATTTTCTCGCAGTCTGACACAGATCGAATTTCTGTTATTGATACTGGTCATCCTGTATGAGGTCGTTCCCGGTACCGAAATTGCCAATCCCTTTCTGATGACCGTCTCCATGCTGGTCTACGCGGTTTTTGTGCTCGGCTTCCATTACATCAACCTGGACACGCAGCAGTCTTCTTGGAAGCTGGCCATCGAAACCTGGGCCATGATTGCCTTCATCACCTGGATGTTCTGAAACACGGGCAATGTCAACAGCCCGCTGCTCAACCCCTACTTACTGATCATCATTGCCAGTTCGATCACGCTGGACAAGTTGACGACTATCCTGGAGATCATCCTGATCTTCCTGTTCTATATTTTCCTGGCACTGCAGAACGGCTTGGTCCACGACCTGGCCGGTTTCAGCCAGATGGTGATTTACTTCTCACCGTTTGTGTTGGTGGCTTACATCACGACCTTGCTGGCCTCGGATGTGCATTACGGCAATAGGATGTTCAAGGCCTTGTCTGAAACTGATGACATGACCAGCCTGCTCAACAAGCGCTCCTTCATCCCGATGTTCAACAAGGCTGTTGAAGTCGGGATGAAGTACAACCTGCCCCTGTCTGTCATGATGTACGATGCTGACAACCTCAAGGCAGCTAATGATAAGTAAAGGCACAAGGCCGGGGACAAACTGATCATCTCCATATCCATCGCCAACACCATTGAGGACTGCCTACTCACGTCAGACATCATCAGTCGTTTTGGCGATGACGAGTTTGTGGCTCTCCTGCCGCAGCGGCCCTCCAGTCGCGCGAAGGAAACCGGTGAGCGTCTGCGCAACGCCATCGAGAACACCTCGTTCGAGGTCGATGGCCAGAGCATCAGCTCCAAGGTCAGTATCGGTATAGCCACCTATCCGGATGAAGTCGGTAATGTCTTTGAGTTGCTGAAAAAAGCCGATGAAGCGCTCCATGAATGCAAGCGTACAGGCCGCAACAATGTCACCAGTTATTCGGCCATCTCCAACCCGGCGACGGTAAACCAGTTGCCTTCCCGCCATGACAAGTTTCCTGCCAGGTCACGCAAAACAGATCGCGCCATTGATCAGGGTTAACCACCCCTCCTGACGTCTCAGGGTGACAACAGCACCTTCAGCGTACCTTGGGTGCCCGCCCGGGCAACCGCCGCCACGCCTTCATTAAGAGGGAAGGTTTCCGTCACCAGCACTGACGGGTCGATACGGCCAGCGGCCATCATTGCCATGGCCCTGTCCATCGGGCCACAACGGGAACCGATCAGCGTCAGTTCATTGACCACGACCGGACCGGCGTTGAAAGTCAGTGCATCCTTGTAAGTCGATTTCAGCACCAGCGTGCCGCGCGGCGCAGTCAATTGCACGGCCTCGGCAAAACCCTGGGGACTGCCCGTGGCTTCGACCACAAGCGGGAATTGCCGGTCAGGCTTCGTGTCGAGGTAGGTAATGCCCGCGAAGCCGGGCAGGGCAGCGCGTTCGCAATGGTGGCCAACGAGGGTTACCTGAATGCCGGATCGCGCGAGGCTAAGCGCAATCAGCAGGCCGAGTTTGCCGTCGCCAATCACGGCAGTTTCAGCAACGGTACTGAAATTCACCTGTTCCTGGATTTCCAGGGCGGCAGCCAGAGGCTCGGCGAACACCGCCTGCGCATCGGTGACCTGGTCCGGTACAGCAACCAGGTTGGCCACGGGTGTCACCAGGTATTCGGCAAAGGCGCCATCACGGCCTTTGATGCCCAGCGCGGTGCGATGCTGGCAGTGGTGGGGATGGCCGGCCAGACATTGCGCACAGGCACCACAGGCGTGGTTGATGTCAGCTACGATACGCTGGCCCACCAGGCCGCTGTCCTCGGCCTCGGTGACAACTCCGGTGAATTCATGGCCCAGCGTGCCGCTGAACGGGTAGTAGCCACGAATGATTTCGAGATCGGTATTGCAGATGCCCGCCCGCGTGACCCGCACCAGCGCTTCCCCTTTTGCGGGTACCGGGACTGGCACTTCGTGCACTGCCAGTTGCTTGCCGTCCCATTGCAGGGCCTGCATGGTGCTCATTGTTGTTCGCTTCTGTTTCGGTTGTCTGTCAGGGTCTCGTGGCACCTAATCGTAGTAAAGTCGTCCTGTTATTGATAGTCTGATCGCCCCGTTGTTGAAGTCAAAGTTCCAGCCGTTCCCATGAAAAAAGCCAATACCCTGACCACGCGCGTGACCTCGCAACTGACCCCGAAAGCGGGCCAGGATGTGCGTGGCCAGCGCACGGCAAAAGGCCGGGCAGGGGTGGATCATGTCGATGTCATCAACCAGGTGTTTGCCGAACTGGAGCTGGCCTACCATAACCAGTACCACAAGGCGTACAGCCAGGATGGCAGTGTGGGGGTGGCGAAAAAGTACTGGCTGGAGTGCCTCGCCCCGTATGCACCGGAACTCATTCTCAAGGCCGTGCGCCAGGTCGTGAAAAGCCAGCAGTACCTGCCCAGTGTGGCAGGCATCATCAAGGCCTGCGAAGACGCGCTCAGTGAATATGGTCTGCCGGCGGCACATGATGCCTACGTCCAGGCCTGTTGCGCCCCCCATCCGAAAGCAGCTTTCAACTGGTCCCACCCGGCGGTGTATTTTGCCGGCAAGGCCACCGGCTGGTTTGAACTGGAAAACACCATCGAAGCCAGAATCTATCCGTTGTTCGAGGCCCACTACCGCAAGCTGTGCCAGCGGGTGCTGGCGGGTGAAGAGATGGTGATCGAGGTGCCGACATCTCTGCCGGCTAGCGGTCGCCAGCTGTCGCCGGCAGAGAACAAGTCGCGTATGGCGGCGCTGCGGAAAAGTCTCAAGGAATAACGTCTTACTGATCTTCAGGTGATCCCTGTCACGCCGTAGGTCGGCATAGACTCGCAGGGTCGTTTGCCGACAATAAATTATCAATGTCGGCTATCGCTGCGCTATGCCGACCTACACACGTCCCTTTTGGCAGGAGATTCTAGGCTAACTTTTTGTACTTCATTCGTGTTGGCTCAGATTCACCACCACGCTTCCTGAAGTCTTCCTCGTAATCCGAATAGTTGCCTTCATGGAACACCACCTCGCTGTCGCCTTCAAAGGCCAGGATGTGCGTCGCAATGCGGTCGAGGAACCAGCGGTCATGGGATACCACGATCACGGTGCCGGGGAAGGCGAGCAGGCCTTCTTCCAGGGCGCGCAAGGTTTCCACGTCGAGGTCGTTGGTCGGTTCGTCCAGCAGGATGACGTTGGCGCCGCGTTTGAGCAGCTTGGCCAGGTGCACACGGTTGCGTTCACCACCGGACAGGTCCTTCACGAATTTCTGCTGATCCGAACCCTTGAAGTTGAAGCGGCTGACATAGGCGCGCGAGGCAATTTCGTAATTGCCGATCTGCATGTTGTCGACACCGCCGGAGATTTCCTGCCATACGGTGTTGCTGCCTTCCAGCGAATCGCGGCTCTGGTCAACATAGGCCAGGTCGACAGTTTCGCCGATGCGGATTTCGCCGCTGTCCGGCTGCTCCTTGCCGACCAGCATGCGCAGGAAGGTGGTCTTGCCGGCGCCGTTGCCGCCGATGATGCCGACGATGCTGCCGCGGGGAATGTTGAAGGTGAGATCGTTGATCAGCATGCGACCGTCAAAGCCCTTGCTGACGTGGTCCACTTCAATGACTTTTTCACCCAGGCGCGGGCCGGGCGGTATGTACAGTTCCAGCGTTTCGTTGCGGGTCTGGAACTCTTTTGAACTCAGTTCTTCAAAACGCGCGAGACGGGCTTTGCTTTTGGCCTGGCGGCCCTTCGGGTTTTGGCGCACCCATTCCAGTTCGGCCTTGATGGCCTTGTCCAGGGATGCCTGCTGGCGCTCTTCCACTTCCAGGCGTTTTTCCTTGGCTTCCAGCCAGTCGCTGTAGTTGCCTTCGTAGGGGATGCCGTGGCCACGGTCGAGCTCGAGAATCCAGCCGGCAGCGTGATCCAGGAAATAACGGTCATGCGTGATGGCCACGACGGTACCGGGATATTCCTGCAGGAAGCGCTCCAGCCAGGCCACACTCAGGGCATCGAGGTGGTTGGTGGGCTCGTCGAGCAGCAGCATGTCGGGTTTGGACAACAGCAGGCGGCACAGGGCAACACGGCGTTTTTCTCCGCCGGACAGTTTGCTGACATCGGCATCCCAGGGCGGCAGGCGCAGGGCGTCAGCGGCAATGTTCAGGGTGCGCTCTATATCCCAGCCACCGGTGGCATCGATCTGGCCCTGCAGTTCTCCCTGGCGTTCCAGCAGGGCGTTCATTGCGTCGTCGCTCATCGGTTCGGCGAACTTGTCGCTGATGGCATTGAACTCGTCCACCAGGTCCTTGATTTCACGGACACCGTCTTCGACGTTGCCTCGGACATCCTTGTTCTCATCCAGTTCCGGTTCCTGGGGCAGGTAACCGACTTTCAGTTCCGGCTGCGGACGGGCCTCACCTAGAAAGTCCTTGTCGACCCCGGCCATGATGCGCAGGAGCGTGGATTTGCCGGCACCATTGAGGCCCAGAACACCGATTTTGGCGCCTGGAAAGAAGGATAAGGAGATGTCTTTGAGGATTTCGCGCTTGGGCGGTACGACCTTGCCGACGCGGTTCATGGTGTATACAAATTGAGCCATCAGGGGACCTTATCAGGGATAATCAGGGATTATCGGTTTAGGCGAACGCAAGCCGCGTTTTACGATAGAATAGCGGGCCGCAATAGTACACCACGCACTACCGAGGAAAAAGATGCTGGACGATCAAAAGCAGTTGGCCGGATTCGATGACGAGCTGTTGTCAGCGATAGAAAATGAAGCCCGCCGCCAGGAAGAACATATCGAACTGATCGCGTCGGAAAACTACACCAGTCCGCGCGTGCTCGAAGCACAGGGCAGTATCCTGACCAACAAGTATGCCGAAGGCTATCCAGGCAGGCGCTACTACGGTGGTTGTGAGTACGTCGATGTCGTGGAGAACCTGGCCATCGAGCGCGCCAAGACCCTGTTCAAGGCCGGCTTTGCCAACGTCCAGCCGCACTCAGGTTCCCAGGCCAATGCAGCGGTTTACATGGCGCTGATGCAGCCGGGTGACACCTTCATGGGCATGAGCCTGGCGGATGGTGGTCACCTCACCCATGGCGCCTCCGTCAGCTTTTCCGGCCGCATTTATAACGCCGTGCAGTATGGTCTGAACGCAGACACCGGCGAGATCGATTACGACCAGGTCGTCGACCTGGCCAAACAGCACAAGCCGAAAGTGATCTGGGCCGGCTTTTCGGCCTATTCCCGGATCATCGACTGGGAGAAAATGCGCAGCATCGCCGACACCGTTGGCGCTTACCTGGTGGTCGACATGGCACACGTGGCCGGCCTGATTGCCGCCGGTGTGTATCCGAGTCCGGTCAACATCGCCCACGTCATCACCAGCACAACCCACAAAACCCTGCGCGGCCCGCGCGGTGGCATCATCCTGGCCCAGGGCGATGATGAGGACCTGTGCAAGCGCCTGAATTTTTCCGTGTTTCCGGAAAGCCAGGGTGGCCCCTTGATGCACGTCATCGCCGCCAAGGCGGTCTGTTTCAAGGAAGCCATGTCAGAAGAATTTGTCGCATACCAGAAACAGACCCTGCTCAATTCCCAGGCCATGGCCGCCACCTTCATTGAGCGTGGCTACCAGATTGTGTCCGGCGGTACCGATGACCACCTGTTCCTGCTGAGCCTGGTGGACAAGGACGTGACCGGGCAGGAAGCCGACAAGGCCCTGGGTCGCGCCAATATCACTGTGAACAAGAACGCTGTGCCCAATGATCCGCGCCCGCCGTTTGTCACCAGTGGTATCCGCGTCGGCAGTCCGGCCGCCACCACGCGTGGTTTCAAGGAAGAGGAGGTCACGCAATTGGTGCACTGGATGTGTGATATTCTCGATGACATCAACAATGACCGTGTCATTGAAGCCGTCAAAGGCAAGGTGCTCGAGTTGTGCAAGCGTTTCCCGGTATACGCTAAAGCGTAATACCGCTTTCTTCTTGCCGGATACTTTTGCCTAACTATATTGCCTAAAACAGGTTGCTCGCCATGCACTGTCCGTTCTGTGACGCTGAAGACACCAAGGTCATCGACTCCCGCCTGGTTGCCGAGGGCAACCAGGTGCGTCGCCGTCGCGAGTGCATTACCTGCGAGGAGCGTTTTACCACCTTTGAAACCGCCGAGCTGGTCATGCCGCGCCTGATCAAGGGCAACGGCAACCGCGAGCCGTTCAACGAGGACAAGCTGCGCGCCGGTATTCTCAAGGCCCTGGAAAAACGTCCGGTTAGCATGGAGCAGGTGGAAAATTCCATTGCCCATGTCAAACATGAACTGCGCGCCACCGGTGAACGCGAAGTGCCCAGCAAGATGGTCGGGGAAAAAGTCATGAACGAGTTGAAAAATCTCGATGAAGTCGCCTATGTGCGCTTTGCCTCGGTCTACCGCAGCTTCAAGGACCTCAACGAATTCCGCGAAGAAATTGACCGCATCACCCAGGAAGGCGGGCAGACCGGATCCTGATGTCCGGCTGGCCGGGATGTCAGCATGACAGAGTGGCGATCCCTGATGCCCCTGGTAAGCCCTGAAGCAGAAACCCATGTCCCAGATTGATAACCACTACATGCAGCGCGCCCTGTCACTTGCCGAAGTCGGCAGGTACACGGCCAAGCCGAATCCGGTCGTGGGTGCGGTGCTAGTGCGTGATGGCCATATCATCGCCGAGGGCTTTCACGAACAGGCCGGGCAGGACCATGCGGAAATCATGGCGCTGAAGAAAACCGATGCCGAGGGCGCGACACTCTATGTCACCCTGGAGCCTTGTTCACACATGGGTCGAACCGCACCGTGTTGCGATGCCGTCATTGCTGCCGGTGTCACCCGGGTGGTCTATGGCATGGTGGATCCCAATCCCCAGGTATCAGGCAGTGGCCTGGCCAGGATGGTCGAGGCGGGTATCACGGTTGACGGGCCTGTCATGGAAGCTGAATGTGCGGCGTTGAACCTGGGCTTCATCAAGCGCATGCGCCATGGGCTGCCTTATGTCCGTTGCAAGATGGGCATGAGCCTGGACGGCCGGACTGCCATGGCCAGCGGGGAAAGCAAGTGGATAACCGGCCCTGAGGCGCGTGATGATGTGCAGAAATGGCGGAGCGCTTCCGGCGCAGTCATGACGGGCATTGAAACAGTATTGAAAGATGACCCGGGACTGGATGCGCGCCTGCAGATGGTCCGAGTGGAACAGCCAATCCGGGTCATTGTTGACTCCTGTCTGCGCATCCCGCCTGATGCCAAGACCCTGCATCTGCCGGGCAAGGTCGTGCTGGCCACGGCGGTCACCAGCCTGCAACTTCTCGCTGATCAAAAGTCACTCCTCGATAACGACAACGTGGCAATTGTGTCCTGCGCCAATGCTGAAGGTCGTGTCGACCTGGCGCAACTGCTGCGCCTGCTGGCCAGTGACTACCAGTGCAACGATGTCCTGCTGGAAAGCGGCGCGGAGCTGGCCGGGGCCATGCTGGATGCCGGTCTGGTCGATGAAGTCATCACGTATATCGCCCCGAAACTGCTCGGCAGTGAGGCCCGGCCTCTGTTCAATCTGCGCGGCATGACCTCGCTCTCCGAGCATGTGAGCCTGGCCATGGTTGACGTGGCAATGCTGGGAAAAGACTGTAGAATGCGCTCCCTCGTAAAAAAGTGAACCCGATTTCCCATGTTTACCGGCATCATTGAAGCAACAGGCCATATCGCTCACCTGGAACAGGTGGGTGGTGACCTGCGCGCGGTCATTACATCCGCCGGGATGGATTTTGCCGATGTGCAGATTGGTGACAGCATCTGTGTCAGCGGCGTCTGCCTGACAGCCGTCACGGTTGCCCCTGACAGTTTCAGCGTCGACATCTCCAACGAAACCGTGTCGCTGACTTCCTTTGGTGCGTTGAAAGAAGGTGCCCGGGTGAACCTGGAAAAAGCCATGCAGCCCTCCAGCCGCTTTGGCGGCCATATGGTCAGCGGTCATGTCGATGGCCTGGCCGAGCTGGTCAGCCGCACCCCTGACGGACGCAGCGAGCGCCTGACGTTTTGCGCACCGCATACCCTGATGAAATACATCGCGGCTAAAGGCTCGGTGTGTCTTGAAGGCATCAGCCTGACCGTCAACAGTGTTGATGCCGACACGTTTGGCATCAACATCATTCCGCACACCGCGGAAAAAACCACGTTAGGCGATCTGCAGCCGGGCAGCAACGTGAACCTGGAAGTGGACCTTATCGCGCGCTATCTGGAACGCCTCATGGGCGGGGATGCAGGAACCGGCCAGGCCAATGTCACCATGGACCAGTTGGTGCGTTGCGGCTTTGCCGACCCGTCTACCGACACAGGCAAATAACCCGTCATGTCTCTGAACAGCATCAAAGAAATCATCGAGGATTTCCGCCAGGGCAAGATGGTGGTGCTGATGGATGACGAGGATCGCGAAAACGAAGGCGATCTCATCATTGCTGCAGACAAGGTGCGCCCTGAAGACATCAATTTCATGGCCCGCTATGCCCGCGGCCTGATCTGCCTCACCCTGACCCGGGAACGTTGCCGCCAGTTGCAGTTGCCGCTGATGGTGGAAACCAGTCAGACCCCGTTCGGCTGCAACTTCACCGTTTCCATAGAGGCCTCCACCGGGGTCACAACCGGCATTTCTGCCGCGGATCGCGCCCGCACCATCCAGGCGGCGGTTGCCCCGGATGCGAAACCCCAGGATATCATCCAGCCCGGGCATATTTTTCCCGTCATGGCCAACGATGGCGGCGTGTTGCGCCGCGCCGGGCATACCGAGGCGGGCTGCGACCTGGCCAAGCTGGCCGGTCTGACACCGGCCTCGGCGATCTGCGAAATCATGAACGAAGACGGCTCTATGGCGCGCAAGGACGACCTCATCAAGTTTGCCAGGGAACACGATCTGAAGATCGGCACCATCATGGACCTGATTCATTACCGTATTGCCAATGAACAGACCATCGAGCGTATACGCGAATACACCATGCCGACTGAATTTGGCGAGTTTAGGATCTACTGTTATCGCGACCTCATCAAGGAAGGCGGGCCGGTTCACCTGGCCCTGGTAAAAGGCGAAATCGATGCGAACGAACCCACCCTGGCCCGGGTGCTGGTAGTTGATACTGTGCGTGACCTGCTTGGCATCGAAAACCCGGTGCAGCCGAGCTGGTCGCTACACAAGTCCCTGGCCCGCATTCAGGAGGAAGGTAAAGGCGTTGTGGTAGTATTGGCCGGCGATAAAGGCAGTGATGATGTGCTGTCACGACTGGCCACGATTGAAAAACTGAGCGACCAGGATGTGCCGGCACCGGCACCGCACGGGGTCTATCTGAACGTCGGCACCGGCTCCCAGATTCTGCGCGATGTCGGTATCGGCAAGATGCGTCTGCTGAGCTATCCGACGCGCTATGCGATTTCCGGCTTTGATCTGGAAGTGGTTGAATACATTCCCTGCTAATCATTCGGGGACAGTTTACCCATCTTATTTTTCGTAGAACGAGCTTGAAGATTACGATTTGGCCAATGAGATAAGCAAACGGTCCCCGATGACTACACCTGATTACTACAAGAGAGAACAACGTGAAAATCCTGTCTGGTGAGTTTGCCGGCACAATCGCGAACTACGCGCTGGTCGTGTCCCGCTTCAACAGCTATATCGTTGACAGTCTGGAGTCCGGCGCGATCGCTGCCCTCAGGCAGCACGGTGTTGGCGATGCCAATATCACGGTCATGCGTGTGCCTGGCGCACTCGAGTTGCCGCTGGCGGCTAAAAAGGCTGCTGACTCGGGTGCCTTCGATGCCGTTATTGCCCTGGGTGCCGTCATTCGCGGCAGTACCTACCATTTTGAAATCGTGTCCAACGAAAGCGCGCGCGGGCTGGCCGATATTGCCCAGGCCACCGGCTTGCCGGTTATCAACGGCGTGCTGACCGTGGACACCATTGAGCAGGCCATTGAACGGGCCGGTACCAAGGCCGGCAACAAGGGGGGCGATGCGGCACTGGCCGCCATGGAAATGGTCAGCCTGATGCGCAAGCTTGAAACACTTTCCTGAGCGCCCGGAGCCTGACATGACTGACCCGGCGAGCAGCCCCGAACAACCCCGCATTGCCCATCGCAAGAAAGCTCGCAGCTTTCTCGTGCAGGCGCTATACCAGTGGCAGATTTCCGACTATCCGCTCAACGACATCGAAGCCCAGTACCGGGCAGACAACACCGGCAAGGTTGACTGGGCCTATTTTCATGAAGTGTTCACCGGCATTGCCGGTGCGACGGAGGCACTCGACAGTACCTTTGCCGGTTTCCTTGATCGTGATATCCAGAAACTGAACCCGATTGAACTGTCCATCCTGCGTATCGGGGCATACGAACTGACGAAACGCATCGATATTCCCTATCGTGTGGTCATCAACGAGTGTGTGGACCTGGCCAAGAAATTCGGTGCCACGGAAAGTCACAAATACGTCAATGGCGTGCTCGACAAGCTGGCCCGCCAGCAGCGCAGCGTCGAGATCAACGCCGGCGCTTGAGGCGTCCCTAGGACAAGCACCACCATGCTTTCCGAATTCGACATCATCAACAACATCTTCAGACAACCCGGCCTGGCCGCAGAGCCGGGTGCTAGCGTTCGCCTGGGTATTGGCGATGACTGTGCACTGCTGGCTGTGCCGGATGGCATGGACATGGCGGTTTCCATGGACTCGCTGGTGGAAGGAGTGCATTTTCCGCCGGGAGCACCAGCCGATCTGCTGGGCTATCGCGCCCTCATGGTGAACCTCAGTGACCTGGCCGCCATGGGCGCCACTCCCGCCGGTTTCACCCTGGCCCTGACGCTGCCGACAGCGGATGACACCTGGCTGACGGCATTCGGCGCCGGGCTCAAGGCCGGTGCGCAGCAATACCAGTGCCCCCTGATTGGTGGCAACATTGCCCGTGGCCCCCTGAATATCACGATCCAGGTCCATGGCCTGGTCGCCAGCGGGCATGCCATTACCCGGACCGGTGCCCGTGACGGTGACCGCATCTATGTCAGCGGTCACCTTGGTGCCTCGGCCCTGGCCATCCGTCGCCTGATGACGATCAAGGATGCCGATCCCGAACGTCGCCGTTCGGAAAGTGCCTTTTACAAACCCGTGCCCCGATTGGCGCTGGGTGCCGCCGTGACGGGTTTGGTGACAGCCGGCCTGGATATTTCCGATGGCCTGGTTGCCGACCTGGCGCATCTGTGTGCGCAAAGCGACGTGGCCGGGCAAGTAGATCTGGAAGCCGTGCCCATGGCACCAGCCCTTCATTCCCTGCCTGCAGAGGAAGCGCGCAAGCTGGCGCTGACGGGCGGTGAAGACTATGAACTCATCCTCACGGTCAGCCCGGCACAGGAAGCGGCGTTTGTCGCTGCGGCGCGGGCTTTGGATTTACCCGTCCATGCCATCGGGGATGTCGTGCAGGGCGCTGGCGTCACCTGCCTGGACAGTGCCGGTCACCCGGTGGCGATGGCTGACACTGGCTGGCGTCACTTTTAATGACTCACGTCACGTACCGTTGTATGACACTTAATCCCAATCACCGACGAGCCATGTATGCCCTCAGCCAGTGATGACCGCTTTGCGATTCTGAAGAACCCTGTGCATCTGCTCGCCTTCGGGTTCGGATCGGGCCTGTCGCCTAAGGCACCGGGTACGGTCGGCACGCTGGTGGCGATCCCGCTGTACCTGTTATTGGTGCAGTTGTCGCTGCCGCTTTATCTGGCCGCCATCATGCTGGCTTTCATTGCGGGCATCTGGCTGTGTGGACGCACTGCCCATGACCTGGGCGTGCATGATCATGGCGGTATAGTCTGGGACGAATTCGTCGGCTTCTGGATCACCATGATCCTGGTGCCCCTGACCTGGTACTGGGTGCTGGCCGGCTTCATTGCCTTCCGGGTCTTCGATATTTTCAAACCCTTTCCCATCGGCTGGCTCGACAGGAAAATCGGCGGCGGCCTCGGCATCATGATCGATGATGTCATCGCCGGGCTTTATGCGGCGCTTGTCATTCAGCTGTTGATGGCCCTGACGGGCTTTTGACGCCGGTATTCCCGGCAAATTTGCGAGTTGGATTAAGCCGCATGGACCTGATGTTTACTGGATCGGGGGAGTAGGAAATGTCACCAGGACCCGGTAGCTCAATCGTGGCTCGACGCCTCATCGGTCGTCGAACTCTCTAAACTCTTCAAAACCATCATATTCCGGAATGCGATCACGTCCCGGTAGCGGGGGGCGGTGTCACGAAACCGTCGTGAGCGATTTTCGTCTATCACCTTTCCATCGTTATCGCGCACATTGAGCTGGCCGCTGCCGCCACGCCGGACAACCACATGCCTGCCTACATCGCGCACATTCATGTCGCCGCTGCCATCGCTCAGGGTGATCGTGCCACCCACGCCAATCACGGTAATTTCACCGGAGCCATCGGCTATATCGACATCCCCTTTGACAGCCAGTGCGCGGGGGCCGTCGCGGATATCCAGGTTGCGGCCAACGGTATCCAACAGGATGCTGCCCGAACCGTCATCGATGCTGAGATGGCCACCAATTTCCCGCGCCTCGATTTCTCCCGAGCCGTCCTTAACGACCACGTTGCCGCAAATGCCCTTGATGTCGATCGGGCCGGAGCCATCGGACCGAGTCAGGTCACCCTCGATAGTGTTGATCTGAACCGGGCCGGCGCCGGTGCGCAGTTCAATATCGCCGGTCACCCGGGTAATGATGACCTCGCCCCGATAGTCGTGGATCTCCAGATCGATACCGTCGGGTGCCCTCACCTCAAGATGGGAAAAGGGGCGTTCCTTGCCATCCCTGAACAGGTCGATCCGGCCCCAGGTAAACAGGGAAACGTCATCATCGTCGTCGAAATCACCAACCCAGGATGCCAGTTCGGCATTCGTGCCACGCTTGTCGAGGCGAAAGACCAGGCCGCCGGCCAGGGCGTCGCGCGCCTCGTCGTCTTCCCACTCGTCATCGAAGTCGATAACCACCTCGGCTTCAATGCGCCCGGTGGTGCTGCGGGTGATCGACAGGGGGCCGCTGAAGGTGCGGATGCTGAGGCTGATGATACCGTCGGCATCCAGCGCGGTGGTCTCCACCGCCGTGTATGCCTGCACGCCTACGCAGAGCAGCGTGGCAGGCACGAGCAGGCCGGCCTGTATCAGTCGTTTCATGAAGGATCCTTGCCAATTCATGTTGTTGTGCTTTTAAGTACTCTGACGCATGCGCTTCACCGAAAGTATGATTGCTATCGCTGTGCGGTTGTCCTTGCTGACGGTCAACAGCCGCACCGGGGGATTGCTGACCAGGGCTATCCCTGGTTGCGTATCGCATGATCCTAGTCAACTTCTGCGCTTAGCTAACTGATTGAAAAGCCTGTAAATCATTATTTCTGGTGAGCCTGGTGGTGAAGATACATGGTGGTTTCGCCCATATCTTGGTGAATCCGCCAGCGGCCGGATACAGGCTGGTAATGGCCTTGTCAGGCTGAGATGTTTATACTTGCACCCCCCGATTTTCCCCTTGCTCCGGCAGGGTTCCGAAAAGGGTTCGTAAGCGTCGAGCATACGATGCTGAACACAATTCAACCTGAGTTCCTGGAGAGACCAATCCATGCGTGAATACATGCAGTTCTACATCAACGGCGAGTGGGTAGACCCGGTCACCCCGCTTTCCCTGGATGTCATTGATCCGGCCACTGAAGTCGTTGCAGGTCATATCAGCCTGGGCAGTGCCGCAGACGTGGACAAGGCGGTCGAAGCCGCTGCAGCCGCCTTTGAGTCCTGGTCAGCCACCGGCCGTGAAGAGCGCCTGGCCATCCTTAACCGCGTGGTGGAAGAATTTGAAAAGCGTGTCCCGGAAATTGGTGCTGCCATTACCGAAGAAATGGGTGCGCCGAAATGGTTGGCCGACGGTACCCAGGCCGCCATTGGTGTGAATCATTTCAAGACTGCCGTGAAGGTCCTGGAAACGTTTCAGTTCGAGGAAGACCGCGGCACCAGCCGTATCGCCCGTGAGCCGATCGGCGTCTGTGGTTTCATCACGCCCTGGAACTGGCCCATTCACCAGATCTGCGCCAAGGTGGCGCCGGCCCTGGCCGTGGGTTGTACCGTGGTGCTGAAACCGTCCGAAATTGCTCCGTTTTCCGCCAAGCTGTTTGCCGATGTGCTGGATGCTGCAGGCGTGCCAGCCGGTGTCTTCAACCTGGTGAACGGTCTCGGCCCGGAAGTCGGGCAGGCGATTGCGGCGCACCGCAAAGTGGACATGGTGTCCATCACCGGTTCCACCCGTGCCGGCATCCAGGTGGCCGAAGCGGCCGCCAAGACCGTCAAGCGCGTGCACCAGGAACTGGGTGGCAAGAGCCCCAACATCATACTGGAAGACGCCGACCTGCAGGCTGCCGTTACCGGCGGCATCAACGGCATCATGATGAATTCCGGGCAGTCCTGTCGTGCGCCCACGCGCATGCTGGTGCCCAATAAGTTAATGGAAGAGGTCTGCGCCATTGCCAAGGAGGCTGCCGAAAGCTGGGCACCCGGCGATCCTAAGGCAGACAGCAAGATGGGTCCGGTCATTTCCGCGCCACAGTGGGAAAAGATCCAGGGCCTGATCCACAAGGGTGTGGAGCAGGGCGCGGCGCTGGTCACCGGCGGCGAAGGTAAGCCGGCAGGCCTGGAGCAGGGCTATTACGTGAAGCCCACCGTGTTCCGAGACGTGAAGAACGATATGGATATCGCCAGGGAAGAAATTTTCGGACCTGTCCTCAGCATTATTGGCTATGACACGGAAGAAGAAGCTATCGCCATTGCCAACGACACCGACTACGGCCTCGGCGGTTATGTCCACAGCAAGGACATTGAACATGCCCGCCAGGTAGCGGCAAAAATCCGGGCCGGTTATATCAGTATCAACAATGCAGGCCTCGACCTGAATGCCCCGTTTGGCGGATACAAGCAATCCGGCAATGGCAGGGAATTCAGCGACCAGGCCTTTGGTGAGTTTCTGGAGTACAAGTCCCTTCTGGGCTATACACCGGCAGCTTAAAGCACTGGGGGCAGTGCACCAATTCGGGGACAGTTAACTTAATTCAGTTAGGCTAGGGTAGATCTTGGCCAGGTGCTGAATTAAGTAAACTGTCCCCGAATCATCAGGTCATTGTCCCCTGATTTTAAACGGGTTTTGTGCCACTGTGTCACCGTCATGGGCGGCCCGAATGGCATTGCAAAAACAAGGCTTTACCTGTATCGTACCGCCTTTTTTTCGACCCCAAAAACTTAGAGGAAATCAACAACAATGAGCAAGAGCTTAGAAGACTTATTGCAGAGTGTTGACAGCCCGGTTGAGATGATGCGCAACTCCAAGATAGGCGCCTACGTCTATCCAGTTGTCGCACCGGAATTCCACAACTGGCGCAGTGAACAGGAAGCATGGCGCGAATCAGCAGTACTGTTCGACCAGAGCCACCACATGGTGGACATCTACATCAAAGGCCCGGACGCCATCAAACTGCTGTCAGACACCGCGATCAACAGCTTTGAAAACTTCCCGGTTAACCGTGCCAAGCAGTACGTGCCGGTCAGCTACTCAGGCCACGTCATTGGTGACGGTATCCTCTTCCACCTGGCCCAGAACGAGCTGGTGTTTGTAGGCCGCGCCCCTTCAGCCAACTGGATTCGCTTCCACGCTGAAACCGGCGGCTACGATGTAGAAATCATTCACGACGACCGCTCCCCGTCACGTCCGATGGGCAAGCCGGTAACTCGTATCTCCTACCGCTATCAGATTCAGGGTCCCAACGCCTGGCCGATCATTGAAAAACTGAACGGTGGTGCTGTAGAGCAGCTGAAATTCTTCCACATGGCTGACATGAACATCGACGGTACCCGCGTACGCACCCTGCGTCACGGTATGGCCGGTGCACCTGGTCTGGAAATCTGGGGTCCGTACGAAGACGGCGAGCGCATCAAGAATGCGATCCTGGAAGCTGGTGAGGAATTCGGCATCGTACCGGTAGGTTCCAACGCCTATGCCTCCAACACCCTGGAGTCTGGCTGGATTCCTTCTCCGCTGCCTGCTGTTTACACCGATGATCGCATGAAGTCTTATCGTGAGTGGCTGCCGGCTGCCAGCTACGAAGGTACCGCTGCTATCGCCGGTTCCTACGTGTCTGACAACGTAGAAGACTATTACACCACGCCTTATGAGCTGGGTTACGGTCCTTTCATCAAGTTCGACCATGACTTCATCGGCCGTGACGCCCTGGAAGCCATGCAGAACAATGAACACCGCAAGAAAGTGACCTTCCAGTGGAACAGCGAAGACGTGGTTAAAGCCTACGCTACCCTGTTCGAAAAAGGACAGCACGCCAAGTACATCAACATCCCGATTGCGAACTACGGCAACTCTTCCTTCGACACCATCCTGGGTGGCGACAAGGTTGTGGGTCTGTCCATGTTCTCCGGCTACAGCTACAACGAGCGCAGCTGCCTGTCCCTGGGTACTGTTGATCCCGATATCGAAATCGGTACTGAAGTTGTTCTGGTCTGGGGTGAAGATCCTGCGACCGAGAAAACCACTGTTGAAGATAAGAGCACCGCGATCAACATCCGTGCCCGTGTCTCTCCAGTGCCTTACGCAGAAGTTGTTCGCGACTCCTACGTTGAAGGTTCATGGCGCAAGAAGTAAGCCTTGCTGTCATAACCAGTGCTTAGAAAAAAACCCGGGCAATGCCCGGGTTTTTTTTGCCTGCCAGAAAAGAATCAAAGGGGTCAGAGCCACTTGATTGCTTGGATTCCAGCGCTCGGCATTTATCCAAACGAGTGGTGCCATTAAGATTCGCGCAAAAAATTGGCACGATAGCGCCCGTATCTTTCTTCTGAGATGGGGACGACCCGATCGCTCACTCATTGCCAGGGGACGACCCTTCATTGAAGCGGTCGTTATGAACTGGTTCATACTAGTCATTGCCGGATTGTTGGAAATGGGCTGGGCTATCGGACTGAAATATACAGAGGGCTACACGAGACTGTGGCCGACAGTGACCACGGTGATCTGTCTGTCCGCAAGCTTTATCCTGTTGGGTATATCCATGAAGACACTGCCGGTCGGCACGGCCTATGCCATCTGGGTGGGTATCGGTGCCGCGGGTACGGCCAAACTCGATATCATGTTATTTGACGAATCCGCAGCATTGCTCAAGCTCGTCAGCCTGGCGCTGATATGCGCTGGTGTTGTCGGTCTCAAGCTGGCGCATGCCTGAACACCACAAGTCCCTTCCCATGATGACAATCAAGATATTCACCACCGGCGGTACCATCGACAAGACCTACTTCGACAGCAAGAACGAGTACGCTGTCGGTGAGCCGCAGGCGGCAGCTGTTATGGAGCGGGCAAACGTGGTGGTGGATTACCAGTTGGTCGTTTCCCACCACGCAGAACAGCCTGCTGCTGTTTCCGTCCTGGCTGAAGCATCACGTGCCACCTGCCAGCGCCAGCCGCGAGAGCATTGCTTTCAACCTAATGGTGACGGGCTTTGTAGGTTGGGAAGCTGAACGGCAGTCCGCCGAGTTCAGCTAGGGCAATGATTTGTCCTGCCTGTCATGCCCTAGCGTTCAGGTAACAGTTTTTCGCGGTCAGCCGGCAGCTGCTGGTTTATCGCGGTCAGTACCATCCCGACCATCACGTAGTCTCCCATGGTGGTAATCAGCTCGACCACGCCCTGCCGGCCAAACAGCTCAACAGCCTGGTCAAAGGTGGCGGCATCAAGCGCATGATCGCGCAGCAGTTGGCGGCCCACGTCGATAACAATGCTTTCCTTTGCCGGCAGTCCCGTAATCGGACGGTTGTCCTTGACCGCATCGACCGCGGCCCGGGAGATGCCGAATTCCAGCGCGGCCGGCTCATGGCCGGTATATTCAAACTGCTGCTCGATCTCGTAGGCCGCCACCAGCACAGCCAGCTCAAAGAAGCCGCGACCGATCACGCTGTCATTGCGCAGGTAATTGTTCAGCTCATTCCAGACATCGGCAATTTTCGGGCTGTACAGGGATACGCCTACCGGCCCCGGGCCGGGCGCGGGACGTGTGCCGACGATACTGTCATACACCGCCTGGCCTTCGGCATCGAGGTCATCCCGAGTCAGTTGCGGCAGGCGCGTCAGGGTCGTGGCATTCACATCTGCCGGCAGTTCCTGCCCCTGTGCGGGCACCAGCGGCAGTGCCAGGCTGGCAGCACAAAACATCAGGGCGTTTATCCATTGCGTCTTCATCAGGTTCTCCTTGTCATTCGAATTCAAAAAAATCCGTGTTGTCCTGTGGCGGTTGCATGCCGTCTTCAAAGTATTCTTCCCAGATGGCAGCCCAGGGCCGGTCATACCAGTCTGGTATGCGATACTCGATGAGTGTGCCGGCATTGACTGGCTGCAGGCGCCCGTCGATGTTGAAGAGGGATTGCTGGCATTCTTTCCACTGGTAGCGCTCGGTGGAATCGACACCGGCGCGCCAGGTGTAGAGCACTGCCAGGCGCAGCGGTGTGATAAAGGCGACCGGGTCATACATGATGACTTCCAGGTGCAGATTGCCGTCGTCATCGCGGGTATAGGTTTCAACTGATTCGAGGTCGCTGGAGTATTCCGGCAGGGCATGGGACATCCACCAGCCCTGCACGTTCTTCGTCCACACGATCAGGGTTTCCTCGTCCCAGAAGCCGATGCTCTCGCCGTACCACTGGGAGATCAGGGTGGCATGTTCCTGGCCGATCAGGATCTGGCGCAGGAAATTCAGGGCGGTACCGGACACCAGCTGCACCTGGTAATGGTTCGTGGTGACCTGGATGTCGCGAATGCCCTGTGCCCACCAGCGCACCAGGCCTTCGGGATAGCAGGTGGCCGACATCCACTGCGGCGAATTGTCGACCCCGGTGTGGTACATGGCCTGGGTAAAGCGCTGCCGGTACTCGGGCGTAAGTACCTGCATGAGAGTGGACGCCAGCACGTTGTTGCCAAAGGTCCACTGCTTAGGCTGCAGGGTGCGGGAATTGTAATAGCCGTCCCAGAACGGGGGCGGGTTGGTGCGGGTGTAACGGGTCGGGCCGCCGTTTGCCTGTGCCTGCGCCAGCAGCGCTTCGTAGTGTTCCCGGGCCGAGGTATAGGGATAGGGGCTGGTGAGCTCCTGCAGTGACAGTCCCTGCGCGCAATCCCCCCATGCCCCTACGGTATTGTTGATCCACATGTCACCGATCTGGGCCGGGGTGTTGCATCGCGTGTAGCGCGGATCAGCCCACCAGGTACCGTCCTGGTAGAAGTCGGTGGTGGTGAACAGGTCCACCGGCAGGGGCGTGATGCCCAGTGGCGGAGCCTGGCGGTTGATGGCGGCTCGCACGTCGCTGGGTACCTGGGCGAGCAGGGTAGGCAGCGGGAGGATCATGGCCAGCAGAACGGTCGCCCGCCGCAAGGGGGTGGCCAGTAAGGACCGGGACAGGGTCGTCATGGGAATGCCGTTATCAGGAACTGGCCGGCGCCGCTGTTTTGCCGTTGGTGGCAGCGCCCCAGCCGATGAGCACGGCCGTCACCAGCAGGGCCAGCCAGACAACGGCCGTGTCGATGCCGCCCAGGCTGACATAGTCATACTGGACCGCAAAGGCCGCCAGCAACAGCAGCAGTGGTGCGAACACCAGTGCCGGCGGGCGGCCCATATCCCTCAGGCGCCGGGCCAGCAGGACCAGCAGCGGAAACAGCAGCACCAGGATGGAAAACTGCACGGTGCCGTTCACGCCCACCCAGAAATAAAAGGCATATACCGCAATGATGGTCGCCATGGCCGGGCAGTAAACTGTTCTTGATGTCGTCCCCAGCCAGTTCACCATTAGGGCATCATAGTTGCCGCTATCGTCATCACTTTCGCCGGCACCGTTGGCATGCCGTTCAAGCACCCCTTTATAGCTCGGCAGGTAGGCCAGCATCAGCAGGCCGTTCAGGGCAAAAGCCACGAGTGTCAGCAGGCCGCCAAAAAGCTGGTGGTCCAGAAACAGCGCCCAGTACAGGGCGTTCACGGAAATACACATCTGCACATACAGGGCCAGTGGCACCAGGAATCCGGACAGGATCAGCAGTCCTGCCACCAGCTGGAATGCCAGCGCCACATGCAGCAGGCGTGAGTTGGTCAGGGCGGTCATCAGCAGATCAGCCAGCGGCTGGGTGCCTGAGGGTGCCGGCCACAAGCCGAGAATCAGGGTGTTGGCGGCAAAGAACACGAGGATGACGCCAAGAATGATGCGCCCGACCTGGACCGGTTTCAGGGAATAGCCGGCCTCGGCTTTCCGTGTCAGCATCCCCTGGTAGCTTTTGAGCCAGGCGAGACACAAAAGGGTATTGCACAGAATCACCGCATAACCGAAGCGGGAAGCGCCGGAAGTCCAGCCTTCGAGCGGGGCATCCCAGTAGAACACGCCAAAGGACACCGGCAGGCAGATCAGCAGGGCCAGCGGGGTGTACCAGCCGAACAGCACCATGACGCCGGCGACCAGCTCCACGGCCTTCACCAGGTCAAACAGGTGGCTGTCGAGCAGGGCAATGATCAGCGCCATGCTCAGTGGAGCGTTACCCATGGGTTGCGGGAAGAGTGGAAAAAAGTGATTGATGCCCGCGGGAATCATCCACGAGGCAAAGAGCAGGCGCAAAAACCACACGGCGTATTTCATGATGTCCCCCCGGTACCTGGTGGCACCTGATCGCTATCGAAGCGTTGTCGTTGTTATCGAATTGTTATCGAGCGTTGTTTTTATTATGACAGCCATATTGCATGGCCCGGTTTGAACAGAGCTTAACACCGGGTTTGGCGGCTTGTCAGCAAAGCTGACATCGGTGTTGCCTCGGCATTCACCGCTTTTTTCATTCGGGGCTAAAGCCCCTCCCACACTGATCAGTGGTGTAGGGATGTTTCTTTGTACCATGGTGTACGACTGCACCGTGTCAGAGGGGCTTCAGCCCCGAACGGGCTGCCACCGCACTTCGGAATTTCGCTGCACCCTGTGGGAGGGGCTTTAGCCCCGAAGGTGGGTTTCGCTGATATCAGACGACCGGGGATCTCTGTGATTCACTGGACGGGCTGCCCTGCACAGGCTTATGCTGGCACCAAAAAAAACCATAACAAGCTGCCAGACAGCACAGTATAAGAGGCAGGCCCACCTGCCACGGGGGACTCATGAGCACGGCAATTCCAGCCAACACGCACGCCACCACCACGTGCAAACCGTCTTTTTATACCGGCATGGTCTTGCTGATGGCGTTTTTCGTTTTTGGCGGCTTCAGCATGACGTACTGGTACCCCATGGCGGCCGGGGCCTTCCCGCCGGCGCCGCCGGTTGTGCACTTCCATGGCCTGGTGTATTCCTGCTGGATGATCCTGCTGGTGGTACAGGCCCTGCTGGTCAATGTCCGCAATGTCGCGCTGCACCGCAGCCTGGGCACGTTCGGTATTGCCCTGGCGACCCTGGTTATCATGATGGGCGCGCTGATCACCATCCTGGGGGCCAGTGGTGTAAGCCGTGGCCCCAATCATGGCATCTTCCTCGGCATCGCCGCGGTCACCGGCTTTGCTTTCCTGTTCATCCTGGCCATTCGCAATGTGCGCAAACCGGAAATCCACAAGCGTCTCATCCTGCTGGCGATGCTGCCGATCCTGCCACCGGGCATCCACCGCCTGTACATGGTGCCGCTGGGGCTGAACAGTTTTCCGGTCGTGGCCATGTACATCACGCTCGACCTGATGGCGCTGGCCATCCTTTTCCAGGAATGGCGTCAGCACAGGTCCATCAACCAATACACCTGGATCGGCGTGGGCTGGATCGTGTTCCAGCAGATCATGCATGCGACAGTGATTGAAACCGAGATGTACTACGATGTGCAGGCGTGGGTCGGCAGCCTCGCGGTATACCGCTAGGGTGCAAGCCATGCTGCGACGAATCAAGTCTCAGGTTCATCATTGATCAACACGATTACCAAAGCCCAAAACACACAAAACACAGGCAAAAAAGAAGCGACCCGAGGGTCGCTTCCAGTGACTTGCCTGATGCGCTTGTGCTATTCGGCCATGAGTCCGGCGCGCAGCGAAAGCAGCCAGTTTTTCACGGCCTCGACATCCTCCTCGGACACGATGTGGCCCAGGTTGGGCATACCGCGGCCGGCATAGGCGCCTTCGCGCACGATGTTCTGAATGATGTCGTAGGTGGCCGGCGCGGCATAGCGCAGGTCGGCCAGGGCGCCACCACTGGCACCGCCGCCACCATGGCACAGCATACAGTGCGCTGTGTAGATGTCTTCGCCGTGCGCCAGTACCGCCGGGTCATCGTTGTAGTCGATGGCGGTCAGCTCAGGCAGTGGCTGGCCTTCCACCGGTACGATGGGGTCGCCGTTGAGCCGGAATGACCACAGGCGGCCTTCAGGTTTGTAGGCGCCGCTGGAGTTCGGGCCGATCAGGCCGGACGAGCCGCCCCAGCCGGCCAGCACGGCTACATACTGTACGCCGTCCAGTTCATAGGTCATCGGCGCGGCCATGATGCCCACGCCCAGGTCCACCTGCCACACCAGTTCACCGTAGTCCGCGGTATAGGCGCGCATGAAACCATCCGCACCGCCCTGAAAGACCAGGTTGCCGGCCGTGGCCAGCGTGCCGCCGTTAACGCTGAACGGGTATTCGCGGGTCCAGCGCGGAGAGCGGGCGACAGGATCCCAGGCCAGCAGGACGCCGGGGGAGTCATATACCGGGCCGGTGCTGCCGGAATAGGCTTCGTCCGGACGCACAGGGCGGTCGGGCTGGGTGCCCAGGCCAATGCCGAGATTCCAGCCGGCGGTTTCGTAGTCCCAGTTCTCATCGATGGCATACGGGAACGGGCCGCCCTGGTTGGTCGGCACATACAGCAGGCCGGTTTCCGGGCTGAAGGACATCGGGTGCCAGTTGTGCGCACCACCGGGTCCCGGCACCAGGAAGGAAATGGAGTTGTCGTAACGGGCCTGCGGGGTCTCGATGGGACGACCGGTTTCCAGGTCGACTCCGGTGGCCCAGTTCACCTGCGCATACGGATCGGCATAGATCAGGTCGCCGGTTTCGGCATCCAGCACATAGAAGAAGCCGTTCTTCGGTGCCTGCATGATCACCTTGCGCGGCAGGCCGTTGATGGTGATCTCGGCCAGCATCAGCGGCTGCACGGCGGTGTAGTCGAAGTTGTCGGCCGGCGTGGTCTGGTAGTACCACTGGACTGAACCGTCATCGACATCCAGCGCCACGATGGAGGAGAGGTAGAGGTTGTCGCCAATGCCGTTGCTGCGGTATTCATGGCTCCAGGGTGAGCCGTTACCGGTACCCACATAGACCAGGCGCAGTTCCGGATCATAGATGATGGAATCCCATGGATTGCCGCCACCTCCGACTTCCCACCACTCGCCGGCCCAGGTGGCAGCGGCGGCTTCGACGTCAGCGTTTTCAAACCCGTCGGCCGGGTTGCCGGGAACGACCCAGAAGCGCCATTCGATGTCGCCGGTGTCCGGGTTGTAGGCGGTCAGGTAACCGCGGGTGCCCAGTTCCGCACCGCCGTTGCCAATCAGCACCTTGCCGTCAGCAATGCGCGGGGCGCCGGTGATGGTGTAGGGCTTGTCCTGGTCAACGGTGACCACGCTCCACTTCACGTCACCGGTGTTGGCATCCAGCGCCACCAGGCGACCATCGATGATGCCGGCGAAAATGGTGTCACCATAAATAGCGACACCGCGGTTAACCACGTCACAGCAGGCCTTCCAGCCCATGGAGCGGTCCACCTGCGGGTCGTAGCGCCAAAGTTCCTCTCCAGTGCGGGCATCCACGGCAAACACGATGGACCAGGAGGCGGAGGCATACATGATGCCGTCACGCATCAGTGGCGTGGCTTCCAGGCCACGGAAGGTACCCGTGTCATAGGTCCAGGCCACACCCAGATCGGCGACATTGGAAAAGGTAATCTGGTCCAGCGGGCTGTAGCGGGTCTCGCCCGGGTTCAGGCCGTAGGACAGCCATTCGCCGGCACGGGCGGCAGCGTTGACGAGATCCGCATCGGTGACCGGCGTGATTCCGGTGGGTTCCGGTGCCGCCATGGACGGTGTCTGAGTGGCTGCAGGCTGTTCCGGTTCACCGGAACAGGCCGCCAGCAACAGCAGGGCAGGCATGACCAGGACAGTCTTGCGCCAACAGGTGGATTGCGTTGAGTTGAACATGTCTGAATTCCCCTTGAGTGTTCTTGTCTTCAGGTGACAAAGTTTAGCACAACCGGTTGCGCCAAGAGGAACAAGGGTGGGCAGGTAGGCCGGAAGAGGGCGCAGTCCGTCATCTGGCGTCAAGGCAATTGAAAAGGTGGTAGGTTGGCATAGGCCCGCAGGGCCGTTTGCCGACCTTCAACGCATTCGAATTAAACTACCGCCGGAACACCTTGATCCAGCGCCAGAAATTCAGCAACCCCGACAATGAACTGGCCACATACGTCAACGCACACGCCAGCAAAATCTTCCGCGCCGCCCGGTAATCCGTCTTGCTGATGTATTGCCCCTCCCGCAGGATCGGCAGCGCCCGGCCAAAGCTGGCATCAAACTCCACCGGCAGCGTCACCAGGTGCACCACGGTATTCACCAGCATGCTCAGCACCACCACGATCAACAGCGGCAACGCCAGCCGCGAGCCGGCCGGGGTGAAGGCCATGAACGGCATCACGACCAGCGCAAAGCCGCCTACCTTTTCCAGCTTCTGTGCCGTGCGCACCATGCGTGTACGTGCATGCAATGGTTTGTACTGCTTGAAATCCTGCAGGGCATGCCCGAACTCATGTGCCGCCACCGTGATGGCGGTCAGTGACTTCGCCTCCAGGTTGTCCTTCGACAAGCGCACGGTCTTGTCGGTGGGATCGTAATGATCGCCCCTGTCCGTCCCCTCGATTTTCAGATACCCCATGCCGAACTTCTTGCGCAAATGTTTCACGAACTCCTGCCCGGTGCCGGGAATGTTGTCGCGCGGAGTCGCGTATTTCTGCAGGACATGCTTCGCCCAGTACGAGGGACCAAGGATAAGCACGAACAGGAGAATGCCAAGGATGAGCCAGATCATGGGCGCAGTGTACGGGGTTCGGGTGCTAAAAGTCAGGTGTGGGCAAGCGCAGGCAAGTATGGCACTCGCATTGCGCTACTGCTGTGTGTCGATGCTGTCGGTTCTGGTGAGTCGGCCAGGGCAGTTCCAATATAGATAGGCATACCGTCATTAAAATAACAGAACAGGAATATCCCATGACCGTTTTTGCTTCGCTGCCTGCCGATGCCCAATTACTTCATGTGCTGAAGCGTTTCGAAAAGATAGTGCCATCACTGCTGCAACTGCACGATGCCATCCTGCGCAGTGAGTCGGATCTGACCGCCGGGGAGCGGGAACTGGTGGTCGCTTATGTTTCACTGAATAATGCCTGTGAATTTTGTTATGGCGCGCATACTGCCATTGCGAAAATGTTTGGTATTGACGCGACCATTCTGGAAGAACTGCATGGTGATCTCGATGCTGCTGATATCCCGGCCAAACTGAAGCCGGTCCTGGCTTACGCAAAAAAGCTTACTCTGACCCCGGCAAAAACAGTTCAGTCGGATGCCGATGCTGTGTATGCCGCTGGCTGGACTGAAGATGATCTATTTGATGTGATTACGACCAGTGCGCTGTTCAACTTCATGAACCGTATTGTCGACGGTTCGGATGTCGATGTCCCCTCCGACCTGACGCGACCAGAGGCCAACCGTCCGAAGATAGAGAGCTACATGGCTTTGTAGCACGTTCTTGATAATTTATAGGACACTATGCAGCTTGTTCTGAATCAAAGAATCAAAGAATCAAAGAATCAAAGAATCAAAGAATCAAAGGGGTCAGAGTCCTTTGATTTTTATCACACTGCCACCAGGATCAAATTACTCTGATCCTTTTGATTTTTAATTAATGGAACTCTGTCAAACATGAAATTTTCCAAGTGGCGTGAAACGGTTGAATTGATCACACTCTTGGCCGTTCTGGGCGGGCTGGTCAGTGTGGTCTTCGAACTGCGACAAACGCAGGAAGCCATCAGTGCACAGGCTTATCAAACCCGGGCATTGGATGCCATGGATATCTCCTTCGCCATGATCCATGACTATGAATTTCGAGCGGTATTGCGTGGCTACGAGAGTGGTGATATCTGCTTGGAAAGCCTGGATGACAAGCAGCGAGGCATGCTAAACAGCTGGTACTTTCTGCTGCGAAAAGACGCTGACTACGAATATTACCAATTTGAAAAAGGCTTCCGCGATCCGGATTTTTATGTCACCACGACTGTGCCTGATATCAAGAAGAATGCCCCGCATTGGCGTGCCTTCGGCATACGGGAGCCTAGACAGAGCTTCAGGGAAGAAGTGGAGCGGATTCTGGCTGACGAATCGATCCGGCCTGGATGATGAGCTGGTAGAATAGCCCCATGCAATTGATCCCCACACTCTATGCCGATCCTGCCGCGCTCGCAGAGTCTTACCAGGACGCTGCGCCGTTTCCCCATGTGGTGATCGATAACCTATTTGACGACGCCGACCTGAAACGGGTGCTGGAGGTGTTTCCCGCGCCGGAGGACATGCCCTGGCGGCAGTTCGATTCCGGCAATGAAAAGAAGCTGGGCTACTGGCACACCAACACGGTGGCACCGGCGATCTGGGATTTCCTGCAGGCCATGAACGCACCGCCCATGCTGGCCTTCCTGGAAACCCTGACCGGTATCAATGGTCTCATCCCCGATCCCTACTTTGGCGGGGCGGGGCTGCATCAGATTCTGCCCGGCGGGTTTCTGAAAGTGCATGTGGATTTCAACCGCCATCCCAAGCTGAAGCTGGACCGGCGCCTGAACATGCTCATATACCTGAACGAGGACTGGCAGGATGCCTGGGGCGGACATCTGGAGTTGTGGGATGGCGGCATCACCCGCTGCCATGAAAAGATCGCGCCGGTGTTCAACCGCACGGTGATCTTCAGCACCACGGATCAGTCCTACCATGGCCATCCGCATGCGCTGCAGTGCCCGGAAGGGCACAGCCGCAAGTCATTGTCCTTTTATTACTACACCAACGGCCGGCCGGCCCATGAACAGTCACCGGACCACGACACCCTGTTCCGAACTACACCGGACGTCAGCTGACAAGATTTCCTTGTCGCCATCGTCCGCTTTCGATTACCTTGGGCGCCATGAACTGGCCTGAAATCATATCCACTGCTGTGACCCTGTTCCTGGCCTGGCTGACCAGTACGATCCTGCTCATGCTGTCCCCGAGAGTGCTGTCCGTGATCGGGGAGCTTGGCTCGCGTGCCCTGGAACGCCTGATGGGTATGATCCTGGTCATCCTGGCGATCCAGATGCTACTCAATGGCATCCGGGAATCGTGCAGAGCTTCTGACTTTCAGGCCCGGTTTTGCTTGCACTGGGCGCTGAATTAGGCAATCTTGCCCTCTGGGAAATGATCACAACGCAGACATGCCCCAAGGCGCGCAACGACAACACAGACCTCCGGCAGGAAGACTCAAGCGGTATTGCGATCTGCTTGCAACATGCTGATTTTATTTTGAAAAATACCGGAGGCCAGGTAAGAGCAACATGCAAAACATCGACAGACTGAGCCTTTTGTTTGCCTTTTTGCTGGCCGGTACGGCCGCCGCCTTTCTCTACTGGGGGCTGGATTACACGGCTTACAGCAACGTGCTGGTGTTTGTCATTGCTGCCTTCTTCGGCATGTTCATGGCCTTCAATATTGGCGGTAATGACGTGGCCAATTCCTTTGGCACCAGTGTCGGGGCCGGCACGCTTAGCATCAAGCAGGCGCTGCTCATTGCTGCCGTGTTTGAAGTCAGCGGGGCCATCATTGCCGGTGGTGAAGTCACCAATACCATTCGCGGCAACATTGTCGATCTGTCCGACATCGCACTAGATCCCATGGACTTTATCTACATCATGATGTCGGCGCTGCTGGCCGCCGCCCTGTGGCTGCTGTTTGCCAGCAAGCGCGGTTATCCGGTGTCCACCACGCATTCCATCATCGGCGGCATCATCGGCAGCTCAATTGTCACCGGCATTGTGCTCAACGGCAGCGACATGGCCTTCGCTCTGGTGCAGTGGGGCGAGGTTGTGAAGATTGCCATGTCCTGGGTGATTTCGCCGTTGCTGGGCGGACTGGTGTCCTGGGCGCTGTTTACGTTGATCCGCAACCACATCATCCTGCAGGATGAAGAATCCGAACGTCGCCTGCTGGAAGTGAAGGCGGAAATGCTCCAACAGAAGGCCGACTTTCGTCCCGCCTATGAGCGGCTTGAGGAAATCCAGCAGATTTCCTATGCCAGCGCCAACACCGAGGACAATCCGTTCGAGCGAGCCGAAGACATTGATCCCCGTCAGATGGAATTCGGTTCCTTCCACGAGCTGCACCTGCACGAGGAAAAACAACACGGTGAGGATGCCCGACGTGCGCTGGAAACCTGGGTGCCGCTGGTGGCGGCACTGGGCGCTGTCATCATCACGGCCATGCTGGTATTCAAGGGCCTGAAGAATCTCGATTTTGAACTGAGTGCACTGGGTAACCTGCTGGTCATGGCCATGGTAGGTTCGGCTGTGTGGATGGGAACCCTGATCTTTGCCCGCTCCCTGAAACATGAGCCGTTGAGTAAATCCACCTTTGTTCTGTTCAGCTGGATGCAGGTGTTCACGGCCTGCGGTTTTGCCTTCAGCCACGGTTCCAACGACATTGCCAACGCAATCGGTCCCTTTGCTGCCATTCTCGATGTTCTGCGCACCGGCGTAATCGGCAGTGCCGCCTCGATTCCCGCGTTCACCATGATAACTTTTGGCATCGCATTGGTGGCAGGCCTTTGGTTCATTGGCCGCGAGGTCATCCTGACGGTCGGGCATCACCTGACCGCCATGCATCCGGCGTCCGGCTTTGCGGCAGAATTATCGGCAGCCACCGTGGTGCTCATGGCATCCCTTCTGGGTATCCCGGTTTCGAGCACACATATCCTGATCGGCTCAGTGCTTGGTATTGGCATTGTGAACCGCCAGACCAACTGGGGGCTCATGAAGCCCATCGGCCTGGCCTGGGTCATTACCCTGCCGGCTGCCGGGCTGCTGAGCGGTGCCCTGTTCCTGCTGCTGCGTGCGGTATTTTAAAGAGATTGCAAGTAGACCCGAATCGTAATCGGGTATGCTGTGAACCATGTCGAAAACTGCTCAACCCGATTTGCAACAGGCTAATGCCCGCATACTCTTTGTGCCCCATGGCGGTGGACCCATGCCGTTGCTGGGGGATCCCGAGCAGGCTAGTCTGACCCGGTTCCTGCAAACCGTTCCTGCCCGGCTAGGTCAGCCTGAGGCCATTATCATGATCAGTGCGCACTGGGAAATGCCGGTGCCACACGTGACTGCCGGAGCCAGCCCGGAACTGATTTACGACTATGGCGGCTTTCCGCCCGAAGCTTATGCGATTCAGTATCCGGCTCCTGGCGCACCGGCGCTCGCAGCTGACATTGCCAGTCTGCTGGAAGCGCAGGGCGTGCCCTGTATGCAGGATGCACAACGTGGTTTTGATCACGGTATGTTCGTACCGCTGAAGCTGATGTATCCCGAGGCCGCTATTCCGGTTATCCAGTTATCCCTGCTGGCGAACTTGGATGCCGGCGCCCATGTCGCCCTGGGCCAGGCCCTGGCCCCGCTGCGGGACAGGAACCTGTTGATTGTGGGATCGGGCATGACGTTTCATAACCTGCGCGCTTTTTTCTTGCCCGGACTCGCTGGGGATACCGATAACGAGGGCTTTGAAACCTGGTTGCGGAACGTCTGTACCAGCGATATGCCGGAAAACGAGCGCACGCACAAACTGACGCACTGGATGGAAGCGCCGGGTGGTTTGCAATGTCATCCACGCCCGGAACATCTTTTACCCCTGCAGGTGTGTTACGGTATGGCAGGCAAAAAAGCAGAGGTAGTGTTTGACGATAAGGTCATCGGAAAACGCGTCAGCGGCTATCTCTGGACCTGACGAAAGGATTCATCATGTCGGTCAATTACCGTATCAACAGCGAAGACAACATTGCTGAAATCACCGCTTCCGGCAAAATCACCTTGTTGGAAATCGTCAAGGAAGTCGGGCGCATCATGGCCAGTGGTGAATACAAGGCGGGCATGGATGGCATCATTGATGCCAGGCTGTGTGATCTCGAAGCCACTGCCCATCAGGTGCAGAACCTGGTCAGCCTGATAGCCAAAGACAAGTCACTGACGCGAAACGCCCGCCGGGCCATTGTGGCTTAGGAAGACCTGATGATCGGCATTTCCGACATGTACGGCAGTTTTACCAGTGACATTTATGTCGATGTAAGACTTTTCCGCAATATTGGCGAGGCGCGCGAGTGGCTCGGTTTGGAAGCGCACACTAGTAGCGGGCATAACGGTTCATTGCAGATACAGCCGTAGTCGCCAATCTTTCTGGTTGGGTGGGTCGAACCTATCCTTCTGCCGATTGCACCGTGACTGGCGTATCGGTGACACCCCTTTCCTTGTCCATCAACTTCATCAATGTCATGCGTGCACGCACCGAATTCTGGTCGCTGAATTTCATCACTTCACGGGATGGCGCGCTGCCGCTTTGCAAGATGTGTTCGATCGCCTGGGATGCATCGATGTCTTCCTGGACCACGTGCTGCAGGTAGCCGCGCATGTTTTCAATCTGCTGCACATCCTTTGAGGCCAGACCGAAATGGTAGTAGCAGGAGTGTCTGGTGGCCGGGGTGATGGCGTGGAAGATATACATGGCACGCATGGCTTCTCCGGCGCGTTCATGATCGTCAGGAAACGTCATTTCCACCGAGCCGGCATGCAGTCCCGGGTAATAAAAATTCATGGCGCTGACCTGGTTGATGTTGCCTTCGTAGTGATGGAATTCCTTGACCACTGGCGGGGCTTCGCAGTCGCGGATGGTGCGCGAGCTGTAAAGAACACCCGCTGCCTCGGACAAATCTTCCGGTACCTCGGCGTTGCCACTGGAACCGATGCTGCTGCCGTGCAGGTACGCCAGATGTGACAGGTCGGTGAGGTTGTCGGTCAGCAGCTGGTAGCGGGCCTGGACCTCATAAAAATACAGCGGGCTGGCGGTGATGCCTTCGCCATCGTGGCCGATGTCGGCCAGGTCCGGCAACAGACTGATGTCAGCTTTTGTGGGATCACCCGGCCATACCCAGACCCACATACCGTGCTCCACCACGGGGTATTTTTTCAGCTGGCAGCTGGACGGAATATTGTCCTGCCCCGGAATATTAGTGCACTGACCCTCGGCATCAAAGGCGATGCCGTGGTAGGCGCAGGTGATGGTGTCGTCTTTCAGGTGGCTGTCAGCAAGTGGGAAGAAGCGGTGCGGGCAGAGACCGCTCAAACAGGTCACGTCACCGTCCTGCTTGCGAAAGAGTACGACCGGCTGATTCAGGATCCAGCGCGAGACAAGCTGGTCGGAAACATCCCGGCGAAAGGCGGCGACATACCAGCCATTGTGCACGGCGTAGTAGCCTTTTTTGAATGGATACATGACGCAATCCCCCTTGGGTGAGCAGGGGAAAAGCATACCAGAAACGACAGAGGGGAAAGAGGCATTCGTAGGTCGGCATAGACGTAGGTCGGCATAGGCCCGAAGGGCCGTTTGCCGACATGGGTATTTGTGTGAATTCTTATGTCGGCAGACGCCGCATTGTGGCTATGCCGACCTACGAATGTCTCTTTTCGCGGCCATAAAAAAGGGCGCCATTGGCGCCCTTTGAAGCTTCGTTTCGTTCTTATTATTAGTATTTGTAGTGTTCCGGCTTGAACGGGCCTTCGACTTTCACGCCGATGTACTTGGCCTGGTCCGGGGTCATATGGGTGATGACACCGTCGAAGCCCTTGACCATACAGGCAGCCACTTCTTCGTCCAGTTTCTTCGGCAGTACTTCAACCTTGATGTTGGCTTCCTTGAATTCTGGATCTAGGTCAGCGAACTTGCGTTCCCACAGGTACATCTGTGCGAGAACCTGGTTGGAGAAGGAGCCGTCCATGATGCGTGACGGGTGACCGGTCGCGTTGCCCAGGTTGATCAGGCGGCCTTCGGACAACAGTACCAGGAAGTCTTCCTTGCCGTCGGGCAGTTTACCGCGCACGATCTTGTGCACCTGCGGCTTGACCTCTTCCCACTTCCATTCCTTGCGCATGAAGGCGGTATCGATCTCGTTGTCGAAGTGGCCAATGTTACAGACCACGGCAGATGGCTTCAGGGCCTGCAGCATGAACTTGTCGCAGACATTGATGTTGCCGGTAGTGGTGACAATCAGGTCTGTGCTTCCCAGCAGCTGCTTGTTGATGCCTTCCATGGTGCCGGTGTTAATGCCGTCCACGTACGGAGAGACCACTTCAAAGCCGTCCATGCAGGCCTGCATGGCGCAGATCGGGTCGATCTCGGAAATCTTCACGATCATGCCTTCCTGGGCCAGGCTGGCGGCAGAACCTTTACCAACGTCACCGTAACCGATGACCAGTGCCTTGCGGCCGGACAACAGCATGTCGGTACCACGCTTGATACCGTCGTTCAGTGAGTGGCGGCAGCCGTACTTGTTGTCGTTCTTGGACTTGGTGACCGAGTCGTTGACGTTGACAGCCGGTACTTTCAGGGTGCCTTCGGCCATCATTTCATACAGGCGGTGAACACCGGTGGTTGTTTCTTCGGTGATACCGTTGATGTTGTCCAGCATTTCGGGATACTTCTGATGCACCATGGCAGTCAGGTCGCCGCCGTCGTCCAGCAGCATGTTGGCATCCCAGGGCTTGCCATCTTTGAGGATGGTCTGCTCGATACACCACTCGGCTTCTTCCTCGGTCTGCCCTTTCCAGGCGTAAACCGCAACGCCGGAGGCAGCCATCGCGGCAGCCGCATGGTCCTGGGTGGAGAAGATGTTACAGGAGGACCAGCGCACTTCGGCACCCAGGGCTTTCAGGGTTTCGATCAGTACCGCGGTCTGGATGGTCATGTGGATACAGCCGATGATCTTGGCGCCTTTAAGTGGCTTTTCTTCGCCATACTTTTCGCGCAGTACCATCAGGGACGGCATTTCGGATTCGGCCAGCATGATTTCCTTGCGGCCAAAATCTGCCAGTCCGATATCCGCGACTTTGTAATCTTCTTTGCTCATTAATAGTTCCTATTGCTTGAATTTATGAATCATGTGAATCGGTAGAGACAGGGACGGAGCAGGCTTTGCGCAGTCCGTCCCTGACCGACTTTGTCGGCCTGCCTGCTGGTTTAGATGCCAGCGTCTGCCTTCAAGGCTTCGGCCTTGTCGGTTTTCTCCCAAGAGAATTCCTCGCGGCCGAAATGACCGTAGGCAGCGGTAGGCTGGTAGATCGGCCGCAGCAGGTCTAGCATGGCGATCAGGCCGGCGGGGCGGCAATCGAAATGCTCGCGTACCAGACTGGTGATCTTGCTGTCCTCGATTTTGCCGGTGCCAAAAGTGTCGACCAGGATGGAGGTCGGCTCGGCCACGCCGATGGCGTAGGAGAGCTGGACTTCGCAACGGGTCGCCAGGCCTGCAGCGACAATATTCTTGGCAATGTAGCGGGCCAGGTAGGCTGCGGAACGGTCCACCTTGGACGGGTCCTTGCCGGAGAAGGCGCCGCCACCATGACGGGCCATGCCGCCGTAGGTGTCCACGATGATCTTGCGGCCGGTCAGACCACAGTCACCGTGCGGGCCACCGATGATGAACTGGCCGGTCGGGTTGATGTGGTACTTGGTGTCTGCATCCAGCCACTCGGCAGGCAGCACAGGCTTGATAATTTCTTCCATCACGGCTTCGTGCAGCTGCTCCTGGGTGACGTCCTTGGTGTGCTGGCTTGACAGCACCACGGCGTCGATGGAGGTCGGCTTGCCGTCGACATAACGGAAGGTCAGCTGGCTCTTGGCGTCCGGCAGCAGGAAGGGCAGGGAGCCGTTCTTGCGGACTTCAGCCTGTTTCTTCACTAGCAGATGGGCATACGTGATCGGGGCGGGCATGAGGACATCGGTTTCGTCACAGGCGTAACCGAACATCAGGCCCTGGTCGCCTGCACCCTGTTCCTTGTGGAGGCCTTCACCTTCGGAAACGCCCATGGAAATGTCGGGGGACTGCTTGCCTATGCCGTTTAGTACGGCACAGGTGTTGCCATCGTAGCCCATGGAGGAATCGGTATAACCGATATCGCAAATGACTTTACGGACGATTTCTTCAACTTCAATGTGAGCAGTGGTGGTCACCTCGCCGGCAACGAGGGCGAGGCCGGTTTTGGTCAGGGTTTCAACTGCGACACGAGATTTGGGATCCTGCTCCAGCAATGCATCTAGAATGGCGTCTGAGATCTGGTCGGAAATTTTATCGGGATGGCCTTCAGATACAGATTCCGATGTAAACAATACTGCTTCAGTCATACTGTTTTCCTTCTTATATGTTTTAGCAAAAACCAGGCCCGATGTTTGTCATGGCCTGTTTGCATGTTGTCTTGACTCGGTACAGTCTCGAAACACCGTGTAGGAAAAAGTGTAGTGAGTTGTTTCCCAAGTCTCTTCTTGTAAATGGTCCTGGCAGAATCAAGAATGCGAATGCACTTGAAAAGCACTGCCCCAAAATGGGCCAGTAAGCAGAATCAATGCAGTACCTTGCTACCGTAAACCAAGGCTACCCCCTGAACTGATTTCTTCCCCCGGGATGTTCCCCTAAGTAAACGCATCAAGCTTTTTGATTTCAGAGATGCCCCAATCATGAATCCGGTTGGCGCGATTCCTAGCGGGGGCTGTGTAGAGTCTCTGACTCGGGAAGTCTTGAAATACTTATAATTTTTATAATCAGTCAGGAATTGCAGGGCACCGAATGTACCACCCCGCAAGGCTTTACGCAAATGCCTGCAGTTGCCTGAATACGGCTCTTTCAGGGCGCCAAGGCCGGCAATTTTCCCCCTTTGCGTGTGGCAAAATCGGACTGGCTGGGAGACAATGACGCCCCCCGCGAACAACAACAGCAAAAAGCCAGTCGGGGAGCAGGATGTGACGGTCATTTCCGCCTTGCCATTCTGAAAATAAAACCAGGGTGACACCTTAATTCCCCCGTTTGGGACAGGAGAAGCAGTATGCCGGCTGAGAACTCCAGCACTTCCGGTATCAATGAGTCAGGTGCCGCTGACAGCAGCACACAAGCCCCGCGCCAAGCCTTACGTAAAGACTGCGCTAATGCCATTCGGGCGTTGAGCATGGATGCCGTGCAGAAAGCCAACTCGGGTCACCCGGGTGCGCCGATGGGCATGGCGGATATTGCCGAGGTGCTCTGGCACGATTTCCTGAGCCACAATCCGACCAACCCGAACTGGATCAACCGCGACCGCTTCGTGCTGTCCAACGGTCATGGCTCCATGCTGATCTATTCCCTGCTGCATCTCACAGGCTACGACCTGCCCATCGAGGAGTTGGCCAATTTCCGACAGTTGCATTCGAAGACGCCAGGGCATCCCGAATACGGTTACACCCCGGGCGTGGAAACCACCACCGGCCCCCTGGGTCAGGGCCTGGCCAATGCCGTGGGCATGGCCATTGCCGAACGCACCCTGGCGGCACAGTTCAACCGCGATGGTTTTGCGGTGATCGACCATTACACCTACGTGTTTGCCGGTGACGGCTGCCTGATGGAAGGGGTTTCACATGAAGTGTGTTCCCTGGCCGGCACCCTGAACCTGGGCAAACTCATCGTGTTCTATGATGACAACGGTATTTCCATCGACGGTGAAGTCGATGAGTGGTTCGGTGACGATACCAGCAAGCGCTTTGAAGCCTATGGCTGGCAGACCCTGTCCTGCGATGGCCACAACCCGGACGAGATTGCTGCAGCCATTCGTGCAGCGCAGGCCAATACGCAGCAGCCGACGCTGATCAGTTGCAAAACCACGATCGGATTCGGTTCCCCGAACAAGGCCGGTACGTCCGCCACGCATGGTGCGCCGCTGGGTGAAGAGGAAATCCAGGCTACCCGCGAGGCTCTGGGCTGGCATCATCCACCGTTTGAAATTCCAGAAGAGGTCTACCAGACCTGGGAAGCGAGAGAAAAAGGCTTTGCCGCGGAAACCCGCTGGAAAGAACTGTTTACCCGCTACGAGGAAGAATATCCCGTGCACGCCATGGAGCTGATCCGGCGTTATCGGGGCGAGCTGTTCGGGGATTTCGAGCAGATTGCCAACGAGTTCATCCAGGAAACCAACGCTGCCGCTGCAGCCATGGCCACACGACAGGCCTCGCAAAAATGCATTGCCGCGTTTGGCAAGGTGCTGCCGGAACTAATCGGTGGCTCGGCCGACCTCACTGGCTCCAACCTGACCGCCTGGGACGGCAGCCTGCCGATCAGCCAGGAGGCCAAGGGCAACTACATCTATTACGGCGTGCGTGAATTCGGCATGGCGGCGATCAACAACGGCATCGCGCTGCATGGCGGCTTCATTCCCTACGGCGGCACCTTCCTGATCTTCATGGAATATGCCCGCAATGCGGTCCGCATGGCGGCACTGATGAGGCAGCAGAATATTTTTGTCTTTACCCATGACTCCATCGGTCAGGGTGAGGACGGCCCCACGCATCAGGCGGTTGAACAGACCTGTGCCTTGCGTGTGACCCCGAACATGTCTGTCTGGCGACCGGCTGATGCCGTGGAAACTGCTGTGTCTTGGAAAGCGGCCCTGCTGCGCACGGATGGACCGACCTCGCTGGTTCTGACCCGCCAGGGTGTGCCCCACCTTGACCGGGCACCGGAACAGCTCGAAGGCATCGCCCGCGGCGCTTACATCCTGGCCGATTGCGAAGGCACGCCGGATGTTGTGGTCATAGCCACCGGTTCTGAAGTATCTGTCACCCTGGAGGCCGTCAAATCCCTGCAGGGTCAGGGCAAGGCCGTACGACTGGTTTCCATGCCCTCGACCGATGTCTTTGATGCCCAGGACGTCGACTACCGTGAAGCCGTGCTGCCATCAGCAGTGCGCAAGCGTGTAGCAGTCGAGGCCGCCCAGGTGGATTACTGGTACAAGTACGTGGGTCTTGATGGCAAGGTCATTGGCATGACTACCTTCGGCGAGTCTGCCCCGGGCAAGGCCGTGATGGCCCATTTCGGGTTTACAGCCGAAAACATCGAAAAGCAGATTGCGGAGTTGCTGTAGTCCCGCTCTGAATGTCCGCAGGCTCCGTTCGCGGCTGAAGCCGCTTCTACCGTTTGTTTCAATGCGTAGGAGCGATTTTAGCCGCGGAAAATCCTCACTAGTGTGGTAGGTCGGCATAGGGCGCAGCCCGTTTGCTGGTATTCATCGGTTTCAGATTGAACCTGCAAGTTTGACCATGTCGGCAAAGGGTCCTTTGGGCCTTTGCCGACCTACATGTTCTCCGTCTTGTTCAGGCGTATCCCGGTCGTATCCCCCAGCACTGTTCGTCCCACGCTTTCCATGAACACCTTCACCATATCCCCGGCGTCGTAGTCGAGCAGGCGCACTTCGTCAAACACCGCGTTGAGCAGGGTTTTCTTGCGCTCGTAATCCAGCAGCCAGGAATCCGGGGCCAGGTATCGGTAGGAAGTTGGGTCGTCACTGAGCGGCAGGTCCAGTGAGGCCAGTTGCCGGGTATAGGACTGGAGGAACGAGTCCTTGTCCCGAAAACAGCAGATGCACACAACCTCATCGCTGTATAGCGCAAACAGCTGCTTCAGGCGTGCATATTCAGCTTCGGAGTTGAGCAGGAACAGGCCTTCGTTAGTCCACAGGATCTCCTCGCAGCCGGCGTTCATGGCGCGCTCATAATGCTGGGCCACAGCGGTGGCCAGGCGGTGGTCGAGCGTGGCAAAGAAGTTGTCATCCAGAAATTCACGCAGGCGGATCTTGGCCGTGGAATCGCGGTCTGCATCGAGCGCATAGGCGTTCAGGAGAAAGTGGGACGGGTTGTCGAAGCCGAGCAGGGTATCCGGCACGTAGAGGCCGTCACTGATCAGGCTGTCCCGGTGCTGCTGCAGAAAATGCTGGATCGAGGTGGTGCCGGTTTTGTGCTGGCCGATGTGGATGTAGGTTTTCATGAAAATCTGGATGCTGTTGTGCGCTGATGGTGTCCGGCAAGTTAAGGGTTTGCACATCCGCGGTTAAGGCCGCTGCTGCCTGGTTCTGTCGTGGCATGTAGGAGCGGCTTTAGCCGCGAACAATGCGCTAGAAGGCGGAAATCCCTGCCGCAATCGGGTATGATTTATGGCTTTATCCATCCCGACAATTTCTTCGACAGTGCAGTGACGATGACCATTCGCAGTATTCATGATTACCCCCTCAAAGACCAGCGTGTATTGATTCGCGAGGATCTCAATGTCCCGGTGAAAGACGGCAAGGTCGTCAACGACACCCGTATCATGGCTGCGCTGCCGACCATCAAGCTGGCCATGGCGGCTGGCGCCAGGGTGATTGTCATGTCGCATCTGGGCCGGCCGGAAGAGGGCAAGCCGATTAGCAAACAGATGGAATTTTCCATGGCGCCGGTAGCGGCATACCTGGGCAACCTGCTGGGCGCTGAAGTCGCCATCATGGCACCCGATTTTTCCGCTGAGGATGCCAGGGCACTGGCGCCAGGCAGCTGCGTGTTGCTGGAAAACGTGCGCACGAACGTCGGCGAAAACAGCGATGCCGATGACCTGGCCCAGTACTATGCCAGCCTGTGCGACCTGTTCGTGATGGACGCCTTCGGCACCGCGCACCGGGCCCAGGCCAGCACTCATGGTGTGGCCAAATACGCCCCTGCGGCCTGCGCCGGGCCACTGCTGAAAGCAGAACTGGATGCCCTGGAAAAAGCACTGTCCAAACCCGAGCGTCCGATGCTGGCGGTGGTCGGCGGCGCCAAGGTCTCCAGCAAGCTGAGCGTGCTCGAAGCCCTGGCCGGTAAAGTGGACCAGCTCATTGTCGGCGGCGGTATTGCCAACACCTTCCTGGCGGCGGCCGGCAAGCCCGTCGGCAAGTCCCTGGTGGAAGCCGACATGATTCCGGTAGCGCAGAAGCTGATGGAAAATACCGACATTCCGTTGCCGGTGGATGTGATGGTGGCCACCGAGTTTTCCGACACCGCGCCGGCCACGCTCAAATCCGTGGATGACGTGGCCGAGGATGACATGATTCTCGATGTCGGCCCTGAGACGAGCAAACAGTTTGCTGACATCATCAACGGCATGAAAACCATTCTCTGGAACGGTCCGGTCGGGGTGTTTGAATTCGAGGCTTTTGCCGCCGGCACGGAATCACTGGCCAGGGCGATAGCCGACAATGACGGATTTTCCATTGCCGGTGGCGGGGAAACCATCACCGCCATCGACAAGCACGGCATCAGCGACGCGATTTCCTACATTTCCACCGGCGGTGGCGCGTTCCTGGAATTCGTCGAGGGCAAAACATTGCCGGCTGTGGCGATCCTGGCAGAGAAGGGATGAAGCACCGGTAGCCTGAATACATTGCAGGCCGGCATCACCCTCTGAGGCATAAAAGACCCGCAGGGTCGTTTGCCGACAAATAAACCTGGATCGGTTGAAACCTTGCATCTGACCTGGGACAGTAAAATTTTCATTCACACCATTTCGACAATAGGTACATGACATGGCATTAATGAGCTTGAGACAGTTACTGGACCACGCCGCCGAAAACAACTACGGCGTGCCGGCGTTCAACGTCAACAACCTGGAACAGGTACGCGCAATCATGATGGGCGCGGATGAAGTGAACAGTCCCGTCATCCTGCAGGCCTCTGCCGGTGCCCGTAAATACGCCGGCTCCAATTTTCTCCGGCACATGATCCAGGCCGCCATTGAAGAGTTTCCGCATATCCCCATCGTCATGCACCAGGACCATGGTGTGTCACCGGCCGTGTGCCAGCGTTCCATCCAGCTCGGTTTTTCCTCCGTGATGATGGACGGCTCCCTCGGTGAGGACGGCAAGACGCCGATGGATTTCGATTACAACGTGAAGGTCACCAAACTGGCCGTGGACATGGCCCATGCCTGTGGCGTGTCCGTGGAAGGCGAACTGGGTTGCCTAGGTTCCCTGGAATCCGGCATGGCCGGTGAGGAAGACGGCCACGGTGCCGAAGGCAAGCTCAGCAAGGAACAGCTGCTGACCGACCCGGATGAAGCGGCACAGTTTGTTGAAGCCACCGGTATCGATGCACTGGCCATCGCCTGTGGCACCAGTCATGGCGCCTACAAGTTTAGCCGGCCGCCGACTGGTGACATCCTGGCCATCGGCCGCATCAAGGAAATCCACCAACGCATTCCGAACACCCACCTGGTGATGCACGGCTCCTCATCGGTGCCGCAGGAGTGGCTGGCCGTGATCAATGAGTTCGGCGGTGAGATTCCGGAAACCTACGGGGTGCCGGTCGAGGAAATCCAGGAAGGTATCAAGAACGGTGTGCGCAAGGTCAATATCGATACCGACCTGCGCCTGGCCTCTACCGGCGCGGTGCGCAAATTCCTGGCTGAAAACACATCCGAATTCGATCCGCGCAAATTCCTGACGCCGACCATCACCGCCATGAAGGATATCGTCAAGGCCCGACTTGAAGCCTTTGGTACCGCTGGGCAGGCTTCCAATCTCGGCAAGATCTACAACCTGGAAGAGATGTCTGCCAGGTACAGTGCCGGGGAATACAAGGCCACGGTGCGTTGATTCAACGGTTCGCGCGCGCCATCACCCGTTAGGGATCATATATGGACGCCTGGCGGCGCAAAATCATGTTCGCCTGGGTGGCTTTCCTGAACGGACTGCTGCCCTATGGCGCGGGCAATCGCCTCGCTGCCAGGACCATCCGTCATCTTCATCCGGCCCTGTCAAAACAGCAGGCCAGGTGGCTGTCCGGCCTGTCGCGTGCTGTTCGCGATCCCCAGGCACAGGCAAGCGCCTGGCGTGATTTTGGCAAACTGTTCGGCGTTGCCCGCCTGCATGCCGGACTTTATGCCTGGAACGACCGGGCCTGGGGCGAACGGTGTGAGCTGACCATTTCCGGGTTCGAAAACATCGAACAGGCCAGGGCGCTGGGTCGCGGCGCGCTGGTCATGACCTTTCATCACCACCTCAACATGATGTTCTGCACCTTGCTGGCCGGTCAGGGAGTGCCGCTGAATGCCGTGGCGTTTGATAACCGGCAGGCCGCCCGTTACCAGCAGGTACGTGCGCGCACAGACAGCATTTACCTGAACGCCGAGCAGATGCTGCATGGCGGCGAGCTCATTCTCGTGAAACCCCAGGGCAATGCCCGCGCCATTCTGCGGGCTTTCCAGAAAAACCAGCTGGTGTCGTCTTCGTTTGATTTTCCGGACTTTTTTCAGGACAGGAACCGCCTTGAGTACCCGTTCCTGGATGCCTCGCTGTCCTGTCCTACCGGTGTCGTGAAGATGGCGATTACCAAGCAGGTGCCGATCCTGAGCGGCTATCTCGACTGGCGTGGCGGCAACCGCTTTGCCATGGTGTTACGTCCCATCAGTGATGGCGTGAGCGACACCACTGTCGATGATGCGATGACGCAATACCTGGCCCATCTGGAAGACATGGTCCGGCACAAACCGGGCTTATGGGAAGGGTGGAAGTGGGTCGATCCGAAAAGCTGATGTCATGAATTTCCCGTGCCGGTATCCCTGTCGCAGGTCGGCATAGGCCCGAAGGGGCCGTTTGCCGACATCATGACGGCTGACGTATACCCTGACGCGGACCTATATATGACAGGGGCCAATGTCGGCAAACGGCCTGCGGCCTATGCCGACCTAGAGCGGCTTCGCGTTCACGAATAGCTGCAGCAGTAATCGGTGACTGTGGCAATTTTCAGCTTGAATTTGGCGTTTGCCGGTACCTCAAAAGATTGACCGCCGGTCACTTTTTTCCAGTCCTCTCCCGGGAGTTGTACCTCCAAGTCGCCGGACAAAATTTCCATCAGTTCATGGCAGTCAGTGCCAAATTCGTAGTCGCCGGGCATCATGATGCCCAGGGTTTTGCGCGTACCGTCGGAAAAATGCACGGTGCGGCTGGTGACCTTGCCGTCGAAATAGATGTTGGCGTTCTTGGTCACAGAGACATTATTGAAAGCGGACATGTTCAAAACTCCGAAAAAAGGTTAACTGGCGGTAATGGTTTCAACACCCGATTCGCGACCGAGCAGCAGAATGTCGGCAGGGCGGTGGGCAAACAGGCCGTTTGTTACCACGCCTACGATTTCATTGAGCTGGGTTTCCAGTTTGCGCGGATCGCTGATCGACATGTTGTGCACATCAATGATGATGTTGCCGTTATCGGTGAGAACGCCTTCGCGGTAAACCGGCTCACCGCCGAGCAGCACGATCTGGCGACCGACATGGCTGCGGGCCATGGGAATGACTTCTACCGGGAGCGGAAAGGCACCCAGGACATCCACCCACTTGCTGCCATCGGCTATGCAGACAAACTCCCTGGCCACGGCGGCAATGATCTTTTCGCGGGTCAGGGCAGCGCCACCCCCCTTGATCAACTGCAGGTACTCGTTGGTTTCATCAGCCCCGTCCACGTACACCGTCACCTCGTTGACGCTGTTCAGGTCATACACGGGAATGCCATGGCTTTGCAGGCGTCTGGCGGTTTCTTCGGAGCTGGCCACGGTGGCCTTGATATCGCCCTTGATCCTGGCGAGCTCCTCAATGAACAGATTGGCCGTGGAGCCGGTGCCGACACCGATCACGGCGTCGTCGGTGATGAGTTTTTCAATATGGTCAAAGGCGGCTTTGGCGACAGCCTGTTTGAGTTCGTCCTGGGTCATGGGGTTACTGCTCGTCCGGTTGGCGGGAGGAAATTAAGGGGCATAAGTCTAAACGAGCCGGTGGATTGAGGCGAGATGTGAGGAATCTTTAAAAAGTCTTCAAAGAAGTGTTGCATGCAGCGCACAAAATCCCTATAGTTCAGCAACTTAAACAGTATAGCTAGCAAGCTATATGAGTTTTCGGCTCTAACTAACATCACTATTCCAGTGTGTCACATTGCCGCTAAACACGTGATACGTCTTACCACGGGGTGAACATGAAAAAGAGTCCTGATCTGATGATGGTGCTGTTGATTGTATTCGGTGCCGGCATCCTGATTAGCAGTGTCGCGCAAAGCAGCAACTTTTTCTAGGTTTTACAAGCGCTTAAGGCGTTTCGTGACACATCCGAACCACTCTCACCGGATCCGGTAAAACGCGTCTCCGGTCAGAATCCCGCCCAGAGGCACATCCCAGTCTGCTGCCTCAAGATGCTCTACCCGCTGACATTCATGCGCCAGGCCGATCAAGGCCGGGCCGGTTGACCTGTCCGCACTCACAAACGCAAACGTGCGATCGTAGTACCCCTTGCCCATCCCCAGTCTGTTGCCTGCCAGGTCAAAGCCCACCAGGGGCATGAATACCGTGTTCAGGCCTTCTGGGGCAATGCTATCGGCGTCGTGATCCGGCTCCTGCAGACCCAAAAAGTTGGTGACCAGCGGTCTGTCCGGCCGGTAGCGCCGGAACTGCAGGGTCACGGTATCCTGCGCCAGGACGGGCAGATAGCAGGCCTTGCCGAGGGCCAGCAAGCCCTCGAGCAACGGGGCCGTATCAATTTCACCATCCGCTGACATAAACAGGGCAATGTGGCCGCCCAGGGGCATGAAATCCGCGGCCAGGACCCGGTCGGCGACCGCCTGTGCCGCGCGGGCCTGGCTGTCGGGCGTCAGGGCGCGACGTTTGGATCGGAGCGCCTTGCGCAGGGCTTTTCGTTGTTCAAGCAAGCTATTTTCAGTCATATAATGTTAGTAAGCACCGACTTATGGAGAGAGTCTGCTGGCATAAAGTTGCGGCCGGCTGGCGAAAACGCCGTAGGCCAGCGGATTATCGTTATTGTAAAAGAATTGGCCAAAAGAAGGCTGGGACAATGTCAGCGGGTGGGGCGGGGGAGCGGGGTAAGGCGAGGCCCAACGCTAACGGAATAAATAATCACTCCCCAGGATACCGCTATCGAATGCGTCCTGAACCGTACGGTTCAGGTGGTGGCTCGTCCGACGTATCAGGCTTTCCGTCTTGCGGACATGCACACAACGCCATTGGGCAAAGCCTCCGGGTTACTATTATCGGCTCAAGAACTAATTCAACTGGCCAATATCCCAGGGAGATCGAAGACGATTATATGCCAAATCCGGAAGTGGAAGACAGGGGGAGTTTTACCACGGTGGCCGGCAACATTTGCGTGCCAGCGGCAATGCCGGTCAGATTTCGATCTGGCGACTGGACTGCAGGGCGGCTTCGATCTTGTCCTGCAGGGCCTTGATCCTGTCGAGGGAGTCAGATTCGGAAACCACCACCTGCTGGGATTTCTGCAGCAGTTCGTGGCAGATATTGAGCGCCGCCATCACGGCCACCTTTTCAAAGGCCAGCGTGGAACCCCGGGTTTTCACGCTTTCCATCTGCTTGTCGAGGTATTTGGCGGACTTGCGCAGGGCTTCTTCTTCGTCGGGTGGACAGCTGATCTGGTATTCGCGACCTAGAATGCTGATGCTGACGGTATCGACTTCTTGTGACATCTGGATACGGTTCCCGAAAGTTATCCGCAGTGTTTGTGCCTGAAAGGCCCTGTTTGGTTGTAGTCCGCTGTCATAGCGGATTGGACGTTACATCTGTTCCAGAGTCTTCAGACGCTGCAGGACTTTTTCCAGCCTGGTACGAGCCATCTGGTTTTTTTCAACGAGCGATTTACGTTCGTTTTCCCAGTTATGCTTGTCGTCCCTGAGCATCTGGTTCTCTTTTTTCATCGCCGTACAAAGTTGAATGAGTTCATCAACTTTGTCTTCTAACGTATTGAAACTAGTGTCACTCATCGTCCTGATTTTTCCTGCAAAAAGACGGCAAGTAACTATAAAGCTCGTGCTGTACAGGGTCAACTCATGATTTGGACAGGGCAGTGAAGGGTCTGAACCGACGCCACGTCATGGCGACAAATGCTATCATGTCGCGCTTTCTCACACGTTGTCAGACTGATCGGAGGACCCATTGGCGGCTGATTACAATATGACCCGCGAACTGCTGGAGGCGCATCAGGTGCCATGCTCGGTGGCGGAAGTGCACGGCGTGATCTGTGGCCAGCTGTGTGCCGATGAGGCCGGTTTTGACCTGAATCTGGCCACCAACATCCTGGCAATCCCCGAGGCGGCCAGCGATGTCATCAACAGTCTGCTGAAAATGCTGGCGGAAGATGCTGAACAGCAACTGGCTGCCGGGGATTTTGGGTTCCAGCCTTTGTTGCCGGAAGATGACGAGGATATTGGTACACGGTTGTCCGCGCTCTCAGACTGGTGTGACGGCTTCACCACCGGTTTTGCCGGCGCCTGGATCCGGGAAGACGGGGATATGACGGAAGAGACCCGCGAAGTCCTCAGTGACTTTGCTCGCATTGCGCAGGTGGAAGCAGAAGACGACGCTTCCGATCGGGAAAACGAAGTCAACCTGATGGAAATCACGGAATACGTGAGAATGGCTGCCATCACGCTTTTCCTGCACAATGGCGCGAAACGCCGTCGGCCGGCATCCGGTGAAGACCCGGGCCCTGATGCCGAATTGCACTGATCGCAGCAAACAGCCGTATTAACGCTACCAACCACGTTTGACGAGAAGTTAACCACCCCATGCCGAAACCCAGTATCAAGATCTCGGAATACAAGAAACGCCGTAAGGAACTCATGGTCCACATGGAGCCCAACTCCATCGCCATTCTGTCTTCTGCCGAAGAACGCCTGCGCAATGGTGACTCGCACTACGCCTTTCGGCAGAACAGTGATCTCTACTACCTGACCGGTTTTACCGAAGCAGAATGCTGCCTGGTGCTGATTCCCGGGCGCAAGCAGGGCGAGTGCCTGTTGTTCTGCCAGGAAAAAGATCCGGTGAAGGAATTATGGACCGGCCGTCTCATGGGGCCGGAAAATGCCGGCGAGGTGCTGGGCGTGGATGATGCCTTTCCGATTGCCGACATCGATGACATCCTGCCCGGCCTGATTGAAGGCCGTGAGCGTGTCTATTACGCCATGGGCCGGGACGAGCAGTTTGATCACAAGGTGATGGAATGGGTGAAGGTGATCCGTTCCAAGGTGCGCAGCGGGGTGCATTCCCCGGGTGAATTCCTGGTGCTTGATCACCTGCTGCATGAAATGCGCCTGATCAAGTCCAAGAACGAGCTCAAAGTCATGAAGGAATCCGGGCAGATTGCCGTACGTGCCCATAAGCGCGCCATGCAGGTATGCCAGCCCGGCATGTACGAATACGAACTGGAAGCGGAATACCTGCATGAGTTTGCCCGCTCCGGCTGCCGTGAGCCTGCCTACAACTCCATTGTGGCCAGTGGCGAAAATGCCTGCATCCTGCATTACAACGAAAACAACATGCAGATGAAAAAGGGAGACCTGGTACTGATAGATGCAGGTTGCGAATACCAGTATTACGCATCGGACATTACCCGGACGTTCCCGGTCAGCGGCAAGTTCAGCGAGGAACAGAAGGCGATTTATGAGCTGGTCCTGAAAGCCCAGCTGGAAGCGATCAAGGCGGTCAAGCCGGGAAATCACTGGGACGATCCACACACTGTCACCGTCAAGGTCATCACCGAAGGCCTGGTAAAACTGGGCATCCTCAAGGGCAAGGTTGACGCCCTGATCAAGAAGGGCGCCTATCGTGACTTTTACATGCACCGGGCCGGCCACTGGATCGGTATGGACGTGCATGATGTCGGCGATTACAAGATTGACGGCAAATGGCGACTGCTGGAGCCGGGCATGGTACTGACAGTCGAGCCCGGCATTTACATTGCCTCAGGCAACAAGAAAGTCGACAAGCGCTGGTGGGGTATTGGCGTGCGTATCGAAGACGATGTCGCGGTCACGGAAACCGGCCATGATGTCCTAACTGATGGCCTGCCGAAAACCGTGGCCGATATCGAGGCCTTCATGGTAGCCGCCTGATGCCGGTTTGCCAGGCAGCACATTACGACCTCGTCATCGTCGGCGCCGGTATGGTGGGGGCCAGCCTGGCCTGCATTCTCGAACGCGCACCACAAACCGCTGATCTCAACATCCTGCTGGTGGAATCAGCCCCCATCGATCTCGCCGCGCCCCCGGCACAACCCTCATTTGATGCCCGCAGCACCGTGCTTTCCCATGGCACGGTGTCCTACCTGACGCAGTTGGGTTTGTGGCAATCCCTTGCTGACAGTGCCGCGCCCATCAAGCGTATCCATGTTTCCGACCAGGGCAACTTTGGCGCTGTCCGCATGGACAGCCGTGAACAGGGTGTTGATGCCCTAGGGCATGTCATTGAGAATCGCCTCCTGGGCGCCGTCTTCAACCAGGCCCTGGCCGATGCCGGCAATCTGGAAGTCTGCTGTGGCGTCATGGTCACTGCCGTGACACCAATACCCGATGGCATGCAGGTGCAGCTCGATAGCGGTGATGAACAGCAGGTCATCAGGACAGCACTGGTCGTGCTGGCCGAAGGCGGGCGTTCCGGATTGTGTGAAAAACTCGGTATTCATCGCGCTGTACACCCCTATGACCAGGAGGCCGTCATCGCCAATGTGGCGTTCAACAAGCCCCATGACAATGTTGCTTTCGAGCGTTTTACACCGAACGGACCGCTGGCATTTCTGCCCTTGCCGGACATGGATGGCCAGCATCGTGCCGCACTGGTCTGGACCCGCAAGGCCGGTGCGGCACAGGAACTCCTAGCACTTTCCCAGGCCGATTTCCTGGCAACACTGCAGGCTGAATTTGGCAGCCGCCTGGGCAAGCTGGTGCGCGTGGGTGAGCGCCACAGTTATCCGTTGAGCCTTGTCGAGGCTGAAGAGCAGGTGCGGCCGGGATTGGTGCTGCTCGGCAATGTTGCCCATTCCCTGCACCCGGTGGCGGGCCAGGGTTTCAATCTTGCTTTCCGGGACACCATGCGCCTGGCGGACCTGCTTATCAAGAGCCGGACCGAGGGCAGGGCGCTCGGAGATATTGAGCTGTTGCAGAGGTATCTGGCGGTCACTGGCAAAGACCAGGACAGAACCGCCGTGTTCAGTGACTACATGACGCGCCTGTTCTCCACCGACAATCCGGCTGCCGTGTGGGCGCGCAAGTTTGGTCTGTTTAGCATCGACCTGGTACTGCCGCTGAGAAGAGCTTTCGCTGCCCGCGCCATGGGCATGGCTGACCCCCGCGTAGAAATCGCCAGTCCTCTAGGCCGGGCGTAGCAGGCATGGACATCCTTAACCTCGGAGAACACATCCGGATTCTTGAAGAGTTGCTGCTGCACCAGGATTTTCGGCACAGCCAGGAACAGCTTGAGGCGCTGCTGGCGCCTGAGTTCAGGGAAGTGGACCCCCGGGGCAATAATGTTTCCCGGGAAAATGTTATTCGCTGGTTGCTGGCCAAGGATCCCGGTTCGCGGTGGGAATATGCTGATTTTGAAGTCCGTGAACTGGGGGACAACCTGGTCCTGGCGACCTATTTTGCCCGCCAGATTTTACCGGAAGCACAATCCAGTGGTGGTGCCCGCCACTGTTCCCTCTGGCGGCAACAACCGGGGACAACTTCATGGCAACTGTTTTTTCACCAATCCACAAAAGTCGCCTAGTGGTTTGCTCCCTGTGCACGCTGGGGCGAACTGCGCCGCAATGAGCATCCAATTCGTCAATAATTATTGGTGGTGGTCCGACACAGAGGGCTGCCGGCAGTAAGCAATTAAGCAGCCGGCAGGGGCAACCACGCGTTATCATCCTGCTGAGCCATGCCACAAAAACTGACAACTGAAAAGGCCGCCCGGTAATCCGAGCGGCCTTTTTTCTTGCCCAGCATTTGTCAAAAGCCCTCTCTTGAACTTACCGGCCGGCCTTAACAAACAGGACTGAGAGGAAAAGGCCATGACCAATACCCGATCCGCACGTTACCCCACCGAGGGTGGCATCACGGTTTACCGTGCCAGTATTGTCGCTGACTATGAACATGCTGCTGACGAACTGAAAGCGGCACTGGATGACCAGCGCGGCGTGCTGTTCAGTTCCGGCGTTGAATTTCCCGGGCGTTACTCACGCTGGTATATCGGTTGTGTGAAGCCGCCGCTGGCCCTGTGTTTGGCAAGGCAGTTGCCGGTATTTGGTGTCTGCCTCGGCCTGCAGGGCATCGTCGAGTACTTTGGCGGATCACTGGCGACGCTGGCGATGCCGGTACACGGTAAAAGCTCGCAGATTATCGAGGCTGCAGGAGCCATGTTTGCCGGCATTGAGCTGCCCCTGACCCTCGGCCGCCACCACACCCTGGTCACCGATCAGGTGCCGGATTGCCTGCAGGTAACCGCGCGCACAGAAGGTGGCAGTGTCATGGCGATTGACCATGTGTACCTGCCGGTGAGTGCGGTGCAGTTTCATCTGGAGTCGATTTTGAGTCTAGCCGGCGAAAAGGGTGCAAAAATCATCGGTAATGTCATGCGACACGTTACAATGCGCCGTGCTGCCTGAACCTGGCAGCCCCATCATGGATAAAAGGAAGATCACGTTGTTCGCTGAACTGGGCCTGGCGCCCCCCTTACTGAAAGCACTGGACACCCTCGCCCTGAAAACACCGACCCCGGTGCAACAGGCGCTGCTGCCCGCAGTACTGGCAGGGCAGGATGTGCAGGCCAGTGCGCGCACTGGCAGCGGCAAGAGTGCCGCTTTCCTGTTGCCGGTGCTGCAAAGGATGCTCGACGTACCATCGCCGCGCACCGCCACTCGCTGCCTGATCATCAGTCCAACCCGGGAGCTGGCGTTGCAACTGGACAGCCATGGCCGAGACCTGGCGCAGTACACGGACATCACGTCCCTGGTGATTGTTGGGGGTGAAGGCTTCAGGGCGCAGCAAGCCAAAATTCGCAAGAATCCGGAAATCATCATCGGTACACCGGGGCGCCTGCTGGAACACGTGGAGAAGCATTCCCTGGAAGTGGATGATCTTGAATTTCTGGTACTGGATGAAGCCGACCGCATCCTGGACATGGGCTTTCGCGAAGAGGTCATGGCCATTGTGGCGGCCTGTAACAAGCAGCGGCAGACGTTGCTGCTGTCCGCCACGCTCGACCACACCGAAATGAAACCGTTTACTGCGGCGCTCCAGCACATGCCCACCGTGATTCGTGTGGATGATCATCGCCGGATGGAATCCGATATCCGGCATGAAGTCATCCTGGCCGATGATCCCGGCCACAAGCAGCAGTTATGCACATGGCTGCTGGCCAATGAAACTTACGAGCAGGCGCTGGTATTTACCAACACGCGGGAACATGCCGAGCAGCTGGCGATGTTTCTCATCAATCAGGGCCTGCGTACCGTATGCCTGCATGGGGAAATGCAGCAGTCCGAGCGCAAGCAGGTTATGCAGCAGTACCGCGAAGGGCGCTTTGCCGTCATGGTGGCTACTGACCTGGCTGCACGTGGACTGGATATTGCGGCTATCGACCTGGTGATCAACTTTGCCATGGCCAGATCCGGTGACGATTACGTGCACCGTACCGGACGCACCGGGCGTGCTGGTGCCAGTGGTCTGGCGATATCGCTGATTGCGCCACAGGAATGGAACCAGATGGAAAGCATTGCCCGATACCTGGGACTGTCTTTTGAAAGGCGGGAGGTCGAGGCATTATCTGCCCGCTTCAAGGGTCCATTAAAAAAGAAAAAGCCGAAAAAGGCCGAAAAGAAGACCGGGGGTACCAAGCCGCGTGCCAAGGCCAGGGAACGTCACCGCAATCGCAAGAACATCGGTAACCGTCGCAAACCCTCAGATAGCAAGACCCAGGATAAAGCCGATGAGGCGCCGGATCATGGTGATGGCCTGAAACCGCTGGGCCGGAAGTAGTCTGTGATGATTACACGGCAGGCCGGGCAGCCTGCCGTATCTGGTGCATTACCAGTTGATGTTGGCCGCGAGGACGTTGCTGAACTGCATGATGGACTCTTCCTTTTCGCCCACTACCACCAGGTTTCCGCCACGGGTCGGATGGATGATGCCTTCAAAACGCTCATCCGAGATGGGCACGTCTTCAGCCAGTGGTGAGTTCGGGATCACCATGACAGTCACGGGACCGACATCACCTTTCATGATCAGGTGAAAACCCTGGATGCCATTGGCAAAGTCGACCCAGCAGTCCTTGCCCAGGTTGATCTTCAGGCGCTCCATCTCGTCGGATGCGGCAAAATCGGTACCCACCCAGCTGACCATCATGGAATTCACATCCTGCAGGCTGATGGAAGATTCGTCTGCCAGGAAATCGATTTCGCTGTAGAGGTGTGAGAACACCATGTCTTCCATGGGGTTGGCAGGTTGTTCAAAGACCAGCGCGGCCACGCCAATGAAAAAGGCTAGGGTCGCGGCGATAGCCGAGTTGCGGCGCCAGGAAGAATCATTGGCGGCAGCAATTTGCGTGTCTGGATGCAGTGTGCCCTCCGGGATAGCCAGCAAGGCCTGGTGCAGGGAGGCCGGGGCTGTCACCGAAGACAGGCTGGCGCTGAGGGCGTCATCAAACCTTTTCAGGTCGTTAACCAGGTGCTGGCGCTGGGGGTTGCCAGCCAGTGCCTGCAGGAATTCCGCGGAGTCATCATGCGGATTGGCATGGGCTCTCTCGAGAAATTGTTGCTCATTCATCACTATTTCGGGTCTCTTTCCAAAGTCTCTCGTAATTCTGTCGTTTCCGTCAGGGCCATGGGCTACGGTTTGTCCATGGCTGGCAGGGCATTAACGGGCACATACCTGAAAAACGCTTATCAGACCCGATCGTCTGAAGATTTCTTTTATGCCCGCCAAGCGTCTGTCCCGACCAGACAGAAAGGTTGTTCTTCTTATTTTGGTCCTGCTACTGCTTCTTATTATGGGTACTTCTTATGGGTACTTTTGGTTTCTACGGCTTCTAACTACTGCAACTCATAAAGACGGAATCATTGGCCAAAGTCTCGTTATCGCGATTTTTGCACAATGACGTACCGTGGCGGTGGTCAGTCCCCGCTGGTGTCTTCCAGGCGTTCCTTTAATTTGTTGCGTGCCCGGAACAACCGGGTCATGACCGTGTTGTTGTTCAAATCCAGCATCTGGCCGATTTCCTCGCCACTGAATCCACCTACAACCTGCAGCAGCAGGGGGTCTCGATATTCAGGCTCCAGTTCGGCCATGGCCTTGTAGAGCAGTTCCCGGTCGAGCAACTGGTCCGGTTCCAGCTTGTCGTTCTCCGGCAGCGAGTAATCATCCAGATCATCGGTTTCCGGGCGGTACTTTTCATACAGCCGGGCATTTTCCCGTCTCAGTATGGTAAACAGCCAGGCTTTTGCCGCCCCCGGATTTTCCAGACTGTCCAGTGCCCGCCAGGCCCTCAGGAAGGTCTCCTGGGTAAGATCCTCTGCCACCTGCCGGCTTTTACTGAGCCAGAAAGCGTAGCGGAAGATATCGTTGTAGTACTCACCAACCAGTGCTTCGTAGCGGGCTTTTTTGCTGGTCTTGCCAGCTGCGCCACTGTCACTATCGTTTATGACCGGTGAGCCATCTTTTTCTTTCGCAGGCATCTTTATAAAAATAGCTTAAAAAACAGGGATTTTTCCGGGGTAAAACAGCGGAGCATTATCGCTGATGCCTGACTCACTTAGCAAGAAACCCCCGGCAATCGCTGGCTTCAGGCTTCGTTAAAATCGCGTTAAATTAAATGTTATCCTTCAAATGTCTTTACCCAATCTTAATCGATTGGTGCTACTCTTTTTGGCCATGTTAATGCCTGTCCCACCACTTTGCGGAAGTTCATGAGCAAGAAAAAAATCATTATTATCGAGGATGAGCCCGATATTCTCGAGGTTCTGAGTTACAACCTTAAACGCGAAGGCTTTGAGGTATTTTCTGCCACCAATGGCACCCTGGGATTGTCGCTGGCCGAAAAGGAACTGCCCGATTTGATCCTGCTGGACCTTATGCTCCCCGGAATGGATGGCATCGAAATCTGCAGCAGCATAAAGAA
>Ga0181567_10000063_pt1 | contig 67458 bp, 45 predicted proteins | sample 101ome_14_FD_133761 | JGI IMG/M metagenome (GOLD analysis project Ga0181567, IMG submission 133761) | Coastal salt marsh microbial communities from the Groves Creek Marsh, Skidaway Island, Georgia - 101403AT metaG (megahit assembly) | ecosystem: Environmental > Aquatic > Marine > Intertidal...
CGTGTCGGTCGGTCGTGCGGTCGGTCGGTCGGTCGGTCGTGCGGTCGGTCGGTCGGTCGGTCGTGCGGTCGGTCGGTCGGTCGGTCGGTCGGTCGGGCGGTCGGTCGGGCGGGTCGGTCGGTCGTCCGTGTCGGTCGGTCGGTCGGTCCATCTCGGGAGGAGGGGTCGTTCTTTCTGTGTACTCCTGTCCTCCCTGTCGAGCGCGCGCGGCGAGGAGGGCGAGGGTCGACCGAGTGTCTTGGGGGGCGGGGGGGCTACTCGTTCGTCTACGTATTTGTGTCTGGTGTAGGCTAGGCGACGTTCGGGGGCGGCGCGGGCGGTGGGCTCGGAGGCGGGCTCGGCGGCGCGGGCGGCGGCGCGGGCGGCGGCGGCGGCGCGCTCGGGGGACTCGGAGGCGAGAGCGCGACGCAATCGTTCGCGATGAGATCGCCGTAAGATGGACACCAGTGATCGGTGCCGTAGGTTTCGCACCCGAGACGACAGATTTTCGCGCGGTAGTCGTCGGTGGTGTCGACGGCGTAGCGCACGCGGGGTCGGTCGACTTCGAGCGACGCGTAGTACCCGGCTTCTCTGACTTCGGATTCGGCGCACGATAATAGGGCGTTGGGGCAGACTTGCCAACACGACGTCGATCCCGGGGCGTCGTTGGATTCACCCGCGGCGCACGGTATGCACGCGTCGATGGATGAACCACCCGATTCGACGCCGTACGTCCCGACGGGACACGGCGTACACGTCTCGGCGCGCTTGTCGGAATACGTCCCCGGCGCGCACGGCACGCATGCCTCGCCCGCACCGCCTCCGGACGTCCCCGCGGGACAATCCGTGCACGACGTCGCGCCAATCGTCGGGTCGAACACGGATCCCGGCCCACTCGCCGGCGCTCGAAACGCGCGCGTCGTCTTGGCGTAATACTCCTCGAGCGTGCTCCGCCCGCTCGTCCCCACCGGACACGGCGTGCACCCCGTCGGATTCCCCACTCTCGAGCTAAACGTCCCCACCGGACACGGCGTGCACGTCGCCTGCCCCTGTTTCGAATTATACCATCCCGCCGGACACTCCACGCACTCGTGTTTCGACGACAACGCCTGCACCGTCCCCGTGGGACACGGCGCGCACGGACACTGGAAAAACCCCGCGTCGACGTCCTCCGTCGCCCCCACCGCGTCGCACTCCACGCTCTCCCCCGCGGCGTCCTTACACGGCACCTTACACGTCGTCACGTCACAGATCGATCCCGGGCAACACCCGACCCCTCGTCCACCACCGGCGAGACACGCGTTGTCCTCGCTCTGAAACACCGCGTTCCCCGCGTTTTCCGAATATTGCACAAAGATGCCAATTTGCCCGCTCGCCACGCACGTGTCCTCCCCGTCCCCTTCCTGCGCGACGACGACGGAGACGAACGCGAAGACGACGGAGACGAACGCGAACACGACGCCGACGGAGACGCGCGCGAGGTCTCGACGTCTCGACGACGTCATCGACATCATCGTTCGAACGCGTCGCGCGCGCGCGCAACCGACCGACCGACCGACCGTCGTCGTCGTCGTCGTCGTCGCAGCGCGTCGACGGTCGCGCGCGCGCGAATTCACACGGCGTCGAACGCGCCTCGCCGCCGACGCGCCGGCGGCGCGGTGCGGACAGACGAGCGGTCGCTCGACACGTGCGCGCGCGAGTCGTCCCGCGCTCGAACGGGCGTTGTGGTCGTCGCCGCCGTTCATCCCCACTCGACGAGTCATGACTCGTCGACGAGCCCGCCCGCCGCCCCACATCCATCCCGCATTGGGCGCGCCCAGTCGAGACCGCGAGACGCGACCGCGTCCGTGAGACCCATGGAGGCGGCGCCCGACGAGCGCGATGGGTTGTTGCGATCGACGCGCGTCTTCGGAGACGACCGATCGGTGAAGAGGTGGACGCGATATGTCGTCGTCGTCGCGCTCGCCGCGTTGGGAATCGTCGCGCTCGGTGTGCGAGAGGGTGTTGAATCCACGGGGAACGCGCGGCGCGCGCGTGCCACTCTCGGTGACGCGCACGGAATCAGTCAAGCGTGCCTCGATGCGTGTGAAAGCGTCGTTCCCGATCTCGTCGCCGCGATCGAGGCGGAACCGATGGATTGCGACGTGATTCGCGACACGCCGGACGCGAGCTGCCTGTTCACGGCGCCAGAGTGCGAACGAGAACCGGGAGACAACTTGGAACTGGACGTGGTGATCGACCAGATGTGTCCTCTCGCCGTCGCGGATCATGCGGTGCCACCGAACGCGAGCGACGTGACGGTAGATATCGGCGAGCTCGGCACCGGTCGCGCTTCCCACGTACCGATACCGAAAGGACCGCAGCGACCGCAGCACTTTCGAGTATTCACCGGAACTCGGTGCTTGACACCGCACGTGTTAAATCAACATGCGTCTTTCTTCAGCTCACCGATCACGGCAGCGTACATAGTGCGTCATAACTATAAAGGAACGAATTTTTTCGACCTGAAGACTGGCCTCCGTATGAACAGGATACCCGTTGATTCCGTAAACGGAACATGTTCAGCCACAGGTTGCCCGAGCGAATTCGGTGGTTTCGAGCTCACGACCAACAAAGTTAATTTTGAATGGGGATTTGTACTCAGAAATGCCGCAGGCCACACTTTGTACGAGATTGGCAAAGGTAAAAAAACTCCGCTCAGACACCTTGAGTGCTATAACGTGCAGATGTATGGTCGCTTTTGGAATCGAGTCTTGACTTTTGAACATTCGAATGAAACACATCTCGTGTTTGGTTCTTGTGAACACGAATGCCCCGCCCTGATGCCACCACCGCCACCGATGCCTCCGCCAGCACCGCCACCGGTGCCTCCGCCATCACCGCCGTCACCGCCACCGATGCCTCCGCCACTACCGCCGTCTCCGCCACCACCAACGCCGCCTATAGAGTGCAGTGACGGGGCATTGGGACAAGACGGCAAGTGCATCTGGCAGTGCTCTCCTGGCTTCGGCGCGAACGAAAATAACCAGTGCGTGGCGTGTGAAGATGAAAACTGCGATTCTTGCGAAAATGGTGTTTGCAAGCAGTGCAAAAATGACAAATACTTGCATGAGGGCGCGTGCATCGACGCTTGCCCATCTGGCTATGAATCCGGTGGTACTCATCTTAGTATCGCTCTCGGGCAAGAGATGTTCACTGAATTTGATGTGAGCTATGACGCAAAGAAAACATTCACTTCTCCGATACTTGAAGGCACAGCTCCAGCAACAACTCCAGCGATTTACTTCGGTCACGCTTACGGATCTTATGCCACTGTGTACGCAGACAAACTTTTCGGTCCAGACATTAAAGAGGTGGACCACTGGACAGAGGTGTGGATGAGTGCGGAGTCTGACGACATCTGCGGGAACGACAAGTACTCGAGGGGCAGTTATTGCACCTTTAGCAGACCTCTCGGAAACGGTCGCGCGAACTGCTGTACGAACTGGGGAAAAGTAATGTCATTCAGGGCGCTCGTCAAAAACTCTGGAAAGGATTCCAGCGTGAACTCGGGATACGTGACGCGCCAAGGTGCACGTGGACGCTACGGCTACTGGCTGAACGGTTCCAAAAAGCAAAACGTTAGAACAGTTTTGAAGAACGCTAAGAAAGTCAAGTGGACGACGAAAATCACTCGAGACGGTTCGTTCTACACATGGGTCGGGCACAGCATGCTTGAAAGCGGCAAGCCCACGACCGAGCCCACTTACAAGAGCCTACGGGACGTGAAATTTCGCCGTCTCGGGGCGTTCCAAGGGTTCCGAGTGCAAAAAGGTGCCGGTTGGGCTGAAGGAGGCGGCATCATGCGCAAGATCGCCGCCGAGGTACAGACTTCAAACGAATGGTCCAAAGGCAGAGTTTGCGTCGCCAAGAGCACCTAAACGAGACGTCGTCCCGTTCCGTCGTCGCTCTTCGTCGACGCGCGCGGTTCGGATACGAGACGCGACGCGCGACCGGTTCTCGTCCACCCTCTCGCTCGCCGCACCGTCCCGCGCGTACGTACGCGGATCCACCACACGGCGCCGTACTCTATCGCGGGTCCAGTGCGTCGACGCGAGCTCGCGCTTCCCCGTCTTCGCTCGCGCGTCGCGTCGAGCCCCCTTTGTAATAACACCCCGGTGTGAAACCCATCGACCGCACGATCGATTTGAAACCGATTTGAAACCGATCGACCGCACGATTTGAAACCGATCGACCGATCGATTTGAAACCGATTTGAAACCGATTTGAAACCGATCGATCGCACGACGACCGACGACCGACGACCGACGACCGACGACCGCGTGACTCGCGCGCGCGCGCGTCCATCCCTCCCACGCACCGTCGATCGGTCGAGTCGATCACGCGCGCGGTCGATCGATCGGTCCTTACACGCGTCTCGCGCGCGTCTCGACACGTCGCACGTCGACGCATCCATCGTCGAGCGCATCTTCAGCCGTCATCCGCGCGCGCGGCGCCCCTTTTGCCCATCGAGCCGTCATCCGGATCGATCGCGTGTGAACATCGCGACGACGACCTCTGGACCGCGACGACGATGATGACGACGACGTCGCGCGACGTCGGTGACCCTTTGTGTGAGACCACCGTGTGGGACGGCGTCGAGGTCGAGCGTGAGATCGTCGCGGACGCGACTTTGGATGCGACTTTAGACGCGGCGATGGAGGCGGAATCGCGCGACATCGAACGTAGGGCGACGGCGTTTTTGTTGGATGAATTCGACGACGGTGCGTTCGGTGACGATTCGTTCGGTGATGCGTTCGGTGACGCGTTGGACGACGACGACGGCGAAGACGTCGAACGAAGGGACGAAGAGCGCGCGCCGGAAGGCGGACGCGGCGGCGGACGCGAGCGACGACGCGGCGGCGCGGGGAACGGGTTCGCGCCGATTCCCTTGGCGTCCGGTGGTGAGTGTCGAGACGCGAGCGTGCGGTTTCGAATTTTGTGTCCGACGGCGCGGGTGGGACGCGTCATCGGACGCGAGGGCGCGGTGATCGAGGCGACGCGCGCGGAGACGGGCGCGCGGGTGAAAGTGGCGGCGGCGACGCGGGGCGCGGATGAACGCGTGATTCTCGTCGCGAGTGGGGATGAACTCACGTCGAGGGGAGTTGGGGAGGATGATGATGAGGACGGCGACGGGGAACCGATGACGACGGCGGAGCGCGCGTTGGCGAGGATTTTCGACGCCATCGCGGGCGACGCGACGGCGGCGTCGACGACGACGGCGAGTTCGGAGAGCGGTGAGACGACGACGACGACGACGACGACGGCGAGCGGTGGAGGAGGACGAGAGTCGAGCGTGACCGGTGGTGGACGCGCGAACGTCGCGTCGGTACCGATCTGTCGATTATTGATTCCTCGCGCGCAGGTGGGAAGTCTCATCGGCAAGGGGGGCGCCGTCATCAGCGCGATTCGCGCGAGCTCGGGGGCGACGGTGCGCGTCATGCCGGCGACGATGTTACCCGCGTGTGCGAGTCGTGGCGATGAATTGTTACAGATCACCGCGCCCGTGCGAGACGCGGAGGGTGCGGAGCGAGACGCGGACGTCGCCGTCGCGTGCGTCAAGCGGGCGCTGCGCGCCGTGGCTAAGCACCTGCGAGAGTTTCCGTCCAAGGCGGCGACGTCGAGCGAATTGAGTCGTACGCCGCTCGAGGCGTTCATGATGGGCGCGAAGACGGTACATGGGACGTCCGAGGACGTCGACGGTGTCGCGGGACAAATGTCCACGCGCATGAATCTCAACGGCGTCTACGTGCCGGGCGGGACGGAGATTACGTTTCGTTTGCTCTGCCCCGTGTCGAAAACCGGAAGCGTCATCGGACGCAACGGTGAGGTGATTCAACAGATTCGAAGCGAAATCGGCGCCAAGATCAAGGTGTGCGAGCAAGTCAACGACGCGGATGAGCGCATCATCTGTGTCAGTTCCATCGACGACGGGTTGGCGCCGATGATTTCCGCGCAAGTCGCCTTGTTTCGCGTCTACCGGTGCATCGTCGAGAGCGGTGGCAACGACATGCCCCTCCCGTTCAGACTTCTCGTGCAGACGTCGCAAATCGGGTGTCTCATAGGCAAAGGCGGCAGCATCATCAAGCAGATTCGCAGCGAAACCGGCGCCACCGTGCGCGTCTTGCCGTCGAGCGCCCTCCCGGCGTGCGCCAACGCCGACGACGAGCTCTTGGAGATTGGTCAGTGGCCGGACGACGCGTGCGCGCTCGGCATTCGCATCGTCAGCGGTCGTTTACGCGGAAACATGCGTCACAAGGCGGCCGAGCGCATGTCCGCCGCCAAGCCAACCGCGCCGATATCCTCCCCGAGCGTCGCCCTCTCCCCCGTCGACGCGAAGTGGCAACAAGCCGAGCTCATGTCCATCGGCATGACGCAGACCGAGTACGCGCCCATGGATCAAACCACCAGTCTCGTCGGCGCCATGTCCGCCATGCGTTCGACACCCGTGGAGATCGTCCCGGGCGTCACCGCCGTCAACAGCGTGCACATGACCATCGCGTCCCAGCACATCGGAAGCGTGTTGGGTCGCGGCGGCGTCAACATTTCGATCGCGCGGCGGGCGAGCGGCGCCCGCATCAAGCTCTACCCAGGCGCGTCCAATCGACCGGGAGGTCGACGCACGCAAGATACCGAACGGTTACTCGAGATCAGTGGATCGAGCGAACAAGTTTCCTCAGCGCAAGACATCATCCAACGCTTCATCGCGTCCTCGGGAGTCATGCTTTCCGAGTTCGCCCATCTCGCCGCGAGCGCGGCGCCGAACGCCAAGAACATCAAGGATGAGCCCATTTTCATGATCTCTTGATGATTTTCTGCACCTTACTTGACCTGACAGCACAATAGTTAGTCACCCGACAACACCGCGACGATAGATTTCACCAGCTTAGGTTGCAATTCCCATCCAATCGCTCGTCGTCTCGCCGCCGAGTTACACATACGACGAGCGCGCGTTCGTCGTCGTCCCCGTCTCGACGCGCGCGACGACGAACGCGCGTCACGACGACGATATCACGAGTACGTTGCATCTCTAAGAGTTTGTCGTATTACACACACAATAAATCGTTCGTTTAAAACGTAAAGTTAATCCCTTGTCCCGTCTTGACGCCCACCAAGTCGAGCAACCCTTTCCCGGCGACGCCCTCCACCAACAACAGCGACCACCACCCGATCATGCTCGCGCGACTGTTCCACCGCTCGGCGTTCTCGACGAACCCGAACATCGGCGGTCGCGCGACCGGGACGATCGGGGGCGGGGGCACGCCGGGCGGGGACGCGCGCGCGCTCGCCGCTCTCGCCGCCTGCGCGCGCTTATTCTCGGCGATGGCGTCGCCGATGGCGTCGAGCGGGCCGGCGCGCGGCGCGCGCGCGACGGTGCGGCGGGCGGACGACGCGGGCGCGCGCGTCGCGCGTTTGGGGGCGACGGCGACGCGGGCGCGGAAGGCGAGCGCGGACGGCATGGCGTTCGATGTGTGACGACGGTCGGCGGTCGATCTCGACGTCGACGTCATCGGTGGGCGATGTGGGCGAGAGGGGGTCGTGTGGTGAGTCGTGACCCCTCGCGAACGCGTCGACGCGTCGGAAGTCGGTCGGTCGGTCGGTCGGAGGTCGGTCGGTCGGAGGTCGTACGGTACATGTCTAAGAATCAATCGTTCGTGCGGTGTGTGTCGTCCGATGCGTCCGCGGAGATGTGGTAAATGGGCTAAGAATCGGACTCGGAGGCGTCCGCGGCGGCGGCGGCGCGACGCGAAAAGTCGAAACGCTCGACGAGGGACATGCGTCCGCCGGCGGCGACGTCGAAGACGAGGCGAGAATATTCGCCTCGCGCGCTGATGACGACGCATGAATCGGGGTCGGCGGCGGAGAAGGTGACGAGGGAGCGCGCGGTGGAGGGAAGTTTGAACTGCGCGTGCGACCACTCGCTGCTAAAGTACTTTGGAAGCACTTTTTTCACGAACCCCGCCGTCGGGGAGGACGTCGCCCGGCCGACGCCTCGCGTCGGCGTCGGGGATCCAGACGCCGAGTTCGAGCTCGCGGTGGGCGTGTTCAGAACCTTGAAGACGTGCACCGTGCCCTTGTCGCTCGTGACGCCGAGCAAGTCCTTCTTCGGCGAAAACGCGAGCGAGAACACGCGCGCTCGATCGGATCCACGTCGGAACTCGTGCAACAACGATCCGGTGTGCGTGTCGAAAACGCGAATCAGCGTGCCCTTCTCCGACGCCGTCGCCAACAGCGCCCCGTCCGCGCTCAAGCCTAAACACGCTAACGCGGCTTCGTGCGCCGCTATAAATTTCGTCATCCCCAAATCAAACAGCTCCACGCGAACTTGCCCTTTGTTCAATCCCGGACACGCCATCACCGTGCGCTCCGTCGTGGGCGAGATGACGCACAACCCACCGTCGTTGGTGGCCGTGTCCACCTGTTGCTCCATTTTCAAATCGGAAAAATTGTACACGAAAATCTTATGCGACAGCGCCACCACAACCTTATCTCGCCGCAGACGCACCGCGCGCACCGGCACCTTGAACGCCAGCTCCCCTATGCACCGTCCCTGATGATCGTCCCAAATCATCACCTTGTTCGGCGAAAACTTGGGCTCCTCGCCGCCGCCCACCAAGGCTAAAATATTACACCGAAACAGCATCTCCGCCGCGCGCACGCCCCCGTCTCGAAACGTCCGCCCGAACGTCTCCCTGTACGGCGACGTGTTGTACACCGCGAATCCACGCTCGGGTCCGTTCGCTCGCGCCACGGTAAAGCACGCACCATCCTGATTATAGCTCACCGACACCTCATCGTCTTCGCTCGGCGCATTCTTCATTTGATTGTTTTTTCACAAATCTAATCGTCTCGCGCGTCGCGTCGCGTCGCTCGACGCGTCGTCCCACACGAACGAACGACTCCTCGAACGTATCCTCGACGCGCGCGTCGGTCGCTCGAGCGTCGGTCGACGTCGCGCGACGCTCTGCGGCGGCCGTTCTCATCACCGGGCGTGTCATCGTCGGTGCGGTCGGTCGGACGGTTACTTTAGTATTCCCAAAGAGGGAGAGAGAGAGAGACGCGTCGTCGAAGGCGCACGCGAATACAGAATGAAATGGGGTTCTACGGTGACGTGTGTGTGTGATGTACAACGCGTGCATCGCGCGACGCGCTCAAAGCTAGAGACAGAGAGAGAGCGAGACGCGTTCACGGCGCGCCGCGAAGGCATCGCCAGACGACGAAGCGCGCGTCGAGAACGTCGCGCTCGACGCGGAGACCGTGAACGTCGGCGGCGAGCGCGCGCGTGGGGACGTACCGTTGTGTGACAAAGTACGCGACGCCGTCGTCGGTGAGGCGTTCGGGCAATCCGTGGAGAAAGTTTCGAAGCGGCGCGAAATCCACGGCGAGGCCGAGGTGCACCGGCGGATTGCTCAGAATGAGATCGAATCGTTTCGTGGCGTCGAGCGAGGTCCATCCGTCGGAGAGCACACGTTCGATGGTATCGCCGGTGAGGTTTTTCTTCGCCGCCTCGAGGGCCAACGCGTCGGCGTCGAGGAGATGGAGTTTTGATTTCTTCGCCCGACGGCGCACCGCCTCGGCGATGACGCCGTTCCCCGAGCAATAGTCGAGCACTCGGAGTTTGGACTTCTTCTCGATCGTCGGGAGCACGCGACGGAGAAGGAGCGCGGTCATGACGTCCAGACCGCCGCCTGCGAATAACCCCGGGTACGAAATCCAACTCGACGACGCGTCGTCGCTCGATTCGGCGCCCGTCGCCTCGCGCAGATCCAGACATTTCTTTTCCCGCCACTTTTTCAGCTCTTTTCCTTTTTTATCCGGTTGCGCCGTCGTTCGCACGCAGTGCACGACGCCGTGTTCGTCGTCATGCATCGTCAGTTTGGCGCGCTCGAACAATTCCTGCGCGTAGAAGGAAGGAGGATTCGTCAGTCCGACGTCGAGCCGAACGAGCGTAAATGTAGCGAACGTTACGAACTCGAAGGTCGCTCGGTGACGTTCGATCGAGGCTCATTTTTATTCGCCCGACGATGCAACTCGCGCTCGGGATTGGATGGTCCCTGTGAGAGCGGCGGAGGTCGCGAGTCGTCGTTTCTGTCGCGCCGTCCAAGCGGGCCTCGACGCGCGGTGATTCGTCCGCGCGCCGAGGTATGCCGGCGCTTCACGAAGAAAGAGAAAAAAAGAAGACAAATACGTATCAACGGGTCGCGCGCGCACACCTTTGGTAATTCGGACACCACCGAGCGCAGCCCCTCCGTCACCGCGCCGTAAATCCACACGTCACCGCCGAAGGCGACCCGCGCGGCGACGACGGAGGCGATCATCGCGAACGACGCCTTGGTCGGCGGTAATCGCACGAAGGCAGCGCCGAAAAATCCATCGTTTTCCGCCGAACTCTCCGGCCACGGCGTTCCCTTGACGACGTCACCGCAACTGAACCTGTGCCAAGAGACGACGCTCCACCCAACGCGTCGTAACTTTTTCTTCACCGACCCCGTCGAATCGTCGACGACGAACGCGCGCGCGGCGTCGGCGACCAACGGGGCGTTGGGCAGGCGCGCGAGCATCGCGTCGGCGCTTCCTCGTTCGAAGTGGTCTCTGCGCGCATCGATCTCAGCGCACGTCTCCGCACCGCGCGCGCGAAGCGTCTCGCGAATCGTCGATAGCGCGTCGGAGTCGTCTTCGAAGACGTCTCCGACGACGACGTCGAGTCGGCCCACCGTCTGCCAATCGAACGCGCTCGATCCGCGGTCTAAGGCGTCGACAATTTCTCTCTTGAGTCTGTCACCGTCGGAGAGGCTCGTGTGAAGCCTCAGCGTCTGCGTCGTCTCCACGACGGCGGCGAGATCAGCGCCCGAGAGCGTCGACGCGCGCGTTTTCAATCCCGTCGCCGCGAATTTCGCCACATCCGGTAAGAGTCGCGCGTCCACCCGCACCGCCCCCGCGGCGTACATGACGTTAGCGAACCCTTGCGACGAAAACTTTAACGTTTTCGCGACGGCAAACAGGTGCGTGACGAGCTGTTTGGCGTCGCTCACGTCGCCCGTCGTCGCGAGTTTTCCCGCCGCCCACGCGGCGTTGGCGACGGCTTGCGCGCTCCACTGTTTCGGTTGCTTCTTTGCCATCTCCTTGGCGCGCGTGATCAACGGTTCGGCGTGCGTCGCGGCCTCTTTCCACCCATCCCCCGCGAATGTCGCGAGCGCCCAGAGCGCGATGCTCATCTCCTCGGCGCGCGTCTCTGTGGAATTCGTGAGCGTCCTCGCCAACGCCCGAACGCACTCGTCGTCTAATTTCTTTCTCAATTTCGCCGCCCCCCACATCGCGTTCGCCGCGTCCTGCGCGTTCGCATCCGCCGCACGCGCCTTTAAAACATCCGCCGCGCCGTTCACCGCGCGCCGCGCGCACGCATCGTCCACGAACGGCCCGCACCTCGTCTTCGAAATCGTCGCCGCCGCCCAAATCGTCGTGCTCGCCGCTCTCGCGTCCGCGCCGCCCTCCCCTATATCTACCGTTCGTCGACACAGCGCCGTCGCGCACGCCCCGAGCGCTCTCTCGCTTCCTTCGCACCACGACGACGTCTTTTCCAATCGACTCGCCAGTTTCGCCGTCGCCCACATCCCCGCGCTCGTCGATTTCGCGTCCACCCGCGCCGCGTCTCGCGCGCACGTCGTCGCGCGTTCCACAATGCTCCCCACGTCCATTTCACCATCCTCGCGCTTCGCCATCGAGTGCATCGACCACAACGCCTCACTCTTCACCCCCACTTTCTCGAGTCGCCGTCGCTTCGCCTCGATCGACCGTTTTTCATCCTCGACGCGCCGTCGCTCGCCCGCGCGCCGTCGCTCGGCGTTTTGCCGCATCACCTCGGTCGCATCCTCTCGCGCCCGTCTCGTCTCAGCGTCGACGTCCTCGAACCCGGCGTCGCGAAGTTTGATCAAAGTGTCTTCCACGACGCGTTTCGCGCGCGCGAGACGCTGGGCGACGTCGTCACCGCGCGCGTCGGTCGATGTCCCCGTCGACGTTTTTGGCCCGGCGGCGGTGAGTTCCATCGTCGTCGCCGTCGCCGCGCGCAGTTTTTTACGCAGCGCGCGCGCGTAGCGCTCGTCCGATGGACGCGTCATCGGTGGCGGGCGCGCGACGCGCGACGCCGACGCCGACGCCGACGCGCGCGGTCGATGAGTGACGCGGTCGGGTGGTTGGTTACAAGGGTGACGGGTCACGACGACGCGGCGTCGCCGTCGCGGACGTACACGAGCAATCGACGCTGGAGCTCGCGGTCGACCTCGAAGTGGGCGTGGTGGAAGGATTCTGTGCGTCGGTAGGCGCGAGCGGTGAGCCAGTCGGCGGCGCGGCGCGCGTCAGCGTCGAAGAGGACGACGACGCGAGGAAGCGACGGGCACGACGACGGCGACGATGCGTCGTCGATGGTGTCGTAGGTGGTGGATAAATAACGCGCCGGATCCGCGGCGAACCGTGCGGAGGCGTCTTGGCCCGGTGGGACGTCTGGGGAACAATCGAGGAAGGACATGGCGACGTCGGCGTGGACGTGCGAGTAAAACGGCGTCTGATGGCACGGCGTGGCGAATAACACGCCTCCGTCGTGTGTGAGATCCATGGTGCGCGCTAATCGCGCGATGTATGGCATGACGGCGATCGTGCCGGCTTGGTGCCACACGGAGGTGTACGCCGCGGCGATGACGTTGGTGACGACGACGAAGGCGACGGAGACGCGGCGACGTCTCGACGGCGGCGACGCGGACATCGTCGACGCCGCGCTGACGATGGACGCGCTCACGCACGGGAGTAGGAATCGAAACTCTTTGTGTGCCGCGAGCGAGTACCCGACGATGGTCCAAAACGTCACGATGAACGCGTGCGGAGCGACGCGACGGTTTCGCCAAAATCCCGAGAGCGCCGCCGGCGTCATCGTGCCCAAGACGGCAGGATACCCCTGCGTGAGGTACCAGTGCCACGGATGCGCGCCGTATATCGCACTTCCCCCTCCGAACACGTTGAACCGCACGAAATTACACGGCACGCACGTCCACTCGCCGTAAAACAGTCTATCCACGCACGCCGACGCGAAGAAGACGAGACTCACCGTCGGCGCGACGTCCACCGCAGCGAACCGCGCCTTCTGCTTCCACGTCGCGTCTCGAGCCGTCAAGAGCGTTCTCGCACCCAACGCCGCCCATAATACCGCACTCGTCGGTCGAATCGCGCACGACAACGCCGCGAGCGCCACCGCGCGTCGTCTTCGTCTCGCGCCGCCGACGCCCGAACCGAGCGCGTCGAGCGGCCAATACACCAACGCCCACGTCGTCAGACACGCCTCGACGCAGTTTGAAAAACTCCTCGTCTCGCAAAAGAAGACGAACCAATTCACCAGTCTCAGAAACACCGCCCATCTCGCGCACGCGTCGCCGTGAAACCGTTTCGCTAATCGAAAACACGCCGCGTCGTGCGCCGCCGCGACGAAGGCGTGCGTCCACCTGGGCGCATTCGTCGTGAACCACGCGCTCCGCAGGCCCAGCGCGTCGCCCACGGCGTACACGCCGGCGTACAACAGAGGATGCGCGTAGCCTCGCAGCCGCGCCGACCACTCCCACGTCGCGTGGCCGTAGCCGTAGACGATTTTGTGCGCGATTTCGGGCCCTTGCCAAAACTCATCCGCGTTGAAAAACGTGCGCACGACGCGCGCGTTGACAAGCCTGAACGCGACGAGAAGGACGAACGGACGCGTGAACAGGTGGTACGCGCCGCGCGCACGCGGTTTTCGATCGCGCGACGGCGGAGACATTCGGGAGTCGAGCCGATGTCTGAGGACGCCCAACCGTCTGAGGACGCGTTCGGAACCGCGCGACGCGAATGGATGCGAATGCGTGCGTATGTATGTATAACACGTGTGTGTGCGCGCGAATATGTCCATCTAATCGATGCGCGTTTTACTCGTCGTGCGACTGAGCTTTGTCGGCGAGCGAAGGCCGTCCATCTCGACGGTCGCCGGCGCCTTGGCGACGACGATTCTCGGCGGCGACGACGCCGTCACCGCGCCTCCGTCCACGGGTGGTTTTGCGGAACTCTTGACCGGGGATGATCTCGCTACCACTTCCGCGCGCGCGTTCGCCTCGATTTGTCGTCGATCAGCGCTGTCGATGAGATTTCTCACGCTCTCTCGCACCGCCGGTTGCGACGCCAACGCTCCGCACGCCGCCACCACCAACGTCACCAACATCTGCAACACCCTCACCCGACGCGTCATCTCGTTCAACGCTCGCTCTTTCGCTATGAGGACCAACTTGACCTCGTCCAGCGTGCTTCGAAGCGCGTCGGCGTCGTCAAAGTATTCCCTATCGTCGGTTCGGAACGCGTCCAACGCGCGAGAGAGCGCCTCGGCCCGCGCCTCGTTCACTTGCCTCGCCGCGCGTTCGCGCACCAACGCCGCCCCGCACGTCTCCAACGTCTGTGGCACGTCTTCCATCGACGCGTTCGCGTCCGAAACGACGACGCGCGCGCCTCCTCGCTTCAACGCCGCGACGTCGCCTCGGCACGTCTCCAACGCCGCCGTCGCCTTGGCGTGTTTCCCGCGCAACCGCTCGATCGATCGCCCTCTCGACGCGCACACGACGGTCATAACGACTAAACCCGCGAGCGCGCTCTGCATGGCGTACTTGGTGCGCGCGCGCGACGCGCGAGACGCGCGCAATTGATTATCCTTGACTTGACTGAAATCTCTCGCCGCCGCCTCGTTGAGCGTCTTTTGCTCGGCGAGCTTACGACGAAGCGCGTCCACCTCCTGTTGAGGCGTGCGAGGACGCGGGGGTGACGTCGGTCGGTCGGGCGTGGCCGGCGCGGACATGTCGCGCGCGCCTCGGAGTGTCGAAGATGCAGATGGTTGGTTGCTTGATGATTACGGAGCGTGTTTCATTTTTGAGCTCGCCGCTCGCGGTCATCTCTCTTCATCTATTCATCTACGCATTCGTCTACGCATCTATTCATCTATTCTACGCGTGCACTGTCATTTCTAGTATTGCTATTCTTTCTGTCGTCGTCATCACGTCTCGTCTCCGGTGGAAACGCCGTCCGCACGCGCTCGAGAATGAACCGCGCGGCGTCCCGACGAATGTGCGCGTTGTGGGCGTCGCACGATTTTCTCTGCACGCATCCCGGACATCCATCGATTCTCTCGCATTCGCACGCGTTAATGATGTCCAAGGCGTCTCGTATGAGCTCTGGGAAGAGCTCGGACGCGCGCGAGGCGATGCCGACGCCGCCGAGGTGACGGTCGTAGAGGAGAAAACGAAGCGGCGCGTAGCGGCGACCTCGCTCGGCGTGCAAATCCGCGCTGAAACATTCGCACCCGACGTCGTCGTCGCCGCACGGCACGTGCAGTGGGAGGGCGTTGAGCACGGCGTGGGAGGCGGCGTGGATACCGGCGCGAAGATCGACGCCCGCGGCGTTCGCCTCGGCGACGAGGGCGTCTGGGATGCGCAGCCATGCGCCGACGGTGCGAAACGTCGTCTCGCGCGGCGGAAAGGCTTCGTGGTCAAATTTGGCCTGCGAACCGCGCGCGACGCGACTGAAACCGGTGAAAACGGTGCGTATGGTGACGTCGTCGCATCGAACGCACGCGCGCATGGGTAATTCGCCGTCGGTGTCGCTGTACGCGCGCACGCCGCCGGGGACGACGCACGTCGTCTCGTGTTTCACTCGCGTGAAGTACTTCACATCGGCGGCGCGCACGAGCGCGCGTCCGCGCTCGAGATCGAGTTTCGTGCACAGCATCGTTCGGCCCTGATGCGTGTACACGGCGCCCTCGTAGACTTCGAAGAACGCCTTGGACGCCTCGATGTTGGCGATGACTTTATCGCGAGCGCCGCCGATGTCCACCACCTCGAACCGTTCCTCCTCGATCGTTCGCACGCTCACGTCGAGCGCGGGCGTGCGTTCGTACGGCGCGAGGAGCGGTTGAACGATGCGCGCGTTCGGGTTCCAAGGCGTCGTCGAGCGCACGTCCCGACAGAGTTTACCGGACGCCACCAACGTTCCGGCGACGTCGAGCGCGGAATCGCCGAAATACGCCTGATCCGCGCCCGGAATTCCAAAAAGCGCGCGCTCGTACGCCGCGCACGTCATGTGTTGCGCTAAAATCGTCGGATTCTTTGTCCACACGTACGACATCTCCAACGGCGCGTCGAACAACGCGCGAGGCTGTCGCATGAAATGTTGGTCGAGCGGTCCGTCGAAGGCGACGTACACCGAGAGAGCGCGTCGCTCGCGACGACCCGCGCGACCGGCTTGTTGCCAGAGAGACGCGACCGAGCCGGGAAAGCCCAAATGTAATGTGACGTCGAGCGACCCGACGTCGATGCCGAGCTCGAGCGCGTTGGTCGCGGCGACGCCGAGCAGCGAACCCGAAAACAATTCCTTTTCGATGACGCGTCGCTCGCCAGCCTCGTATCCGCCGCGATACGACGCCACCTTTTCCGCCAGGTGCGGCGCGGTGGCACGTAAAATCTCTCGCGCGTACACCAAGACCAATTCACACAGCTTGCGCGTCTTGCAAAACGCCAAACATCGAAGATTGTGTCGAACGCACTCGGCGAGAAGTTGGGACACGTCCACCACCGGACTCGCTCTCGCGCCGTCCTCCGTCGCCGTTCGCTCGTCCTCAGCGTCGTCCTCGCGCGCCTCATTCTCGTCCGCGTCGTTTTTTCCGTCTCGCAAACGTTTCGCCAACGCCGCTTTCCCGCGCTCGATGGCGGTGACGCGTCGAAACTTTCGATTCGTATTCGTCGTCTTCGTCCCCGGTTTCAATCGAGGATTCCACAACACGAACGTCTTTTCCCCTCTCGGCGCCCCATCGTTCGTCACCACCGCGATGCGATCGCGCTCCGGCGCGTCGTGTCCGTGATACCCGATCAAATCTCTCGCGTGTTCCGCGGGATTTGCCACCGTGGCGGAACTCACGACGAATCTCGGCGACGAGCCGTACTCCTCGAAGCAAATCCGGCGCAGTCGTCTCAAAATCAACGCCACGTGCGACCCGAACACGCCCGAGTACGCGTGCGCCTCGTCCACGACGACGTACCGCAATCCGCGCAAGACGCGAGTCCAGCGTTTATGATTGGGCAACACGCTCACGTGTAACATGTCTGGATTGGTGACGATGAGACGACACTCGTCGCGCGTCGTCGCGCGCGCGTCCTCCGACGCGTCGCCGTCGTAGACGCCGACGTCGAACACCGTCTCTTCCCTTCGCGGCGCGCCGGCTAATATTTGACGCACCGCGCGCACTTGATCCTGCGCGAGCGCCTTGGTGGGAAAGATGTACAGCGCCGTGGCAGATGGATCGGAGAGTAAGGTTTCAATCACCGGCGCGTTGTAACACAACGACTTTCCCGAAGCCGTCCCGGTGGAGACGACGACGTGTTTCTCCTCCGAGCGTTCGTCGAGCATGACCTCGATCGCGCGCGCTTGGTGACTGAACAATCGCTCGCGGAGATCCACGCCGACGCTCGCGAACGCCGCGAGCGTCGCGTCGCTCACCGAGACGCCGGACGGCAGCGGCGCGCGGGACGCCGGTTTCCCGGCGAAATGCTCGACGTGTGCGATTTCGCCGCGCGTCGCCTCTTGCAAATGCGCGACGAATTCGTCCACGTTCATCGGTTCGTCGCTCGTACAGTGCGACACCGCATTTTCCGGCGCGTCTCTTTTCGTATTTTTTCGCGTCGCGCGCGCTCGGCGCGGCGGCGCCGGCGGACGATCCATCGTCTCCGGCGGCGCGGCCACGCCGGACGCCGATGCCCGCGCCGACGCCTCGCGGTTCTCCGCCGCGGCGTCTCGCTCTCGGATCTCCCGCACGGCGTCCACGTACGCGGCGAGCGGGGTGTCACGACGGGAATCAAAAGGCACGCGTTCCATCGCCTCGCGCAATCCGCGCTCAAACGCCGCGCGGTGCGCGGCGACGATTTTCTCGAAATTCGCCCCGAACCGCGCCGTCGTCTCCGCCGTCGCCCGCGCGTGTCCCTCGACGCTTCGCATCGACCGTCTCCATCCGTGCACCGCCACCGCATCGCTCGCGCGTCGATCCACACCGTCGCGCGTCTCCTCCGCGAACGCGCGTCTCGAGAGATATTTCGGCACGACAAAGGCGCTCGGCCCGTCGTCGTCCGGCGCCGACGCGTCCACCAACACATCCTCCCCGGCGTCCCGCGCGATGAGGCGAATACATCCCGGACACAACATCTCCATCGCGCGCGCCTCCTCGAGCGTCACCGCGCGCTCTTTCACCATGGCGGAGGCGCACGCGCGAAGCGTCGGTTGCGCGCGCTGCCGCCGAAGAAAGAGACTCGCGCGCGCCGTCGCCGCGAAGACGTCGACAAGTCGTTCGAGCGCGTCGACGCCGAGCGTCGAGTCCACCGCGCGCGTCGTCGTCGTCGTTTTCGTCGCGTACTGCGCGACGTCCTCGCGTAATTCACACAAAAACGCATCGGGTTCGCGCGTCGCCGACGCCGTCGCCGTCGCCGTCGTCGGGACGCGTCGTCGGCGTCGGGACGTCTTCGCGCGCGCGAACCCGACGACGCACACGCGCGACGTCGTCCCACACCGCTCGATCCACGAACTCGCGCCTTTAAGTTCAACATCGTCACCGTCGACGAGATAGAGCCGCGCGCGGTGGTCGTGAACGCCGTACGCGCGCGCGACGGCGTGTCGAACGTCGTCGATGGATGACTTGGACCCGTCGGTGATGTGGACGCGTTTTTCGACGCCGCGGACATCCTTGGCGACGACGTGGACGGCGGTCGTCGTCGTCATCGCGTCGTGGACGGGTTTCGGGCGCGCATGCGTCCGTCGGTCGCGCGGCGCGGCGGTGAATGCGTGAGGATGATGTCATCGCTCGGTGGTTGAAGACGACGGTGAAGATGACATTAAATTAAAAACGGGTGGGCGAGCGCGGCGCCGACGTCCAATCTCCCGCGAAGAATGAGGTTGCGTTTGGTGACTAATCGACACGCGAGGTCCCAGGCGATGCCGCCGTTGATGTCTAACGCTGAAAAGTCCCAGGCGAGGGCGTCCTCGACGTCGGCGCGCCACGCGCGTAAATCGTACCCGGCGTCCTCGAGTCGACGTTGAAACGCGCCGTTCGGTTGCATGACGTTCTTCCCGCGGAGTTGTGGGACGCAGAGTTGAAGAAGGATGAGACCGAGGGAGTATGAATCGAAAAGTTGCGGTTGCGCCGCGGTCCAGAGGAGTGGGGCGAGGATGCCGCCGATGACGGGGGGCGGCGGCGGCGTCTTTTGAGACATGATGTATTGCTCGGGGGGCGAATACTTTGGATCCAAGAGCGCCTGTTCGGGATCAAAGTTTTCCCCGCTTCGCAAATCGCACGCCGCGCCGAAATCCACAAGTTTGAATCTCTTCCCCATGAGCACGAGATTGGCTGGTTTTAAATCTCTGTGCACGATGCCGATGTCGTGCAAACCGGCGACGGTGCGCGCTAAATCTTTCAAGACGCGCTTGGCGACTCGATTCACTCGTTTCGCCTCGCTCTCGTTCGCTCTCGCGCGCACGCCCAGGGCGTCCTCCAGCGACTGTGGAAACGCGCGATCCTCTAGATAATCCTCCAACGTCGCCTCACCCTCCTCGTACGCCCACACGAGACACGGCGAACTCGCGCCCTCGACTTCGTAATACGTCCCCAAAAACTTGGCGCACCCGCTCGCCACCCACGGCGCGCGCGCGATGCGTCGATTGAGGTACGCCTCGGCATTTTGCAACTGACTCGCACCCTCCACCGCGTTCGGAACCTTCACCACGAGCTCTCGACCCGTGCGCTCGTCCTCGCATCGATACACCGTGCCGAAACTCCCCGACCCCAATCGACGCCCGCGTCGAATCGCGCGCGCGTCAAACGTCGTCTCCGCGATCGCCCCGATCGCCCGCGACACCGTCTGATCGAACACCCACGGCACCACGCCGGGTTTGGCGATCAAATAAAACGCCAACGCCGCGTATATGCCGAATTCAACCTCCGCGCCCCCGGCGGGCCCCGCGTACAACGCGAACCCGCTCGCCCGCTCCGCCCGCACCTGCGCGTCAATCGTCCGTCTCACCTCCACCGGCACGTACTCCCCGTACGCCGGACCGATCGTCTTTTTCACCGCCACCACCGCATCCGCCGCACCGTCGACGATGGGTCGAGGAACGTCCGGAAACAGTTTCTCGAACGCGCGTCGCTCCCGCGCGTTCGCCGACGCCGACGCCGCGCCGACGCGACGCCCACCGCTCGTCGTCGTCGTCGACGCGACGGACGCGATCTCTCTCTCGGCGCGAACGGAGAACGAGAGTGGTGACGATGAATCACCGTCTCGCGGCGTCGGCGTCGGCGCGCCGTCGGAGGACGCGGCGCGAGAGAGAGAGAGGATTCGCGCGCGCGCGGTGGATAAAGTTCGCCGTCTCGACGTCGACGACGGCGTCAACGGCGTCGCGCGCGGGCGAGACGCGCGCGGTGCGGCCATGGCGACCGAGTTCGACGACGGCGGCGTTCGTCGTCGGTGGACGGCGCGCGCGCGTGTGGCGTCGGCGTCGTCAGTCGGTGACGGCGCGGGGACGATGTCGGTGTCCACGTCATCACCGTCGACGTCGGCGGTGCGCGCGCGAGGACGCATCGCGCGGCGAGGAAGACGACGCGTCGATGGTGCGCTCGCGCGCGCCGTCGTCGGTCGTCGACCGATCCGCGCGCGCGCGACGCGCGAGGATGATGACGATGGGGACGGGGACGGGAACGGGCCCGCGCAAAGAACGGACGCCGTCGTCGCGTCGAGCCCGTCGAGCGCGGGAGACGACGACGGCGACGCGGTTAAGACCGTGGTCATCGCGTCGGGATCGGACGCGTCGACGGCGACGGGCGCGGCGGGTGACGACGAAGGGCATCATCGTCATCAACGTCGTCTCGCCGAAGACGACGACGCCTCGCGAGAACGCGACGAAGAAGACGAAGACGACGGCGAACACCACGAAATCGTCGAGTACGAAGAGTACGAAGAGGAGGTGGATTACGAATTACACGATTACGTCGCGGACGCGAAGACGGCGTTGGCGCGATTGCGTCCAGATTTTACCTGGGACGCGTGCGAGAGGGACGTCGCCGCGGCGACGCGAGAGAAACGGGTGGAATTTCTGAGCGTCAACGCGTCGAGAACGTCCGCCGCGAGCGTATCCGTGGACGCGCACTCGGCGGTGGGGCTGGTGTTGGCGATCGGGTCGCTGTGGAGCGCGAGGGCGATACGCATGGAGTTGGAGAAGCGAGACGCGTCGGCGACGAGCGCGCGCGCGACGAGGGAAATGTCCGAGGAGGAACGCGCGAGAGAGGCGCAACTTCGCGAGGAACGTCGTCTTCGCGAAGAGGAGGCGGAGAGAGAGCGAAGGAAACGGCGCGATGAGGAAGAGGCGGCAGAGCGAGAGCGAGAGGAGGAGCGCGCGCGGTTGCAAGCCGAGGCGGACGCGCGTGCGGCGGCGGAGGAGGAAAAGCGGCGAGAGGAGATGCGGGCAGAATTGAGACGACGAAACGCCGAGGAGAAGGCGCGGTTGGAGGCGCGGTTGAAGAGAGAGGCGGAAGAAAAGGCGGCGAAAGTGGCGGCGGAGCGCGCGGAGCGCGAACGCGAGCGATTGGAGAGAGAAAAGAAGGAGGCGGAGGAGGAGGCGAGACGCCAAGTCGAGTGCGACGCGCGAGGCGAGACGCAAATGACGGTGAGCGCGGACACCTCCGTCGTCATGAAACGCGATCACGAATCGGCGCCCGTGGAGGTGACGGTCACCGCGCGCCTGAGCATCAGCGAGGGCGCGACGGAGACGGCGACGTTTCGAGATGCGGACGAGGCGCGCGTCGCCGCGCTTCCCATGTGCTCCGCCGTCGCGCGGCGCGCCGTCACCGCCTACGGCTCGGACGCGCGATTGGCGGACATGATCGGTAACGGACCGTTGAGTAAACTTCCGGGGATCGATGATTTAGAGTTTGAACACTGGACGCGCGTGATGCAAGCGCGCATGGACGGTGAATTGCGCACGGCAATTATTCGATGCGGCGCGTCGCTCGAGGTGAAACTGCGCGAGAGCAAACGAGGAGGTTCGGAGACGAGCAAAGGGACGATTCGGTTCCAGCGTCGATGTTTACCTCTGGAGGATGAGGAGAACATCGTGCGACGGATGGAACGCGCGGCTGACTGCGTGGCGAGCGAGATCATCGACGAGGTGGACGCGCCGAGCGGCGGATGCGACGCCGCCGCGGAGATTCTCGCCGCCGTGGAATTTTACGAGCTCGGTCAGTTGCACGGTTTACACCCGTCGATCGTGTACCCGGCGGAACACCCGAAGACTGGTTTGTCGGGCGATCTCATGGCGTCCATGCTGACGCTGTCGCACTTTATCAAACGCGCGGAGCGCGCGTACGAGGACGACGCGCGCGTCGGCGAACGCGTCAGACAACTCGCGGCGACGCTCGTCGGACGAACCGCCGCCAAGCAAGGGTCGTGGCGAGCGATGTACCTGGATGGATTCACGGGTGATGCGTTGACCGCGGCGGCGGCGATGGCTGACACCGTGCTCGAGGACACGGACGCCATTCGAGTGTTTTTGAACGGCGCGGTGGAGGAGCAGCGCCGACGACTCGCCGGCGAGGAGAGCGCGTACGAGGAAGAGTGGCCGGACGCGGATGAAATCCGTAAGAAGCGCTTAAAGGAAATGCGAGAGAATCAACCCATCACCGAACGGTTGTTCGCGATGCGCAACGCCGCGCTGCAGATGGCGCAATCCGGGTCCAAGGACCAGGCAAGACTAATGCTCGAGGAGGCGTTTGAGTTGCGTAAGAAGGATGTCGCGAAAAACAATAAAGATCCGGAGAACACGGCGGAGACACTTCCAGAACTCATCGCTCTCGTACACTTGCTCGAATCGCGACCGGATTGGAGCGATGATTTGGTGACGGTCCGACGGGACGTGTTGCGGTGCGTTCGCGTCGCCGTCGACGAAATCGCCGCGCAGGGCGACGAAATCGCCTCCGTCGCCTTGCTCGAGTCCGCGTTGGATGAGTACGAACCTCTCATCGGTTCGAGTGACGACCTCATCGTCGAGTATCGCGCGCGCGTGGAGGAGCTGTGGGACAGGGCAGCCGTCGATGCCGAAGAGCGAAGAACTGCCGTCGAAAACATCGCGGGCGGCGCCGGCGCCATCGCCATGATGACGGTCAAGTACACGAAGGAACTCGAATCTCGGCGACGTCCCGGTAGATAGATATCGTACATTTTTCATTCATCGACTACACATTCTTTGCCATCTACGTTCGTTTCCTCTAATCTCTATCTCGCGCGCGCTCTACTTTTTTTTCGCCGAAAACATTCGCGAAAAGCTTCGATTAAGTTCCGAAAACGCATTCGTCGTCGCCTCTCCCACGGCGACGGCGGCGCGTTTCGTCGATTCCGCGGCGGCGGTCAGATGTTTCTTTGCCGTCTCGTCCCACGACTCGGGCGCTTGTTCCACGGTCTCTTGCTCTTCGATCGCCGCTTCTTTGGCGATTTGCTCGGCTGCGGCGACGGATTCGGGCAACATGCACGTCATCGCCGTCGTCGCCGCGCGAATCGTCAGGTAGGATGAAATCGCGGGCACGAGCTCGGCGACCAAGATTGGCACGTTCTCCGCCGTGAACACCCCCGCGGACATGCGCTCGTAGAGCGAGATCGGAAGATGTCGCTCGAACGCCGATTCGGCGGCGCGATTCGCCTCTCCCGGAGTCCCGCCGTGGCGTCGAACAAACTCGCGCGCGCGCTCGGACGCTCTCGCGGCGTCTTTTTGCGCCTCGCGAACGGCGCGTGACCCAGATTCGAGCACGGCTCGAATCGCGTCGTTCGTGCGCGCCTCGGCCTCGGCGCCGAGACGACGTAGTTTTTCATTCAACACCTCGCCGAGACTCTTTCGAGGCGCGACGTCGTCCACGCCGCCGTCGACGCGCGCGTCGACATCCGCGGCGCGAAACGCGTCCTCCGTCTCTAAATCGTGCATCAACTCGTCGAGTTCAAAATGTTCCACCGTCGGTCGAGCGGCCATGATGTCCGCGGCGTTTGAACCGAAGAAACAGAGCAGCGCCGCGGCAACGGTGGACGGTCGAAGCGTCGCCGCCGCGTCGTCGCGCGCGCCCATCACCGCGATGGCGACGCACAAACGCATGCGAATCGTAAAATACATCACCAAAGCCGGGATCATCGTCAGAGGTGCCGCGAGCGGGCCGCCGAGCGAGAGCACGGTACCCGCGGCGAACGATTTCGTGGCGTCGGCGTAAATCAACGTCTTCAATCGCGACGCCTCGAGTTCGGGATTGGATTCGAGGTGACGCTCCGCGAGCGCGCTCGCGCTCGACACTGCGAAACTCGGTATACCGCTCACGGCGCCGTTGATTATTTTGCCCAACATGTGATTCGCCGCGTGTTTAGCGAGAAGCGATGACGACGACGACGTCGATTCCGCCTCGCGAACGTCGCCCGAGACGGCGTCCCAAAAGACGACGACGTCCCTCGCGGGTTGATAACTTTTAATGATATCCTCCGCTCTCCTCACGATGACGTCCCTGACGCGCTTGGCGAACGCGCTCACCCACTCGCGCTCGCGCGCGGACGCGTCGGCCCAGGCTAAACTCGCCGCCGCCTCCACCGTGGAATCGTTCTCCAATCCGTCGAGCAATCGCGTCGTGTCCAACGCCTCGGCGAGCGGTATCCCGACCCGCGTCGACGTCTCCTCCATCGTCGACGTACGTTCGCCCTCGCACACGACGACCACGTCGGTTCCGTCGCCGTGCGCGCGCACACACATCTCTGCCATCGTCTCCACCGCATCTTCGCGCTCGAACGTCGACTCGGAGACGACCAAGACGACGACGTCGACGACGTCGTCTTCGTCGTCATCCCTCGCCGACACCGTCTCCCGCGTCACCACCACACCGTTCGGCAAACCATCCACTAATCCACACGTCGTCGTCGTCGCGTTCGACGCCTCCATCGTTCCCTCCCGTCCTCGCGCGTCGCGCACCGACACCCGCGTCGCGCGCGCGGCGTCCCGCGCCGCGGCGGCGCACGTCTCGAGTACCGACACCGACCCCGGCGCGTCTCGAGGAACCGCGCGCCGCGCCATCGCGAGCACATCGCGCGCGTCTCGCGCGATCGTTCCGAGCGCATCCTGGTCGTCGCGGCGTCCGTCAGTCGTCGTCGTCCCGCGCGCCCACTTTGCCCATTTTGCCCATGTCGCCGAGACGTCGTCGGTCGCACCTGCGTCACCACCGCTCGCGTCGTCAAGACGTCCGTCCACGCGCCGAGATGACGCGCGAACGTCGTCGTCGTCGACGCGTCGTCGTCGTCGTCGTCGTGCATGCGTCGGTGGTGTGGCGATGATTGATTGACTGAATGCATTAAATATCCATCGACTAGGCGAGCTCAAAGGCGGCGGCTAAATTCCGTTCGCTCGCGTCGTGTTTGGACGCCTTTGGCGGCGTCGGAAGGATGAATTCCTCGGCGTCTGGGTCGAGTGAGGAGGCGCGATAGTCGCGAACGCGCTCGGGGGTGTCGATCTCGGCCGCCGTGGCGCGGAGCGATTGAGAAATTTCGGGCAACGGGACGTCTTCGGCGTCTTCGGCGACGACGTTGGTTTCTCCGTCTTCTTCTTCCTCTTCCTCCTCGTCTCGGATCTCCCCGGTGGGTGCTTCCTCGACGCGCGCGCCGTCGTCCATCTCGCCCGTCGTCTCCTTGGCGATGAGTCTCGCCATCTCTTCCTCCTCTTCGAGCTCAAACTCGGCGATAACGGCGTCCATGTCGGCGCCCGTCTCGGCGAGCATCTCGCGCAACTTTTCCACGCGGCGACCCTCTTGTCCCAGACACACGAGAAGGTCTTCGAGCTCCTCTCGCGCCTCGGCGCTTCCGACGGCGTAGCCCTCTCTGTACCCATCCTCTTTACCTCGCGCGTACGCCTCGTCGACGGCGTCCGCGGTCGTCGCCGTCGCCGCCGAGACGCTCGCCAGACGCGCGCGCGCCTCGTCGCTCGTCTCTCTCGCCGCGCGTAACTCCTCCATCAACGTCTCCCGCGTCGCCGACGCTTCGTCTAATTCCACGGTTTTCGCGTCCAACGCGCTCTGTAATTCAGCCACCGCGGCATCGTGCGCGGATCTCTCGATCCAATCGTCGTACGCGGCGTCGTCGGCGTCGTCGCCGCCGTCCCAATACCACTCGCCGGCGGCGTCGTCGTACTTCCATCGCGGATCGTATTCGTACTCCTCGTGGCCCTCGTAGCCGTCCCACCGCTGTTCCTCCGTCCACTGGTCTTGGCCTCCGTCTTCGTGCGTCTCCGTCTCCGCGTCGACGTGGTGGTCCGCGGTGGACGGCGTCGCCGTCTCGAAGACGCGCGCGTCCGCGTCGACGGGACGCGCGGCGTCTTCGCCGTCTTCGGCGCCCGCGCGCTCCGCCGCGAGCTCGCGCGTCTCCGCCTCCGTCTCGGTCGCCATCATCGGATCGACGCCCGACGCGTCCCAACGCGCCGCGTCGACGTTTTCGTCGACGTCGACGCCACCGCTCGTCTCGACCGTCGCCCAATCGTCGTACACGCCCATCTCCGGCGCGCCGGCGTCGCCGCCGCCGAATTCCGCCGGCGTCTCGCCGCCGAACTCCGCCGGCGTCTCCGTCGACTCGATCGACTCGATCGCGCGCGCCGCCGCCGCCGCCGACGCGTCGACACCATCGCCCGTCGACACCGTCTCGCCCGCGTCCGGTTCGCTCGTCGCCGTGGGTTGTCGCATCAACGCCAGAGGTTCCGCGAAACGCTCGCGCGCGTCGTCGCCCTCCTCCGCCGCGCGCGGCGCGGGCACGAAAAACTGCACGCCCGAGCCCGGCGTCGGCGTCATCGCCCCACCGAATCCTCCGATCGGCGCCGCGCTCGGCACGAACGCGCGCATGTCGGCCGCCGCCGCGTCGGTCGTCGGCGCCGTCGTCGAGCCGTCCCTGGCGAAGACGTCGACGTATCGCGAGCGAAGTCCCGAAGACGTCGCGCGCGGCGATCCTCCGATCGGCGGTCCGCCGTTCGGTCCCGGAACCGGCGCCACCGCGCTCGGGGAACCATCGTGAGAGTCATCGCGCGCGACGACGGCGCCGGTGGACGCCATCGGCGCGATCGGCGGCGCGATCGGCGGCGGCGCCGTCGCGTTAGACTCGCCCGCCGGCGCGCTACCATCCACCCACGTCTGCGTCTTTTCGTCGAAATAAAACGACGATTCCATGCCGAGTTTCGCCTTGGTAACTTTCTTTCCCCCACCCTGCGCGCGAGAAAAACGGTGCGCGACGCGCGCGTCAGCGACGGCGCGACGATGAAGAAAACGAGATGCGATGACGCGATCGCGGATTACGACGCGTCCCGACGGTGACGCGCGCGCGAGGACGAGCGATGCGGGATACGCACAAAGCCGAGACGGGCGAACATGCCCTTGGGCGCGTCGTCGCCGTCGGCCATGACGACGAGACGGGAGAGGACGCGGTGAGGTGTGACGATGCGCCGCGGCTCGGCGTTTTTCTTTGGTCGCGCGGAGAGACGGCGGCGACGAGACGAGACGAGAAGCGACGCGCGTCGAGAGAGAGAGAGCGAGCAAAGGGAGCGAATGAATAAGTCGCACTATGGAAATAACATGAGCTTTTGTGTGTCTACTGGAATGATCATATTGCGGTGAAAGAATGGCGTGAGGGGCGACGGCGCCGAGTGGCGTCGCCGGGCGCGCGGCGGTTTCTCTCCTCCTAATCTCTAAAGAAGATGCATGCCTGCGTATGCGCCTAGTCGGTGCCTTCGTATTCACGCATTTGAGCGATGCGCTCGTCCTCGGCCGCCATGGCTTCGGCTTCGGCGCACATGCGCTCAATCTCCTCCGGAGTCAAGCGGCCGCGGTCGTGCTGCAAGCTGACGTTGGCCTCGACGCCGGTGACGCGATCCTTGGCGGTGACGGTCAACAAACCGTTGGTGTTGACCTCGAAAGTGACGTCAATCTTCGGTTCACCAGCCGCGGCGCGCTCGATGCCAGAAATTTGGAACTCGCCGAGCAAGTGGTTGCCATCCGTGTTGGAGCGCTCACCCTCGAAGATGCGCACGTCGATTTCGTCTTGGTTGTCGTAGACGGTGGTGAATTCGCTCTTCTTCTTGCACGGAATCGCGGTGTTGCGCTGCACAACCTTCGCAAATTGGCGGCCTTCGCACTCAACACCGAGCGAAAGCGGGACGACGTCCATGAGGAGGACGCGAGAAGTCTGCTTGTCGCGAACGCCCGCGAGAATCGCGCCTTGCACCGCCGCGCCGTACGCAACCGCCTCATCCGGGTGGACAGACTTGTTGAGGCTCTTGCCGTCGAAGTACTCGGTGAGGATGCCTTGAACGCGCGGAACGCGAGTGGAACCACCGACGAGGACGATTTCGTCAACCTCTTCCTTCTTTCTGCCGGCGTCGGTGAGCACGCGCTTGACGGAGTCGAGGCAGCGTTGGAACGTCGGTTCGCAAACCTTTTCGAATTGTTCACGAGTGATCTTCATGTTGATCTCGACCTCACCGATGAAGCATTCAATGTTGGCGTGGTTGGCCACGGACAATTCACGCTTCGCCTTTTCGCACGCCGTGCGCAACTTGCGGAGCGCCTTGTCGTCGCCGGCAAAGATGTCGGCGCCGCGCTCCTTTTCAATCTCCTTTTGCGCGAAAGCGGCAAGCTGGGTGTCGAAATCTTCACCACCCAAGTGCGTGTCACCGGCGGTGGAGAGCACTTCGAACACACCGTCTTGCAAGTTCAAGAGAGAGACATCGAAGGTACCACCACCGAGATCGAAGACCAAGATGCATTGGTTCTTGATGACTTCGCCGTCGGCGCCTTCGCGGCGATCGAGGCCGTACGCAAGCGCGGCGGCGGTCGGTTCGTTGATGATACGCAAGACGTCGAGACCCGCAATGGCGCCGGCATCCTTGGTTTGACGACGCTGGGCGTCGTTGAAGTACGCCGGCACGGTGATGACAGCCTTGGTGATCGGCACGCCGAGCTGCGCCTCCGCCGTCGCCTTCATCTTTTGCAAAACCATGGCGGAGATTTGCTCCGGGGCAAAGTCCTTCTTGTCGCCGTTAACGTCGACGGAGATGACCGGCTTACCGCCGTCGCCCTCGCGAACGTCGAACGGCATCAATTCGAGCTCTTCACCGCACTCACTGTATTGGCGACCGATGATGCGCTTGACGTTGAACAAGGTGTTCTTCGGGTTGATGGCGGCTTGGCGCTTGGCGGCGTCACCGACGAGACGGCCTTGCTCCGTAAACGCGACCCAAGACGGGGTGGTGCGGTCACCTTCGGCGTTCGTCAACACGTGCGCCTCACCGTTTCTCCACACGGACACGCACGAGTACGTCGTACCGAGATCGATACCGATGACGTGCTCGTCGAGCGAGACGTTGTCCATCTCGGCGGCCAACTTGGCGGCTTCAATCTTCTGCTTTTGCGCCAACTTGGCCTCACCCAAACCTTCGATCAAGTTGTTGTTCTTCGGGTCCACGGTCAAACCGCGCTCGTACGCGTTCATGGCGTCGTGCAAGAAGCCCGCCTTGAAGAGGGCGAAACCGAGACGAGAGTAACCCTTGGCGAAATCTGGTCGCAACTCGATGCATCGGCGCGCGTCGGCGCACGCCTTGGAGTACTGGTCCAAGTTGGCGTAGCACGCGGAACGGTTCGAGTAGAAGATGTGATCGTACGGATCGCACTCGATCGCCTTGGTGAACTCCGCGGTGGCCGCGTAGTATCGAGCGGCGGCGAACGCGTTGTTCCCCGCGGCTTTGTGCGTCGCCGCTTGCTTCTTCATCGCGGGCGTCACCTACGCGCAAACGAACGACACACGACGCGTCAGTCAGTCTCCACCATCCTCTCTGTCCACACACGCGCTCACCGCACCCTCGCGCGTTCACCACCACCGTCCCGCGTCCCCCGCGCGTCTCTCCCCCTCGTCCCGGCTGAGCCCTATCCTCCGCCGTCGCCGCCTCTCGCGTCCACCGACCGCCCGCCTCCTCGCGCGTCCACCGACCGATGGCACCGACGCGAGACGACCGCGAGGATGTTCCACGCGCGCGCGTCGACGCGACGCGACGCGTTCGCGCGCGCGCATCCGTCCGATCGCATCCACCCATCTCGGTCGATCGGTCTCCGCACGCCGACCAAACGGGGCCATCGCTCGCGTGGTCGCGTTCGCGTCGCGTCGCCGTCCGCGTCGTCGCGGTCGCGCACCTGAATGAGATCATCCTCGTCGTGCTGCGCGACGGGGGCGGTCGTCTTGGCTCCCTTCTTGCTCGGCGCCATGTCGAACGAACGAACGGACGTCGGTGTGTGCCGGCGGCGGCGCGGCGGCGGCGGGGCGCGCGGGGGTCGGGCGCGGATACACGTGGGTACTTTGGTCGTGTTTTTTGTACTAGTGTATAGGGTTTTGGGTCGTAGTAAAGGTGGTGTTGTGATAGTACATACGTGTTTGTGTACGTATGATACGGTGTTTCGTGTCGTAGTGAAGGGGTGTTTTTGTAGGGTAGTCCTCGTGTGTGCGTGTGTCGAGGCGGTGGACGCGGTGGACGATCGTCCCGGGACGCGCGAGACGTCGTCGTCGTCGTCGCGATGGCGTCGACGTCGTCGTCGTTCGGACCGGTATCGTCGACGACGTCGTCGTCGTCGTCGTCGCGCGCGCGAACGGTGGACGTGTACCCGGATTCGCCGTCGCATCGTCATCGTCCCGGGACGACGACGAAACGGGTGACGTTCGTGCGACACGCCGAGGGATACCACAATCTTCGATCGGCGCTGACGTTTGACACGACGTATAATTCATCTATTAATTTCGACGCGCGTCTGACGCCGCGCGGAGAGGCGCAGTGCGCGGCGTTGGCGGCGACGGAGGCGGGACGCGGGTGCGCGCTCGTGGCGACGAGTCCGATGACGCGGTGCGCGCAGACGAGTCTGTTGGCGTTTCCGGAACTGGTGGCGCGCGCGAGAGAGCACGATGGGGTGTCGTTCGTGGCGAATGAGAATTTGCGAGAGACGGCGAATTATTGGTGCGATCGACGACGGGAGACGGAGGAGTTGGTGCGCGAGTTTGGGGACGTCGTCGATTTTTCCGAATGTCCGGCGGAGGACGAGTTGTGGGCGAGGTACGAGGCGATCGCGGGACCGCCGGATCAGTGGACGAAACATCGAGAATCGTGTGATTTGTATCACGTCGCGGAACGAACGCGATCGTTCTTTGAGTGGTTGGCGACGCGTCCAGAGGAGAACGTCGTCGTGAGCACGCACTCGGCGCTCTTGCGGTGTCTGTTCAGTTACGGGCATCCGGGCGGCGTTCGCGCGGCGCCGGAACAGATTTTCGATTCGGGCGGGGTGACGGACACGTCCAAGGGCGTGCCTGTGGTGAATTATCGCGGCGATGCCGCGTTCGAGGCGAAGATGCGCGCAGATTTTGATAACTGCGAGACGCGCACGTGCGTCGTCGATTTATCGCCCCTCGTCGTCGCGTGACGGACGAATTCTATTTCTATGCATAGCACAGCTCAGCGCACTACTACTTGTACTACAGTACTCTACCACCATAGCATCCTCATTTATAAGTACCAATATATATCTATACGTAGTAGGAAGAAGGAGCTGTTGGAAAGTTGTCGTCGCTCGTCATTCGCTCAATCACAAAATATTCTACGTAGTGCACTACTCAATCACCGTTAATCTTTAAATTTTTTGGGATTCAGGCTTAAAAACGGTTCGCACGTCTCGGTCGAATCGTCGTCCATCGACGCGTCTAATTCATCCACGGAATCGTACGTCGCGCCGTTGGCGTCCCAATACCTCCAGCTCTGATCCAACACGTGCGACATGCGTCTCTCCTTGGCCGCCAAGTACCCTTCGTTGAACAAATTCGCCTTGACGACGCACGCGATGCGCCCGGTGATTTTGATCCCCCCACACTCTAATTCACGAATCTTTCTCGGATTATTCGTCATCAATTGAACGCTCTTCACGTCGAGTTCGCGAAGCATATTCTCCACCGCCGTGTACTCGCGCGTGTCGTCCGGCAACCCCAATCTCCGGTTGGCGTCCACCGTGTCCACCCCTTCCTCTTGCACCGCGTACGCCGCGATCTTATTCGCCAACCCGATCCCACGCCCCTCCTGTTGCAAATAACACACCATTCCCGGTCCACTCTCTTTGATGTAATCCATCGCCATCTCCAATTGTTGTTTACAGTCGCACTTCATCGACCCGAGCACTTCGCTCGTGAAGCACGCGTCGTGCACGCGCACGGGCACATCCTCTCGTCCCTCCACCTCGCCGTAAATCACGCACACCGGTTCCGTGACTTCACCCGTGTTTGGATTCACGTGTCTGTACGCCCGAACGCGATAAAATCCTCGATCCGTGGGTAACTTTGTCTCGGCGACGAACGTCGTCGTCGCCTCCGCGCGCCCGTCCGCCTCGCGCGCGTCCCGCGAATCATCCGCCTCGAGCGCACCACCATCGCGCACACCGCGCACATCACCACCATCACGCGCGTCCACGTTCGCGTTCGCGTCCACATTCGCGTTCGCGTCCCCACCACCGCTCGCCCGAACGACACGCGTCGTCGTCGTCGTCATCCTTCGCGTCGTCGTCATCACCCTCGTCATCGTCATCACCCTCACCCTCGCGCGTCGCCCGTCGATCACCCCCCCCGCATCGCGCGCGACGAACACCGACATCGACGTCGATCGACGTCGGGCACCTTCGCGCCTTTCCGCGCCGTCCGCGTCGTCGACGAATGTCGTTCCCACGCCCACTCGATCGACCCGATAACGTGAGGCTCGTCGACCTAAACCCTAAACCCATAACTTTGACGACATCCTTTGACCTTAAGTATGGCTCGATGAGTCCCCCCCGAGGGAGGAGTGATGACCCGTGAGACACCATCCGAGCCCCTCTCTCGAGGGGTTTAGAATGTTCTCGCCTGTATGGCGCAGTGGTAACGCGTGAGTCTTGTACACGTCGTCTTCGTCGCTCGCGCGCGAAGACGCGACGATCGAGGCGCGATCGAGAAAACTCAAGATCCCGAGTTCAATCCTCGGTGCAGGCATTCCGTGATGGGCACACTTTTTGTGTGATGGGTACACTTTTTGTGCTCGTGCGCGATTCGTTAGGGTGGTGAGCGCACGCACCGGTGTTTTTGTGATCGTCTCGGTGTCGTCGTGTCGTCGTCGTGGTGGTGTCGTGGTGTCGTCGTCGTGTCGTCGTCGTGTCGTCGTGTCGTCGTCGGTTGACGAAAAGCGCGCGGAGTCTTCATTCATTCATTCATTCGTTCATCAACGGGACGACGGTGACGGAGACGGCGACGGAGACGTCGCGCGCGGACGCATGGCGTCGTCCTCTTCGTTCAACGTCGCGCTCGAGCGCGTCGAGCGTCCGAGCGCGTGTGGGAAACCGTACGCGGTGGAGCGGGGCGTCGTCGCGCCTCGAGGCGCCGCGGCGGGACGCGCGTTGATGACGTGCGAGCCGTACGCGGCGGTCGTGCGACGCGAACTCGTGGGTTCCGTGTGCGCGGAGACGTTTCGTCGATTACGCGAGGGCGAGGGCGTGGAGGCGTCGACGGCGGCGTCCGAGACGTCGTCCGAGACGTCGACGGCGGCGTCTCGATTCGTCGGGACGCGCGCGCGAGACGCGGCGAACGCGAGAGGATTCGCAGAGGCGGAGACGCTCGCGCGCGCGTCCCGGAGAGGTTTACCGTCGAACGAGATTCGAATGGTGCTCCAATGTCTCGCTCGGCGAGACGCGGAGGCGCGAGGCGACGTTTCGAGAGAGCGGTACGCGTTGCTGGACGAGGACGGTTTTCGAGGCGTGCTCGCGTTACACGAGGGACCGTCGTCGACGACGCCGCCCGATCACGGGGCGTCGCCCAGAGCGCTCGAAAAGTACGTGCAGATACGAAGCACGGCGCGCGTCGCGGTGGCGCTCGCGTGCGGGGCGATGCGCGCCGGAATCACGCCGGAGGAGATTGAGGAGAGAATGGAGAACGCGCGTCGGCGCGGCGTCGACGACGAGAGCGTCTTGAAATTACTCTCGCGGTTCGAAGTGAACGGATTCACGATCGCGGACGACGATCATCAGCGACTCGGATTCGGCATTTACCCCGACGCCGCGTTGTTCAATCAATCGCTCGTCCCGAACGCGCAGGTGATGTTCGCGGGAAAGACGCTCGTCGTCAAGGCGTTGCGAGACATCGCGCCGGGCGAGGAGGTCACCATCGCGTACAGCGAACAATACGCGCCGAGGGAGTGGACGAGACGTCAGATGCGCGACTCGTATGGGTTCGATCCGTACGATTCGTTCGGATCGAACGCGGCGCGCGCCGACGAGGCGCGTGAGCGGGAGATTCGACGCGCCCGTCGCGTCGCGACGCCGTCGGGCGACGCCGAGCACGTCGATTTAGGCGAAGACGCGTGTTGGTACGGCGGTGACCTTTTACCCGATCCCGATCTCGCGCAAGATTCGTTTTGGCACGCGCTGCTCGACCCATCGAACAGAGAGGAGTGGGATTTGACCGCGGGCGCGATGCTCGTCAAGGGCGAACCCGACGATGACACGTCGCTCGACCGAGTCGTGACCTGGGGACCGTTCCCACCGGGCGTCGATCGAGAGCTCACGGCGCTCAATCTCATTCGAGCTACGCGAGCGGTCGACGCGCTCACGCGCGACGCGGAAAGCGGCGAGATGCAGCGAGCGATCGAGACGGGCGGAGTGGCGGCGGCGATCGCCGCGCGAGAGAAATTCGCCGCCGCGGAGACGCTTTTAAACGGTGGACGCGACGTCGCCGGCGTCGGACCTCGACACGAGCTTCGCAAACAGCTCAGACTCGCGACGACGGTGGTGTTTCCGAACGTGGATGATTTCGAGGCGCTCGAAAAATTGTACGAATCGTGCGTCGGGTGGAGCAAGTTCGACACCGTATACGTGCACCTGCGATTTATGCTCTTCAAGATTGGATTCCACGCCATCGACGCGCGCGTTCGGGAGAGGGATCACCGAGGATTGAAACGTCTGATGAAGAAGCAAATATTGACGTATAATTTCCTTAACGCGGTCATGAGTTCGGCGAGTTGTTCCGGGATGGTCATGTACGAGGAGTGGGCGCGAGCGCGCGAGGGATACTCGCGAGATTTAAGCGCGCTTCGCGATTTGTTTTAGCGGGTGTGGTCGTAGTAGTAGTACTGCAGTAATGTTACACGTAGCGATGATGTCGCTCTATGTCTGTCTACACCTAGTGTCGTCGTCGTCGTCTGATCGCCGACTCATCGCGGCGACGTCGTCGAATCGTCGTCGCGAGTCTTCTCGCTCGCCGAGAGCGCGAACGTGGGCGCGGTGCCTAGTTGAATGAAATCCACCTTCCATCCCGATCGTAGGAGCCCGGCTTCGAAATTCGCCACCTTTGCGTCCGCGTACTCGTACGCGTGGGCGCGCGAGCCGTCGACGCGCAGTTTCTGGCACGCGAGCGCGGCGGCGAGGGTATCGCGAGGCGTTGCCGCGTCGAGCAAGAGCGCCGCCGCGACGTCGTCTCGTTTCGGATCCCATCCGAGCACGTACGGTCGACCCTTGGCCGCTACCACCGCCTGCGTGAAATCGTCCCACGCTCGACCGATTTCACTCGGCGACGCGCCGAACGTGGGCGTCTGCGCCGTGCGTCGAGGCTTGTACACGCCCTCGATTTCGCCGACGACGACGCAGTCGGGAAGCTCCTCGTCCTCATTCGCCACGAACATCTCCGCGAGCGTCAAGAGCCTGAACCGATTGAGCGAATCGAACCGCAACGATTTTGCCGCCTGCCAACACGCGAAGACGTGCACGCCGATGACGATGCCGTATATCGCGGCTGCCGCGATGAAGGCGCTCAATTCGTCGCCGTCGTCGACGAAATCCGCCGCCGCCGCGCTCACGAGTTGAAACACCTGAATCCCCGTGGGAAGCGCGATGAGCGCCAACCACCGTCCCTGCACCTCCAACTTGGCGCGAATGTCCCCGAGATTGTTATTCCTTCCGAAGTGCTGCATGAAGGTGCCGTTCAACAGACTCCCTCGGCCCGTGAGCGCCGCCGAGCGCACGAACACCGCCGACGCCGCCAACGGTAAAAACAATCCCGGCGCCGCCGGCGTCACCAACTCGATCGCTCGCGCCACGTCCTCCAAGGCATTCGTCAACCCCCACCACCGCTTCGGATCCTCATCGTACTTTTGCCCCCCGAACGAGCCCGCGAGAAGCGTCGCCACCGAACCGACGCCATCCTTGAGCACCCACTTCGCCGCCGCCGTCAGCGGCAGCGCCCCCGGCGTCGATCCCATCCCGAGCGCCACCAACAGCGACTGCGCCGACATGATCTCTAATATGTCTCGAAACAACAGCGACACGAGCTGCCAACGCAACCAATCGACGTAATCCGCGCTCACCGTCGCCGGAAATCCGCTCGGCAGGAAAATCCTGCGCAATTCCGGGACGACGCTCGTGTCCTCCGCCCCGGTCGCCGCGTCGAGCGGTCGTCCGCGCGAGATGCCGGCGTTTTTCTCGCTCGCCGACCACCGCGCGCGCGGCGTGCGACCGCTCAGTTCCACCACCTCGAGCGCGAGCGCGCTCGGCGTCGACGTCCCAATCGACGTCGTCGGCGCGCCTCGCGCCGTTCGCGCCGCCGACGACGATGTCTCGGCGTCCTCGGACGAGGACGCGCGACGAAACGTCACGTCAAACCTTCGCGCGCGCGAGGTCGACCGACGACGCCGAGACGACGACGCGAGCGTCGCGGGCGCGACCGACGCGCGCATGTCGACGAATTCTGCCGTCGGCGTCGACGCCATCGCTCGACGCGCGCCGCCGTCGCGCGCGAGAGAGACGACCGCAGCGGGCGCGACACGATGCGTTCGACGATGACGACGCGTTCGATGACGACGACGCGCGCGTCTCGCGCGGTGACGGCGACGAACGTGCGACGGATGACGACGACGACGCACGGTGTCGTCCCGAGACGCGCGCCGCACCGCCTCGCGACGACGGCGACTCGACGCGCGACGCGCGCGCGGGGGGGGAGCGTCGAGGACGTGCCGCCGGAGGATCTCGCCCTCGTCGTCGAGCTCTTGGACAGCGAGTCGGGGGAGGAGCTTCGAGAAAAGGTGGACCTGGTGGCGAAGAACGGGTTGCTCACGGCGGGCGTCGTGGACGCGGCGCGAGTGATCGCGGAGGCGAACAGGGCGAGCGGACAGGATGAAGACGTGGTGGCGTTGTTGGAGGACGTGCACGAGACGCTCAAGCGTAAGTTTGAGGAGATGGCGGCGACGGCGGTGAAGGGGGCGCTGACGTTCGCGCAAGAGTTGATGACGTACTTCACGGCGGAGGATTTGGAGGAGGTGGAAACGAGCGTCGCGGTGAACAAGGTGCAGTTGATGATGCGAGAGGAGTTTGAAAAGGAGAACGGCGTGTCCAAGGAGGCGTTGGCCAAGTATTTGGACGAGGTTTTGCCGGTGATGGATCAGCAAGACGCGAGGATACAAAGTTCGCTGGAAACCGCCGAGACGACGGAACAAAAAGCGCAAATCGTGCAGATGATGATGCAGCGCACCAAGGAGAGAATGCAGATTGAATTTATACGCGATTGCGCGGCGCGCATGTGAAGAGAACGCGCGACGGCGAGTCGTTGATCTTTGAAACCTTCTTTAATATTATTATTCTCGTCGCAAGTTGCTACGACTACTACCGCACGAACGCGCGTCATCGCACGAATCCATCTATCTCTAAGAGAACCTAAGGCCAAACTTGGACTGTCCGCCGCGACTCTGCCCGCGCGCCTCGCCGCCCGCACCCACGCCGAGGGCGAACTCAGCCTTGGATTCCACCTGCGTCCCGCTGCCGGCGTACCCCGTGCCGCCCTTCTGAAGACGTATGACATCCCTCTCCGGACGAATCTTCACCCCTTCGTACACGCCCTCCTTCTCAACCGCCGTTTTATACCCCTCCTCGCTCATCGCGTCGCCGGTCGGCTTCAACACGACGATGCTCGTGGAATTCGTGAGCGTCTTGTACGTCACGGGACACATGTACTTGCCCGCCTCCCCCGAACGATCCTTGGTCCACTTGATCGTCACCAGATCCTTCATCCGTAACTTTTCGAGCGTCGTCGGACACTTGGTCTCCTTCTCCGGCTTTTTAATCTCGTGTCTCAGGTCATCCTTCGTGCCTCCGTCGACGCGCCAAAATCCATCCAACGTCTCCGCGCGCTCCGCGTTCAACGCCATCGCCTGCGTCGATGACGCTCCCGCGTACGACACGGCGTCGATCGAAGCCGCGGTATCGTTCAATTCTCTCCGCTCGCCGCCACCGCCGTGATTCGCCGCGTGAAACCGATCCAAATCCAGTTTACGCCTCTTCGCCGCCGCCGCCTCCGCCTCCTCTCCGGCGCGCGCCCGTTCGCGCTCCCACGCCTTGAGCTCGCGCTCGTACGTCGCCTTTTGCGCGACGAGACACTCCAAGATGGCCTCGCGATCGTACACCACCCCTCTCGGCGTGCACACGGCGTCTCGCGCGGTGGCGAGCGTGAGCGCGCAGGCATCGAAATCCTTCACCGTCTCCTTGCCGAGACGCTCGCGAACGGTGCCGTACCCCAGCGCCTTGCGCTCAGCGTGCGTCAGGGACTCGCTGCCGAGCGTGCCGGCTTGTTTGGAGTGTTTCTTCGTCGACCCACGCGCCATGGTCGATCGCGCGCGTTCGAGTGGAGGCACGAGGCGCGAGGGCGTCGGGACGGGACGTCGTGACGTCGAGTGTCTTGCGAGCGGCGCATATTTTTACAACAAGTCGTCCAAGTGGGCGTTGATCTCGCTGGCTATGTACTCAGCCTCACGTCGACTGAGGCTGGCGAGAATGGGCACGACGGCGTCGTCGTCGAGTTGGAGGTATAACAAACCGTCCGGGCGAAGGAAACAGCCCTCGATGTCGGCGACGTCGCCGACGGCGTCGAGAAATTTCACGCCGCCGCCCTCGCACGCGACTCGATAATTTGACCGATCGACGAAGACGTCGCCCTTGGCCACGAGCGAGCGGAGGACGTCGCCGGAGAGGTCCGCGCCTATTTTCCAAAACGGAAGCGAAAATAGCGCCATGAACCACGCGCCAGCGGATAACACGCCGACGGTCCAAATCGCCGTGATTCCCGTCCACGTGACGCCGAAAAAAGCCTTGTACAACACCTCCCCGTTCGCACCAGAGGGTGGTATGCTGATGGAGACCGAATTCCCGTCGACTCGCACGACTTCGCACACCGTTTTCTTCGGTTTCGGCGCGCCTCGAGGCGCGTAGGGCGCCGGAAGTTGTTCCACCGGCGACGCCGGCGTCGGTCGCGGCGCATCCATCGTCAATCTCGATGAACGAAAGTTCCGGCCACCCATGGGCGCGACGGTGGTCGAATCGAGCGTGTCCAACGCTTCTTGCGCGGCTCGAAATCTATCCTCTGGACTCGGTTCGAGTAAACGCGTGACGACGAGACGAAGTCGACGATCCTCGATGAACACGTCGTCGAAATTAATCCTCAATCGCTCCGTCTTAAACCCAGACGGTGGACGCCCAGAGAGTACAAACAAAATCGTCGCCCCGATGCCGTACAAATCGCTCGCCGGCGTCGCTGCCGCGCCGCTCATGACGGTTTCCGGCGGCATGAACCCGTACGTCCCCACCATCGTGCTCCCGAAAGAATCGTCCAAAGAATCAATCGCCGCCGCCGCGCCGCCAAAATCCACCAAACACACCCTCCCATCGTCATCCATCACTACATTGGCCGGTTTCACGTCCCTGTGAATCACCGGCGGACGCAGACTTCCGCAGTACCGCGCGATGTCCAACAACTGTGTTAAAATCGAGCGCACCTCCGCCTCCGTCGGCCGCCACCCGTCCTCCTCCATCTTCGCGCGAAGGTTTCGCCCGCGCGCGAGATTCTGCACCAAGACGTACCGACGGTCGTCCTCGGTGTCCAGAGCGAACGAATCGACGTACGCCGGGACGTTCGGGTGGTTGAGCGCGCGAAGCGTTCGACACTCTCTCTCGAAGAGTTCCACCGCCTTGAACCCTCTGTTCGCCGCACCCGCGGACGCGCCTCGAAGCGTGAGCGTCTTTAACGCGACGTCACCGCCGTCACCGCGTCGCGCGCGGTACGTCACGGCGCTCGAACCGGCGCCCAGACGCTCGATGAGCTCGTACGAGTCACCGGTGGTTGGATTGACGAGCGTGGACCCAACGAGGGCGTCCGACGACGACGACGACGACGACGACGCGCGGGGCGAGGCGAGACGTCCGAGACGCGCGCGAGACGTCGTCGGGACGAGGCGTCGCGTCGGACGGCTCGTCGACGGTGGACGGGTGCGCGTCGCCATCGCGTGCGGCGGCGAGACGCCAAGTGGGGACGACGAACGAGATACACGTAAATAAATAAAAACACACTAGCTGCGCGCGTCGGCGGCTTTGGCGTACCGTCCACCGGCGACGGTTTGATAATTCGCCGCGCGTTCCTGTAAAGTCGGCAAATTTCCGCTCGGGACGCCGGTCGAAAGCTCCTCGCCGGCGTCGTCCACCAACACAAACCGACTGTAATCCCTCGCCGCGCCCGGCACCCACACCAATTTCCACGCAATCTTCGATTGAAACTGCACGTGCGCGACGTCTTTCGGCGGTTCGCTCGAACTCCCGAGGATGCACGTGCACCACGACCCCCCAGGTCCCAACGTCGGGTCGCTCGCCGCGCGAATGCCCTCCCCGAGCGGATTGTTAAAGTGCATCCCGACGACGCGACCACCGTTTTCGTTGTCGGCGTTATCCATGGACATCGTCGTCGCATCGACGTGATTGAAATCGTTGAAACAATGCCCGGTGTTGCCCTTACCGGGGGCGACGTCGCGCATGTCGCGAAGACCCGCCGCCCACAACAGCTTGGGTCGCACTTCGGATTCCCAATCCTTGGAGAGATCGCTCTCGCGCAGGCTCGCCGCGCGCGCGCGTCCGTTCGTCATGCGCTCGACGGCCGTGCCCGGGTACTGGCTCTCGCCCGCGGACATGGCGCGCGCGCCGTACGTCGCGCGCGCCGGGGACGCGGCTGCACCGATCGCCGGTCGACCCGCGAGCGCAAAACACAGCGCGCCGAGCGCGCCGAGAGACGCCGAGCGACGGGACCTGAGACGTGACGTTGTCGTCGTTTTCGCGGCGCACGATGCGACGCTGACGTGCGCGCTCACCGCCATGCGCGCGACTGTGACGCGCGATTCGATGAGGATTGGTTGGATCTCGGGCCCGGGGTCGGCGCCGGCGTCTCTCGCGTCTATGACGCGACGTGACTCGACGTGTCATCGCGAGCTCGGGGTCGTGGCCTTTGAAACGATGCCATTCGATTCCTTTCTATTCGTCATTCTATCCGAGTGCGAGTTGTTCGACATCACCGAAGCGCGGCGTTGTCGTTTCGACAGTACGGACACACGACGGCGTCGAGCGCGATCCACGATTTGCAAAAGCGACACCGATCGCTCGGCGTCCACAACCTCGACCCACCGCTCGCGGTGGTGCCGCTCGCCGTCCATCCCGCGACTCTCACCGCGGCGTACACGCAAAACACCGTCGCCCACGCGTTGAGACACGCCGCCAAAAATTTCCCATACTCGAACCGCACGCCGCCGCCGACGAAAACGAATTCCTCCAACCCGCGTCGTCTCGATCCGAGCGTGAGGGCGAGCGTCGGCGCGATGAATGAATCGATGAACGCGTCCAACGCCTCGCCCATGCACCTCGCCGCGATCACGCCGATCGCTATGGGTCCAGCTTTTCCGAACGTCTCGGCGAAGAACAACCCCCACTCCTCGCGAAACGCCTCCGTCCCGCGCGTCGCCTCCGTCGTCGTCTCACGGTCGTCGTTCGTCGGTAGTAATCGTTCGCGATTACTGTCGCGCGCGTCGCCGTTGTCGTCGTCGCCGTCGCGCGTCGCGCGCGCCATGCTCGACGCCGTGTGACGCACGAAAAGAACGACGGTTCGGGTCGGTCCGAGAGCGGACTGATTTCACCGTTCGTGACTCGTTGACGATTCACGACTCAAGGTGTACCCCCTTCGCCCCGAGAAGACGTCAACATCCAAAGCTCGAGGGTGTTATCGTCAAAACGCGGCCGCGCGCGCGTCTCCGAGGCGCGATGAACCGTGAAGAGCGCGCGAAACGCTACGGCGTCGTCGTCTCCGCCGCCGCCGCGGTCTCCGCGGTCGCGTTCGCGGCGATGGCGGTGACGAACCACGGCGATGCGATCGGCGCATCGTTCGCGCATCGAGAGGCGCGCGTCACGAGCATGTTGGGAGGCGTCGACGTCGCGCCCGCGCTCCTGGCGAGACGCGAGGACGGGGTGAGCGCGACGCTCGGCGCGCGATTGGGTGTGCCGCAGCACCCGAACTCGGCGGCGGCGAGGGCGAGAAAGGCGAGACGGAGCGGCGTGGCGGGACGCGGCCGAGCGGCGGAGCGGGACGCCGTCGAGCGCGAGAGCGAGCGGTGGTCGGCGATGGCGGAGAGCGCGCCGACGATGGAAATGAGCGTGGACTCGTTCAAGATTCAAGACGAGCGCGTGGACGCGATAGGGAGCGATCTGAACAGACTCGAGAGTTACGGGTACGACGAGGACGGAGAGATCGTCGGCGACGAGTGGCGAAGAGGGCTGGCGCGTTCGCGGCTCGCGGAATCGTTCGAGGGGTATCGCGACGAGGCGGAATACGAACGATTTCAGCATCACTTGGACGCCGCGCTCGGTCGAGTCGATGAATACGAACGGTTTCAGCAACACTTGGATGCTGCGCTCGGCGACGAGAAGCTCGTCGAGGCGTCGCTCGGTCGAAAGAAGGATAAGAAGGACAAGAAGGAGGATGACGACGACGAAGACGACGACGATGACGACGAGAAAAAGTCCAAGAAGAAGGACAAAGTGAAGGACAAGGTGAAGGACAAGGTGAAGGACAAGAAGAAGGACAAGGTGAAGGACAAGAAGAAGGACAAGAAGGATCGCGGTGATAAAGACAAGAAAAAGAAAGACGACGACACGTCCAGTTTGGGAACGCGCGGCGCGCAGTTGGCGACGCCCGTGTACATCATGTCGCTCGGTGATAAAGCGACGCCGAACCCGGATCCCGTCATCGGGGCTACGGATAGCGACCGCGTCGAACACTTGGTCAAGGAACTCGTGCGCGAACACGGAACCAAGGCTGTGAAGAAGTACGTCAGGCTCACGCCCGGCGTTGACGTTCAAGACTGGCCGGAAAAGGAGGACACGGTACGATTCGCGTTCAAGAACGTTATGAAACACAAACCAAAGGCGACGCAACTCTCTGCGCTTCCGTGGCTTAGCTTTTACACCAGCCGCGACAAGAATGGGCAATTCAACGACAAGTTCGCAAAGGAGCGCAACTTGTTCACGCACATCGGATGTTTGTTCGGACACATGTTTCAATGGCAGCTCGCGTCGGACGCCGGCGACGATCACGCCTTCATGTTGGAATCAGACGCGTTTGCCAAAACCTCTGTGGCGTTTCCGTTCAGAGACATGGAGGGCTTGGTGAAGAACGCGCCCAAAGAGTACGACATCATCTTCCTCGACGCGCCCAAGGATATCACTTTCGACAAGCCGGAGAAGACGTTCACCGATTCCAACGGGGATAAGATGTACGTGTTCCCGTTCAATGAGAAGAACACGCAGAGCGGCCTCACGGCGTCCTTGGTGTCGAAGAGCTTTTATCCCAAAATTTTCAAGCACCTCGCGCACTTTGGTGGCGACGTCGTGGACTCCATGTTAAAGGTGCAACTGTGCACCGATTCCATGGTGGATTCCTCGGGTAAATTTGTCGGTTTCGGCGCAGGGAACAAGCCTTGGCTCAAGTGCTACTGGGCGCTCCCCGCAAAGGATGCGAAAAAGCATGGGAGCAAGTACCTCTATAAGAGCAAGTATTAAGCGACGAACTAACATTTGTAAATCACGAGACTACGGTACATGACTAAACTTTTCATTCACATCACGCGCGCGAGCGCTGCATCGCTACGGTATTCCTCGTAATCACGGAGACGGGTGCGATGAGACGTGTGCTCCGAAGCCTCGACGCGAGTGAAATCGTCCCCCAGCGCCGCCTCCACCGAACCCACCGTCGTTCCCCGACACGACGTGAAACTTATCGATGACTTCATTCAACGCATTCGTCAACTTGGTCGCGGTGGCCAAGTAATTGAGCGCCAACGTATCCCTAAACTCGTCAGCGAAACTCTCGCCCACCGCCTCGCTCGAGCTCGTGCGCAACGCGTCGATCGCCCCCGCCACCTCGCGCAAGACGTCCAGATCCATCGCCACTTCCCCCGCCTTCATCGCGCGAAGATGCGTCAACACGATCGCTAAACGATCCCGCAGCGCGCGCGTCGCCGCCGCCGCGGATTGCACGCTCGCGCCGAACCTCGCCGCGTGCGAGTCTCCGCCCTCCGGCGCGATGTTCGCCACCTCGTGCACCACGATTCGCTCCGACTCCGACGTCTCCATCGCGTGTTCCCGCTCGACGAACGCACCGTCCTCGCGTTCGTACCAAGTCGTCGTCGTCGCTCTTTCGTCGCCCTCTTCGCCGACGCGCACTGCGAGAAACGCCAACGAGTCCCGTCCCGTCCCTCGGTCCCCGTTCCCCGTCGTCGCCACCCACGTCACCAACGCCTCGTGCGCCCGCGCGTCCGCCTCTCCACACGCCCCGTCGTCGTCCTCCTCGTTTCCCCCCTCGATCGCTCGATACCACCCAACGACGCGTAAATCCTCCCTCGTCTGCGCCGCCAACGCGTCTCTTCGCTCGACGGCGTCCCAATCAAACATCCATCCGCCTCGCTCGTCCGGCACCGCGCGCGCCTCGGCGCACGTCACGCACTCGACGCCGCTGTCCGCGGACGAGACGCCGTACACCAATCCCACCGAGAGCGGTGGTGACGACGACGACGGCGCGCCGCGCGCGGCTTCATTTTCGACGTTCCCATCCATCATCATCGCGCGTGCGCCCTCGTTCGCGCGCCGTTCGCGCCGCGCACGCGCGACGCCGTCGCACGCAATCATCGTCACCAACGGGTGCGCGCGTCGGCGCGCGAGAGACGGCGTCTCGGCGCGCGCGGGCGGGAGATCCATCATCGGAGTCGCGTCGTCGAGTGTGGCCAACCGTCGGACGACGACATTTCAACGCGCCGCGCGCGCGTCGAGACGTCGTCCGAGCGACGTGGACGGCGCTGGCGACGCTAACGACGCGAGTGTTTCGGTGGTGGACGGCGGCGCGCGCGCGACGGGACGGCGATGGCGTCGACGGCGTCGACATCGTCGACATCGACGACGGGGGGCGGGCGCCGGATCGACGCGCGAGAGAGAGAGAGCAACGAGGACGCGAGCGAGCGCGAGGTGGACGACGCGAGCGAACGCGGGATGACGGCGTCGCCGCGCGAGGACGCGGACGCGGGCGAGGGAGAGGCGCGCGCGGGGGAGGGGGTCGAGGGGAGGGATTTCGACGGCGACGGCGACGCGAGCAAGAGCGAGGGTGCGCGAGACGCCGAGGACGCGGGGGAGAAGAGCGACGGAAGCGAGGCGTCGGTGTCGTCATCGGGCGTGGAGTCGGACTCGATGGTGGGGGCGGTCGTGGAGTATCCGATGTTTTTGTGCGACGAGAGACACCGGGACGCGGCGACGCTGTACGACGATAAGGATGCGTACGACGGGGAGGAGAGCGGGAAGTGGAGGACGAAGGATCGGATGAAAACGGTGAGCGTGGCGTTGGTGTTGTGCCTGAACATAGGCGTGGATCCGCCGGATACGATGAAGATTTCCCCGTGCGCGCGCATGCAGTGTTGGATAAATCCAATCAGTACGCAACCACAGAACGAGTTGGACGCCATAGGAAAGGCGCTGCAGGCGCAGTACGAGCGATGGCAGCCTCGGGCAAAGTATAAACTTCAACTGGATCCGACGACGGACGACATGAAGAAGCTCTGCATCTCGTGTCGGAGAAACGCGAAGGGCGAACGCATGTTGCTTCACTACAATGGACACGGCGTCCCTCGACCTACGGCGAACGGTGAGATTTGGGTCTTCAACAAATCGTATACGCAGTACATTCCGCTCTCGATTTTTGACCTTCGAGCGTGGACCGGCACGCCGGCGATTTATGTGTTTGACTGTTCAAACGCAGGTTTGATTGTCAAGTCTTTTTTGAAGCTGCAAGAGCAAGCGGAGGGGACGTCGTCGTCGAAAGCCGTGATGCGGGATTTAGAATCTCGACGGGCGGGCGGGTCCATTGCGCTCGCAGAGTTGAGCGAAAAGCGATCCGATCCTGCCGCGCCTTCCGGCTTTGGAACGAGCGAAGGCACGAGCGGCGCCAACGAGTGTATTTTAATCGCCGCGTGCGGCGCAAACGAAATTTTACCCCAGTCCGCAGATCTTCCGGCAGACGTATTCAGCGCGTGTCTCACGACGCCCGTAAAAATGGCGTTGCACTGGTTTTGTACGAACTCGGTCCTGCGAGAACAAGGGATCACAGTTGACATCATCGACAACATTCCCGGCATGCAGAATAATCGGAAGACTCCCCTGGGCGAGCTCAACTGGATTTTTACGGCGATCACCGACACGATCGCATGGAACGTGTTACCGCGTAAATTGTTCCAGCGATTATTCAGACAAGATTTACTCGTGGCTTCCTTGTTTAGGAATTTTTTACTCGCGGAGCGAATCATGCGCGCAAACAACTGTACGCCAGTCTCGTCGCCAAGACTACCCCCAACGTATAACCACCCTATGTGGGCGGCGTGGGACATGGCGGTGGAACAGTGCTTGCTTCAAATGCCCGCTCTTCTCTCCGGAGATCCGAGTGCGGAATTCATTCCCTCACCCTTCTTCACCGACCAACTCACGGCGTTTGAAGTCTGGTTGGAGTACGGTAACGAACACGACGCGCCGCCGGAGCAGTTGCCCATTGTCCTACAAGTTTTGCTTTCGCAATCGCATCGGTTACGGGCGTTGATTTTGTTGGGGCGTTTCTTAGATTTAGGATTATGGGCGGTCGATTTAGCGCTCTCAGTCGGCATCTTTCCTTACGTGCTCAAGCTGTTGCAGACGACGGCGCCCGAGTTGCGCCAGATTTTGGTCTTCATCTGGACCAAGATTCTGGCATTGGATAGGTCGTGCCAAGTGGATTTGGTCAAGGATGATGGATACACGTACTTTATACGATTCTTACGGAGCTCAAACGTGCCGGTAGAGGAACGTGCGATGGCGGCTTTCATCTTGGCTGTGATATGTGACGATCACAAGAAGGGTCAGGCAGTATGCATGTCCAGCGGTTTAATGGAGACTTGTCTAGAAAACATCAGAGAGGCGGCGCTTCCAGACATTGGGTCACCGTTCTTCTTGCGTTGGTTGTGTCTGTGCCTTGGAAAGCTCTGGGAGGACAATATAGAGGGTCAAAAGGCTGCGTGCAGTACCGAGGCGCACAAACTGTTGGCGAGTCTGTTCACTCATCCTTCACCGGACGCTCGAGCGGCAGCTGTGTGTGCACTTGGTACACTCGTTTTGATCGAAACATCCGACGACACGTCGAGAGGCGCAGGAGAAATGCAGGAACTCATGCACGAGATGTCAACATCATCCCTCGCGCCTTCACCTAATCCTCCGAGCTCACCGCTTGGACGTATGCCTTCTTCTGTGGGCGACATAACCGCGATGGAACGCGGCATAGCTCTCGAGCTGGTTAGAAATGTTGATGATGCAAGTCCGATGGTTCGAATAGAAACCGCGGTGGCACTCGCGCGCATAGCGTGGTCGCACAAATTTCTTGTTCGTGAAGCTGCGATTGCCTGGAAGCGGGACTATGACTCCGTGACTGCTAAACGCGTCGTCGAGGCCAAACGCAGCGAAAGCATTAGCACTCGTCGACGGTTTTCGCACGCCAGCTCTATGGGAGGGTATGAGAGCTCTGTCGGCGCGACAAACATGTCAACAGTCGAGGAAGACGGGGAAAGAATCTCAAGTTCCGTGGCGAGTGATGACATGCATCCATCCACGTATTCTGATCATGGACGAGATTCCATGGGCTCTATCGGTGAATACAGGGGCACTGTACCACTGCCTCCTGCGTACCCTCACGCTAGTCCTGGAGACGAATCACACCACGAGCATCGCAGCAGCGATGGGCCGAAGGGCACTCTCTACACTCAGCTCCTCCAAGCCTTGCTCGATCTCGCTTTGGATGCAGCCCCAGCTGTGTCTGCGGCTGGTGTAAAAGCCATCATGAGCATCGGTTTGGAAACAACTCATCCCATCATACAGATGGTGACGAAAACAGGGAATCACGCTGAGCCGCCGAGGCAGCACACGCATAGACGGCGCCCTTCTTTTGCGAGCTTCGATCTGATTGGTCACGAGCACTCTTCTTCGAAGGAATCCTTGGATGGTCAAACGGGTACGCTGAAGCGCACGGACTCGTGGCACCAGCGTTTGACGAATCTCGGCTCACGTTTACTGGGATCTCCAACCAAGGTGAAATCTTCGTCAAATCTTCGCTCCGACGGTGAAGGTCCACGAAGCCCATCAAAGTCTACAGGTGGGAGAGGGGTCCGAAAATCGACGAGCAGAACCGGCAAGTTCCAAGGAGCGCTTGGCAGCCCAGCGTCGAGCTTTGCGCACCTACCGGCTCTCAGTATACCCCAAACGGGTTCACGCACGAGCGATATGAGAATTTCACCTCGAAATGAGTCGCCCTTGCGCAGAATGACGAGTACTTTGATCACTGATAATCTCGATTCGGACTTCGATCAATCTGGGACTCTTCAACGACATGGCTCCCATGCTTCAATCGACTCACTCGAAGCGTATTCTCCTCGATTCGGAGGAAAGACGCCCGACGGCGCCAGCTTCGGCGACTCACACAGCGGCCAGTTACCGCACAGTATGATTTTCAAGCGTAGCTGCGCTCATTTTTCCATGGCTCTGCTTGAATCGGCGCAAGAGGAGGAGGATGAACTTTTTGATGAGAGTTCGAGCGCCTTCGCCGCATGGTTGCGTCCTCCCGACACCAAGCGGCGCACTGAAAGGCTGAAGACGATGCACGACAGAGCTGAGGTGTCTCGCAATTCCTCCGAGCACCATCTCAAGATGACAGAGTACGTCTCGAGCATAGACGTCGGTTCGAGATTCATGCCGACTTCCATCATCATGCATCCTCTCGATTCGCACGCCATAGCCGGAGATGACGGGGGATGCGTGAACGTCTGGGATTACTCAAGCTCTGCTCGCGTGAACAAGTTTGACACCGGGTTGACGAAGGTGACCATGCTCTCCCTCATCAACGAAACGGACGACGCGCTGTTGTTGACTGGATGCGAAGAAGGTGCAGTGAAAGTTTGGCGCAACTACGGTGAGCTGAAGAAGCAAACTTTGGTCACAGCGTGGAATACACTACCGTCTCAGCCATTGGTCTCAGACGCCAGCGCCGTCGGTTCGGTGCCGTTGTCCTACTACAAACCGTCAACGCACTACAAAATCCACGAGTCCACCAAGGCGAAGATTGTCTGGCAACAACTCACGGGTTGCATGTACGCGACTGGCAACCCTGACAATCCGCTTCTTCGCGTTTGGGATGTGTCGAGCGAGCTGTGCCGAGAAACGCTAAACCTTCAATCTCAGGGAACGTGTCTGACGGCGGAGGGCGCGCTTCTCATGGCTGGCACCGCGGACGGCGCCATTCTGTCGTATGATTTACGAGCGCCGGCTCGATTGTTGAGCGCGATGCAGACGCACACCGAACCGCTCGTTTCCATACTTTTACAGCCCGGCGGCGTCGACAACTTGCTCATCACTGGCTGTTCCGACGGGCACATGAAATTTTACGACTTGCGAAACACGTCCAAGCCGTTTCTCTCCGCCGAGGTGTCGAAACAGTCTCCGGGTCCGAATCGACCGCCTGCGCTCACCGCACTCGTCGGGCACTCGTGCATGGGAGTCATCGCCTCTGGATCTTCCGAGCGCGCCATCAAACTGTGGGATTTGCGAGGATACAACTTTGCGACGATTTCGTACACCAACAGTTTCCTCGGCCAGCGCATCGGCTCGGTGACAGCTCTTGCGTTCCATCCGAATTCAATGTATCTCGCGGCTGGCTCGAATACGAGTCAAGCCACCGTGTATAGTCACCAATTATAATAGAAACCACGCACCACTAGACGCCATTTTTCGTAATCAGCTCTCCTCTGAGGCCGCGCATCGCCGTTCCCGAAATCAAAACCGCCGACGCTCGTTTACGATGATGTAGTGTACAATTTCAACTTCTATTGACTTCTAAGTGTCTAAAGGCATCCGAGTTTTCACCCAACATGGCGATAATGTTGCGCAACGAGACCGCGAAGACGTCCTCGTCGATCGCGGGCGTCGCCGATTTGAACCCTTTACGGATTCGCAGGTCAATTTTGCAATCGTCGACGTCGTACAGGTACGTTCTGGCGCTTTTAAACGCCGCGAACAAGACGGGGGTTCTCTTGAGCGAGTCGCGCACGGACGCCTCGCCCTCCGTCGGAACGGTGGTGAAGACGCTCACGAGTGTCGACGTCAGCTGACAGACGAGCGCCGCCTTGTATTTGAAATCTGTGGCCGTTTGAGATTCGAGCGCCATGTTTTGGTTTTCGAGAAGCTCGAGACTCGACGTCAAAACGCCAACGGAATCCGCGTACGTCGAAGATAGGCATCCCTTCCTCGCACCGACACCGAGCGCTGCCGCCGCGTGCAGACGAATCTTGAAATTTTTCGCGTCTCTGATGAGTAGCAGGAGCATGCGCACGATGAAATCGCTCCATTGCGCGCCAGCCTTCATCGCGGAATCGTTTTGAAGCAACGCAGCGACGCCAAGACATGCGTTCCATTGCGTCTTCGCATTGCCAGTCGTCAAACAGCTCGCCAACGTTTGTGCCGCCCCGTGCAGCCAATCGTGCGATGCGTCGAAATTCGATGTCGTGATGAGGTATCCCAATCCTCTGACGGCGTTCGCTCGAACTTTATCGCCCCGTTCCGACGCGCTCGAAATCAGCGCGCTCGCGAGAGACATGACGGTGCGTTCGCTCAGACCATCCCTTCTCGAGATGTTCACCGCACACAAATTCGCTAGAGACCACACGGCTGGAATCTTAACCGATTTCGAATCGTCTCGGGCCGCGGTGAGGAGAGCCGACGCGACGTCCTCGAGATTCACGTGCGGCAAACTCACTATAAAGCCCATCGCGCGACACGCCGCGGCGCGCACCGCCGGGACTCGTTCTGCGTCGGACGTCAGCACTTGATGCGGCATCGAGAGCAGCGCGTTCAACGTCTCCGTGTCGGATTCGAAACATGCCGCTACGTTTGCGTTCACGCGGTCGAGTGCGTTGAGTCCCGCTACGCGCGTCAAGGCTGATTTGTGAGACGCGCACGACGGCAATTCGGAGCCAATCGCGTCCGTCCACGCGGCGCGTAAATCTTTGGGCGCCAATACCGATGGTTTCGCGGCCACCACGAAGTCGACGTCGTCCACGCCGTCGTTCACTGAATCGCTTCCGCTCACCGCTCCGAGATAATCCACGAGTAACCGCGCGGAAGCTTGACACGCTCTGTCGTCGGCGCCGGACGCACACACCGCGCTCGGAAACAGCGGACGGAGTTGACCGCTGATGGGTACCACGGTGGCGACGTGGTGCACGGCGAGCGCACGCAACACGCCGAAAGCTTCGTATCGAGAGTTTGACGCATCGCCTCTCGCGTGAGAAATCATGGTGGCGATGATGGAGGACGGATCCGTCGTCAAGTAGCCGCGCAACGCGGCGGTGGCGCCCTTCGCCGACAGCGCCGAAGATAACGCGCTGAACAGCGCCCTCTGGCGCACGAGACGCTCGTTCGGAACTTGGTCGCGCACGCGTTGAATTTCAGCGTGCACGACGTCGATCGTTTCTCTCAAAATTCCTTGAGGAAATCTATCGAACGGCGCGGCGTCGCACATCGCAGCGATGGCTTTACACAACTCCTTTGCACACTGAGAACTCTTCTCTTCCGATAACGCCTGCAAGAGCGCGCGTTGCGTCGTCAGCACGATATCCCCGAGCGTCGTGCTCAGAGCCGAGAAAGACCGCACGCGCGCGCTCAATCCAGGCGGTAACGACGCGTCGCTCCCGCTCGCTCGCGTCGTCGACTCTCTGCGCTCGGCGATGGCCAGGTACTGTCGACTTGCCGGGCCTTCCAACAGCGCCACGACCGCGCTCGCCGCGGCCGCGCGCACTCTCTCGCTCGAATCACATGCGATGGCTTTCACCACGCTCTCGCACCCGCTCTTCTCTCGCAATTGACGCTCCGAGGTCGGTAACATCGTCGTCCACGCTCCGTGCAGTGCCTTCCCGCTCGCCTTGGCCAACGCCGCGATCGCCTCGCACGCCGCCGCACGCGCGCGCGCCGCCTTGGACGAATCCATCGATTCACCATCGAAGTCTCTATCTCTCACGTGCGGCGGCTTATACGAACGATCTCGCCCATCGTCTCCACCGGCGTCCTCCGCGTCGGTCGCCGCCGCGTCGTCGCCCGCGCGACACGCCGCTCGCGTCAACGTCTCGCACACCCCCACTCTCGCCCCAGCCCCCCACGACTCGCTCGTCGCACCCCACGCCACCACCGCTCGACACCACGATTCCCACGCCTCCCCTCGCGCCTCCACCGACGCCTTTCCGTCGGCGTCGCCGTCGTCGTCGTCGCGCGCCAACGCCGCGCTCGCGCGCCGAATCGCCCCGCACGCCTCTTCTCCCCACCGCGTCCCCGCACCCGCGCGCGGCGCCGACCTCGCGAGCGCGTCCAGCGCGTCTCGTATCGCCCGCGCGCGCGTCTCCGCGTCGCCGTCGACGCGCGTCGTCGTCGTCACCGTTCTCACTCTAGTCAACGCCTCCGCCACGCGCGCATCTTCCGTCGTCGTCCCCTCGCGCGTCGCGTCGTCGTCCCCTCGCGCGAACGAACGCGCGTCGACGGAAGGTGCGCGCGTCTCCATCGTCCCGCCGCGACGCGACGCGCGGTCGCGCGACGACGGGTGACGCGCGTCGTTCGCGTCGCTCGTCATCACTCGAATCCATCCTTCGGATCGTCACTCGTCGACGCGCGCGCGACGTCGACATCGCTCTCTCTCGCGCACCGATAGACGAAGGAGATTTATTCCGTCATGGCGACCGACACCGCGCCGCCCGCGCGCGACGCGGCGGTGGATTTAGAGTGCGACGATGAGTTTGAAGAGTTTGCGACGAAAGAGTGGAGCGAGGCGCAAAACAACGGCGCCGCGCGCGACGCGACGCAGTGGGAGGAGGATTGGGACGACGCGGACGTGCGGGATGATTTTTCGAAACAGTTGCGCGCCGAGTTGGACGCGCGCGAGGGGAAATAGACGCGCGGAAGAGGGAGAATCGATCCATGTGTAATCTGTACGAATCAGCACTAGAAAGACGACGGGACTAGACGGCGACGACGCCGGCGCGCTCCAAGACGTAGGGCGGGAAGAAATCGGCGAGCGCGCGAGAGGAGACGTCGTGCACGACGGCGAAGCGCTTGGACCAGGCGCAGAGGGTGACGATGGAGGGTGCGATGACGGCGGTGGCGTCCGGACGCGCGCAGAGGCGGACGCGGGCGAAGGCGCCCAGTCTCGCGAGATAGGCGGAGGTTTGATGGATGTGGAATTGGCGGAGAAGGGTGGAGAGGCCGACGATGAGGGCGTGGGCGTCGATGGTCGTCGAGAGACGATTGATGGGGACGAGAGTGGAGGTGACGTCGTCGAAACGGTAGGATTCCAGCGCGACGACGGTGAAGACGAACGCCGCCGTCGCCCAATCCTCGCCGTCGACGCCGGCGCAGTAAATTTGTCGAAAGGGATTCTGCATCCCGGCCGCGGCGAGGTACGCGCTGAGCTTGGGGATGATGACGTTGGATTCGTCGGGGTAGGGCACCGTATCCGGAGACTTGTAGTGGGCTCGAATGTCCGTCAACGCGGCGTGGTTGGCGGCGTCGAGGGCTCGACTGAGAGTGTGCGAATCGATGCGCGCGTTGGCGACGAGCTCGGCGTTCAACTGTCGGCGAAGCAATTGTGCCTGACCGACGACGGCGAGCGCGGACGTCATGTCCTCCCACGCCGACGCTGTGTCCGCGATGACGCGGTCGTACGTCGCCGTCGACTCGTCGGAGACGCTCCCGAGCGGAGCGAGCGCGTTCTCCGCGGCTCGAATCGTCGCGCCCAGTTCACCCTTGAGTCGCTCGGCGTACGTCTCGATGCACGCTTGCAAGCGCTGAGTCAACGTGAAACTCAACAATCGGTCCAAACCGGCCAATCCGACGTTCCCGACGGCTGACGTGAGAAGCGCGAACGTGCGTATGCCCACCGCCTCGGCGCCCTCGGCGTTGAACCACGCGCTGCGCTGCCCGATGTACCGAGTCGTCTTCGGATCCGTCTGTCTGAGCACTTCGCGCAACAGACGACCCATAAAGTTTTTCGATTCGGCGTCGAGCGGGGCGTGATCGGGAATGGGGATCTCGGTCGATTGAAACTCGCTCTCCCAGTCATTGATTTGTTTACCCCTCGTAAACGCGTTGCACTCTTGCTCGACGTGATAGCTCACCACCCGACTCGTCTCCTCTTGCCACACCTGTAATCCGTAGATGTTGACGTAATCTTGAATGTACTCGAACGAACGCCTGAATCCCTCCATCTTTGACGCCAGGGCGGTGAGACGATCCTCGAATGGATTCGTTTTCATCATCGCGGCGACGACATTGTTCCACCCGACGGCGTTCGCCACGCCGTCGCCAAAGATGAGCGCGTCGTGAAACATCGCCGTGATTTGCTTCACGAGCTGTTTGCGAATGCCGTCCTCTAAGAGTTGTTTCGGATCGATCTCAATGACGCCGAGGAACGTGCTCTCCATGGCCAGGATTCCTTGCGCGAAGATTGAAATCTCGTACGTCGCCTTGGAGAGTTTCGCTCGCTCGGCTTCTTGCGCGTACTCCCTCAACGCCGTCTTTTCGAGCTTGGTCGGAAGTTCCTTGAGCGCGGTGGTTTGCACGCCCACGATCTCGTTGAGAATCTCAAACATGCTGATGGGCACGACCTCGACGACGTTTCGCACGTATTGCGCCAATTGCGACGAATAATACTCGCTGACGCTGAACATGTCCGGCGACTCAATTTGCGAGATGCGCAAGAGCGGCATTTCTAGAGTACTTTTGAGCTTGAGAAACACGAATCTCAGCTTGCGGACGGCGAATGGATCGTTACGAATGCGTTCTTGTAACTGTTCCGTGTACGGATCGATGACTCTCCACGCGTACGCCGCGTCGGAGACGACGGCGAGCGTGTTGAGCGCCGAATCGGCGACGTTCGTCGTCATCATCATCTTGCCGAGGTAATCTCTCGAATCGAGCAAATACTGCTTGGCGTGAATGTTGTCGACGATTTGGTGAAATTGTTCCACCTCCGTGAGCGCGGTTTCGAGCTCTTGAATCGTCCTGACAGCCGCGACGGGATCGTCGGATGATAATTTATCAACCTCGAGCGACAAATTGGCAAACCACAGACGCAAGTTTTCATCCTTTGCGTTTCTACTGAGCCCGGCGGTGCCGCCGAAGTACGCGCTCAGCTCTCGCATTCGTCCACCCGCTTCATTCTTACACTTTTCCCACAACTCTTGCTTGCCGTTTAGGAGAGACGTGTAAATTTTCTTGAGCTCGTTTTCCAACTCGGCGCAATCCAACAATAAATCGACAATCTTCTCCTTGCTCGGCATGTACGACATGGCTGACGACACAGCTCTGTGTGAACTCAGGCTCTGCAAAATGCAGAACCGCACGGTGACGTTTGCGTCGCGGACGACGTTCATCAACACTCGTTCGTTGCTCAACACAAACTCCTCGGTGAGCACGCCCTCGGCGAGATAGGCGCTAAACGCCAACTTTAATTCTTCGAGACTCGTCGAGGCGTTTCTCACGAGTTCAGTCGCCACTTTGGACGTGACTGCGTTCTTCAACGACGTTGACGCGGCTTCGTACGGTTCCCACTCCGTCAATAGGTCTGCCGTGAGCCCGGCGCCGCAGGCGACGACCCACCCATCCGCGTAGTGCCGGTCGACGATTTCGCGCATCGCCGACGTGCCTCGATGCAACAACGTCGGCGCCCAATACAATATGATGTACAGTAACCCGCCCTGCGCCGCGAGCGCGGTGGAGCGATGTTCGGGATTCGGATAATGAGGAATGTGATTGTACACGTCGTCCGTGCGCAAACGCCCGATGACCATGGAGATTAACCACTCGGGCATCTCGCATCTGGCAAAGTACGTCTCGGGATATCCCTCCGGACGCGTTTTCGTCTTCGTATCGTACCCCGTCCGCGCGCACAGCGCCACGATCTCTTCCGCGTTCGGCAACTCCTCTCGTCCCGCGCGCGCGCGATAATGCGCCACCACCACGCGCTCCCTAAACCTCCAGTCGTAAGACTCGTCTAAAATCTTCAAAATCAACCCAAACATCGCCAACGCCTCCATCACGCACTGCTTCCCGTCCTCATCGCTCAACACCGTCTCCATGGTCTCACTCACGTACACCCCCTCCACCACGTCCTCGGCGAATCGCGTGAAATCCTGATGCCAACGCACGCACGCGTCGAACGCCTTCCAATATCGCGCCAAAACCGCGCCGTAATTCGCCCGCAACTCCTCGTCCAACTCGATCGTCTCCGCGCTCGACTCCACCTCCGCCTCCATCGCGTATCGATCATCAAAGTACCCATAATCGAACAGCACGCGCGCGAACCGTCCATCCTCGTCTCGAAGCGCCCTCGGCGCGCGCGCGGCGAGACGCGAGAGCTCGGCGACGAGCGCCTGCGCGCGCGCGACGAACGCGCACGCCGCCGACGTCGCCGAGCGTCTCGCGTCCCCGCGTTCGCGCGACGTCGACGGGTACATCACCACCGTCGTCTTCGCCCGCGTCACCAACGCATCGACGTCGTCCAGGCGCGCGTCGGCGTCACTGGATTTCCGCGCGCGCAACGGTGCGCCACCACCATCGTCATCGTCTCCATCGTCTCCACGACCTCCCTCGCGCGCCATGACGACGATGGACCACACGCACGCCGACGATACCGACGACGCGGTCTCCCGACGACGACGACGCGACCTCGTCTCGCGCGCGCTGCGAACGCGCGCGCGCGCATCGTCTGTCGTTCGGCGCCAATCAAAGGGACTCTTTGGGGATTCACGACCCACCGACGAGTCACACACGGTCAAAGTGTCCCCTCGCGCGCGTCGTCCATCCTCGACGATGACGACGATGGGACGATGACTGCAGATTCCCGCGCGTCGACCCGACGCCGCGCGCGCCGTTCGTGACCTCCGTGTTCGACGCGATCGCGCGATCGCGCGTCGTTTCGCCCGTGACGCGCCGATTCCACCGCCGTGGACGCCCGAGTGCGACCGCGCGAGGTGACTCCATCTCGTTCGTGTCTTCGCATCTCGCGGCGGCGTTGACCGCGACGACGCGACGGGAGACCTCGTGAGGCGACCGCAGTAAAGCGAGCGAAAGACGATGGCGGCGGCGAAGACGACGCGATCGACCGCGCCGTCGCTCGCCGGGGAGCGATACGTGGAGAATAAATTGAAACACGACGTGCGCGTGTCCAACATGACGGCGGCGAAGAAGCTCGCCGACGCGATCCGAACCTCGCTCGGACCGAGAGGGATGGATAAGATGATGGTGAACGCATCGAACGATGTGACGATTTCGAACGATGGGGCGACTATATTGAAGACGATGGACGTGACGCACCCGGCGGCGAAGATGTTGGTGGAGTTGTCCAAGTCGCAAGACGTCGTGGCGGGGGACGGGACGACGAGCGTGGCGGTGCTGTGCGGGGCGTTGTTGGATAAGTGCGTCGGATTGTTGGGACGAGGCGTGCATCCGACGGTGATTTCTGACGCGATGGGAAAGGCGTGTGAAAAGGCGTGCGAGATTTTGGAGGGAATGAGCGATCCAGTGGATTTGGAAGATCGAGAGAGTTTGATTCAGGCGGCGACGACGAGTCTCGGGTCAAAGGTTGTGGCGCAGTATTCCAATCTGTTGAGTCCGATCGCGGTGGATTGCGTGCTCAGGGTGCTCGACGCCGAGCGTCCGAACATGGTCGATCTGCGAGACGTGCGCATCGTGAAGAAAGTCGGGGGAACGATGGACGACACCGAGCTCGTGAACGGCATCGTCTTCAATCAAAAACCGAGCAAGGCGGCGGGCGGACCGACCAAGGTGGAGAACGCAAAGATTGGTTTGATTCAGTTTTGCATCTCTCCGCCGAAGACGGACCTGGAGAATAACGTCATCGTGAGCGATTACACGCAAATGGATAAGATTTTGCGCGAGGAGCGCAACCACATCATTGGCATCATCAAGAAGATCAAGGCGAGCGGGTGCAACGTTCTCTTGGTTCAAAAGTCCATCCTGCGCGACGCGGTGACGGATTTGGCGCTTCACTACTTGGCCAAGGCTAAGATTCTAGTCATTCGAGACATTGAACGCGAAGAGATCGAGTTCATCAGCAAGACGCTTCACTGCCAACCGGTGGCGCACCCGGATCACATGACACCCGACAAGCTCGGAAACGCCGCGCTCGTGTCGGAGAAGCAGTGCGGCAACGGCAAAGTTGTGCAAGTGTCTGGAATCGAGAACATGGGTCGAACCGTCTCCGTCATCGTGCGCGGTAGTAACCAACTCGTCGTCGAAGAGGCCGACCGATCGTTGCACGACGCTCTGTGCGTCATTCGTTGCTTGGTGCAAAAGCGCTTTTTGATCGTCGGCGGCGGCGCGCCCGAGGTGGAGGTGTCTCAAAAGCTTGGGTACTGGGCCCGAACGCAGAGTGGTATGGATGCGGTCGCCGTGAAAGCTTTTGCCGAAGCGTTAGAGGTGATTCCGTACACTTTGGCGGAAAACGCCGGTCTCAACCCGATAGAAATCGTCACCGAGTTGCGCAACGCGCACGTCGCGGGCAACGTGCACCACGGTATCAACGTGCGCAAGGGTTCTATTTCCAACATGAAGGATGAAAACGTTCTTCAACCGCTGTTGGTGTCGACGAGCGCCTTGTCTCTCGCGACGGAGTGCGTGCGCATGATCTTGAAGATTGACGACATCGTGCCTAGCATGCGGTGAGCGTCGTTCCGTAGTCGCGAGGAGGGCAACCTACTAGTTTCACACTTTCAATACGAAATCACACTGTTTCACACTTTTTTGGACGGATAACGGACGGATTGATTGATTGATTGAAAAATCACGCTTTAATTAAATTTTGCACGCTAATGCATCCTAGGAAATACCAAATGTCTACTCGTTCGTGTTGCTTTACGCCTGTTGCAACATGTGCTCTTTGTGGGTCGCAGCCTTCACGTCCGCAGTCACATCCGTCGGGTTTTGCGCCGCGTGCGGGTGTTCCGCGCCCGCGTACACCTTCAAGTGCGTAAACGTCTCCCGTCCCATTCGGTTCTTCGGCAACATACCCTTGATCGCCTTTTCAATCACTCGGGCCGGTTGTCTCGCGTGAAGCTTCTCGTACGTCTCCTCCTTCATCGAACCCGGCTTACCTCGCACGCCGAGCGTGTAGTACTTCTTTTGAGTCGCCTTGTTCCCAGTCACAACAATCTTGTCGGCGTTCAAGACGATAACGTTGACGCCCATGTTGAACGCCGGGGTGTAGCACCCCGTGTTCCCGCCGCGCAAGTACGTCGCCGCGACGGTGCTGAGGCGACCGAGACGCAACCCAGCCGCGTCGATGACCACCCACGGCTTGCGGGACGCGTCGGCGTCCTCACCCTTCGGGTAGTACGTCTTGTTGAACACATCCCGGCCGAGCTTTTCAGCCGTGATTCCGTCCGGAAGCTTGACGCTGTGGCCGCGGGTCGCGACGGAGCGCTGCACCATCGGGGCCGGCGTCGAGGTCTTCGCCGGCGCGGCTGCGAGAGGGGGGCGAACAATGAATTCCAGCCGTCAGTCGGTCGTCCAAAAGAGCGTTCGCGAGATGCGTCGCGCGCGATCGATGATAAAAATAACGCGCGTGCGTTTCGTCGCGTCTCACGCGTCCATCTCGCCGCGCGCGACTCGCGACGGGCGCGCGACCGCGCGAGGGACGAGACAAAGCCCTACAACCCTCACGAGCGGTGCGCGCGCCCGTGGTCGCCGCGCGAGCGAACACGACGGCGCGATGACGCGATGATGGCGTCGATTGAAATGCGCGTGAACGTACCTTGGCGTCTGGGCGCGACGCGCACGGGCGCGAGGTTCGCTACGGTCGCGAACATCTTGCTGACGTCGGTCGAGTAATGGCGGAAGGTCGACGTCTCTCCCTCGGACTCGGCGCGCGGATAAACACATTTTGTTTTTTTAATCAAATCTTAATCAAATCTAAATATGTCTCGTTTGTCCTTGTTCTGTGGGTCATAAATAATGGACGCGTGCACACGCCGCGTATGAAAGAGCGCGTGAAGCCCATCTATGCGTGCATTCTGTCCCGTCGACGACGCGCGCGCGAGACGCCGCCGAGACTCAAGACGTGGACGACTTGACCTCCTCCTTGCGTTTGCGAACCTCGAGGTGGACCAGGAGTGAACTGACGTCGGCGGGTGTGACGCCACCCACGCGGGAGGCTTGACCGATGGTGGCGGGACGCACGCGCGAGAGTTTCTCGCGCGCCTCCATGCGAAGCGTCGTAATCGAGGCGTAATCGATGTCGTCTGGGATCGTCTTGCCGAACTTGCTCGACTCGCGCTCGACCTGAACTTCTTGACGTTTGATGAAGCCGGAATATTTGACGCGGATCTCCACCGCTTCGGCCTCCCAGCGCGTGAGAGGATTTTCGAGGTTGCCGTGACCGGCTTCTTCGAGCATGGAATACGGCACCTGCGGACGCCTGAGAAGCTCTTCGAGGGTGTAGCTTTGTCGCGAACCTGCGCCGGACACCTCGAGTGCGCGCTGGCAGAATTCGTCCTTGACGTTGAGTCGAGTGTTTTCCAAGCGGACCAACTCGTTATCCACGGCGTCGCGCTTCTTCACAAACTTTTTCCAGCGGTCCTCGGAGATGAGACCCATCTCGCGCGCGAGCGGCGTGAGGCGCATGTCGGCGTTATCCGACCGCAAAACCAATCTATATTCGCTTCTCGAGGTCAACATGCGGTACGGTTCGCGTAAATCTTTGGTGCACAAATCGTCGATGAGCGTACCGAGGTACGAGCCCTCGCGCGGAAGAATGAGCTCCTTGGCGCCGTTGCTGACTCCACCCTTCGCCACCTGCGCGGCGTTGATGCCAGCGAGTAACCCTTGAGCGGCCGCTTCCTCGTACCCCGTCGTTCCGTTGATTTGACCGGAAAAGAATAAGCCAGAAATTTTCTTCGTCTCGAGCGTCGGCTTGCACTGATAGGCGGGTAAGAAATCGTACTCGACGGCGTACGCCGGTCGTAAAATCTTACAGTTCTCCAGACCTGGAAGCGTGCGAAGGAGTTGAAGCTGCAGTGGTTCGGGCAAACCCGTACTGAACCCTTGCACGTACACCTCTGGCACCGTGCGCCCCTCGGGCTCGAGGAAAATTTGATGGCTCTCCTTGTCGGCAAAGCGCACGATTTTGTCTTCAATCGACGGACAGTATCGCGGACCTTTCGCCCCACACCACCCTCCGTACGTCGGTGTCTCCAATAAATTATCCTGAATGAGCTTGTGCGTCGCCGCCGTCGTGCGAGTCATGTGACAACACATCTGGTCTCGCACGACGTGCGCGTCCTCGTCAAACGAAAACCAACGCATGTCCACGTCGCCCGGTTGTTCCTCCAAATTCGTATAATCGATCGTTCTTGAATCTACTCTCGCGGGTGTCCCCGTCTTCAGACGATCGACCTCGAACCCGAGCTCTTGTAAATACTCCGTCAGTCCCTCGCTCGGCGCCTCGCCCGCGCGTCCCGCGGCGAGCGTCTTCCGTCCGACCCAAATCTGACCATTCATAAACGTTCCAGTCGTCAGAACCACCGCCGGCGCCTTGAACTCCATCCCAAAGTGCGTGCGCACGCCCTTCACGTCGTCGTTCTCTCCTAAAATCAATTCCGTCACCATCCCTTCCCGTATGCTCAGGTTGTCCTGCGTCTCCAACTTTGCGCGCATCTCCTTCGAGTACTCCCACTTATCCGTCTGTGCTCGCAGCGCCCACACCGCGGGTCCTCTCGACGCGTTCAACACGCGTTTCTGCAGGTACGTCTTATCGCTCACGACCCCCATCGCCCCTCCCAGGGCGTCAATCTCGTGCACCAACTGCGACTTGGCCGGCCCGCCGACGGCTGGGTTACACGGTTGCCACGCGATTCGGTCGAGGTTGAGCGTCAACAGGAGCGTTCTCGCCCCCGCCCTGGCGCTCGCGAGCGCGGCTTCGCATCCCGCGTGTCCCGCGCCGACGACGACGACGTCGTAGGCGTCGACGTCGGCGTCGAGCGCGGCCGCGGTGGCGGGACGCGGTCGAGCCCGAGCGACGGCGGGACGACGAGCCGACGCCGACGGGCGTCGCCCGGAGGACGTCGACGCGTGGGCGTGGGCGCAGACGCGCGAGACGTGCGGTGCGCGCGTCGGCATGTCGCTTTCGAGCGAGCGAGACGCGGCGTCGACGTGTGTGGAGACGAAAGACGCGCGGCGTCGAGAGGAGAGACGCGCGAGGCGACGACGTCGACGAGTCCTTTACTTTTAAACGTGAGGAATGGGTATTCAAAATCGCTTCGTCGACGACGCGACGGTTAACAAAGGCTCGCGCGTGCGCTTTCGAACGCGAGGTACACGCGAATCGCCGACGTCGTCCGTCATCGTCTCGAGACGGCGTCTCGCGTCTCGCGTCTCACGTCTCGGCGCCCGCGAGCGCGGGGTTTCGCGCCTATCGCGCCCCCTTCGCCTTTTGTTCAGCCGCCATGCTCTTTTGCACGCCCGCGAAATCGATGTACTTACCGTTGCAGTACGCGTCCGTCTTGTACCACTTGTGGCCGAACTTGGTACCGTGCTCCATCGGTTCGCCGTTGCGCTTAAACTTGCGCTCGTTCGTGACTTCACCCGGAAAAACGCCGAGGTTGACGAGCATTTGAATCGGGTTCAACGTGCCCGTGACGAACGGCAAGAGCGCCGCACTGATCGCACCGACACCCACGACCAAAATAGTCGCACCAACGCTCACCGCACCGGCGTATTCCGGGCCGAACAAGTCACCCGCGTGCGCCGGCGCGCTCGCCGCGAGCGCCGCCACCGACGTCGACGCCGCCGCCGCCGCGCGTCGCGTCGTCTCCGCGGACGCGCGCGTCTACCGTCATCACACGCGCGTCAGTCTCTCCACCATCGCATGCATCGCGCGCGTCACACGTCGTCGCATTCATCGCGCGTCCCGTCTCGCGCGTTCGTTCACTCGCCCCCCCCCCCACAGATCGCTCGATCGCTCGATCGATCGCATCCTCGTCACCCATCGCGTCGTTCGCCTCCCCTCGCCTCGCCTCGCCCATCGCGCGCGTCGCTCGACGTACCTCGACCGTTCGTCGCACCGGGGCGACGCGACGCACGCGTCTCGCCCCGGTCGCGGGCGTCACCCCGCGCGCACCTTGCGCGCGCACCGTCGTCGTCGCCATCGAAGTCGCCATCGCGTCGATCAATCGCGCGGTTCGGGACTGGACGAGACGGGACTTTCGAGCGCGGGGGGGGGCGCGCGACGAGTCCGACTCGTCGATGGCGATCGCCTCGGATAAGGCTCGCGAGGTCGGTCGCGCGCGTTCGGGCGGTGGAGCACTTCGTGGTGGGTGGTGTGGTGGGTCGTGACTCGTGGATGTATCCGAAGGGTCGTGACTCGTGGATGTGTCCGTCGACTCGTGAGGCGAGACGGGTGACGGGAGACGTGAGGCGTGATGGATCGAACTGGTGTCGAGAGCGCGACGCGGACGACGGTGTCGATGCGCGCGACGACGTCGATGACGACGACGACGACGACGACGACGGTGAGGAGGATGCGGACGGGGCGGCGATCGTGCCGGACGACGACGACGACGAGGACGCGCGCGCGTCGTGGGACGAGGGTGGTGGGGAAGGCGCGAGGGCGAGGTGGGGGCGACGCGGCGTCCATGTTGGTGGATGGACGCGCGATGTACGAGCGAGGGGATCGGATGAATGGGTTTAAGACGTTTGAACGCGCGCTCGACGGTGGAGACGGGACGATGACGGCGGAGACGCGAAGAGAGTTGTGTTATTGCGCCATGTGTTGTAGCGCCGCGTTCGGCGACGTGGAGACGGCGAAGATGTATCTGCGAGAGATGCAGGCGTACGGGTTGGATTTTGAGATGGCGATCGCGGATCCGAGATTGATGAAGATGGAGTCGTCGGCGCTGATGAAGAATCAGTTGAAGAAGTTTGCGGCTGGGGAAGGGAAATCGTTCGGCACGGTGCAGCGGGAGAGGTACGAGCGGGACCAGGCGGCGAAAGGACCGGGTCCGGCGCCGACGAGCGTCAAGGGATTGAGAGATTTGGATATTAGTTCGGACACGGATGAGAGCGTGGAGGCGATCGTGGGACGGGTGGCGGCGCTCATCGCACTCTCCGTCGTCGGTTTCGCGGCGTTGTTCGCGGCGGGGATGCAAGTCATGGAACCGGGGTCGCTTCCGTTCGAAGAGGTGTACTGAGCGCGCGCGCGGCGGTGTAATGAGAAAGAAACAAATAAAAACGAATTAGTAGATATTATGAATAATCCAACATTGCTGCGTTCGCGTGCGATCATCTATATCGGACAACTCGGAGGAGAACTCGCGGGCTTGTTGTCGCCAGACTCGTAATACTCTTGGAGAATGCTATTTCTGGAAGGTTGCTTCAACTTGCGAAGAGCCTTGGCTTCGATTTGACGGATACGTTCGCGCGTGACGGAGAAAACCGTTCCGATTTCCTCGAGCGTCTTGACGCGACCGTCATCCAAGCCGTAGCGCAATCGCAACACGTCCCGCTCCCGCGGGTTGAGCGTGTTGAGCACATTTTCCAAATCCTCCTTTAAGAGACACTTGCCGCTCACCTTTTCAGGTCCTTCAGCGTAGATATCGACTAAGGTGTCCTCAATGGTACGACCTTTATTATCACCGCCCATGCTCTGCGCGAGCGACACCGGCGCCTGCGCAGCCTTCTTAATTTGAGTAATCTTTTCGGCCGTCATATCCATCTCAGACGCGATTTCGTCAACCGTCGGGTTGCGTCCGTGCTGAATGGCAAACTTTTGTTCCATCTTTGAAATTCTGCTGATGATTTCGAACAAGTGCACGGGCAAACGAATCGTTCGGCTTTGATCACTGATGGAACGCGTCACAGCCTGACGAATCCACCAGTGCGCGTACGTGCTAAACTTGTACCCGCGTTGGAAATCGAACTTTTCCGCCCCTCGAATCAAACCGACGCACCCCTCCTGAATCAAATCTTGGAAGCTCATGTTGTTGTTAGCGTACTTTTTCGCGATGGAGACAACCAAACGCAAGTTGGCCTGAATCATCTCATTCTTCGCCGCCTTACCATCGCGCAATCGCTGGTGGAGCGCCTGCACGTTCAAACCCGCGGCGGAGGCCCACTGGTGATCGGTGACTTCGACGTCGGGATTTTCTTCGTCGACGAGACTCTCTCGGATGCTCTCCAGACGCATCAAGTCTTGAATGCGCTTGGCGAGCTCGACCTCTTGGTTGGCGTTCAAGAGCGTGACCGAACCGATGTCCTTGAGATAGGATCTCATGGAATCCGTCGACACGCGCTTGCTCGTGCGCGCGAGCTGCTTGGCCGGCTTGCGAGGCTCGAGGTTGACCCCGCGCACTCGATCCTTCGATCTGCTCTGCACCATGTCCGACACGGACGCCTTTCGCGGACGACTTCGCACACCGCGCGCGACGGCGCGCGCGCGCGTGCTTCGCGCCGCCAAACCCTGCGTGACGACGCCGTTTTCCACCGCCGCCAGCGCGGTTTCTTCGTCGGCGCCCGTCGGCGTCGAGGCGCGGCGACGACGCGTCGTCTTCGTCGCGCCATCCGTCGACGAGTCCGGTCGCAATTTCTCACGTTCGGGGATGTCAACGCTCGAATTCGCCTCGAAATCATCCATGAGAGAGTTTTCCAACGACGCGAGCTCAGCCTCGGTCGGCGCGCGCCTGGCGACGGCGCCGTCGAGCTCGTTCACCTCCGCCGACAACTTATCAACCTGCGCCGCGAGTGCGGACAAATCCACGCCCTCGATCGCCGCCAACAACGCCGCATCATCGTCTCCATCCATGCTCATCTCTCTCGACTCCAAGATGGCGCGCGGCGCTCCCGGACGTCTTCTCGGCGACCCTCGCGCGTTCGCCCCCGCCGCGCCATCCCCCCCGCCGAGTCCGTCCGCCCCCGTCGCCTTGGACGTCGTCTTCTTCCCGTCCGCGCTCGCCATGAACGTCTTCTTCATATTTTTCTCCGTCCATCCGTGTCCATTCTTCCCACTCAGCGCGTTCGCAACGCACGCATCACCCCGATCGCCGATGACGGTGTCCGCCGCCGTCGTCGTCATCCGCATCCGCGTCGTCGGCGTCGTCATCGATCGCGTCCCACCGATCGCGCGCGCGCGCGCCGCGTTCCCGCGCGAGTCACATCGACCACCGGTCGTCGTCATTTTTTTCCCACCACCGCGTCGACTCACGCTCGCCTGCGCCCCCGTGGAACACCTCGCGCCGTGGTGATGGGACGCCACCGCCATCGTCGCCACGCGCCGCGACCGATACGGGGCGGCCCGGTTCGAATGAATGAATGCGTGAATGCACGACCACGCGAGACGTCACGCGCGAGACCGTCGCCGCCACCGCCACCGTCCGTCCGTCCGTCCGTCCGTCGCGCGCGTCCGTCCGTCGCGCGCGCGCGTCGTCCGTCCGCGTCGACGTCTCGCGAAGGTGACCCCCGCGCGAATGAATCGAACGAGCCGCGCCTCGTCGTCGAGGTCGAGCGCGTCGTCGGGGCGGGGGGCGGGCTCGTGACCGGCGGTACCGATCGACGAGTCTCGACTCGATGTGTAGTCCGTCCGTCCACGCACGCGGTCCCTCGACCGAGCGATCGATCGAGCGAATCCCCGATCGAAAGGGTCGGCACCCCCGATCGATCGATCGATCCATCCATCCATCCATCGACGGCCTCGCGCGTGGTCGTTCACCACCCGATCACCTCTCTCCTCGTTCTTTTCATCACACAGTACGAGTACGAGTACACGA
>Ga0181567_10000083_pt1 | contig 60373 bp, 63 predicted proteins | sample 101ome_14_FD_133761 | JGI IMG/M metagenome (GOLD analysis project Ga0181567, IMG submission 133761) | Coastal salt marsh microbial communities from the Groves Creek Marsh, Skidaway Island, Georgia - 101403AT metaG (megahit assembly) | ecosystem: Environmental > Aquatic > Marine > Intertidal...
TACACCGTCACTAACGACGAGAACTTTGCTATGGGCGTGCTAGATTCTGAAAGGCTGTATAGCGACGTTGGAAACGCTATCACAGATAGAATTAGAACCAACCCACAGATGCTGCGCCAGATGGCGTTTGAGCAGTGGAGGAGAGACAACCCAGGCAAGGACTACATGACCGAGGCTGACCAGGAGTCAGCTCTCAATACTTACAACCCGACCCTGTCTCAGATTTCTATTGATGGGGAAAGTATTAGTACTGGAAAGCTTGATGCTCAAGGGCGATTCGTATTTAATGTAACAGACGCTCAGATTGATGCGAACAACGACATGAACTCTGAGCAGAAGAGGGCTATGAAACAGTGGCGTCAAGCAACATCTAAATATTACGAGGCTACTGCCCAGGGTATTGCTGGTAGAATGGAGCCTGTTGACGAAAGGGCGGCGTATGCTCGGCTCAATCAAGACAGAGCCAATGCGCGGGCGGAAGCCGAGGCAGACCAGCAGCAAGCTATGAACGAAGCCCTTGGAGCCACGTATGCCGTGAGCCAAAGAGAAGGTGGATACTCTGTTTCACTACCGCCAAGGGATAACGTAAGGGTTGATATACCAGGCGGTGCGGGCAGGGTCAATGTTACAGACATTCTGTACGACCAAGGTGGCAATGTGGTTGGCTATAGAACAATGGTTCCTAACGATGTTGTCACATCTGCTCTTGAAAACGCAGACACAGAGGATGATGCAGCTAGAATAAGAGCGTTCTTTGCAAGGTTTAGAGACAGAACAATTACTTCTAACGACCCAGAGTTCAGGTCAATCAGTCAGTCTGTTGTAAACGATGATAAGATTGCAGGCAGACTACAGTTTGTCCCCGCTAAGATTGTTGGTCACAGTCAGGGATTGTTTGAAGACGGACTCGGTCAGACTGGCATAGACCAAAACGTACTTGTTCAACTGCAAGCAAGAGCTCAGGCAGCTGAAATGCTTCCTGAAGAACTGCGGTAATAATTCATATCTTTGTCTCTATGGAGACAAAAGAGCAGTTCCTTGCACGCTACTATGCGGCTGCAGAGGCTGGCGCTTCTAAAGCCGAGCTGCAAGCAATGATTGATGAGTTCCAATCTATGGCCGCTACTGCGCCACAAGAGGACTCAAAAAAAAAAGACGAAACTTCACCCTTGGAGCCAGCTTCGGAGGTGGATTTTACGGATTCTTCCTCAGGGCTGGCGACTCCAGCTCAGCAGGACGAGGACGACAGTGGAGCTTCGGCTTCTACGCCAGTAACATTTGACCCGTACCAGACGTACAACTTCGGGGGACAGCAAATCCCTGGGGCTGACGCGCAACTGGTGTACGACTATGGTCAGGTATACGGCTCAGAACGTCAATCATTTATACAAAATAACTTTGACCTTGCACGCTACTACAGCGCCAACGGCATGGCTGCTGACGCCGAGCGCGTGCGGCAGCTCTCTCCAGAACAACTAGAATTAGAGCGCGGTTCTGTCCTTGACGGCATCAACAGCCTGATAGATGACGATATCAACTCTGGTTATATCGAACTAGGCAAGGGATTGGATGGGGCTCCAGACCAAGGAGAGTACAACCAGGTCAACAGCCTCCTGGCTGGTGGCGCAAAAGGTTCTCTGTACAGCGGATACGGGAAGGATGGAGGTTTGTTTGACGGATTTGTTTCTGACCCAGACCCGCTGGGGCTTTACGCCGCAGAAGACCCAAGAGATTCGATGTCCCTTGAGGAAAGAGAGGATGACTTTGCGGATAGATTTGGTGATTGGCACAAAAGAAATCTTGGTAACAAAACCTTTTCATACGTCAACAGCCAAGTAGAGCCCACCGCCTCTGAGAAGTACGCACAATTTCTTGGGCAGGAACTCAGCGTGGAACAGCGCAGGGCTATTGAGCAAAACCTATACCGCAACTACAACATCGCCGCAGACCTTACAGGTGAGGGATATGTAAATGAATCTGGAAGAGGTTGGCTTGGTGTGACAGATGTGTTTGGCCCTGGGTTTCAGAGGGGCATGCTTCAGGCATGGGACGGAATCGCCACTAGTGTTGAGAACGTTCTCGGTGGGGACGAGGAGGACCAAGCGTACAGGCAGCAAAGGATTAAAGAGATTGGTCAAGAGATGGCCGTGGCGACCAAGAACCTTGAGCAGAAGCTTGCTGAGAACGACATCGAGGGGTACTTCACTGATACCCTTGGACAGTTTGGTGCTTCGTTGCCCATGATGGGGGCGGCAATGATTACGGGTGCGGTGACAAGAAACCCTAGGGCTTCAATGGCAGCCGTGTCTGTGTTTGGAGCTGCCACAGTCTACTCTGAAAACAGGGAGAATGAGTGGTTTCAAAACCTGAGCTCTGCTGAGCAGGTGGGGTTTGTAGCAAGCAGCGGTATTGCAGAGGGTCTTCCAGCGATGGTGGCTGCAAACATTTTGTCTGGTGGCGGTGTGGCGGGGGCTGTTGCAAAAAGGCTTAGTGGCCGAGTAGCAAAGAATCAAGTTGCGAAATACACTTCGGGCCTGCTTACGGGTATGGGCCTTGGCGCAATAGAGGAGGGGGTTACTGAGGGTATTACTGCTGCATGGCAGTACAATGCTATGATAGACGCGAAGAGAAGAGGTGGCGAGGCTGTTGACTGGGACTACAACGAGTTTATTTCTCAAGTGAAACAAGGGGCGCTGGCTGGTATGGCTATGGGTGGGGGACTTGCGGGCGTGGGTAATGTCACTAGGACGGTGGCCACCAAGGGGCTCGATATGCTCCGAACCACAGCGAAGATTAACGAGCTCAAGAAGCAGTTTACTCAGGCTGAGTCTAAGGCTGAAAGAGCAAGCATTGGCAGGAGGATTGTTGATGCCATTGATGCGCACACCAAGCTGTTCGATAGACGCCAACAGCTGATGGAATACTTGGCGGAAACAAATCCAGAGACTTTTCAAAGACTCGTGGACATTCACAATAAGGTGGAGATTCTTGCCGAGCAGTATACTAGGGCTGACTCTAACGGAAGAAGAAAGATTACGAAAGAAGTCAGGGAGCTTCTGCAAGAAAGAGGCACTATTGAGGGGGAGATGGATTCTATGCTCCAGACCGATGGCAAGCTTGAGTCTCGTATCCTGGCTAAGGAGGGAAGAAAGGCTGGGAATAAGAGACGTAACTATGGAGGGTTGTTCCAGGAGGGCAGAGGAAAGGTTACTGTAACAGCGGGCAATTTAGACTCGGTATCGAAGTTAATCTCAAGGCTCACTTCTCTTGACGTACTCCCCCACACAACCCTAGATGGTGAGGGCAAGACAAAGTCTATTACTACTGGTGAACGCATTGTCAAGGGGATGCAAAACGCTATGAATGTGGTGAGGGGTCTGGCCTCCTTGGGGGATGTCGCCATTGACATGTACAGAGATTACGATACGTACATCGCCGACCTGATGGAGGAGGGTGGCATGACTAGAGAGGAAGCTGTAAATGCAGCAGGTCGCGGTATGTGGACAGGCTCGGGTCAGATTAAGCTTTTCCTCCCATCACTATTGGAGAACACGGCCTACCACGAGGGGTACCACGACTTCGTGTTGCAGACTATTGGAACTAAGGCTGCTGTTGGGTTGGCAAAGAAGTTGTTTCAAGCCCTGCCAGACAATCTATCTAAAAGGTATTCACAGTTCTTAACAAGCTACGGGGATGGCAGAGGCAACCTCACGTCTTCACTTGATGACAAATCTCTAACAGAACAACAGAAGGTCCAGGTTGCCGACGAGTTCCTTACAGAACTTCTTGCTGATATCACAGCAGGCAATATATCTATCGACATTCAGAAGAGTGTAATTAGGCAGTTCATGGAGTTCCTTGCTCCGCACTTGGGGCGCATTGGGGTCAGAGGTATTCCTGACGCGAAGATTGACAACGTCGTATCTGCTATCCAACAGATGACTCAAGAGTTCTCCGAGGGCCGCAGGCTTGAGGGACAGAGAAAACTGAACGAAGCAGTCATCCGAGCGGGGTATGCTGGCATGGCTACAAAGATTGGTATCGCTGCTGATGAGGATTCAGATGAAGGATTTGATGAGTCTAAATCACAGGCAATGGATGCTGGTGATTCTAAGATTGAGGCCACAATCATATTCAAAGTTGGTAAGACTAGGGTGAGTGGAAGATATCCAGTTACCCGTGTGTTCAACAATGAGCAGCACCTTGAAAACTTCATCAAGTGGATGGAGAAAAACAAAGGTTGGGAGAGCGACGAAATCTATATCAAAGAGGGTACGTATAGAGGTGTGGATTACAAGCGAAAGGACGCAGTGCAGTCGCAGCAACCAAGGCCCAGGACCAAGGTTCAGGCCACCGAGCAGGACGTGTACTCGGTTCAGGCTTGGGACTATGAAGCCTTTGCTAAGAATATGGCCAAGGCCCTTCAGCTCATGAAGGAGTCTGGGGTTAACTTAGGTATTCAGGTTACGCCTCTCACAGCAGAAGACGTAAAGAAGATTGCCGATGATGGAGGAGCCATATTTTCCACGTCAGACAACAAGGCTGGTGCCTACGTCAAGAGAGATGGCTATATGGGTGGGTTGTGGAAGAGCCCAGAGTCCTCGTTGAGCAGGGTGTCTAAGCCTCTTCAAGACAAGAGGAACAGCCTTGCTAAGAATTGGGGCATGAAGAGCGGTTTCTTCGACGCCTATGCAACAGACCTGGAGAGACAGTACGTAGAGAACGGGTGGAAGCCTGTGGCTAGAGTTAAGTTCAACCCTGAGTTTGCCCCAGAGGGGTGGAACGAGGAGGGTTCTCCTTTAATGGAGCAGCCTGACGTAGTGTTCTTCGTTGAGGGCGAGGGTAAGGTGGGTGACGGTAAGATGTACGACGACTACATGGAGGCGTATTCTTCCGCAGAGACTATGGCCAAGGGTGAGAAGCCCAAGGCTCAGGCACTACCAAACCCAGAACTCCAAGAGAATGCCGAGGTGTCTATTGAGGAGGCATCGGGTATCACACCGTCGCAGAGGGAACAGAGACGTACTGAGATTAAACTTCCAGAGTCTCAGAGGCAGGTAAGAAACAACGTTATTTTGGGTGTGCTCAATAAGTATGAGCTTGGGGAAATCACACAAGAGGATTACTTGCGTGCTGTCAGGGAGAACATGCCGATTAAGGCGTTCGAGGTAGTGCCAGAAATCCCAACGGTACTCGACATTGCCTCTGCTCTTGACGCAAACAAGGTTGACAAGGGAATCATTGGCGTAAACAAAGAGGTTGAGGATGGATACTACGTTGGCCTTCGTTTAGACATCCCAGCTTACGACAATTATGACACATGGGTGGTGTCTGTACACCAGGGCAAGAAGGCGGAAGCTAGGTCTCCGTTCCTTGGTGGCAAGTCCATTGGTTATGGTCAGACCGCTGTTATTACAAACGCCACATTTGACTCTACTCCAACAGCGGCGTTGAACATCGCACGCGGTACAGCCAAGACCACAATAGCCAGGATGTTTGGAGACTGGAGAAATGAAAATCCAGAAGCCACAAGGCAGCGTGCGGTTGACATCATGAATGGTCCTGATTACAACTCTGACTACAAGGAGATTGGTAAGATGGAGGGCTGGGTTCAGGTGGGGATGAACCCGTTTAGACACAGCTGGTTCTACGACAAGAGGGATGGACGCCCGTTGGCAGAAGCCTCTGAAATTATTCAGGTTGGAGCACTTGTTCTTGCTAAGGATGCGGTTAAGATTTCAGAATCTGACCCACGCTTTGAAGCGAAAAGCAAGGTGGGGGGCAAGGCCATCAAGTTCCAGCGCCCAGGCTCTGATGTTACCGACCCCGTGTCTTTGGTCAAGTCACAGAAGATTGGAATCTTTGACCTGAAATACGCAGCAAGCACCACGCAGATGGAGGACTGGCTTAAGTCAGGCATCGTCCGTCAAGAAGACATGTCCATTCTGGAGGGGAGAGATGTACTGTCACACTCACCAGACAACATGATGGTTGGCTCGGTGTCTGTTGACGGTAGGGTACTGGTGAATAATGGAGGCGGGCTGTTTTATTCTGCCAACTCAGGTGATGTATGGGCCGTGGCTGGCGAGAGCGCTGGCAACAACATGGCCAACGAACTTAATGAACTGCTCAAAAAGTCACCTGACGGAAAAGCCTACCTCCTGCTCATCAGCGGCAGCCGTCAGAAGCACAGAAGCTCCACTAACGGGGTCATGTCTATGGCGTCTATTGGATTTGAGCTTGTTAACCAGGGCATCATAACTAAGACAGAACTCAAGAACGTTCTTAAGCAGACTATTGCCGAGACTGAGCAGCTGTCTGTTCAGAAACAGATAGCCGCCAACGAAGCTAGAGTAAAGAAAGGCAAAGAACCGAATCCAATTAAGAATGGGACAACAAAGCTTAGCTCTATGGGCGGGACTATCGAGGCTTTGTTTGAACGCTTCTTTGTAGAGTTTGCCTCTCCATACAAGTCTACGTTTGAACAAAGACGTGAGTTTGTAGATAAGTTCGCAACGAATATTGGCAATGCAGTGGCTGTTAAGTCAAAGGAAAGTGCTCAAGAAAAGAAGCGGATTATTGATTCGTATGAGAGGGTGTTTGGATTTAGACCCAACGCTAATCAGTTCGGCTCTACACTCAAGAATTTCTTTTTCGATTTCTTCCAAGAAAAGATTTTGCAGGGGGGGCAGGTTAATGAAATCTACGGAGCTATCGAGGTGACGTCTGAAGTCAAGCTTGAGAAAGACCCCAACCCAACAGCATCATATCCACTTAAGCTTGTCAACACAGACCCTAACGCCCCACGCCCAAGGACTATTGTCTTTAAGACTATGCGCTCTGCTGCGGGTACGCTTGTTACCAGGGGTGTCAATCCAGCAAACCGTGGCCTAGAGATAGGTGATATGTACATCAACAGCAAGGGAGAGCGTAAGCTCATAACTCCTGCCGCATTTGAGATGATGGGTGGTATGGGTCAGGCCACATGGGGAAGGATGACTGTCAAGTCACCAGTACCTATTGATACTATCACACGCGACATCCTTAACATGGATGAGAGCAAACCTATCGGTGTAAGAGCAAAGTCACAGGGTAACTTGATGAAGCTCATAGCGGATATGGTAGACCCTTCAATTCCTACTCCAAGTGCTCGGGTCACTAAGCGAGGAAAGCTTATTATTGCGCCCTCAAAAACCGAGCTATGGAACAAGAGAAAGAAGGAGGTCGTGGACCTGCTCGTTGCCAGTGGCATGAGCAAAGAAAACGCGCAGGCTTTGTATGCCAATGCCAAGGCGTACAAGGAGGGAAGGACTGCGGGCAGGAAGCTCGCAACCAAGGAGGCTCAGAGCACACTCGGTAAGAGAAATAGAGAGCTAAGTACAGAAGCCAAGGCACTCAGGAAAGAACTCGACCAGCTCAAGAACAAAGCAAAGACTGTAGAGGAGTTCTTATCATTTGCAATCAAGCTTGTAGATGAGCGCATGAAGGGGAAGGGTCAGCAGCCATTCGGCAACGCTGATATCCAGAGGTTGCTGAAGATTGTACGTCAGGCACACAAGTCTTCTGCCAAGCGTATCGCTAAGGAGGGAGAGGCTGAGGTAATGGACACGTTCATCGAGAAGCTTATCGACATCTTTGATAAGCAGGATGCAAAGGCAGCTATGCGTGATTACCTCGCGTCTATTAGTGCGGCAAGAAAGCTACAGAAGAGGCTCAACAACATAACAAAGAAGCGCAAGAAGGGTGAGGCGCTCAAGTCTGTTGCATCCTACGCCAAGGTACTGTCTAGGCTTGCGGATATAAACCCTGCCTTGCTTTCGCCAACAGATGTTAAAGACTTTATCAATACGCTGAACGCAGCAGTTCAGACAGTGTCTAAGGTCAAGACATCCTTCAGTACTGAGGAGCAACGCATTGTAGCTGAGGCGCCTGCACGTCGTTCGGTAGAGACATTGAGCGCACTGGCTGACAAGTTCAAGGCCATGGAGGAACTCGGTCGCAATGCAGTCATGGTGGCTAAGGCGAAGGCCTTGGCAGAGAAGAACGGCACCACCTTTGAGGAGGAGTACTCAGCATTGCTCAAGGCAGAAGGACTTCGTAAGGTTAGCGGTACACGTAAGGCCATCCTTAAGTTCATAGAGGACAATCCAAACCTCGGCCTTGACCCAGCCAACCCAGCTGACGTAGAGTATGTGCTGCAACAGCTGGCCGAGAACAAGGCACTGCTTGAGGAGCAATCAAAGGAGGCTATCATTACAGATGTACTTCTTCCTCAGATTGCATTCAACCTCGACAAGCTACTTGAGGATAGACACATCGCTGAGATTCTTGGGTTGTACGATGCTGCTAAGTTCAACGTTAGCGAGCTGGTTGCTAGACTCAGCAAGCTGGACAAGATTCACCTCGCCAACCTGGAGTTTAAGCTTGATGACTACCTGATGAACGACTCTGTCATGGGGCTTGGGTATCTAGCAGCTAGAGTAAGGGGACGTATTGAGATGGCTGACGCAATCAAGGGTGAGCTGACCAGCAAGGGAATCAAGGCTGGGGCGAGACCCATCCTGTCTCTGCTTGATACAGCAGACTCCTTCATTAGGCTTGTGTTTAAGACAGACAACAAGACCATTGCTAAGATTAGAAGGCTCATTGGTTTTGCTGATATGGAGCGAGCGTTTGCCAAGGCGGACATGATTCACGCCATGACGGTGGAGGCAATCAGCGAGGAGATTGATAGGATTGAAAAGGAGGGCGGCAGTGTCAAGACTGTGGCAGACAATGCCATCATGCAGCTGTTCTCTATGGCCAGACAGATGCCAGTCCTTGAAGAGGGGGCGCCTGGTCAGAATGAAGCAGAGTGGTACCTCGCCTTGAGAGACGCAATGCGTCGCAGCATTGACCACTACAGAGACCAGCGTGAGCTGTATTCAGATGAGGATATAGCTCAGATGGAGGCAGCGTTTGAGTATCTGTTCGCAGAGAAGAACCTGCCTGACCTAATCGCCAAGGTCCAGACAGAACGCGCCGACCTTGTTCAAATGGTTGACTTCATGACTGGGGTACACTCCACTCTTGAAGATTCGTTTGCTAATTACGTTGAGCGATACCTCGGCAAGAACCTTACGAGGGAGAATAACTACACGCCATTCAGCGTTAAGGTGAGGGTGAAGAACGAAGCTGTTGATGAGGGGTTGCAAATGAGGCAAGCTATCATGGACAGCATGCGAAGCAGCTCCTTGTCTAACGCCAAGAAGGTTGCGGGCTCATCATACGAGAGAAACCCAAAGAGTATCACGGGCTCTGGCAACATCATTGGTCTTGACTTCATTAAGATTAACGAGCGCACACTTAGAGAGAACACCATCCTGTCGAATACTGTGGGCGAGGTGATGGCATTGCAGTCTGTATTCTCAAGCGACGAGATGTCTGAGCTTATTTCTGACGACGGAGTAAGACAACAGCTTCACAGCAAGCTGATGCAGTACATCACTCAGGATGCTGGACGAGCACCATTTGTATTCCAGTCCAGGTTCATGATTGGCGGCAAGAAGTTTAGGAACCCCGTCAAGACCATTCGTAACGCTGTGATTGTCAAGGCTTTTGGCGGCGTGCTCACTCAGACACTGAAGCAAAGCACCGTGCTTATCAGTACCATGTTTAACTCAAAGGTTCCTACGCAGTCTATTCCATATATGATTAAGACGGTGGGTGAGCTGTTTGCCTTTGCTGTTCGCAACGGTTTGTTTAAGGATTCTAAGATTGCTCTTGAGGCCAACGGTAGATACAAGCTTCTTCAGAACTCACCAGTGTTCTCTCGTGACTATCAGGCGGGCAACATTGACCCGTACACGGGAGCCATTGATACTGAGACAAGCTGGTTCGTTAGAACAAGGGACAAGCTCAATGACCTCGCTCTTCAAAACCTGAAGTCAACAGACAAGATTGCTGCGATTGCATCGTGGTTCACGTTTTACGGTGACTACCTTATCTCGGAGGGCCTGGCCGACAGCTTCGATGAAATCAACTGGGAGGAACAGGCCGCACGGCCCAATCTCGACGCGCTTAGTTACGCAGACTCTATGGTTACCAAAGACCAGGCGGCATCAACACCACGTCAAGCGGCAGATATATACAAAGACACCTCTGGGACTATGAGCGCGGTGGTGGCCTTGGTGCGTAACATCATCCTTGCCTTCTCTCGATTTGCAATCAACAAGAAGCGAAGCGTGTACTCAGACTTTGAGAAGATTCGTACAGGTACAGCGGTAAAGGAGGGGACTGTTGCTATGGCTGGCCACATGGCTGAGCTTGCCACGTTCCACGCTGTCGGAAAGATTCTTATCCCAGCAATCGCATCCATGTTTGTTGATGAGGAGGAGGAGGAATCTGAGTACAGAAAGAGTCCGTGGCTCGACATTGGGGGAGGAGTTCTTACTGACATGAATCCACTGCCACCGTTGGGATACCTTGAGGATGTGGTAAAAGAGATGACCAACAAGTATTTGTTGTTCCCAATCTCAGAGGGTATGGACGGCATCCCTTCATTCCTTGAGGGCGAAGGCTATGATGACAGATACGAAAGATGGAAGAACACATCTGCCACCATCCCAACATACAGCAGTAACCCTGAACTCTCTGCAAGCGGATTACTTAAGGTGGCAATGGGCCCATACGGAGAGTTCGTCACCGACGCTGGCAACACATTGAGAAACCTCATGGAAGACGGCAACAAGGTGTACTCTTCTACAGGCAAAGAATACTTTGTCAGACCAGAAGACAAGGACCAGATGGACATGTTCTTTGCTATGAAGTTCTTGATGGCTATGGGCCAGATGGCTGGGTTCTCCTCCAAGGAGATTGACATCGTCGCAAGAAGACTCGATGACCTCCCACGCGAAAGGTCACTTGGTTCCGAAGAGGAGCTAGCTGCATACGAGATGATTGCTAAGTCTGTGTTCAAGGATGACGCAGACTTCCTTGCTACCCTTGAAGATGGCAGTGGTATTGAAAGGTTCCAAAGAATCCTTATCGAGAAGCTGGACTACTCACCATACGACGCTGAGAAGGCGGCTTCGAAGTTCCAGAAAGGAGCTAAGGCTGCAGCTATTGAGCTGTCTATGCGAGACATGGACGGGTATGCACAACACATCCGAGACATCCGCGTTATCTTTAAGAACGCAGGCGACGCAAAGGATTACTTTGCCATGGTCAACAGAAGAAAGGACTCTATGGACGCAACTGAGTTTGCTGAGTTCAAGAATCTTGCTGACTTCTACATGGCGGGCATGCGTAGCGGAACCCTTGAAGAGAGCATGTTCTACAATCTAACAGAATGAAATTAGAAGTATTAAGAATCAGCAGCCAGGGGGACTCAACCTCTGGAGTTTTGTTTGATATAACCAACGGCAGGGAGTTCCTGTGTTACACATTAGAAGATGAAAAAAGAATTGACAAAGTTGATGGAGAAACTCGTATCCCCGCTGGAACGTATCGAGTTACGCTACGAACAGTTGGCGGCTTTCACAGCAGATATGCCCATCGTTTTCAGGATATTCACAAAGGCATGCTCTGGGTTCGTGACGTACCTAATTTTGAGTACGTACTTATTCATTGTGGCAATACTGATGAGCACACTGCTGGTTGCCTTCTCGTTGGCGAAACTCAGGAAAGTAATATCAAAAAGGGCGACGGGTTTATTGGACGCAGCACGCAAGCGTACTTCGAAATTTATCCAAGGATTGCGCGTGCTATTGAATCTAACCAAGAAGTAACCATAACATACATAGATTACGATGGCTGAATCAAGGAAGATAAGAGACACAAAGCTCGGTCTCTGGATTAAGGAGAAAGCTCCAGATGTTCTAGACACCGTAGGTGACCTGCTTCCAGACAGCGGTGGACTGGGGATTGTAAAGAATCTATTGAGCGGCATGGAGGGTATGGACCCTGCTGAGGTTCAGGCTCGCGTCGATGCCGAGATACAGTTTCAGAACAACGTAACCGAAAGGTGGAAGGCGGACATGGGTAGTGACATCAAGCTCGCAAAGTACATAAGACCAGTGACTTTGATATGTTTGATGTGCATGTTTATGGTGACCATGGTGCTTGACTCACTTGATTACCTGCCCTTTAACGTCAAAGAGAGTTACGTATCTTTGCTGGAGATACTTATGTTAACGGCGTTCGGTGCTTATTTCGCTGGCAGAACCATTGAGAAATCAAAGAAATAATGGAGGAAGATTTTGACATCAGCTTTCTTGACCAAGACAAGCTCAAAAAACAAGAGCAGAAGATTGAGTCTGGTGAGGTGACATGCAACATTGAGAATCCAGAGGACTGCGAAGCATGCGGAAGCTAAAACAATGGGGTAAGAAAATAATCTGGGCCTGGATAGAGTTCAGTAAAGTGTTTTGACATGCCACTAAGGGATAAGAAAGGACTGGCCAGAGCTAAGGCCATCATGAAGTACACTGACTCAGAAAGCAATGAGCTTATGATTGGTGTATTGCACATGTCCATCCTTCCCTTCGCCATGTTCGAGCTAGGAAAGCCATGGATGATGTTGCAGATTGCGGCTCATCTAGCTGGCGGTTTTCAGGTCTACTGTGCTCTATGGGACGGCAGGTTATTTATGCGTAAACTTGCAGTTCAAATTGCATCCATCATTTCAATAGCCACAGTCGCTAACTACACGACGGCTGGTATGATGCACGGCTCACATTTAGGGTGGCTCCTAATATGTGGGATGAGCATCTGGAATTTGTATCGTGTTACAAACGAAGAAATGTATAAGAGGTGATTGACGCCCAGACTATTATCACAATCGTAACTGTGCTAGGTTCCGCTGGTGCGTGGCAGTTCTATCAGTCGCGCATGAAGCTCAAGCATCAGGAGCGAAAAGAAGATAAGGGAGAGCAGACGCTCTTCCGCGATGATTTAAGAGAGCGCGTCGCCGTCCTTGAGCAGAAGCTTGAGGAGTCATACGAGGAAAAAGCAAAAGTGCAACGGGAACTCACAGAAGTTCTCCAGACCCTTGCAGAATACAAGGTTCGGCTGGAGTTCCTAGAGAAAGAGAACGATAGACTTCGGGGTTAACGGAACACCGTTACGTTTCCTGCTGTATCAATCACCTTGGTGGACTCAAATGTCTTGGCCTTGAGTGCCCACGTATACACTCCGTCTGGAACAAAAGCGTCGAGACGATTGCCTATCCACTTATCGTTAGGGTCGAAGCTCGCCCAGACGAGAGTACCCCATCTGTTGTAGATGCGAAGCTCCCATGTGAGCCAGCACTCAGGTCTAGTCACTGGTTTCCAGTAATCATTCAGGCCGTCGTTGTTGGGGCTGAAGGTGTTTGGGATGAACACGAGTGGGTCTCCACAGTCCTCACCAGCGGGTGAGTCATAGATGCACTCCCCTTCAACCTCACAGTCTTCGCAGTAGTTAAGAGCCAGCGGGTCTTGGCACCCTTGATAGATACACGACCCGTCGTCTTGAGACGCAGCGAAGTTGTAGTTGTATGCGAACATGTCAGTACACCCGTACACGATGGGTGGTGGAGGTGGAGAGCACGCTCCGTTCAGGCTCCACATAATCCACGAGTTCATTACATCAGCGTCTGGATATGGGAAACCTCCTAGCCCAGCGTCTCCATCCAGAGCATCGGAGTCATTGATTTGCCAAACAGAAATGACCAAGCACTCCTCGTAGTACGCCCCACTCTGCATGATGTCTATCCAGCATGCAGCCGTACCGCTACCAAAGGCAGGGACTTCATCGAGTGCGAATGAAATCGTATCCCCCGTTTGAAGGATGTCGTCGCTACCCTGCCCAATGTCAAACCCAGGAAAGTCGAGAGGGAAGATAAGCAGCGCCCAGCCGTTCTCATAGATGCAAGGAAACTCACTGTCGTCCTCTAGTGCAGGATTAAAAGCCAGTCCAAGGAGGAACTCTCCGATAGAGTCGCCAGCCGCAGGAGTACAGTAGCCCCCATTGACAGCAATCGTCATGTCAGTGGAGATAGGATTGAATCCAATAATCTCCATGTCACATATGCCCTGCCCCCAAGAAATTAGTGGGAGCAAAAACCAAATCAACCTTCTCATTGTACAAATACTTTTCTGGTTACGCGCTTCCAACGCAAGATGTATACGCCAGTAGCAAGCTGGTCAAAAGGCTTATCAATCTCCCTGCCAAGGATGTCGTAGATACGTGGTGGTCCTGATGGCCATGAGAACCCGTCGCTGTTCCCGACAACCAAGTCCTTGTATGTGCCGATACTGAAGTCCTGCTCGACTGGGCACGCACCCTGCGATGCGAGCATTTCCAGAAGGTCAAAGACATTCACACTTCCATCGTTGTTGACGTCGTAGTCACAAACACCTTGACACCCATAGTTAGACAGCATAATGAGAACGTCGCCATTGCCTATGGTTCCGCTTCCATCGAAGTCCAATGGGCATTCGGGGAGGGTGTTGCAGAACGATGTCTCCCATACGTCGAAGCTCGCCCCAAACCCCGTCGTAAAAACCGTGTCGCTGCCTACGGTGGCCGTCATACCCTCACCGCCAAAGTCGCAGACCCCGTCGTTGCCGAAGTCAAAGGCGCAGAACCCGTCGCCATTGGAGTCTTCGATGACTACATCGTAGCAATCTTCGTAGATACAGATTTCATACTCGTAGGTGGCTACGCCAAGGGGGTAGTTGCCATCACCAATTAAGACTTCTCCCGAACTGTCGTAGATGACCCAGTCGGTCTCATTGGCCCAGTTGTCTGTTGACACTGTGATGCTCATTAGAGCCCCAGGTGTGGTCTCGATGGGCCAAGAGGCGTAGTCGTTCTCAAGATAATCGTTCTGAGCACCGACCACCTGAACCTCAAACATCTGAGCGCCATCGACATACACATCAGGGAAGAACACATCCTGACCAACACCAGGAACTAGGTCAAATACTGGGGCATCATACTGAATGCCGTTGCAGTACAGCTGCACATCCACCATGTCAATCATCTCGCTACCAAAGTTCTTGACCTGAATCCAGATGTCTTGGTTCGGAGTACACCACTGCTGTTGGTATGTTGCAAGCGTAGGTGCTGCGTCGTACTGCATAGGTGGGATGCAGTTCATATTGTCTACAAGTCCAGTGCGTACAGTCTGAAGGCACTCGTGCATACGCTCTGACTGCCCCACAGTAAAGCTGTTTCTGCACGTCTCCTGTGTATAATCCATGAAGTTCTCTACCAGAGCATCAGGGCACGTAGGCAAACTACAGGATGTGTTTGACAGGGTGGGAGGGGTGTCGCAGACCTGGTCGCCCTGCGTCTCGCAGTTCGTCTCCTCGCAGTCGTCGCTGTTTGAGAAGGTGTGCCACAAGGATAGGTGGTGACCAACCTCGTGAACCCCCGTAAGCCCAAGCTCCCTTCCTGGCTTCTGTACCCCAACATTTCCTGTGGCATTGTATAGCACTACCACTCCATCACGGCAGTCTCCCGTAGGCCCGAGGTAGGCGAAGCCTTGGATGCCATTACCCCCGTTGTTGCCGTTGATTTCCGACACCACGTAGTAGTTGATGTACTCGCTAGGGTTCCAGCAACCTACAGCCTCCTTTAGGTCCTCTTGGTCCATAGCGTCAGGGTCGTTGCCATTGGAGATTCCCTCATACAAGTAGTCCTCCCAGATACTCCCGTCAAAGCGCGTGATGCCGTCGGTTGGATTGTCCCATGGGTCTCGCGCAGCCATACAGAATTGAATCTTGCTGTCGGCAAACTCTTCGTTGAGGACATCAAGCTGAGAGTATACCTGTGCGTCAGAGATGTTGTTCTCTTCTCCAGCCCCAGTGTGGACGATGTGAAACACAATAGGGATGGTCACTGTGTCTACATCAGCAAGGCTGGGATAGTCACGCTCAACAAGGCCCATTGTTCTTACTCCGTCGGTAAGAAGAGAGCATTCTTGAGCCGTTACGTTGTTGATAATAAGCAGTGTTACTGCAAGCAAGAAGTATCTCATTAGTCAGTTGTTTAACATTGCAAGTTACGAAAAGAAAAGAGGGGCATCTTATGTAGTCGCCCCTCCTATCCGAACCCGAGACGTAAATAATGGCTACGCAGTTCTGTATTTCCAGACCCTGAAAGATTCTATTGACCTCAGGTCATCAAGATAAATCTTAGTCACCACGTCTTTCCTATTGGCCCTTGTATACTTCTTCTTGTAGGCCATGTCCTTACTGTCAACGAGCACATCAGATATGTTTTCGTTACACCATTCAAGAAGCTTGTCTCTATTGACCACGCAGAACCCCCCTTCCTCTGGCATTTCAAATGCTATGATGCTTGCTCTACCACGCATCCACCCGTCTCTTCCATGAACATTCTTGAACTCGCACCATATCTCATCTGGAAGATTGTTTCCCTTGACATCAACAGACCATGTCTTGTTGCCCATGGTCATGTGAAAGTCTATGTGATGGTGGATGTCTGAGCCCTTCGATGATTTTGCTACGTCAAAACCCAGTGCCTCCGCAGCCCGCTTAAATCTCACCTCAGAAACCCTGCCTGTTGTACTTGAGTAGTCTCTTCTTCTGCGTGAAATCACTTGTCGAATGTTATCTTCTTTATGTATCCGTTAAACGCTTGGTCTGCTATGATGTCCCACTCAGGAGCAAGCCAGCCTTCTGCATTGTCATCACCAGATGTGCTGCATGGGGCGGTCCTGAACTTCTTGCCCTCGCACCACACAATCAGTGGCTCAAGGTAAAAGGTGTGAGCGTAATCGCCAATATGCCTACCGTCTGCATCAATGTTCTTCATGATATAGACGAAGATGTCTGCCTCTCCAAGCGAAGAGTATAGGCCACACTTCTCACCCCTTGTCTTTGACCAGTGTTCAAGGAAAAGGTTTGGGCAGTGCTGGTGCTCTTTCATGTGGTAGTAAACCCACGCCTTCTGGTCGTACTTAATCTCGAACCTAGTCCCGTTCTCAATCTCCAGGTCCCAGTACAAGTTCTTGCCCTGCCTCTGGTCGTCAGAGTTTATTACGGTGTGATTGTTGGACACGAGGTAATCCTCGAACATCATCTCACCCTCCTTGCCATACCCAAGAGCCCCCTTAAAATTCGGCTTCATTGTGTTCTTCGCAAGCGGTGGTTATGGTATCAAGCTCTACAGATACGGTGTTCTTGAACGAGCGTACTAGGTCAAGCACTCGCACCCAGTTGGTGTGCGGGTTGCCGCACTCTGTATGCAGTGCTTCGTACAGCTCGGTCGCTTCCCGCTGTATGCTTGAGGTTGATGTGAAATAAATTTCACTGAGAGTTTCTAATTTCACGACGGATTGTTTGGATGGTTTCGTCTACTTGCTTCTTGTTCTTGGGTATGAAGAGCATGTAATCCTCCATACCATTATCAACTAGATATTTCAAGAACATCTTCCACCTGATTGGGAAGGTGTGTTGCGATGGAACATAGCCCTTGGTTTCGATGATGAACTTGTGCTTGTGGGAAACAAAGTCTGGCGTGTACTTCACCTGCAAGACTGCGTTGCCCGTTGCGTTCATCATGTAGTCCTTGGCCTTGGTTGACTTGTAGTATATGCCTGGGTATCTAAACCCATCCTGCACCACAAACGTCTCCCCTTCGTAAACGAAATCAATATCCGCCTCCTTCAACTGGTCGTAACAATAAGTCTCAAGGTTAGACTTTAGCTGCTTACCATCGCGTCGAAGGTTCCTAGTCTTAGCAGTCTTTTTTCTTGGTCGCGTGAGGTTCTTACGTGGCTTCCTCTGCATACGCTAAAGTTTACAAAACATCTGGATGAAAAGCAGACTGTTCACCAACAACTTGTTCACCTAGTGGAGAAAAGAAATCCTGCACTGGCCCCTCTAAGTAGAACGCGCTGTTCGTTTGGTTGAACCTGAAGAACAGTGGCTCTGCAAACGGGGTAGGTGCTCCGCCTGTGTCCGTCTCTCTAACCTTACGAACGTGCATCTCTGTGCAGTACCTAATGTTGGGGTCAACGTGCTGAACCTTGCGGTGCAGGGTAATAAAGCAGTCCGCTCTGTTCACCCACTTACCACCACCTTCTGTGTCCTCTGCGTATGGGGCGCGGGGATATCCGTCAGGGTCTTTCTGTCTCTGTGATTCAGTAACGCTGTGAGCGTTGACCCATATAGCTACACCCAGCCTGTTGCTAAAGGTTAGGAAGTCAGAGGCTGCCTCGTAGTGGTACTCGTGGGAGTTAAGGTGCTTACCCTTCATGCCGTCGATGCGCAAGCTGTTGTAAGGGTCGATGAACAGCCCGTCGATAGCCTTGTTTCTGTGCAGCTTCTCTGCGTACAACAGCACGTCTGTGTAGCTAAGCACCTCATCATTTTTTATTACAACAAAGTGCTTCTTAACCCATTCGTATGCACGCTTCTGTTCTTGATACCTCATGCTGCTGACGTGCTTGTTCAAACAGAACTGCATGAGCTTCATCTTGATAGCAGCCGTACTATTCTCTGCGCTGTAGATAACCCATCGCCACCCGTGGTTCATGCTTGCGCTGACCATAAGGAACAGGGTGAATGTAGTCTTACCGATGTTGCTGTGCCCGTTAATCATAACGAACTCCTTCTTGAACCTAAAGTTCTGGTCGACCCTAGTGTTGCCTGTGGACAGGCCAACCTCAATATTCCCCTGTCGATACTGGTCAATCCACAAGAAGTCTGCGTCGTCAGACGAGATGAATGACATGTCGCCATCCTGTAGGAGCATGTCCCTCTTAATCTTCTCCTCATCCTCAATCACCTCCTTAATGGGCATCGTCTTACCGTGGCTGATACCATCTCTGATGGTGCGTCGAGCCAACTCCATGTCCTCTAGGTCGTGCTTCTCAATCTCCCTCTCAAGTACGTAAAACGCTACGTCCTCTTCAATCTTTCCCGCCGCTATGTATCCACCGATAAGGTGTGATGCCCTGATGAGTGTCGCGTGCTTCTCCCCGTCCGAGGCCCTGTTAATCATGCGGGCAGCGATGTTCAGCTTCTCGTAGTCAGTCTTGCTCTGAATGTCGAGGATGTAATCATCGTTGCTTCGCTCACCTATCATGCCAGTGAACACGTCGGATGCGTCCCGCACCACGATGTCGGGGTCCGCAGATTCAAAGCAGGCACGGGATTCGTTGATGCCTGTTGAGTCTACCTCCAAACCATACTGGCTGTCGAAGTACTTCTGAAGACTACGGAAGTGGTCTCTGTGTCGTGACGGTTCGGACACCTCGACCAAGGCCTTTATGCCGTTGCCGCTAGGACTAACCCAACAGCTGCGAACATATTTGTCCGAGCCTATCACAGACTTAGCCCTGTCCACATCAACGTGGTCAAAGTCTAGGACGATAAGCCCGCTGTGTCTCTTCAGCTCGTCGTCCTTGCGGCCACTGAACTCTCCAGAGAACAGGACAATAGGCAGCTTGGTCTTCTCTTTCTTGTCACCCTCTCGGATGCGGTCAATCCTCGTTGTGTGCTTTCCCTCCTTGATGCGTTGAAGTGCTGTCTCCAAACGGATATAGGTTGGTTCCTGCACTTGATGAATGGAAGGGAAGATGGTTACGATTGGGTTGCTCATCTTGTATTGCTAGTTCTAGTAGTATTAAGTATCCAATTAAATCTCTGATGACGTCCTCATCTTCAGTCGCTGAGTCGTAGTTCCTCATGCGCTTGAGCTTATCGTCGATGCGCCCAAGCAGTCCCTCGACAGGGGTTGCCTTGCTGAAGATGTTCAGTGGTTCTAACGCTGAGTCTCCGTACTTATTGTTCTTGCTTATCAAGAACTCTGCGATACTGTCGCACTGAGCTTTGATTCTTTTTGATGCGTTCTCTGACATTGTCGATGGTTGATTGAATGTTGTTGAGTGTGCGTTGCAAAACCTCTAGTTCTGATTCGCTATTGATGTAGTGTCTGTATCTCCCGATGGGGTGCATGTTCATTTCGTTGGCCACCTCCGCGACAATACGAGTACCCTTTTCGTAGCACTCACCGTAGTGCCCGCTGTAGCCTAGGTACATCTCATGATTTTTAATTGCGTGGAGTACCGTGGCGTGGTCCTTGCCGAACATGGAGGCGCACTCAACCCTACCAACGAATGGAGCGATAGCATTAAAGAGTGCGGCGCGGGCCTCTACATTGGGCCGCTTCCTGTTCTTCATCCACCTGCTCTTAGAAGTTCTGCTCAGATGGCCAATGCCAATCTCTTCAAAGTACCTATCTCTTACCTGAGATACAAAGGGGTTTGTATTAATTTTTTTCATGGCTCTATTGTGTTGAGGGCGGAGGGGAATCGAACACCTCCGAGCACCATGCGCCCTGATTCGTTCGGAAGGCGGGACTTGAACCCACATGTGACCAGTTACTCTTTCTACAAGGTATAAGCTTGAGGAGATACTTCCGATAATTGGCCTGTCTTTCCAAGCTGTCAGTCTTTGATATCCATAACGGGCAATGAGTCATCAACCTTGTACCCCGACTTAATCATTCCAAACATCATCTAATCCAATACCATTCATTCGAACAGATGGCTGGCTGACTGGATATCCCACCTCACCCGACAAGGTAGAGTTCTATTGCGCACAAGGGCTAGAATAAATGGGATGTACCCCCGACAGGACTCGAACCTGTAACCGTTTGCTTAGAAGGCAAATGCTCTATCCTGTTGAGCTACGAGGGCATAGGTAGGGTGGCTTTGTTTCCTAAGGCCCAATACTTAGGCCCGTTGCAGGCTCTCCCTGCACACCATGCACCACCCTAGGGTCAGAACGGCATGCCGTCAGCTGACGTTTCAGCTGGGTTTTGAGACTTCCAGGACGCAGGGTCCTCGATAACAGCCCAGGCATTGCCTTTGTTGTTCTGCTCCTTGTTCTTGGTGATGTTCACCTTGATGTAAACGTTGCCCTTCTCAGTGGCGAACTGCTTCATCTGTTCCAACTCAGACAAGCTGAACTTGACCTTGAGTGAGACGTGTGGTTCTACGTATCCTACGTAGTTGTTGTTTGTGTCTTTCGACATGGCTAAAAAATTAAGGGTTTAGTGTATTAACGAAGTCGTTGTACTGATTTCTGAACGCAGGAATCATCATCTTATTGTCCCCATGTACTCGCAAGAACCAAAGCTCATTGCTTGTGCAGTTGAGCGGGGCATGAAGCTCGGTGTAAGGAACGTTCTTGTCGGCGACGAGGTACCTAACCACACTGCACTTGGCATCCCATAGTGGTGTCTGAAACTTAGTGGCCTTGGTCACGTCAGTACCGAAGTACTTGTTGGCTTGCTTGATGATGTCCTCTGTACTCATATCTCTTGGTAATTGTAGTATGCGTCGGAGATAAGTGTGCCGTCAAGGTACTCCTTAATCTTCTCCACTGCTGTGTTAAACTTTCTTTCTCCTGATTCTAATGTTTGTGGAGATGCCTTGTACACACCGACAGCGTAAGGGAAAACCTTTTCTTGGACAACCCAGTAGTACTCATCCACATCAAAGACTCGGCAGTAGATGTAAGCTTGGATGTCGTATCCAAACTTGAATACATCGTACTTGAATCCACTCATGCGTTGGGTGGTCTTGCTGTCGGAGATGTACCCATCCCCCTTGCAGTCTAGGAATCCTCGGACGGGGATGTCATCCCCTTGGATACCCTCGATGAAGTTGTTGAACTCTACTTGGTAGTCCCCGCTCAGGAACTCCTTGCGGACAGGCGTTCTGTCTAGGCGTTCAATCATCTCAATCGCTTGCTTGTAGTCGTTGTCGTTGACAACAACCTTCCCGTCAGTGGTAGCTTGGATAGTTCTCTCCTTCAACCAGTCCTTGTACTTCTTCGTAGCTCTCGGAGATTTACCCCCAATCTCTGCCACAATCTTGTCGTCGTTCATGATAACGAACTCGTCTGCAAATAATTGTGGTTCAAACAAAAGCTTATCGTAGATGGAGCCGAAGCGAAGGGCGTCGCTGTCCTTGCGGATTCGTCCCTGCATGTACATCTCCCATAGCTTGATGTCCTTGAGGGCCTCCTTGCAGGAGGAGTAGGACAAGTATCCCTTGCCCACTCGCTCCGCAAGTTTGTTAGCAAACTCCATCATCAACAAACAGACTTGAGGTAGTCGTTCTGCTTGATGGACATGCGCTTACCATGCTTCTCGTCAACAGCTTGGAATGCCGCCAATCTGTTCTTGCTGTTACGGATATAGTTCTCTAGCTGTTCCATCTCCTCGTCACTCAGACCCGATGACTCTGCCTTCTTTACTGGAGGCTTTGGGGCAGGAGCGGACTTGGCTGTTGGGGCAGTGCGCCCATGGTTGTTGGTTGCATCGCTGTCCTTAGTATCGTCAATGCAGAACAATCCATTGAGGGCATACTTGCGAGCATAGCTAGAAGCTGAACCTGTAATCTGCGATGAGTCCATGCCCTTCTTGTTCTCTTCCTCACGAGCAAACCCCGTGGTCTGAATTGAATGGCCGTCCTTGTTATGCACAACTGCTGTTGCCTTAACGTACACCCGACCACCAACCTCGGTAATCTCATCGGTGATGGTGAGCACAAGGCTATGGCTTTGAAGGTGTGGCTTCACTGCTTCGAGGATGTCCTCGCATGAGCGGTACTTGTATCCTCCGAATTTATTTGTCTGTCCCTTGGGTGCTTTGAGGGAAGACTGAATGGTTGCCATTGATTCTACGATGGCCGCTGGTGTTGTTGTCTGTTCTGACATGATTAATTAATTTGAGATTCTAATTTTATTCCTTGGGTAGGTCTATCTTAAGACCCAATGCCTTCTCGCTTGCTTCGCTTGCTACCATGAGGCTGTGTATGAATACATTTCTTATGATGTACATTGGCAGCCACATTAGAAGACTTACGAGTAGTGCTGTTATGAGTACAATCCAATGCAGTATCTTCATTGAGTTTGGTTTTTAGTGATTGAATCAACAGCTGCTCCTGCTTCTTGATGGAGCGAAGCAGTATCGCTTGGTTGATTTGTTTTACAAAGTTCGGAAGTATTTTGTTGAAAAGCAAGGATGTGTCTGTTAATTTTGTTTAACACGGGGAGGATGACCTGTTGAAACCCCATGTGGTCAAAGGAATCCATAACGTTCTGCGTCTCTCATAATTTTTGTGACTTGAATCATGAATCGGTTTGAGATTGCCTGTCCGTTGGTGTTGGACTGCTTCATCAGGTCTATCTTAATCTTGTGGTAGCGCACAATCTTGTCAAACAATCGCGCCTTGTCTTCGAGTGTCATGATGACCTCGTGTGGCAGTTGACCATTCATTACTGCTGATTTGTTTTAGTTAAACACTTGTTTATTTCAATTACAACGTCGTCAGGGATGCTGTTATTGCTCAGGAAGTGGTCGAGGTTGCGGGCCTGACTATTGTACTCCAAATCAGATTTCTCTACACTATTCTCTGCCTCAGCAAGCTTATCTCGGAGCGCCTTGAGACTCTTGCGTGAGCTCTCAGCGGACGCGCGAGAAAAGATGAGTCGCTGAATACGATTGTACATCTCTTTAGCGAGCATGAACGTCATCCCGCTACCCACAACCTTCCACAGAGAACCCAACTCGGATGCCTTTTTGTCAGGTACAACCTGAAGTGATTGGAACTCGGTGTACCCCCTGTACACAACAGAGAATTTCAGCTCTTCAACACTCATCGTCTTGTCCAAAATCTCCTTGAAGGTTTCGTCGGTGATGAACCACTTGTTGTATACTACCTTGTTGGAAGACAGTTGTCCACGCTCACGAAGATGCGTCAGCTCACGCTCGCACCGCTCCACATTGAGGTTGATGAGGTATGGGAATCCGAGGGCAATTTCCTTGAGTGAATCAGCATTTGTAACGTACTCGTAGTCGTCCACCTTCATTCCGAAGTTGTCACCGAGTTCACCCTTGAGGACTGCCAGCTGGAAGTATCCATCGAACTTAAGGACGTATGCGTTGCGGACGGGGCAGTTCAACACTCGTCGCACCCCCTGCGTGCCAACGACATCGAACTTCTTGCCAAAGCTGTCAGCCAAGCGGTAGTCAGCGAGCGTCTTGTCAAGGCTGTCTTGAATAATGTCTGCAACCTCTTGGATATAACGACGAAACCGCAAACCAACGTCAGTATTCATCAGCTTCTCTTGCCATTGCGCATCACGCGCGATACCATATGCCTCCTCTCCGATAATATCTCTTACCATATCATCTGCTTTGGAGCGGAACCTCCACCCGTTGTGCTCCTTGTAGCAGTACAGGTAGAACTTGTAGTCGTCAGACTGAATGTACTTGGTGGCTAGACGATTGGCAGAGGGGAGCTTGTCGACAGCAACCTCGGCTTGTTTGATTTGTTCTTTTGTGTATTCCATTGTGCGTTGTATTGTGTTCTGTTATTAGAACGGATTAGTGTTTGGGATATTGTGTTAACGGATGTTAAGACATCATCTCTGTTACTTTTACTCGGATGACCATGCTCGATGGTCTTCCATCGTTGAATACCATCCAAGTGCGTGCCTCATCCTTTCGGGTGAACAGGGGCGTGCCATCGTAGATTCGGTCGTCTATCTCGTTGTAGACAGTCCAGTAGGTGTCAGTCTTCATCGCTCACGGTTTGAAATTCAACGCCATCGAGCTGATTCTCTGCCTCCGACACGACCTCATCGAGGCACTCTACGAAGTATCGTAGTTCGGTCAGCATATCCTCGGTGGACATTACACGGACGCAGTTCTTAATCTCATAGAACAGGTGGCCGAATTCATCGACAACACGGGCTGTCTCTCGGAGAGATGGGGCGCAGTCCCATCCGTCCTCTGTTGTTTTCTTGATAGTACTCATTGTTCTGAAAGGTTTAATTTCGTTTTATTGCAGAGGTAGTTAAGGTCTGTGCATAGGTCGTGTAGTGCCTGACGTGGGTCAAAGTTGGGGTTGTCACGCTGACACTCTTGGTAGTACTGCATGATTTTCAAGAACTGACCACCGCATGCGGCCAACTCAATCATGGTTGCTGTATCTGACTTAGGCATTGTGTATTGGGGTTAGGGGGTTTATCTTTCTTCGGTGTAGATGACTTCCATCCACGCTCTGTACGAACCTGCGTCTCTGATGTCCGAGATGGCTGTTTGAAGGGCGCTGATAACCTCATCTGTTGGGATGTCGGACTTGTCGTCGTGGTGTACGTGCGTAACCAATTCTAACGTGCTGATGTACTTGGGTCGGGGCATAGTGTATTGGGTTTAAGGGTTTCTACTTATTCAACGTGGGAGGTGTCAGTTTATTGTTTTGCCTTCGTAGTTGTCAGAGATTACTGAGTGCTCTGCTCGCAAGGCGAGTTCTCGTGCCTCTTCGAGGCTGTTGGTGCCGATGCACTGGTCTGGTGCTTCGCCTCCGTGGTACAGGTACACTGCGTACCTCATGTATTGATGCTCTTTCATTGCGCTTGTGTTTAAGGGTTTCTAGTATTAGAACGTATGTGTTCTCGGTTTATTGTGTGAATGAATGTTAAATTCCTAGTTCGTACTTCATGTCAGGGATATCCACAAAGTCTGCCCAAATGGACGCGATGGAGCGTGCTACAAAGTCTGCGAACTCGTCACCCCTATCACCGAGCTCACGATAGTGTGCGTATACGTCGGGTACAACGGATTCGTGGAGCAGGTTGCACGTATCAATGGCAAGCTGTCGGCCACGGATTACTTCTTTGATGGTCAGGCTCATACGTAGTCAAGATTGCAGGTGATGTCACCTTGGTTGTTGAGGTATCCTTGGAGGACGAGGTTACGTGCGCCACGTCCGTAGCTTCCTTGGAGTTGATTCACGAGGCCCGTCTTGATGAGGTTGGAGAACAACACGATGGTGTCTGCGTTGCTCAACTCACCTGACTCAAAGGCCACGATGGTGGTGACGAGGTCACCTTTGGTCTGCTTTCTCTTATTCATTGTCTTCGATTTGTGTTTGTGATTCCTCGATGATTCGGAGTATGTCTCCGAGGTTGTGAAACGGAACGCTGTCCCCTATCACGTCAGTTATCTTTCCCTTGTGGTGCTTGACGAGAGCCATCTCCTGCATCCCGTCACAAATCTCGACCAAGGATATCGCCAAGCTGTCAGACAGGTGCAGTTTTATTTGGCCGCGTTGCGTACCCACAAGGTGGGTCAGGACAACACCAATGCTGTGTGGGTCAAAGGTCATGACTTGTTCTTTGAGAGGTTGAACGTGGATGGCTTGGCGGTCTTGGACAACTGCTCCGCGAGAGACTTGTTGTGTGCCTTGATAGCCGCGTCCTGCATCTTGGCGAGGTCAACGACGATGTTGAAGATGTCTTTGCTGTTCATAGCGTATTGTGTTTAAGGGTTTCTAGTAGTAGAACGCTATCGTTCTTGAGTTATTGTGTCTGAATTGTAAAAAAGTGTTAACGCTTTGGTCTTCCGTATAGACGTTCGAGCATCAGGAACTCACGTCCCAACCACCCCTTGGATGGAGGTCTCCCGTCCTCGTAGTGAACGATGTTCTTCCACACCTGAACGAAAGGATAGGCATCTTTCGGGTCTCCCTGCGCAATGTGCTTGTGGATGGCAGAGCACGCGCTGTCGTAGCTTGTGTAGAGTCCGAGCACCTCGTCTCCGTCCTCAATCAAGAATACATGGTTGTATGGCATCACTTCTTCTTTTCTTGTTGTAAAAATTCTCGAATCCGCACAGGGTCAATCGTTCCGTACTGCTTCATCAATCTTGCTTCGCGCTCTCGTCGAGCCGCGTCAACCTGAACCTGAAGGTTCGTTGATAGGGTTGTCCCCTTTGGGTATCTATCCCATATGTTCATGTGTATTGGGTTTAAGGGTTTAGTATTCTCCGTAAAAGTATTCGATAGTCCCGTCCATGTTGACCAATCCTCGACGCGGTGCGTCGTCGGGGTCCACAGCGATTCCGAATTGCGTGTCCTCCTGCGCCATCTTCTTTGCCTCCATGAGGAGTTGGACACAGGCATCGCGGAGTTCGCTATCGGCCATCTGACGGATGTGGTAGCAGAAATCGTTGACCATGACGTGGGTGGTGTCGCCCATCGTGCTGATGTGCTTGGTGTAGCCATCGCTCGTGACGATGGTCTTGCTAATTTTTGGGAGCATGCTCATTGCATTGGGTTTAAGGGGTTTGTAGTTAGTCTTACTTGGTGCCGCCGCTCTCGCTCTTGATGCAGTAGCGTTTAGTGAACCAGTAGTTGCTCATAGTGTGTTGTGTTTAAGGGTTTCTAGTACTATAACGTGGTGGGGAGAACCTTATTGCCCTCCCCGTTGTTAACGAACGTTAATCTCCGAGGATGCAGTCGACAGCTTTCATGGCCTGTGTGCATGCGCTCACGAGGAACTTCTTGTCGTTGCCAATCTTGCTAATCCATCCATTGATGTAGGCCTGTGAGTTCGTGTGGTCAGACTTGGGTTGGATGCCCACGATACCTGTCAGGAACTGCGCACCAACCTCTGCCACCAACTCCTCCTTGCTGTAGTCCTCGTCACCGAACGAGTTCATGTCCACCAAGGTCTTGCGGTTCAACAGCGTCTCGTGACCTGTGCTGTGCGTCAACTCGTGGAAGAGCACCTTGTAGTAGTCGTCAGGTGACACGAAGGACTCCATCTTCGGCATCTGCACATGGTGCTTCGCAGGCATGTAGTAGGCGCGGTCTCCTCCCTGCTTCAGGGTTGGACGTCCGTTGAACTGCTCGTAGATGGCCTCGGCTCGCTCGATAGGCGTTCCATCGTTTCCTGCCTCGACAGACTTCCGCAATGGCTCGATGTCGTCGCATTGGGCAATGTTGAACACGTTGTAGGAGCGCAGGGAGAACAGCTTCTCGTAGGGCATGCCCACAGGAATCTCAGACTCCTTCTTGTACAGCTTGCCGTCCTCTCCCTTGAAGAAGATGTTCCAAAAGATGACCAAGGCAGACTTCTCTCCCTTGCGCACCTGACCACCAAGCTTCTCTGCCTGCTTGTAGGTCAGCCATTCGTTGTGCTCGTATCCTTTCTCCTCCATCTCTGCGAAGAGGAAGAACACGTTCATGCCCTTGTACGGACGGCCCGTCACTCGGTTGATAGGCGACAGCCCACCGCTACCTTCCCATGGTCGGAACCATGCCATGCCTTTGGCCTTCAATCCATCGAGCACGCGCTCGGTCACCTTGTCATATACGTCTTGCTTCATTGTGTTTGAGTTTCTAGGTAGTCTAACGTCATGTTGAGTCCGATTCGTATGCAGGAGAGCACCAAACTCCAACCTGCGTACATGCCCAAGATGTGGGCGAAGATGTCCATGCTAGTCATCACCCTTCGATTCGTGCCTTGTAGTCGTTGTACAGGTCAGTCAGCATGTCGATGCATGTCTCCTTAGCTCCTCCATTCGGGTTGGGGACGAACCCGTCCTGCACGTTGCAGATGAATCGAGCCATGGACTTGACAGCGCTTGGGCGAACTCCCGCCACGAAGTTCAGCATGGGCAGGAACTTGCTTGGGTTGCCGAGGTAGGAGTTCACGATGAGAACTGCGCTACCAACAGGTTGGGCGGAGATGCGAGCATTGCGCTCGTTGCGGATGTTTGCTTGCTCTTGGGTCATTGTGGTTGGGGTTTGTGGGGAGACGGAGTTGCCTCCCCTTGTTGATAGTGTAACGTTGTCGGTCTCGGGTTATTGTGCCTTGGCTCTCTCGACCATGTCCTCCAAGTGAGATGCCTCCTTTCTGGCTGTGGCGTACATGCGCTTCATGCGCTCGCACTCTGCGCGTTCGATAGCCAACTGCTCGGCCATGGTGCGAACCAAGTTCTGCAACTCGGTTGCTACTTCCTTGATGCTTCTCTGCGTCATGCGCTGAACGTCAGCGATGGTGCAAACGCCATCCTCGTAGCGTTGTTCGTTGCCAATTACGTTGGCCATGTTGCGCAAACGTTGCGCTGAAACGCCTGCCTTCTCGTTGCAGATGTCGATGTACTTTTGCATTTCGCTCATAATGAGTAAGTTATGTGGTTTGTGGCTAGGAATCAGCTCCCGCCTTCTGATACCTATACGTTCTCGTGCTTGGTTTGTTGTGTGCCAAATGCAAAAAAAAGCCAACGTGTCTCGTGCCCCACGTTTGGGGTTTTCCCCTAGACAAGTGAATTGGGGTGAGGGATTGTGCCTGTGGCCTGTGGGTCTCGTCTCTCGTTCGGTTGTTCGGGCTGTGTTGTGTGTGCCTGCAGGAAAGCCAAAAGGCAAAGTCAAAACCTGAAATCCAAAAGCAGGAATCGAAGACCCCCTGGGGTTCGGGATTCGGTTTCGGTTCGGGTTGCCGCTGCATCCTGTATACGTATAATCCCCTGGGTGCGTGGAGCTGACCCATTTTCACGTAGCTTTGCATAAAAATTATACGCCCTAATATGTGTTACGCTCTTCTTGCTGTCACCCTTCTTGCCATTGTATTGCATCACCTGTATCCCAACAAGAACTACTAGTCGTTAACACTCGTTAACACTTATAGAGTACTTGACTTTTCAAAAAAAAAGTAGTACCTTTGCTACATCCTTGAGCGGCAGTCTTAGGGTTACGGACCTTGGGGGTCCTCACCCAGTCAGACTTTTGGGACCATACAGGATACCAAGTCCGCTTAAAGAAAAAAGTATCAAGGGTTAGCTGTATCATGGAAATTAATCCCCACCTGGCCCTTCTTATGGCCGCCACCAACAACACCAGAGGTCAACACACGGCCAGAGGTAGACGCAGAGCTATGGCGAGAGCTATAGATAAGCTGAGCAATAAAGTATCTCCCCCTTCGTTAGATGAGAATGAAGGAACCGATTAACATGTGTGACGTCGTCCTGTATGACGGGAAGACTAAGAGGGAGTACAAGCTGTTCGATGCAATCCTTGTGGGCAACAGCAAAGAGCTAATCTGGAAGAACGAGTATTTCAGGGACAAGCTCATACGGGATATCTTTAGGACGAAGGCCCGCATAGCCACACAACAGCAGAACCTACACCTTATATGTAGGGACATTAAGTTTAAGAAGCTGATAAGCTACTCCACCGTAAAGTGGGGTTGTACTAAATAAGTATATTTGCTGTATGCTCGTATCAAAGAAACCTAAAGGCACACCAGGTACCAGCCGCACGGCGGTAACCAAGCTGTCGTCATCTGCCGTATCTGAGGGAGCGAAGAGAGAAGTGGAGGAGGTTCGCAACTACCTTATGAAGGCTGTACCCGATGCAACACTCGATGAGGACTTCCTCGTTAAGGTTGCCTCCACATGGTCACTGTCGCGTAAGAACCCAACGGTTCTCGATGCCGCTGTTAAGCACCTGCAGAAATGAAAGTATCTAAGAAGCCATCGGGTGTTAGACACCTACTCAGTTATCTCGAAAATCACAAAGGCCCACGTCCAGACTCATCTGTTAAGTCAGAGAAGGAGCTTTTGCTGAAGGAGTACAAAGCTGGCATCATCACTATTGATGAGTACAATAAGGCCCTTGAAAAACTTTCGATGCAGTGAAGACATCTAAGCGCAAAGACAGAGGTAAGCTCAGCGTATCCGAAAAGAAAATTTCGGTCGCGCCTCCAGCGGGGTATCATTGGATGGAGGAGCGGGGTCGGTTCTACCTTATGAAGGGAGACTACAAACCTCACCCTGGCGCTATGAAGGAGGCGGAGTTTAGAGTAGCTTCGCACTCATGAAGAAACAAGTATCTGTTTATGTCAGCAACACCGCAAAGAGAAAGGGTGTTCACGCCAAGACAAAGTCATCCAAGAACAAGCGTAGCAAGCTCTATAAGAAGCGCAACGTGGGTCAGGGCAGGTGACGGAGTCGTTAGTGATAAATAACTATCTTTGAGCCATGCCAGGATATCACAACAGAAAGAAGAAGCTCTACAATATGGGTGGGGCGGTCGAGGAACCTCGCCCGATGGATAAGATTATTTCGTACCTGAAGGTTGGTGGTGGCCACAGATACCCTCGTGAGTTTGAGCAGAAGATGCTGAGAATACAAGAACTATTCGATGCTGGTGAGATTAACGGGTCTCAGATGGCCGAAATGGTTAAATCCGCCAGTCAAGACATCGAGGAGTACACTGGCTCAGATGGCCGCTTACGTGGCTCTTTTATTGAGAACTCAGCGAAGAGAAAGGCGTTGGATGGCCGCGAGCTTATGACAAACAAGATGGGCGATGGAGGCGTCATAAAATATGATGATGGTGGATTGCTCGAAGCACTGAAGAGAGCTAACGCAGCAGGCCGCGATACCGACCCTGGGTTTTTGAGACAAGGTCCAAATCAAACTCCAGTAACCACCGAAGAGGGATTCTTGATTAAGGGCGACCCAAACCCTAACATCAGCAAGCTCAAGGATGTTGTGATGGCGTCTGAAACAACCAATAGGCTTGGGGGCGTGGAGCCTCAGGTTGGATATGTGAAATACGTTAATCCTGGAAAGATGTCCATGGAAAAGCGTGAGCTCCCACGAGAAGAGCCAACAGAAAAGCCTAAGCCAATACTCATCCCACCAGAAAAACCAACCACTCCTCCCAAAGAGATTCCACCAGAAGTTAACTTCAACATGGATACCGACGGGCTTGAAACGTCAGCACTGTTTGACAGAGGTATCGCTCAGTCTGGTGTGCGAGGAGAGGGTACGACTGGAGGGTTCAGAGGTGTGCGTAGCGACATCACTAATAACGGACGTCTGATAGAGAGGGGAGAAACAACCAGTGTGGAGGACTTGCCCGAGTACATCAGGGAAGACCCCACCTTTAAGAACCTGCTCGCACAGGCCAACGAGACCAAGTACATGCAGGATATCGGAAGAAGAGAGGGTAAGTACAGCGCCCCAGGTGGGCAGGCAGCCCAAGACCTAGCCGATATCTTGAGCGGCAGGATTACGCTCGATGCGTATAAGGAGCGACAGAACAGAGCGTCTGCCTCGTTTGGATACGGAGGTAAGATGAAGTTCGGAGTAAGTAAGAAAAGAAGAGGGGGCCGCTAAGCCCCCTTCTTTTTTATTGCTGCCCTGCCCGAGCTCGGACTAGTGGCCGAACATAAGGCGCCCGCATAATCTGGTTGCCAGCGGGTTGCTTCAGATTGAAGCCAGGGTCGTTCCATGGCAGCGGTCGACCGAGCGCAACAGCAGTACCAACTGGAACTGAACTTCTGCTAAGGCGTCGTGCCTTTCTTTCTGCCGTGTCTACGAAAGGTGCCCCGATAAGGACGATTGCCAAGAGGCGGATAATGAACTTCTTCATGAGTATGAATTTATTAGATTTGTGGTGTGTTTCTGTCTCTATAACGGAACACATTTCTGGTTATTGTGTAAACGAAAGTTAAAATGGTTCCAAAGAAAAAAGACAAGTCGGACAGCGGAAGGTACTACTTCTTTGGCGCATATCCAGAACAAGCTGTGGCACCCAAGGGGTATGAGTACAACGAGGGACTTAACTTGGTGCCAGAGGGCTGGGATGAATACCACGAGGAGCAAGACAGCATAGACTTGAACCGTATGATTGACCGACAGATGGCAGTAGAGTCATCGTACCTACCAGGCCGCACGTCAAGTGCGGGGGCCACGGGCCTCGGTCAATTCAGACCCATAGCGCAGAAAGAAGTTGTAAGACTTGGTATCATGCCAGAGGGTTGGGACCCTAACGACCCTCAGCAAGCTAGGGATGCTATGTATGGTTACATGGAGAATCTCTACGATAGGGAGTGGGTGCATGCTGGTGATAGCGACCCTATGGTTGCGTATGCTAAGGCAGCCTTCGCGTATAACGCGGGGGAAGGTACGGCTGTCAGCGAGCTCAACCGACTCAAGAAAGAGGGCTACGATATATACAACAGCCTAGACTGGATTAAAGAGATTAACAAAGAGAGCAGAGAGTATATCGAGCAGCTTGCTGGTATGGATACCGAGAAGGGTCGACAGTTCGAGGAGAACTGGCCTACGTTTGATTCTCGCCGCCAGAGGATTTTCGGGGAGCAATCTTAATTACCTCTTCTCCGTGTAGCTTGCGGTAGAACCGCTGGATGATTAGTCTAGCTTTTTGAGTGAGCTGATATCTGGCCTTATATGTGTTCTTGTCATACTTAAGGAATGCCAGCTGTTCCATTGTAACCTTCTCTAGGTCTGTCCTGTAGTATATGCGCTCAATCATATTCCTCTGGCACAAAGGGTTTATGACTCTCTCGTAAAATTTCTTAGGACTCTGATGCAGAGCCTTGGCTATATGGTTCTTTGTAAAGAACTCATAGTCATACATGAACAGCATGGACTCTAGCTCGTTCTCTGTTATGTCGTGCCTACTGCATATATCCCTCTTCGCTAGCTTGTAGTACTTGAGGTAGTTGTGATTCACGTACCTCTCATTAAGCATAGAGAACTCTCGAAACTTCCTGCCCGTATGTGTTCTGCTCATTGAAGTATATTTGTGATGTAAAATTAAAGATATGGCTTCACTTAGCGGAACTCAGATTAAGAACACATACACTGGCTTGTTGAAGACAGAGCTCAATACGGCTATCAGCGCAGCTGACCAAGTAGTAACCGATGGAGCTGGAGGCACTACTGGGTTGTCGCTTTCGTCATCTTCTGTAAAGGCGGCGTCTCTAAAGATTACATCCGTATCTCAAAATCAATCCAGAACAAAGTTCCTGAACTGGGACGCGACCGATGGCGTCATTGGATTCTACGATTTCACAGATACGGACCCAGAGGTTACCGTTTCTAATACAGCGACTAGCGCTACCGTAACTATTGGTACTAACGCCCTCAATGATTTCACCATTGCGAATGGTACGAATACTACGGTAAACCTTAGTGGCACAACTATTACGATTGACGCTGAACTTACCAGAGCATACTTTGGTGAGAAAATTGACCCAACCTCACCTGGAACAAACTACTCTAAATCAATTTCTTCAGACGACTCAGGCAAGATGTTTACGCTGGCAAATACCAGCCAGGAGGTTGGTCAAGTGCTTTTGCCAGCTGCTGAGGTTGGATTGAGATACAAGTTTGTCGTGGTGAGCGATAACCTGGGTACTTTTGATATTGACACAGACGGTACAGATATTTATTCTGGTGGCATCTTGCTCACCAACTCGGCTACCGACAGAACGGGCAGTTCGTCAATATCCATCCCATACTCTATGCTTAGCCCAGCTGGTACGAATAAGAACCGCATAAGGCTTACTGCAAATACCTCAACTAGTGGAAACAAAGCTGGAACCTGGGTCGAGTTGCATTGTTACGCCACAAACAGGTGGGTAGTTACTGGCAACGCCTATTGCGATGAGACCTATTCATACTTTGCTCCAGGCGGAACTGGCTTGCCTGGCTCTCCGTCGACAACGGATTTCCCAGCTATCTTCACTACGAAGTAATTGTCGTAACTTGATAACATGGACAGTATTCTAAAGAAGACCATGTTCGAGGAGATTGATTCTTGCTTCGAGCAGATTGAGGAGATAGTGGCTAAGTACAATATGTCAGACAACATAGTGTACATGGGTTGCGTGGGGGTATGTGAAGAAGCCTCAGAGGATGTCCATGAGTGGCAGGTTAAGTACACCTGGAATGTAAAAGACGTTAACGAGCTAGACGAGGTGATTCAGCTTCAGGTTGAGGCATTTGCTAAGACACAGGAGCCAGACGACCCCCTCGACTATCTCTTTATGAATTAACATGAACCTAATTAGAAAGATTGTCGTTGGGCCAAATCCCAAGGACGCAATGGCCTATTATGTGGGCATGAGGGCTGGTAAGGGAAAAGTATCAGCCATAGTCGAAGACGAACGAGCTATGTTTAATCACAGCATTCGGAGATACAACGTATTCATCGAGGACGAAGATTCTACCTATATTTGGAAAACGGTTGAGAATCAACCCGTCTTAGTTGAATACGATTGTAATTTTGAATGAAGTCTCTAAACGACTTTATCGTAAGGGTAGAAAAAGCCTTTAACGATACGCTCAACCTCGGCGATAAGGAGATATACCTCGACTCAAAGTGGAATGAGTTTGAGAACAGAATATGTTATGGCGAAATAGTTTGCGCTCCATCAAGGTTTGATACTGGAGCCAAGCCTGGCGACACACTATTCTTTCATCACCACGTAACCACCACCGAGTATTACAAGTTAGACGAAGACCTTTATGTGTCTAGCTTTGGTAGCTTCAGGCCAAACTCGATAGCGTACCGAAGAAAGGAAGACAACGAGATTGTCATGCTTGGTAACTGGCTTTTTGTAGAGCCGTGGGAGGTCGATAAGACAGATAAGGTTACGGATTCTGGAATCATAACTCAGCTCGGTATAAACGTGAAGGACAGGGACGTAGCCAAGGTCGTTACCCCTACAAGCTACCTCAAGGAGCAGGGTGTTGTTAAGGGGTCTATCGTGGGCTTTTCAGCGGATGCCGACTACAAGATGATTCTTGATGACGGTTCCGTTGTTTATAGAATGACTGAAGACCACCTGCTCTATGTCGAAGAAGGCTAACTTCACAACCATTGAAGCCTCGATTAGGCTCATGGAGTCTATGGAGGTTGCAATCAACAACATGATTCAGGAGATTAAGAAGCCTGTCGACCCAGAAGTTAGCGGTAGTGCTAGGAAGGCTGAGCTTCAATCCATTAAACAGACTGCGGTTGATTGTAAGGAACTTATTGTAGAACGGCAAAGGCTAGAGCAGATGGTTAAGGACCTGAAGCAGAACGGTGAGATTGAAGCTAACAAGGACTACTCTGGCGGATTTGCAGAACGCTTCAGTAAATAATGTCACTGGTATACAGAGAGAATGAAGAGGCTCTTATCTCAATTTGCCCCAACGGTACGAAGGGAGAGGTTGTTGAACTTGCGGGGTTATTCATTCTTCTTCCCGCTCAGCCTCCCAAGAAGGAGATTCTTGGATATGAAAAACCAGACGACCTGCAGCTGTGGCAAAGGATTCCTATGCCAGCAGAGTTGTCTAGGATTAAGTCTATGGATGAGTGGTCAGAGATGCCCAAGGAGTTTAGAGAAAAGTTTCATCCATATATCGAAGAGGAGTTTCGCCGTAGGCGTGAGGGTCTTTGGTTTTTCAATAAAGGTATTCCTACATATATTACGGGCAGGCACTACATGATGCTTCAATGGACTAAGCTAGATGTCGGGTATCCTGACTACTTAGCTTTCCAGAGAGACATATTCTTGCACATGGCGGCATGTGAGTCAGACCCTCGTTGTATGGGTCAGCTGTATACTAAGTGTCGGCGTAGTGGCTACACAAATATCTGTTCATCGGTACTCTTAGATGAGGCCACTCAGATAAAAGACAAGCTTCTGGGTATCCAATCCAAAACTGGTAAGGACGCGCAGGAGAACATATTCATGAAGAAGGTGGTGTACATGTTCCGACACTACCCCTTCTTCTTTAAGCCCATTCAGGATGGTACCACTAACCCACGCATGGAGTTGGCTTTTCGCGAGCCGAGTAAGAGAATCACGAAGAACAATAAGACTTCGCAGAAGGGCGAGGCTCTTAATACGGTAATCAACTGGAAGAACACAACCAACAACGCATACGACGGTGAGAAACTCCACATGCTTTACCTCGATGAGGCTGGCAAGTGGGAGAAGCCAACGGATATACGTGAGGCTTGGCGCATTGAAAGAACGTGCCTTATTGTTGGTAGGAAGATTATCGGAAAGGCTTTGGTGGGTTCTACCGTGAACCCTATGGATAAGGGTGGCAGTCAGTTCAAGCAGCTGTGGGATGATTCCGACGTTGCTAAAAGGAATGCTAACGGGAGGACTACGTCTGGCTTGTACCGCATATTTGTCCCCGCATTTGATGCGCTTGAGGGATTCTTCGACAAGTACGGAAACCCCATTGTCGATACGGATAAACCCGTTGAGGCTATGGATGGTGAGTATATGCAGTTTGGTTCTAAGCAGTTCCTTAAGAACGAACGTGACGCAATGAAGCACGACGCAAGAGAGCTAAATGAATTTATTCGTCAATTCCCATTCACCACCGACGAGGCCTTTAGGGATTCTATTGAAGGAAGTCTATTCAACATAGGTAAGATTTACGAGCAGATAGAACACAACGACACCCTGTTCCCCGACCCAGTGGTTCGAGGCAACTTTGTTTGGGCAGGTGGCGTACAAGACACCAAGGTTATATTCAATCCATCTTCACAGGGCAGGTGGTATATATCGTGGATGCCAGACCCAGACAAGAGGAGTGTTCTGCGCGAGGAGCGAGGAAGGAAGGTACCGCCAAATTCAAGTCTTGGTTGCGGGGGTGTTGACTCCTATGACATCGACGCGACGGTAGACTCAAGTAGAGGTTCTAAGGGTGCGTGCCACATATACAACAAGTTCAACATTGACGGAGCTAGTAACATGTTTGTTGCTGAGTATGCCAGCCGCCCACCACTCGCTAAGATATTTTACGAGGACGTCCTTATGGCCGCAGTGTTTTACGGATATCCATTGCTCATAGAGAACAACAAGTACGGTATAGTTAGATACTTTGAGTCTAGGGGATATGATGGCTATGTCATGGATAGACCAGAGCACCTTAGAAACAACACGTCGTCTTCAAATGTTAAAACCAAGGGGATACCATCAAACTCACAGGATGTTATACACGCCCACGCCCAGGCAATAGAAGACTACATACATAACCACGTCGGTTTAGATGAAGAGGGCAACATGGGCAGCATGTACTTTAATAGAACATTGGAGGATTGGATTGGCTTTAAGATTGACAACAGGACAAAGTATGACTTGACAATCAGCGCTGGCTTGGCTTTGCTTGCCGCTCAAAAGTCAAATCCTAAGAAAGCTCCATCTAACTTCGAGGACAAGGTGTTTTTCAGGAGGTACCCCGTCCGCCAATAAGTCATTTCTAGTATTGCTATATTTGCGTGAGCCCAAATAGCAATCAATGACCTCAGGCAACAGAAATCAAAGCAAGTTCCCAAACCCATTAGCACCTCAAGAGGAGAAGGCTACGGACGATTACGGACTGAGATATGCCAAGGCCATCGAAGGTCAATGGGGTAGTGCCGACGACGTAAGCTCTGTTGTAGGGGGGAGGCAGCGTGACTTCGAGAGAAATCGTGACTACGCCAATGGAACGCAAGACACGTCTATCTACAAGCAGATTCTAAACTCTCTCGACCCTAATAACGGCGACGGCACCCTGCTTAATCTCGACTGGAGTCCAGTTCCTATCGTACCTAAGTTCGTTAAGGTTGTCGTAAACAAGGTTCTTTCCCGCAAACCATACCCTTCAGTAGAGGCTATTGACCCAGTTTCGAAAGGTGAGAAGGACGAGAAGAAGGCCCTTATAGAGTCGTCCATAGAAAATAAGTCTATACTTCAGGAGGCTAGAACGATAGGTCTTAAGACAGAGCTAGACCCTTCCGAATTACCAGACTCTACGGAAGAAGCAGAAATCTTTATGGAGCAAAACATAAAGACGAATGCGGAGATTGCTGCTCAGATTGGAACGTCCCTGACCTTAGATTGGAATGATTTCGATGACGGCGTATACAGGCGTTGTGTTGAAGACTTGGTGGTGTGCGGCATGGGTGTTGCCAAAAGAACCAACGACCCAAACTACGGCATCACCATTGAGTATGTGGACCCAGCTAAGTTTGTTCACAGCTACACGGAAGACCCTAATATGTCCGACATCGTATACGGTGGTCACATAAGGCACGTAAGTATTGGTGAGCTCAAGAGACTTGCTGGCGATTCGTTCACGGAAAAAGAGTACGAAGAGATTGCTAACAAGGCTAAGTCCAAGTCATTCAATGACAGCTCGAACTTTAGTTCAAGAACCTTTGACAAGGTGTCTGGTTCTATGCGGTATGGCTATGATGACTACCTTATTGAAATCCTTGACTTTGAGTTTGTTTCCGTTGACTGCGTGTATTACGAGAGCAAGGAATCTAGATTCGGTAACGTAGGTTTTTACTACAAGGGTTTTGATTACAAGACTCCAACGGAATCTGTTTACAATAGGGAGCCTTTTAAGATGGAGGTGGAGACCGTGTATGGTGGAAGCTACCTTATTGGTGCTAACAAAATATTTAATTACGGTGTCAAGAAAAATGTTCCCAAGAACGTTCACGACTTAACTAAAGCTCGCCTATCGTACAGTGTTGCATGTACCAACCTGCGTCGCATGCGGCCCAAATCTATGGTTGGTTCTATTATAGGGTTTGCCGACCAGCTCCAGCTCACACACCTTAAGATTCAACAGGCCATAGCTAAGGCTAAGCCAGACGGAGTTATCGTTGACATTGAGGGATTGGAGAATGTCCAGCTTGGCCGTGGGGGTGAGCTTCAGCCACTGCAGATTCAAGACATCTATGAGCAGACGGGTGTGTTTTACTACAGAAGTAAGAACCCTGACGGCACGGGTCAGCAGCCACCCATCCGCCCAATCGACAATACCATCAGGAACATCCAGCAATACGTCATGCTATACAACCACTACCTGACAATGATTCGGGACGCTAGTGGCGTTAATGAGGTTATGGATGCAAGCACACCAAAGGGAGATGCCTTGGTTGGTGTTCGGCAGCAAGCGCTTGCCGCTGGCAACAATGCGTTGTACGACATCACCAACGCCTCGCTTGTTCTTTACAAGAGGGTTTGTCAGGATGTAGTAAAGTGCCTTCAGATTATACCAACTGATTCTGTCTTGTATCGAGTATACGAGAAGGCTATCGGTAAGTACAACATGGAGACGCTGGCCTCATTCCAAGAGCTGCCTATGTACAACTTTGGCGTGCGTGTTGTTAAGGAGATGAGCGATGAAGACAGAGTGTTTCTTGAGCAAAACATACAGCAGTCACTGGCTCAAAAGGAGATTGACCTTGAGGACGCATTAGCTGTCAGACAGATTAAAGACATAGACCAAGCTCAAAGACTTCTCGTTGTTAGACGAAAGCGTCGTATGGCTGCCGCTAGTAAGGCGCAGCAGCAGAACATGCAGATGCAGCAGCAAATGAATGCTCAGAACCAGCAGATGGCTATGCAGATGCGTAGTCAACAAATACAGATGGAGGCTCAGGTCGAGGCCCAGAAAATCCAGCTTAAGGGGCAGACGGAGATTCAAGTCGCTCAAGCTCTTCATTCATTGAGAAGAGAGATTGAGATGATTCGCGCACAAGCGACCGTGGGTATGCGTTCTACAGAGCAGGAGTTTAGAGAAAAGATTGATATCCTTAAAGAGGATAGAAAGGACTCAAGGGTTGATAAGCAAGCTGCTGCTCAATCAAAGCTTATAGCTCAGCGAAAGGGAGAGCGCCCTGTAATGGATGAGGCGCCCGATGCTCAGGACGATATTATTTCTCAAATTTTGAACAATGGCTAATTCGGTAAATCTTGATACATCAAGTAGGCTTGATATAACGTGCAGGAAGGGAGACACGTTTCGGCTTATACTCACACTTACCGACGCCGCAGGAGCAGCCCTGGATGCCACCACCTATGACTTTAAGATGGAAGTGAGGGACAGTGATACTGCTGCATCTACCGTTGTAGCAGACACCGACGTAACCTACATAAAGGCTAGTGGTCAGCTCACGGTTGTTATAGACGAAGCCAACATGGATATGGATGGCGGCTTATATGTATACGACATCCAGGCATCTAAGAGTGGTGATGTTCAGACATGGCTTCATGGTTTGTTTAAGGTCAATGAAGATGTCACGGTATGAGCGATATTCAAATATCCATAAGGGATACGGCGAATATCTCCGTTGAGGTTCAGGCACGCCCTGGCGGTGTAAGCGCTGTAAACGTACCGTCTGTCCCAGCCATTGATGTTATTCAGAATGGCATCGTAACCTTTACATCTAGTGGTGGCGAGGGAGGGGCGGAGGTTCTAAACGACCTCACTGATGTTAACGCAGGCTCGGGGGGTAAGCAGGGAAACATTCTGTACTACAACACAGCGACGGCTCAGTGGGAAAAGGGAGACTATGATGACATAAGGGGTATACCAACCCTTGCAGCTGTAGCCACCTCTGGAAGCTATAATGACCTTACTGATGTTCCAGCCTCAAGTGATTTTAGCGGGGACTACAACGACCTGACCAACACCCCCGAGCTATTCGATGGAGACTACAACAGTCTGACCAACACGCCTACCATCCCAACGGAACTCAACGACCTTACGGATGTTGACTTTTCTGGCGTCGCGCCAGCTCACGGTCAGATTCTTAAATACGATAGCGGGTCAGGCACATTCAAACCAGCTGACGATGAGTCTTCGCAGGTGACGGGCGGGGAGGGTACTATTGATGAGCTTGACGATATCGGTGACGTCTCCACCGCGACGGCTGGACAGTACGACTACCTTATGTATAACGGCCTTGACTGGATTAACGCTCACCCAAAGATTGACCAGCAGATTGTTGTAAGCAACTCGGACGGGGCTCTTGGCAACGCGGTAGGGCAGACCTATCCTGCGGGGACTGACATCATGACTATCCTGCAGGACATCCTCACGGACTACTACCCCACCAATATAACTCTTACCAATCTCAAGATTCAGTTGCAGGGTACAGATGGTAGTTATGGTTCTACGACAACCACGACTGGTACAACTCAGGAGGTGGGTAGAGGTGTTAAGGTGGTGGGATTCAATTTCACTATCGGTGATAACACGCAGACAGAGGACAACTCTGTAGAATTTCAAACGTCTTCGGGTACGGTAATTGAGTCTGGTCTTTCTGACAGTAGCTTTTCCCCAGACCTTCAAGTAGGAAATATTCAAACTGTCGACCCCACATCTGTAAGCACATCAGTGTCATCAAGTTACAGGGTTACAGTAAACGATAACGGCAGCGGCACTGACAACACAAGGACTTCTGGAAACAGAACCATAACCCATCAGTGGTTGTACAAGATGTTTGCTTCTTCTACATCGTCTGTCTCTGACAATGCGGCGGCCCAGACGCTTTATGATTCAACCGCCGAGATTTCAGCTTTAGGTACAAACACAACTAAAACAATAACCTGTACCGCCAACAATAATTCAGGAACGAACTACACTTGGATTGTCTACCCATCAAGTTGGACTGAGATTACATCAATCCTTCAGGACGGTTCTCTTTCCGTGCTTAGTGCATTTCAATCTCCTGTGACTAGGACGATAACGAATCAATACGGGGTATCTAAGGATTACTATTTTTATAGAAGCAATGACCCTGGGGCTTTTGCTGCAGATGTTCAACTCCAAGTATCCTTCTGATGGCAGTACTGTTTCCAGACAATCTAAAGCACAACAACGATAACAGGCCAATACTTGATGTAAGCAATAATCAAGTCAAGGGCCTTGGCATTTTTGCTTCTGTATCGGATAGGAATGCTCTTGATTCTACAATACAGACTGACGGATTTTTGGCGCTCACCAATGATGGCGGCAGCTACAAAGCTTTCGTCTTTACTGGGAGCACATGGAGTAGTGAATCGGACTGGACTGAGGTTGGGGGTGATGCCCTGCCCGCTGGTTCAAACTACTCCGTGTTGGTTCGAGGTGGCGACAATGCTATATCGTTCAACACCACCCCTAGGATTAGTGCGGTAGAGGTATTTAACAGCTCGGGGGCTTCCGCACCGAACATCATGTTCACAAGGACATCTGATGATAGCGGAGCGGCGCAAGCCACGGGCAACGGAGACTCCTTGGGTCAGATTACTTTCAGGGGACACAATAGTTCGGACTCTGTGACTGATGCTGGTCTGATAAAGTTTACTCAGGTTGGGGCTGCGGGTTCATCAGTCAGCTCTAAGATGGAGCTTAGTGTCGGAACAAGCTCTGGCTCACAGGTTGCACTAACCGTTAATGAAGAAAGAGTTTTGTCTATACCGCGCTTGACGGCTACACCAACCGCCGTGGCTGGAGGGTTGTACGCCGACAACTCAGACAATATCTATTTCGGTGTGTTGTAAATAAGTTATATTTGTTCCGAATAATTTGAAGCATGGCAACTTGGAAAAGACTTCTTACTAGTGGTGACGTAGCTACGGGCACGGGCGCGGCTGGTATTGTTAACGACGGAAACGACCTGGTTACTCAGGACCACGTATATGAATACGTAACTCAAACAATTACCAATCTCGGTGCTGGCTCTGTAAATACGGTAAGATTTACCATGGATAGCGGCAGCGTCGACACTTCGAATGACGCAACAGTAGAGTTCAACATCCTTGGAGGTACAGGTATAACCACAGGAACTGGTACACCGCAAGCTAACTATGACGGAGCCATCACGATTGACGCCGATATTGCCAACTCGACCAATGTTGGTGTAGCATCTTTTTCCTCATCGCAGTTTAATGTGTCAGGGCAGGGGGCTGTTACTGTATCAAACACCGTCACATTTGAATCTGGGAACCAGACTCTTGCTACAAACGGCGGTACACTAAGGCTCGATGCAGACGGAGCCCTTCAGCTTGGATTCTCTGTTGGTCAGGCTATTGCCTTTCAAACTGATGGCACCACGTTTGCTGTCATGGGCTATGACCAAGTCGACTCCACTTTGTCCCTCAATGTGGGAACAAGCGAGGGAACTCACTTCTTGCTTGACAACTTGGGTAATGGTTCAATAGCTGGAGACTGGACTGTCGGTGGAGACCTTGTTGTTTCTGGAAACACAACGACGCTAAACACGGAGCAGCTTACCGTTGAAGACCCGCTCATTCAGATTGGCGACACCTCCGTAACCACCGCCGTTTATGAAAGCACTCTTGGGGGCGAGGGCGGAATTAAGCTTTCTGTAGGTACCGTTGATGCTACGACGCACTACGCTCAGTTTATTCATGACGAGTCTGATTCACGCCTTACTGGATGGAAGGCAAAACCTTCAGAGGCTACTGAGTCCACAAGAAGCTATGCAACGTCACCAGCCCAAAGCCAGGGCAACGTTATGATTATGGATGTTGCTGACCAAGAGTCTGTGCCTGGCGCTAGTGACAATGGAGCTGGTATTGGCACATTGGTATGGGTTCCTCAACCAGGAGGTGCTGAGTTCTACATAAGAACGGCATAACGCTATGAGTTTCTTGGATAAGATTAAGCCTAGTATGGCTGACAGCAGCGTGCTCTCTGATGACGAGCTTAGGTACATACTTATGATGATAGCCGAGTCTACGTTCTCTGGAAAGGACGTACTCGTAGTTTCAGAAATAGTAAATAAAATTCAAAAGAAGTTAGATGGAACACCTAACAAAAGATGAAATCGTATTCCTGCTTCAGGCAGTTGCGATGACGCCAATCAAGGCTGGTGACGCTAAGGCCGTCATCGTTCTTGTAGACAAACTCAACAGTATCGCTGAGTCACTATCTTTGTCTGAGACTGAAGCAGAGCCCGACAAGGCTAAGCCCAGTCCCAGAACGAAGAAGTAATGGCTACCTGGCAAAGAATACTTACTACAGCAGACCTTGGTGACGGCTCAGTAACCGACACAAGTCTCGCTACCCACAATCAGAACCTTAGCGGTAACAGAATCATTGGGGCCCAGAACTCTACCAACCTTACAATAAAGGGTGATAGCGGGTCGCTTGATGGTTCATCACCTCTTATTGCTAGATTCTCTGCCGTAGGTGGAGACTCTACATCAGTAACCGAATTGTTCGGGTCGGTACAACTTAGACCATTTCAAAGCGGGGGGAGTACATTTAACCAGGGAGCCCTGTCTTTCTATGAGGCGGGGAGTAATGGTGAGAATTTTATCTCAGTATTTGCTCCTACGTCGCTTTCGAGTAGCCATAGCTTTGCTCTACCAATAGGGCCAGCAGACCTTGACAACAATGGATATTTCCTTACACTTGAGGATTCACCCAGTGAACCGTACACAAGCAAGTGGGTTTGGAAAACCATAATTGACACGCCAGAGATTGAGGGCGGGGCAGGGGAGCCAGCTGGCAGTGTTGTCGGTAACGCCGACCCCGACAAATTCTACATGCTGGTTCATGATGCTGACAGCGATTCGTTAAAGCACATGGACATTCAGGAGCTCTATGGCGCTATAACGACATCGTTGTTTCAGGCTTTGATAGACTCTGGTTACGGAAGTACAGAAGCTTATACTGGAACCAGTGGACTTCTTGGCGACATCAACAACGACGGCGACGTTGGTACGGCTGACTTGCTCGAATTTTTGACGCAGTTTGGTCAAGTAGAAACGGCCTCACCAACCACGGTTACGATTACATCTACCCCGCCAACTTCGGGACCATTCGATTTGGGTCAGGTGCTTGACATCGGCGCAGGCGACGCCGCTGTAAACTCGGGAGACTTCGCCACAACGGTTAATGTTGCTCAGGACTGGTTTACTATTGATGAGGGCCTTAATAATGCCCTTACTCAATACCCAAACAAAACCATCGTTGTTGAGCCAGCCAGTGGATACACGAACAACGCACTGTTTGTTCAGGTTAATACGATTGTTACAGAGTCCGTCACGTTCTCAATAAGAGTGCAGTCATACAATGATGCGGGGGATGAGCTGTCAGACGAGGAATACATCCTCCATACATTTAATACGACAGGTGTCCCAGGAGATAATTATTACGGGTTCCCCTTGGTGTCTATACCAGGGGACCAACTAGGAATTAACGGACCCAACAACCCTGCTGGTAGTGGCGTAGCTAGTATAAAAGTCAGGTTCCTTATTAAGGATGAATCTGGTTATGTGGGTAGTGCAGGAATAAACGGAATCAAGTTCTCACTTACAGTAACACCTTGATATGCCTCTAATTAAAGTTAGACTTAAGGACAACAATGTTGCGCTCACGTTCGTTGGCTCATCTACCGTCGTTCGAGTAGATAATGACAGTGAGCTTATAGCCACAGCAAACACGAGTGATGTTAATGCTGTAGATGTTAAGTACGCTGTTGATAATGCCCCAGTGATTTTGAGCTGGCCGTTTGGAGATTTCAGAGAGGTCACTGACTTAGCTGGAAATACATCCATATCTATGGGGGCTACCAGAGACCAAGTTGTTACTAGGCTTAATGAGATATTTGATTCTGGTTCTGGTGACTACGGCAGCCTAAAGAATATAGACGGCATCAGCATAACCTCTCCTCAAAACGGAGACGTGCTGGTGTTTAACAGTGGCACCAAAGAGTTCGAGAACGACAGCCAGAGGCACACCACAACAACTGGCTTGTCTCTTGACGGCGCGGGTGTGCTGACTTTGACTCAGACGAACGAGAAGAGCCAGGACTCTACTGTGACTGTTGACCTATCGACACTTGGCGGTGGCTCTAGCGACAACATGGCTACTGCAGACCTTACTGTGTCGTCAGCAAGAAACCACACGCTTAACGCTGGCCTTGATTTCGTTGTTGCTCAGGGCGGTGACTTCACCGTAAGAACCTCTGGTGGCTCAGACCGCATAGTGGCTCTGGGCAATGGGGTTAAGATTAACAACATCACCTACCCGTCGTCTGACGGGACAAGCGGTCAGTTCCTTTCGACCAACGGTTCTGGCACGATTTCATTTCAGTCCCTCGTTAGTGGTAATGATAACGCAACGGTTTCCGTAGATAATGGTGACCTTAAGATAGAGGTTAACCCAAAGTATATCACGGAGACTGTTAAGAATGTTAGTGGCGCAACTCTTGCGAAAGGAACTCCAGTTCACGTCACTGGCTCTTCTGGCAACACTGCTGAGGTTATCGCTGCAGATGCAGCCACAAACTACCCAGCTCATTTTGTCTTGAATGAAGACATTGCGGACGATGTAGAGGGAGATGCTATTGCCGTTGGTTTCATAAACAACGTAAGCGTTCCTAACGCCTCCATATATACAGAGGGACAGACAGTTTACCTGGGCTCTAGTGGTGGGTGGACGACAACTAAGCCAACTGGAACTAATGCCATTCAGAACCTTGGTGTCATCATCAATGTTAACACAACTTCCAACACCGTGTCTGGTATTGTTATGGGTGCTGGTAGGTCTAATGATGTTCCCAATATCCCCAATGGTCAGACGTGGATTGGAAACGCCTCTGGCGTAGCCACGCCCACTACTCTGGCCGATGTAGCTACTAGCGGAGCATACGCTGACTTGAGCGGTACCCCATCTATTCCAGTGTCGGGCGTAGACTTTGACCCTGTCGGTACAGATAACTCCACTGATGTAACTCTTGCAGGAGCCTATAACTACTTGACGCTTTCTGGTCAGCAGATTACTCTCGGACAGGTAGACTACACGACAGACATATCTAACACCCCTACAATTCCAACCTCAGGGGTTGATTTCGACCCTGTAGGTACGGACAACAGTACGGATGTATCTGTAAACGCTAATGCTACGGACGTTCTGCGAATGAATCCAGGGCAAATTCTTGGCTCACAAGACGCAGGGGCTGATAAGCTCGTCTTCTGGGATGACTCTGAAGGCAAGCTTACTTACGCTACGATTGGCACTAACCTGACTATGACGGCTGACACTCTCAGCGCGTCAGGAGGCGGAGGAGGAAGTGCAAACATGTCTCAGACATTTAGTGCTCCCACAAACACAGGCGAGTTCCAAGACGGGGCTAGGCTTGTGACTGACGCCTATGGCACAGCTCCATCTGCTACGGCTGGTACGCTGGTGAGCTTTGGGGCTACAAACGTTGCGGCTGTTGGCGCTACGTCTAATGCTGCTGCTGCCACAGGTATGATTACTGTTGTCACAGACGCAGCTAGTGGCGACGAACTTCTGGTGGAGGGGGTGATTAAGTTGTCTACGGCAACTACCACTACGCTGCTTCCCACAACAACTAAGAAAGGCACTGCTGTGTACATGAGCACAACTGATGGGGCTGTCACAAGCACGGCCCCGAGCACAGCTGGTGAATTTGTTAGAGTCGTAGGCCACGTAGTGGACGCGACAAATAGAACCATCTACTTCAAACCTGACAATACTTGGCTTGAGCTATGAGTAAGATTATCGGAGTTGATACAGCGAACATCGACAACATCTCTGGTCTCGGTACTGGAGGTGGTGGAGGCGGCATCACCCCTGCCCCTGTAACCACAGATTCAGGCGTAGTGGTATGCCCTTACAACCTCATTCCTTACGGGCCGTTTCCCACGGCGGAAGCTTCAAGCTATACGAACCTTATCAACATGCTGAAGGTTTCCGACATCACGGGTGTTCAGAAACTATCGGCAAACTGGTATAATTATGCAGCCCTAAAAACCAATGGTGATTTGTACGTTGGTGGCTGGTCCCTCACCAACTCAATGGGGCTGAATTCCACTGATAGTAACGACGCTGGCAACAACGGGGGCATGTTCCTGACCCTTACTGGGGTGTCTAAGGTGGCTCACCACAATGGCGGTATGTGGGCTGTTAAAACAAACGGCACCTTGTGGTGGTCTGGAAACAGCGGCCAATACCTCAACACCGCAGGCACAGGAGCGAGCTATACCAACTCACAGTACAAGTGGACTCAAGTAGGCACTGATACAGACTGGGTGGATATTTCGTCAGAGTGGAACTACCCTTATACGGCCATAGCCATCAAGGGCTCTTCGGGTTCTCAGTACCTATACAGCTGCGGATACAATCAAAGCTATGGTACTGGTTTGGGAATAACTGGCGGCACGACCTTACAGTTCACTCGTGTCAAGTCAGACGCCTCTACCGACCTTGCTGAGAGCTTCTCAGAAATCTACATCAGCTACTCTTCTTGTTTGGCTATCACCGAAAGCGGCAAGCTGTTTTCGTGGGGTGAGAATCAGTATGGAGTTCTGGGTGACGGCACCACAACTGACAAGCCTTATGCCACGCAAGTTGGAACTGATACCGACTGGTCTAAGGTTTGGGTGAATCGCTATGGAGGTTTTGCCATGAAGACTAACGGCGCGATGTACATGAGTACATCTCGAAGTAGCTGGAGAATAGAGCCAAACCTGAATAAAGTGTTCACGCAAATTGGAACCGATACGGATTACGAAGACCTTGCCGTATTCCAAGGAGGCAACTCATATAATTACCTCGTATTTGCGAAAAAGAACGGGGTGTGGTACGTTTCTTCTGGGCAGACAAACGACGGTGGAAGCTGGGTTGGAGATACAGCTCAAACTGCCACCACTGCGGATTCTTGGGTATCTCTAAGCTCGTATATGCAAAATGCACCTACTGGCACGGTTGACTACTTGTACCCCATTCAAAGCTACTCAGCACAAGCAGAACCAAGCTTAATCTTTGCTTTGTCATGAAACGTACAATAACCATCTCAACACAATCGGACCTCCAGCAGACATGGACACACGCTAACTGCCCCAACATGGCGTGGGGCTTTAACGAGCAAACCCTAGAAGAGTGCCTGCAAGAAGACGGAACATACGTCGCCACCTACGAAACGCTAGAGATACCAGAGGGTGAGACCATGTGTTTCACGTACCTGACTGGCTCTGGAGAAACAACTTATCATCTTCAGGCTGGTGAATATGGGGTAAAACCAGAGTAATTATATTTGCATTATGAGTTCTGATGGAAGGATAAAGAATCTTCTAAAGAAGCACGGGCTTTCTGGTGTTAACAAACCCAAAAGAACGCCCAAGCATCCTAAGAAATCTCACCTTGTCCTAGCTAAGGTCGGCGAGGCAGTTCGTCTTATCCGTTTCGGGGAGCAGGGTGCAGACACAGTGACGGAGTCTAATCCTTCTGGTGCCAGAAAAAAGAAGCAGGATTCATTTAAGGCTCGCCATGCAAAGAATATAGCCAAGGGAAAGATGAGCGCGGCGTACTGGGCCAATAAAGTAAAGTGGTAAAATAATTTAATAGACATGAAAGATTTAGCAACAGCGATGCAGGACGCTGGGTTTTCAATTAGTGATACCCCCCCTGCTCAAGAAACAACTCAACAAGATGTTCAGCAAACTGAAGCACCAGTTGAACAAGCTGCTCCTCCTGTTGAGGAACCAGTTTCTCAACCTCAAAGTGAACCTACTCCAGAGTATAAGCTGGTGGATGAGCCGCCAGTCCAACAAGCTCAGGAAGAAGTTGTTACGCAACAAGAGGTAACGCAACAAGAGGTAACTCAACAACAGAATGACTTCTCTCAGGAGGAAGTAGATTCTGAAGTTCTGAGATACATGAGCGAAAAGCTCGGTATTCAGTTCGACAGTTTCGACTCAATTCAGGAGAGATTCAATACAGCCCCGACGGAAATCGACGAGCGGGTAGCTGCTATTAACAACTTCGTTCGTGAGACGGGGCGGAGTCCAGAGGATTGGTATACGTATCAGCGGTTGAATACATCCGAAATGGATGACCTTACTGCCGTGCGTAACCAGATGAAGATGCAACACAGCAACCTCAACTCGGAAGAGATTGATATGCTGTTGAGCAACAAGTACCGACTGGACCCAGACCTGAATACCGAGCAAGATGTTAAGATGTCGCAGCTCCAACTTAAGATGGATGCGGAGCAGGCGCGCCGCGACATAGAGGGGATTCGTTCCAAGTACGAGTCTCCAGAAATTAATAGCGAAGCGCCAGAATCCTTCATCACCGACGAGTGGGTTTCCTCAATGAGACGTGAGGTTCAAGACCTCGATGGGCTAGTCTTTGGATTGCCTAGCGGTCAGCAGTTCACGTATGGTCTTGACAACAAGTACAAGGCCACCCTTATTGAGAAAAATGCAAAACTCGACCAGTACTTCGATGACTATATCACCGACTCTGGTAGCTGGGACTTTGATAAGCTCAGCTCACACAGGGCTTTGATTGATAACATCGACGAGATTGTAGCTTCAGTGTACCGTCAGGGCATGAGCGATGGACAACGAAAGGTTGTACAAAGCGCTGGCAATGTTTCTACGAACACAGCCCCAAGGCAGAACACTGAACCAAGCACCTCGACAAAACTGGAAGAGCAGCTTAGAAACGCATTCGGAGAAAGAGGGGGGATGACTTTTAAGTATTAACGCCTAAAAAAAAATTATCATGGCATCAATTTCTTTGAGCCAGAGTGGGACCACTCCTGTAGGGACGGGTCCAGTTGGAATCAACAACTCTGTATTTAATCAGCTCGACCCGACGAAATACACGTCGCTGTTCGACTTTATTAACGAGGTAAACGCACCAGACGTTCGTGCCAACCTCATCAAGACCTTTGGGGACCAAGGTATCACGGGCTTCTTGAAGCTCACGGGTGCCGTTAACAACGCAGGTACTGCCGACGAGGTTACGTACTGGGAGGAGGCTCGCCTCCACCAGAGACAAACTGGTCTCGTTGTAGCGACCGTTGCTGCCACGGGTAAGTCTTTCCAAATCGACGGCGTAACCGCTCACGGTGGAAGTGCATACAACGAGCAAGCTGAGGATGCCAGCGTTAAGGCGCTCGTTGCTCGTGAAGGTGATATCCTTCTCGTCAACGGCTCGGACAGATGTATCGTTACCGATATAACTATTAACTCGTCTACTGGAGCCGCTGTGATTACCCTTCACACGCTCTCTAACAGTGGACTGTCTGTTGGTGTTACAACCGATGCTGCTGTTGATTTGCCTATCGTTGGTAACATGTTCGAGCAGGGTTCGGACCAGCCAGGTCGTTTCCTTGAGTCTAACGTGATTAAGAGAACCAACCCGTACAGCATCATCAAGGAGACGTACAAGGTTAGCGGGTCTCAGGCCACTAACATCGGATACGTAGACCTCGGTAACGGTGACTACAGATGGTACATCAAGGGTGAGCAAGACACTCGTCAGCGCTTTATGGATAAGCGTGAGATGACCTTGTTGCTCGGTGAGAAGGCAACCACGGACCAAGCGGCAGTTACTGTCAGCGGTTCTGAGGGCTACTTCGCTGCCTTGGAGAACAGAGGCTTGGTTACTAGCGGTCAGATTGGTAGCGGCTCCACCACGGATTTTGGTGACATCGACGCAATCATTACGCAACTCGACAAGCAGGGGGCTCCTTCGGAGTACGCTATCTACGCAAACACTGGACAGATGTTGTTGTTGGATAACATGTTGGCTAATGGTGGTACGGCGTCTACCTCTGGCTTGAGCGTTAACTACGGTGCGTTCAACAACGACAAAGACATGGCTGTCAACCTCGGTTTCCAATCGTTTGCTCGTGGTGGATACACCTTCCACAAGCACAGCTGGAAGCTCTTGAACGACCCAACGTTGTTGGACGGTTCTGATTACAAGGGTGTTATGATTCCTCTCGCTAACGTCGTCGACGCAAAGACTGGAAACAGAGCGCCTGCTTTGGAGATGAACTACAAGGCTGCTGGCGGTTACAGCAGAGAGATGGAGCACTGGGTGACTGGTGGTGGCGTCCTCGGTTTCACTACCGATACAAAGGATGTTGCTCAGTTCAACTACCGCTCTGAGTGCAACTTGATTACTCGCGCTGCAAACCAGCACGTTTTGATTAAGTAATAATCTTAACTGGTAATAGGGAGGGGGAACTGCCTCCTCCCCTTTACTTCAAATAACATTTACTATCATGGAAAACGCAGTTAAAAGAGGTCGCCCTGCGAAGGCGGCACCCAAGGTGGCGGTAGAGACCACCGAACAGCCCCCAGCAAAGAAGTCGGTTGCTGTAAAAAGAAACATACCGAACCCCTTGGCAATGCCAACCACATATGTCACAGTTAATGGCAAGGGTGGTATTGTGTTGAAGATTAGAAACTCGGGGCTTCAGTATTACGACAAAGAAACGGGAAACGTTAGGCAGCTTAGATACGCTCCTATGGAATCATCTGTGTTTGCAGATGAGCAATCTGACAATCCCGTGTTGGAGCAGGTATTCTTCTATGACAAAATGATTGTTGTACCTGTCAACAAACCAAACCTTAAGAAGTTTTTGGATTACCATCCTGACAACCAGGCCAATGGCGGGAAGGAGTTTAAGGCCCTCAACCTCAACGAAAATAGAGAGGCCGAGATTCAGGATGAGTTCCTTGTTCACGATGCAATAAGCATCATTAAGAGCAAGAGTATCTCTGACCTCATTCCTTTGGCTATGGCTCTTATGATTAACATAGACCAAGACGACCTTTCGGTTAAGAGAGCCCTTGTGAGATACGCAAGGAGCAATCCTCAGAAGTTCTTGGACATGACCACCAACCCGCTGGTTGAAATTCGTAGCTCAGTTTCGCAGGCATTTGACTTTAACATTGTAAGGTACAATGGTGGCGCGGTCGTATGGTACGACACAAACAAAGTCATCACGTCTGTACCTACTGGTCAGGATGCTAAGGAAACACTGTCTCGGTTCTGCATGACAGATAGCGGAGCTTCGGTGTTGTCCGAAATAGAAAAGCAGCTTGCAGAGATAGCCTGACACTGCGTGTGAGGCAGCAAGGGGGAGTGGCCAGAAGGCCCTCCCCTTTTTCTTTATATTTGCTGTAGCCGAAAACAGCAGATATGATAAGCGTTAAGAGAGTATATGAGGTATTGAAAGACCTTGCTAATAAGGAGCAGAGAGGTTTTGTTAGCCCATCAGAGTTTAACACCATGGCTCCTGTAGCTCAAACCGCTGTATACAACAAAATGTGGGCTGAGGTTTTGGCGGCAGAAACCGTAAGGCTTAGAAACATGGATGGTCAAAGGGCCATGTCTAAGGCCAATGACGTAAGAGAGGAGCTCTCCATGTACATGAAGTCCTCTACGATAGAGCGGCAAAGCGACCTCAAGTACAACTATCCAGACGACTGCTATAAGCTTGCGTCAGCGAAAACTTACGGCAAGGTGCTTATGGGCGTAACAACGTCTACACCTGTTGAGTTGGTATACGACATCCACAAGATTGACTACATGCTTCAAAGCACACTCTCTGCGCCAAGTATAGGCAAGCCAGTCATGCTTGTAGCGGATTCTCTGGAGGTATACCCCAACTCAATCAAGAAGATTGACATCAGGTATTACAAGGTTCCCGAGGGTGTCACCACTGCTGGAGCACAAACCACATCTCAACCAGAGTACGGGTTCTCTACCGTAGCTGGTGATGAGGTATACAACGCATCATCCAGTGTTGACTTCGAGCTGCCAGAAGACAGGGAGGTAGAGCTTATTGTTGAGCTGGCTGGTATGATAGGCACATCTATAAGAGATGCTGCACTGACTAATTACGGAAGACAGTAACAATGGCACGCAACCTAACAACAGTTTCAGAAGTTGTTAGCGACTTCATCATGTCGCTTGACGGCGATGACTTCGCTAAAAATGTATCAGACACTCTGGTCCACAACTATGCCCTAAGGGGTATCAGAGAGATGGGCTTTGATATGATGCAGCGCATCCGCTCGATAAAGCTTTCGGTTAACAGCAACGACACCGTCGACTTGCCTGACGACTTTGTCTCCATGAGTAAGATAGGTGTTGTCGGAACCGACGGTCTAGTGTATGTGCTCACGCCAAACAGCAACATCAATATTTCTCAGAAGTACGCCACCACATCTTCGGGCAACTTGCTCGATTCAGATGGCGACGGAGTGTATGACAGGGTTGACGACAAGACTCCAGTTCAGGCTGGGGTGTTCGGGCAGGATGACCACGTTGTATTCAGCAACTACATCTACCAAAACAATGTTGGCCAGGTGTATGGCTTTGGCGGCGGACAGTACAGAGGTGAGTACAGACTCAACCATGACCAAAACAGAATAGAGCTTGCTTTAAGCAGTGATGTTAACGAGGTTGTGATTGAGTATGTTGCTGATGAGGCACGGAGTGAAAACCCCACTGTACACGTCATGGCGGAGGAGGCTTTGCGTGCATACATCTACTACAAGATTATAGAGCGAAAGAGCGTTGTTCCTGCGGGCGAGAAGGCAAGGGCTAGGGCTGAGTACTTTAACGAGCTTAGACGGGCTAATTCGCGCCTTAAGTCCTTTAGCAAGGAGGATGCGCTACAGGTAATTCGCAAGAACTTCAAACAAGCTCCTAAGTACTAATGGCTATTGATAAGCTAATCCCACAATATCTCAACAGGGACGACGACGAGAGAATCCTCAAGTCATATGAGATGGTTGACGCCCTGAATGTTCGCATCTCACACGAGGAGGATGGTGATGCTGGAGTCATTAAGAATGTAGAGGGCAACCAGAGCGTCGCTGCAAAGTCGGCGTCAGACACGATTCCAGCCACGGGTCTTAACAAGGTTATAGGTGCTGTAAGTTCTGAAGCTCACAAGTGCATCTACTTCTTTTTGTATAACGGCAACGGCAATCACGGTATCTACAAGTACACTGCACTTCCAGGAACAGAGGATAGTGATGTGTATCAAAAGGTGTACGAGTCAAGCTCACTCAACTTTAACCTCCAAGGGTATGTGTCAGCTGACTTGATTGTAAATCAAAACGGCGAGCACCTTTTGTACTTTACCGACAACAGGAATGAGCCAAGAAAGATTAATGCAACAAAAGCAGTTTCTGGAGCTTACTCAGACTTGATTAACAACGGCACTGATGACGAAAAAGAGCTGTTCTTGAGCGTATGTAAACAGCCACCTCTTAAGCCACCAACCTTCGTCTTTAATAGCAACAGCGCGCTTGCTCGCAATCAGCTGAACGACAAGGTATTTCAGTTTGCATACCAATATGTTTATGACGATGGTGAGGTGAGTGCGCTATCACCATACTCTAAGCTGGCTATAAGCTCAAATCACCTGGCGTTTAATAACGCTCAGCGCGCCATCTATGACGGGCTCAACAATGAGATTGAGATTACTGTAGATAACAATAAGGGCCCAGTTAAGAAGATTAGGCTCTACGCTCGTAAGGGAAATGGGGGTTATTTTGTTAAGGTCGCAGAAGTAAACAACATCCCTGATGTTGACACTCAATCGGTAGTGTTTAGGAACGATGGACTGTACAATCAGTTGGATGAGAATACGGCCAACAAGCCGTTTGACTCAGTGCCTCGCCTTGCTGGGGCTCAGACATTTTCAAACAACAGGTTGTTTTACGGAAATTATGTAGAAGGATTTGATAACATCCAGACCGAAACGCTAACATTTCCAGTGTATTACGACGTCACCCAGGGCGCCGACATCTCGGTAGACAGGGGTGATGTTCAAACACTCCAGCAGAACGAAGGGAATTTGTACTACAGGGCCGCTCTTGCGCTTGGTAGTAGGTACGACAATATGGAGGCAGAGGCTATTGTATTTCCCCATGACCCTCTAAACAATTTTCAAATGCGAGGGACTGGGAAACCAATCTCTTTTGGGGTTGATATATCTAACATAAACTCAAATGGAATTGCTGATGATGCAACGCTGGCTATAAATATTGGCTTAAATGGTGACGCCATTGGTATTGTCAACATATCCGCGCCTGAGTTTTCAGAAATTGGAGAGCCGCCTGACTTCACTTACGATTATCAGTATAAAGCCTTTGATATTCCGATTACGCTTTTTGACGACGGGGCTCAAGTTGACCACGAGGGCACGGCGGGGGATGGCGGAAAGATTCTCTTTATGTCCCCGCACAGATACGCATCTCGTGATTTAGGAGATGGCTTTACAGAGTACAACTATCACAGGCACCACTCTTTGAACAACCTTCAGATGCTGAGTGCTATTGAGTTGAATGAGCTTATTGAGGTTAGCGCTGGCACCACGAGGGATGAGATTGGTCAGATTATAGTGGATAGGGTTAATGGCTCAACGGCCACGGTTGCTGTGGCTTCTAAAATGGTGGGGCCAGATGTGGACCGCGCAGCCCTGAATGCTATTGGCGGTATTAAGTCTCAGGCCATTAAAGATGAAGTGAACTTTTCAGAACAAATTTTCTCTGAAAACGTCTATATTAATCCAGGGCTGGAGGATGTATACGAGTATGATAGAGGCTTTATTTGGATTGAATGGAAGGGTGAGTTTACCTTTAGTGTAGACGCCAGTTATGACGAGACAACATCCCAGGTTTCATTCGTTTATAGACTGGAGGATGTAAACATAGAGGCTGAGTCTGCAAAGACTTGGAATAGCACTTACCTCCCAAACAGTAAGTATAATGGCTCCGCCGTGACGGGTCACTCCTACTCTAACGGTGAGGTTGTATGCTCGGTAAAGACAACACAGAACTTTGCAAACAATGGAGGCGGGGCCCTCAAGGATGGTCCAGATTACGCCTGTGGAATTAGGGATGTTGCTGTCTTTGGGTCAGCGCAGCTTGTTTCTGGCACGAATGATACCGATAAGAATAGGTCCTTTAAGTCTGGGGCTTCTCATGAATTTGGGATAGTTTATTTTGATGACAGGAATAGGTCTGGTGGGGTTCAAAAACTTGGGGCCCTTCAGGTTGCGCCTATTGGTTCGCCAAGAAGGAATGGAAGAAACGGGCGGTCTGAGATAGACATTCGATTGATGCACGACCCACCCGACTGGGCTGTGCGTTGGGCTCCCGTGTATTCTAAGAATACCACTTACGAAAAGTTTCTTCAGTTTACCGTTGCCGAAGCAATGCTTCCAAACCTCAATCTGTTTAGGGACATCCTCTCGCCTGTAGACACGGAGGGAGACGACAGCCTAAAGAACAGTAGGAAGATTAACTCGGCTCTTGGAGATGATGTACGCTCTGCGATATTTCTCTCGATGAGAACTCTTGAGGGTAAGAACAGTTCATATAAGGAGTTCAAGGGAGGTAACGTTAACTATCAATATACCGAGGGTGACATCCTTCGGGTGGTGTCTTACGTGTCTAAGAACGGAACTAGGGTTTACCCAAACAACGTAGAGTTCACTATCACTGGATACACCTTTTTTAATGACGATGAGAATAACCCGCTTGTGGTTTCTCAGACATCCACCGACATCAGTTCCGATGAAGAGGCCTCGGAAAAGGACAATGCCTACAGAAGAACTGGATGGTTCCTTAGCATACGAGACAACTCCATTTCTGGTTTCGACAGAAGCTCAGTGCAGCGAGCCAAAGACTACTTTAGTCAGGGTTGTGTTGTAGAAATTATGACACCTAAGAAGTCGGCTGAGTCTCAGGTGTACTATGAGATTGGTGAATCGTTTCCTATTGTTACTGCTAACGGGAAAAGAACTCACGGTGGCTCAAGGGGCAACACGTCACAGGGCAACATAGACATGACGGTTACGTCAGAGAGCTTCTTCGTTTCTTCTAAGCGCTTGTACCTTGGCGACAAGGTTCTTGTTGCCACTCCTTTTGATGGCGTCGCCGCCAACGCAAGCGGATTTGTATTTGTTTCAGGAGTTGCTCCAGTCCCCAACGGTTACAGATATTTCGTAGACCCAAGCAATAATTTTGTCAGCGCCGCCGTGGGTGAGTCCTATACAGGGACAGTGCCCTCTCAATATGGAAACAGCAACTCAGCTCACTATGGTGTTGTTACGCTTAGAGACGGTGATGTATACTACAGAAGTAGGGAGATGCTCGTCAACGCCAAGCAGGATTTTTCTCCAGCCTTGTCTCCAGGTGATACATTTAAGTACAACCCGACGGCTCCAAGGAAGCAGGATTACGAAAGGTTTGATATTGAGGACGCCTCCGTTAGTGACTTTTTTGAATCAAACTCATACTCCACTGGACGTCCACATATAGAGACACCAGAGCAGGCGAGAATGAGGCGCACCACGTCAATTACGTATAGCGACCCATTTGCTTTTGATTCAACTCAGCTAAATCTTTCATCATTCAACCCGAGCTTGTTCCCGTATCATGACATGCCGTCTAAGCATGGTGATATAGCAGCGCTTATAGATGGCAATGAGTCGCTCACGGTTTTGCAGGAAAGCAAGGTGTCCTTATTGCCCATTGACAGGAACGTTGTTGAGCTTGGTGGTGACAGCAACATGGTTGCGTCAACGAATGTTATTGGCACACCTACATTTATGTCTGGTTCTTATGGACCAGGTAACTCACCCGAGGGTGTCATTGAGAGATTCGGTCAGGTATATTTCTCCGACGCAAGAAGCGGTGTGGTGTGCAGGATTGATGGGGGCGGTATTGTGCCTATTAGCTCAGAAAAGATGGAGTCATATTTTGAGGGTCTCTTTGGAGGCGTCAACAATGCCGTTGCCCGACCAAGAATCCCAAGCGGCTTTGACCCAGAGAACGGTGAGTACATAATTACTACAGAGCCTATTGACTTTAAGAAGTTTGTGATAAACCAGTCTACTGTTGGGTACGCTGCCGCCGCCCCAGATAACGCTACATATACAGACATTAAGGTTCAGCCCAAGTTTGCAACAGACTTGCTGTTGTCCTGGGACACGGAGAAGCTTGACTGGGATGAGGCAGATTGGGCGACGAGCACCTGCATCCCCAAGTGGGATGACATGCACCAAGGAATTATATTTTTGGATAGAGTGAACGAGACTAGCGGTGTGTACATTGACCCTGTGTATGAAACGTCTGGAGCTAGCATCAGGATTGACACCATGGTAGAGGGCCAGCTGTATCGCGGCAGTGCCCACATTTCATTACAAGACTTTACCGTAGAGTTTTGTCAGACCCTCATTCAGACTAGTGGGGCCTCGGCAACTCAGTATATGGATATCCTACCTGCTGTAGACCCAGAGCAGGCTACGATTGCTTGGTCGCCTGCGGCGCAGAAGTGGTTGACATTCTACTCCTTCATACCAGACTTGTACGTCAACGTACAGAATAGATTCTTTTCCTTTAAGGATGGGCAGATGTGGTATCACAACAAGCTGTCTACAAGGAATAGCTTCTACGGAGATACATACCGCTCAGAGCTTGAGCTCATCTCCAAGGGTAACCCTAGCAGCATTAAATTCTACAAGGCCATGAGCCTAGAGGGTAACGCGAATTGGAAGACCACGCTTTCTAATGAGAAGCAGCAGGCCGCTGTGATAGAGACTAGTCACTGGAATGAGAAGGAGGGTCTCAGATATGCAAACATCCCAAGGGTTATTGACGAAGACCCTAACCCAGAGATAACTACTCTGCCGTCATCTGCCTACAGGGTTGTGGGTACAGTAGATTCTGTTGATGGTACGTCGGTTACGTTTACATCTAACGTAAACAAGTCACCTGTCATCACTGGTCCTTCCGCTAAAGTTTACAGACACCGCAGTGGCGTTGACGCTGGATGGGTGCAGGTCACTGGAAAGATATCTGCTCTGTCAAATAAGAACACGGTTTCCTTCACATCGGACCCAAGTGCGGACGTTCAGGCTGGCGACATCATTGCCAACGTATACTCTGGCGGTGTAAACGGAGACACCCTAAGAAGCTACTACACAAAGGTTAAGCTCGAAAACGAAGACTCAGAAGCCAGGGAGTTGTATGCAGTAAATCTCGTGTATGAGTCATCAACTCTACACAACGATGGTGGCCAACCTAATAATCAGTAAATTAGCAACATGTTTGACGAGTACGGAAACCCAATTCAGATAGGA